>Ga0315336_1001171_pt1 | contig 55402 bp, 35 predicted proteins | sample ASW5metaG_FD_204512 | JGI IMG/M metagenome (GOLD analysis project Ga0315336, IMG submission 204512) | Ammonia-oxidizing marine archaeal communities from Monterey Bay, California, United States - ASW #5 | ecosystem: Environmental > Aquatic > Marine > Intertidal zone | place: USA: California...
CAAGAATGATTGATTGTCGAGTCATACTCGCTCCCGGCTACCCATTGCCCAGATCAGAAGTTTAATGGTGTGGAACCCCCTGTGGCAAAGAAGGTACAAACGCAATTTGGTGGCGAGTCATTTTAGGACCCCCCGGTTGGGTTCCGACAAGCGTACAATCTGTAGACCTGCCGTGTCCACGGATCCAGCCCACCCGCATGGGTAAATTTACGACGCTATCGACAGAAGAACGTGGCGCGCCCGGCACGATTTGAACGCGCGCCTCCCCAGATTCGTAGTCTGGCTCGGACTGGACGGATAACGCGCCGTCCGTCCTGGCGCGAGGATACGGCTTGACGGGGATGGCCCCGGTCAGGCAAAAGGGTCTTCACGGCTAGTGGCGCCACCGCTGAGCCGGTTCCGGCCCTGGAGGGTTTCCATTCGCGAGCGATTGATCATCGCAGCCTTGATGTTGGTCTTCTCTGTTCTCGGCTACTCGTCGGCTGCGTGGGCGCTGACGTTCGAAGTCGACCGTACCGAGGATTCCGCCGATGCGAGCAAGCAGGTCTGCAATCATCTGGACGACGATGATTGCAGCCTTCGCGGCGCGATCATTCGCGCCAATGCAGATCCGGACCCCGACACCATCCTGCTGCCAGCATCTGCAATACCCTACATGCTCAGCATTGCTCGCGATGGGGAACCCTCAAACGCCGGGGGCAAGGAGCCGGCTAAGGGAGACTTCGATGTCCTCAATCCGCTCACCATCATCGGCGCTGGACCGGAGGTGACCACCGTACAACTCGATCCCGCATTAACAGGCAATGACGCCGATCGGTTATTTCACGTGCCCCAGCAAGCAGGCTCGTTCTCCATATCCGGCGTGACCCTGACCGGCGGCGTAGCGGGTTTCCGCGGCGGTGCGATCTGGGGGTTCGGTGGCGCGAATCTTACGGTGAGCAATTGTAGGTTCGAGGGGAATTCGGGCGGCGACGGAGGCGCGATCTCTTTCGACAGCACCGGCGTCGTCACGATCCGTGACGCGCTTTTTACAGACAACAGCACCTTCGGTCGTGGCGGTGGACTCTTTTTCGAATCCGGCACCGGAACGCTCACCAACGTGACGTTCTCAGGCAATAGCGCTGGGGGCCCCGGCGGTGGCGCGGTGGATGTCTCTACCTCGACGTTGCGCATCTCGCACGCGACCTTCGTCGGCAACAGCGCTTCAGATGTGGATGGCGTCGGCGGTGCCATCCGCAACGAAGATAACACGGAGGTTCGCAACAGCGTGTTCTCCAACAACATCGCTGCCGGTGTGCCGGAGAACTGTGGTGGCAGCACCGCAGTCACGTCGGCGGGGCACAACATCGCCGACGAGGGGAGTTGTGGGTTCTCCGAGACCGGTGATCTGGTCACTGCATCGACCATCGTCGAGGCAACGCTCGCAGACAACGGTGGCGCGACAGAAACCCACGATCTGGCCGCCGCCAGTCCGGCTCTGGACGTGATTCCCGCCACCGCCTGCACCGACCCCGACGATATTGCTCTCACCCGCGACCAACGCGGCTTCGATCGACCCTCTGAGAGCGATGGAAGCGCGGATTTCTGCGACGCGGGTGCGGTCGAAGCGGGGTGTGGCGACGGGCGCGTTCAGGCGACTGAGCAGTGCGACGACGGCAACAATGACAACTCCGATGATTGCACCGATGTGTGTAGCAATGCGGCCTGCGGTGATGGCTTCGTGCAGGGAACCGAGGAGTGCGACGACGGCGGCACCGTCGCCGGCGACGGATGTTCGGCGACGTGTACCGACGAGGGCGTTCCGGCGTGTGGCGACGGCATCTTGCAGGCCGGCGAGGAATGCGATGACGCAGGCGGCAACGACGACGGGGCGGCCAACGCATGTCGTACCGATTGTCGACTGGCCTATTGCGGCGACGATACCGTGGACGACGGGGAGACCTGTGACGACGGCGGCGGCAATAGTGACACCACTGCCGACGCGTGCCGCAGCAACTGTGTGGAAGCCTCCTGTGGCGACGGTCAGGCGGACACTGGAGAGGCCTGTGATGATGGCAATCCGTACAGTACCGACGATTGCCTGGAGGGCTGTCTTGCTGCCCAATGTCCGGACGGCATCGTATGGGCTGGTGTCGAGGAGTGCGACGACGGCAACAACGACAACACCGACGATTGTACCGATCTATGTCTGGAGGCGGTCTGCGGTGACGGTTTTATCCAGGGGGGCGAGGGATGTGACGACGGCCCCGGCAACAGCGATTCGACAGCGGATGCCTGCCGCGAGGACTGCACGCCGGCGCGCTGTGGCGACGACGTCCTCGATACGGTAGAAGCTTGCGACGACGGCAATAGCACCCCCAACGACGACTGTACGTGGCCCAGCTGCGCTATCGCCCATTGCGGCGACGGTATCGTCCATGTGGGCGTAGAGGATTGCGACGACGGCAACAACGACAGCACCGATGATTGCGTAGAGTCGTGCGTCAATGCGGCCTGCGGTGATGGTTTCGTCCACGGAGACGACGAATATTGTGATGACGGCAACGCGCGCGTCTGCGACGGCTGCGGTAACTGTGAAAAAACCGTCGACCTCACCAACCCATTCAATCACATCGTGTGGTTCCCGGAATGTGGCGATGATGTCGTTAATCACGAATGCGAAGAATGTGACGACGGCAACCACATCGGCGGCGACGGATGTTCGTTTCAGTGCTTTCTCGAGGACACGGACGGTGACGGCGTCAACGACGATGGCGACAATTGTGCGAATGAAGCGAATGCCGATCAGGCAAATTTCGATAAAGACGCTTTCGGCGACGCCTGCGACCTCGACGACGACAACGACCGCGTACGCGACGTTGTGGAGACGAATACGGGACTGTTCCTTTCTGCCTCCGACGTGGGTACGAACCCGCGCTCATTAGACAGTGACTTCGACGGTGCGGGCGACCATGCCGAGCTTCGTGCGGGTACGAGCCCGGCAGACCGATTGCAGGTGCCGGCGCCGGCCGCGCTGGACAAGAGTGATCGCGGATGCGTCGCCGGCATGCACAAGAGTGCCGCGAAGATGGAGGTGACGCAGGGCAAGGTGAGCGAGAGATGTCTGAACGACGCCAACCGCGACCGGCTCCAGGGCACGGCCGACGAGTGTCTGCTCGACGACCCGAAGGGCAAGCTCACACGCGGACAAGGTCTTACCGTCCGCTTCGAAGCGAAGAGGTGCTACGACGCGTTTCCACCTTTCGGCCGCAGCGGGGCCCTGACCGTGAATGCCGCGACCACTTCCGAGCCCGTAGCCCTGCTCCGTGACATCTTCGGAGCCGATGTCGATCTCGCCGTGCTCGTCGACCGAGACGGGTTCGCCTGTCAGAGCGCCGTGTTGAAGGGATACGGCAAGGTGGCCAGGCAGCGAACAAAAGAGTTCATGGACTGTGCCGGCAAGGCGATGAAGGCCGGGGCCGACGGTCCTGGCATGCTCGAGAATTGCGTGGGCGTCGATCCCAAGGGGCGAGTGGCCAGAGGCATCGTCAAGCTGCGCGACACGCTCAGCAAGCGATGCGAGTTCGTCGGTATATCCGACGCCTTCCCGGGTGTCTGCGCTTCCGACCATTTTTTCTCCGACTGTGTCGGCGTTCGCGTGGCGTGCCGAAACTGCTTGATGCTCAATCGCGTGGCCGGACTTGCTGCCGCTTGCGATTTGCTCGACGACGCGTCCGCCAACGGCAGTTGCGTCCCGTAGGCGGATCGGAAGCTGAGCCACTAGCCAAAGAACCAGGTGGTGGAAGGTTGTTTACGTCAACTAGGATCGATGGCATCACCCGCGAGGGGCGGTTGGGCCTTACCAGGCAACCCTGTTTCAGTGGCCGAACCCCGGCGGATAGTACTTTCGAGGCCGCTTTCCGGCGAAAGATCCAACGTCCGACAACCGGCGAACTGTTAGCGCTGAGGCTCTGAGCCCCCCCTCATAGAAAACGCGGCTTCTCTCGGCAGCCGGGGCTATCGACCGGCGAGACCTCGTGTTAGTTTTCGCAACTATGGATCGGCTCGTTCGGATCGTCCTGCGCTATCCTGTGGCACTTATTGTCGTGACGGTCGTCGTCGCGGTGGCGGCTCAGGTCGTCCACCTGCGCCAGGCCCGGTACGACTTCGGCTTCGAGTCCGTGGCGCCGAAGCACACCATCGCCTACGAGCGCTACGTTGAGTTCGAGGACAACTTCGGCCACGGACGCGACGGCACACCCTACGTCATCGGATTTCGCGATGATCCGCTGATCACGAACGAGAACCTCGATCTGATCCGGCGCATCACCGAACGCATCGAGGCGATGGATGCGACGCTCAACGTCACCAGCCTTATCAACGTGCAGGACATCGTCGGCACGGGCGACATGCTCGAGGTCACGGACTTCGTGCCGTCGGGGCCGCTGACGGATACCGAACTCGCCGATCTGACGTCCAGGCTCATGGCCGATCCCATCATCGCGGGCAACCTGATCTCCGACGACGGAAAGATGACCACCATCGTCGGGCGTCTCCTCGAGTACTCCGACGAGCCCGATGAGCGCGTCGTGTACATGGGCGAGGTCAAGCGCATTCTCGAGGAGGAAGGCGGGGGCCGCTTTGAGTTCTATCTGGCCGGGATTCCCTATCTCGACTCGGTGATGATGACCCACGTCAACCACGACACATCACTGTTCATCCCGGCCACGGTGTGCGTGCTCGGCATGTTGATGTACGCGGCCTTCCGCCAGGTTCGCGCGGTTTGGATGACGTTGTTGCCGCTCACCCTGGCATCGTTACTCACCCTCGGTCTGCTGTCGCTGCTCGACATGCCGATGACGGTCCTCACCGGCCAAGGCGTGCTCGCGAGCCTGATCATGGTGATCGGGCTGTCCGATGCGGTACACCTGCTCAACCGCTACCGCGAAGAGGTTCAGGACGATCCCGGCACCGGGCTGTTCGATCGCTACCGCGCGCTGGGCCGTACTATGCGACACATGGGCAAGGCCTGCTTCCTCACCAGCGCGACGACCGCCATCGGCTTCCTGTCGCTGGCGACCACCGACATCCGCACCATCCGCGAGTTTGGGTTTCTCGGTGCGGCGGGGATCGTCTTCGCGTACGTGGGCTCCATCGTCCTGTTGCCTGCGGCCATGGTGCTGACCGAGCGGTTGCGCGTTTCCAAGGTGCCGAAGCGAAGAGGCTCGGACGGATACGAGCGTTTCTTGCAGGCGACCGTCGGGGTTGCGATCCACCATCCGACCGCGATCACGGCCGTCGGTGTGGCGGTGTTGCTGGGGTCGATGGCACTGGCCACCCGCGTCGAGATCGACAACCGCTTCACACGCGATCTCAAGTCTGACGATCCCGCGGTGATCTCGACGCGATTCTTCGAGCGTCACATGGGCGGAAGCCATCCGCTCGAGATCATCGTCAAGGGATCCGAGCCCGATGCCGTCAAGGATCCGGCTGTGCTCGCGGCGATGGACCACGTTCGCGATGCGCTCGAAGCGCTCCCGACGATCTCGAAGGTCGCGACGCCGGTGGACTTCATCAAGAAGATGAACCAGGCGCTGCACGACAACGCCGATGGGGCTTACGCGTTGCCCGAAACCGCCCAGGCCGTGGCTCAGTACCTGCTTCTCTTCGAGATGGGAGGAGGCGACAACGAGTTCGACCGCCTAGTCACCTACGACTACTCGATGACTCGGATGCAGGCGATGTTGCACGACATACCGCCGGCCGAGTACTGGAAGATCATCGCGACGTTGGAGGAGGCCGTGCGGGGGCGTTTTCCGCCCGGCATCGACGTGTACGAATCCGGGACCGAACCCCTATTCTACACCGTGAGCGAGCGGCTCGTGGCGACGTTGGTGCGCAGTCTGTACTTCGCGATGCCGATCGTCTTCCTCATGACCAGCCTCGCGTTTCGCTCGATCAAGCTAGCAATGATCGGTATCTTGCCGAACCTTCTCCCGCTCACCATCGGACTCGGCGTGATGGGCGCACTCGGCATCAGCCTGCGCCTATCGACGGTCATCGCGTTCCCTATGGCGTTTGGTCTCGCCATCGACGACACGCTTCATTTCCTCAACCGCTATCGCACCGAGCTGCGTGCCGGTCGCGACAACCTGACGGCCGTTCGCAACACCGCACGCACGACCGGACGCGCCGTCGTGTTGACGACGGTGTTCCTCGTCGGTGGCTACGCGGTGATGTTCACCTCGGGGTTCCTCGGTATCGTCCACATGGGCGTGGTCGTGACGGTGATCCTGGTGGCGGCACTGTTCGGCGATCTTCTCGTTCTTCCCGCGATGCTCGTCTTGGCGGGGCCGAGAGTCGTGCCGCAAGCGCAGGAGGCGCAGGAGGCGTAGACGGCTTGGCTGCGTCGTGTCCCGCCATGACCGAGCCGTTGCGACTGAGATCCGCCGAACCGTTCGAGGCTTCGTGCTAAACGACGGGGGACGTCAGGTCTCGAAGTCGCTTACTCAGTCGGCCGTGCGCCTGGTCAGCGTTACACCTATCGCGACTTTCGGGTAAGTCAGATGCACGCGCGTCTTTCGCGCAGGTGGCTCGTTCGTCAGGGCGATGTCGAAACGCTGTAGTACCGAATCGAGGCTCTTGACCAATAGTTTACGAACGAAGTTCTGTGCCACGCAGCCGTAGGGGCCCTGGCCGAACAGCGGCGGAACGGATTCCCCGTGCTCGTAACGCAGAGGATCCCATCGTGACGGCTTCTTGAAGCGCTGCGGATCTCGCGAGGTCACATGCATGCCGGTGGCGATGTAACTGCCGGCCGCGATACGGTAGCGCACGCCGTCTTCTTCGTACTCGACGTCTTCGGCCAGCACGCGCGGCAGCGAGGTGATGGGGCTCAGCCGTATCGTCTCGCTGATGCAATGGCTCAGCAGCTTCGCCCGTTCTTCGGCGTTGCGACGCCGAAGCTCTTCGAGCACCTCGCGGTGGGAGACGATATCGAGCAGGCACCACAACCCGTAGGCCCCGGGATAGGTCAAAGCGTTCCAAAGAATGTAGAGCAGCATCCACACGCTGTCGGTCTCGTCGAGCCCGCCTCCGCCCACGTCGATGGCGCGGATCTCGTCGAGGAGCGAATCGCCGGCTGCCCCGTGCTGGTCGGCTAGAACGCGCCGGAAAAGTCTTTGCAGCGCGAACGTCGCGCGGTACTCGGGCATGAAGTAGCGATAGGGCGTCTTCGCTAGCGTGGCGCGCGGAATGTCGATGCCGTCGGCCAGATCGCGCAGTGCCGGAATGGCTTCGTTACGCATTCGTCCCCACAGATCCTCGCCGAGAACACTACGGCCGCAGGCATCGTGGATCATAGCCGGCAGCCTGTGCGCGAGATTGAGCTCGCCGTTCCAGCTGGTCAGATGCTGGTCGATCAGCGAATCGAGCCCGGCGACGGCCTCTTCGATTCGATCCGGTTCGAGGATACGACGTCCGATGAACGTGCGTCCTGCGAGCAGAAGCGCCTGGAGGTGCGGCTCGCGCGGGTCGCTGCGCGGAAGCCACGATCCGATCGCGGGGACGTTGAACATCACTCCGGCCATGCGCGCCACATCGCTCGGGAGGTGGGTCACGTAGTCGAAGCCTTGCTCGGTCATCAAGTAGGTCAGGTCGAAGTTGAACGGGACGCGGATGGTGAACACGTTGCCGTAGTTGCGCTGACATCCGTACACGAGCTCCGAAGGACGGATGATGATATCGCGCAGTCGGAAGTAGATGCCGACGAGCGGAATCCGCTGCGCTCCGAGCTTTGCGATCGGTGGTGTCACTGGCTTCGACTCGATGCGAGTACGCGCCGAGTCTGTCCATGAGGTTGCTTGTGCCAGGGGAAACTCCCTCCGTTTGCCAGATTTGGAGATTGATGGCGAGTCGGTCGCTGCGACCCTACACGATCTTGCGCCCGGTTGTCGAGGCCGAAAAATAGCGGAAAGACGTCGTTGGCGGCTGGAGTTCCTAGCCACCGGTTTATACCGGTGAGTTTTGGCACACTACAACGAGCATGGTTACCAAGGCCTGGTCGCACGCGAGCCCGCCGCGGTCGACCGCCTGCGCGCGTTGCGCCACCGCGCGGCCGGGGAACGGTGTCTCTCAGGGCAGCGTTGCTAGCAGTGTGTCGACGGCCGCGTCGTGACCCGACGACTGGCAGTCGGCCAGCTCGGTTGTGCTGGCCGAGCCGTCGCAGCTCCAACCCGGCGCGGCCAGGGCCGATAGTGCCGCGGCCTGCGCGTTGGTGCACCTGGCGTCTACGGTTCTTTCCATCTTGTCCAGCAGCTTGGCCCGTTTGGCGTTGGTTTTTGAGTCGGGGCAGGAAGCTACGTTGCCCTTGTCGTGCAGCGCGAGGCACTTGGCCAGGGCCTTGGCGTGACTCGACCCGTACTTTGATGCCGCCTTGGCAAGCGCCTGCTGGCAGCGCGCCAGTGGCTGGTCCGCCATCGTGTCGGTGACCGTGGGGTCGGCGAATTCCAGGTCTACCATCTCGTTGATGGCCGTGTCGCCTGCAGCCAGCAGACAGTTGGCCGCCTGGTTGGCGTTGGTCGCAGCCGTGCAATCGCCGGCAAGGCCCACGCCTGTCAGAGCTTGGCTGTCGCAGGCCGTGTCGATCTTGTCGGCCGACACGTTGTCGGCTGCGCGGTCGAGCTTGTTCTGGGTCTTGGCGTCGGGGCAGGGGCCGACCGTTTTGCCGCGGTTAACCCCGTTGACGCACTTACCCAAGTTCTTAACGCCCGAGGCGGGGTACTTGGTCAACATCTTGCGCAGCGTTTTGGCGCAGCGTGAGTAGTCGTCCTGCCCCGGACCCGGGTCGCTATCGCAGGGGTTGTCGCCGGCCGGTCCCACGCCGGGGCCGTAGTTGCCGTCGGGCAACACGGTGGGCAGGGCGTAACCCTGCGCGGTCAAAAGATCGTAGATGGCCGTGTCGTCCGACTGCACCTGGGCCGGGGTTGCCAGTTGCCACTCGTCGGCTATGTCGCCGGGGCGACCCGGGGCCTGCTGGCCTCCGAGCAGCGAGGTCAAGGCCCAGTAGATGTACTCGGTGGCCATGCAGCGGTAGTCGCAGGTCTCGTCGTCGTAGGTGTACCAGGCTCCGGGAGGGTAACCGCCCAGCGGCAGCGCGCACTGCGTGCCGCCATCGCACTGGTCGCCGCCGCTTTCCTCGAAGTGGCCGCCGCGTGCGGTGTCCATGGCGAGCGCCAACGTGGAGCCCGACTGCTCGCCGAATACCGAGGCATAGGTGCCTGCCCAGCCTACCGAGGTCACCAGGTGCAGTACCTCCTCGAGGGCAAAATCGAACTGGTTGGTTGAGGCCGGGTAACCGATCACGGTCTCGTCGGCGAACAGGTCCTGGAACGTGAGCGAGGAGTCCATAAGGTCGTCGTCGTTGAAAGCGGCCTGGGCATCGTTCTCATTGCCGAACATGAACATCGCGGCCTTGTTGGCCACCAGTGTGGCCAATACTGCGGGGTCGTCGGCCACGCCGTCCTGGTCGCTGTCGAGGTAGCGGGCGAGCACGCCGGCGGCATGCTCAAGCTTGGTGTCACCCACCGCAGGCGTGGCGAACAGATGTACGCCCATGACGTTGACGTAGCGCGAGAAGTGATTGCCGGCGGCGGGGTCCGGGCACTGAGCAGCTGCGGGCGCAACGGCGCTGGGTGCAATGAGTAGGGCCAGGGCGACACAAGGCGAACAGTACAACGATTGCAGCATGCGGTGTGTTGTCATTGCGGTGATCGCAGCGGGCGTCCGTCGTCCGGCTACGCGATACCACTCAGATCGCAGAAAATAGGTCGGCTGTCTACAAAAAAAGCCCGTTGCTACCCAATCGGGGAGGGCGGTCAGCGGATTCGCAGCATCGGCGTCACAACCAGCGCCGATTGCGCGGCTAGAAACTTCAAGCGCTGATGGGGAAGTACCGAAAGCGTCCTATAAGGTTGTTTACGTCAGCTAGGATCGATGGCATCACCCGCGAGGGTCGGTTGGGTTACACCAGTAACGGTTGATCGGTGCCGATGCCCTGGCGGGAGAAGTTGCGCACCACCTGCTCGAAGTACGGCGTGCTACCGCCATCGAGTAGGCGCTCAACGGCCCACCGGTAGCCATTGCTCGCGATGGGAATCGGTAGGTTTCAGTCGGGCAGCTTACCGAAGAACTTCTGCTTGAGAATCCATCCGCGTGAACGCTGCTTCCATGCGGATGTCAGCGTACCGGTACTGTTGCCGGCGATGATTTGGGTCGTCATCATCGCCTCGTCCGCGCTCGAGAAGTCGCCGTAGGAGCTCGCGCGGAAGAACACGAGGCTCTCTCCGTCGCTCTCCTTGAGCCGCATCGTCATCCTTCCGATGCCGTCGGTGTCACCGTTGTCCTTCTTGGCACTGCGATCACGGAAGACATAGCGCCCTTTACCGCCTCTCTTACGCTGAAGCTCACCGGGTACAAGTGTGCCTTGGAATATGACCGAATGTGAGTTCGAGAGCATCACCGCGAACCGGTCGGTTGTGAAGTCTAATTCGGGGGACGCCAGGAAATGGCCGTGGATTTTGAATATGTCCGGTTTGCTATCGTCCTTGTTGAACCGAATGATCGCGGGGTCACGCCGGATCGGCGTACAAACCGCCAACACGCAGTCGAATCCGCACTGGGGTACGTCCGGGGGGCAATCCGGATCCGCGCAGTCGATCAAGTTGTCGTTGTCGTCGTCCAGCTGGTTGGCACAATTCTCGTAGCCCGGGAGTATCGGCTCGCACTGCTCGCTGCTGCCGGGATCGACAATGCCATCGCCGCATCGCTGCTCGGTGCAGTCCTCCCGGCAGGTCGCATCGGGCTCGTCGCTGTTGGCAGCTCCCTCATCGCATTGCTCGCTCGGATCGAGCAGGCCGTCCCCACACGGCAGAAGCGTGGTGGTAGTCGTGCTGGTAGTGGTGGTTGTCGTGGTGGTTGTCGTGGTGGTCGCAGGAGTGAGTATTGTGGTGGTCGTGGTGGTTGTCGTGGTGGTCGCAGGAGTGAGTATCGTGGTGGTCGTGGTGGTCGTCGCCGGAGCGAAGCAATCCTCGGGTATGAAGATGTCATCGATGGCGCACGATCCCTCACAATCCACGACGAAGCCATCGATGTACGGGACCGGTTCGGGGACGACGATTGTCTGCGCCGAGTTGTTACCGAGCGGCAGCGCGAAAAGCTCGAGCGTGCCTCCACCCGTCAGATTCAGAATTACCTTCGTATTTTCCTCGTTGCTGTCGATGTCGACCAGGCGCAGCGAGGTCAGTTTGGCAGGCTCCGGAAAGGTGAGGGTTACGGTTGAGCCGGACTGCTCATCGTCCGGGTCATCGACCAATCCGTCGGCAGGCGCCATATCGGTGACGTCCGTCGGGACGATCAGGATCTTATACTGTGGTGTATCGTTGTTGGCACCCTCACCGGGCGTCAGAAGATCGGGATCCTGCCCCGAACACTCGATGCCGGTGCCGCCGGGCGGACACGCCGAGTCGAAGATGATCACCTCGTCGGGGCGTGATGCGTGGCGATTGGACGGCGTAATTGTGTAGCCGCACGGAAGATCGCTGTTCTGCACGATAGTGCCGGTGGGCAAGTGCTCAAAATCGATGACCAGCGCAAGTGCCTCTGTAGAGACGCACACTGTCAACACAGTCACGAGGGTCAGTTTCAACCAGACGTTCATATGTCTTTACCGCGCTCGTCGACGATTCCCCGGGACCCCAGGTTGCGTGGGCCTACCGTTTCTCGCAACGAGTCCGTTACAGCATGGGACAAGGGGGGCCATTTAACAACCGCTAGACGTCGACGCGCTCGATATCGGCGGCAGTTTCTTGGGCCATACGGCCCCCTTTCGGGACCCGCCGGAGAGGGGCTCGACCCTGTCGCTCGCCGCCGACCAAGCAAGCCACTCGGCAGTCGGCGGTTTTCCAAGAGCTAGTAGAGTGTGGGCGAGACCGTGCTGCACTCTTTCGCGGCGAGTTGATGAATCCGTGAGCCCACGGTTCCTCGGGCAGTGTCATGATGCTTTTTGCTCCAACCCAAATGGGGGTGAGTTGGTGTGGACACGGATACGGCAACACTGACAGGAACTTGGCCCTAGGCGACCGATAAGACCGCCGACGGGCGGCGCTCGTGGCGACGGTTCATCGGTGCGATGCCCTGGAAGTATAAGAAGCGACTGATAGGGTAGTTTACGTAAACCAGGATCGACGGCATCACCCGCGAGGGTCGGTTCGGCCTCATCAGTAACGGTCGATCGGTGCCGGTGCCCTGGCGTGGAAAAGCCCAGTGGTGCTCGAAGCAAACCCGCCCGCCGCTGCGGTCCTCGGCCACCCGGTATGTGATAGAAACACGGTATGCATGACGTGACAGAACATGTCCTCAGTGTATTTTTTGCCTATCTTGCCATCATGAACCCGGTGGCAAATACCGCCGTGTTCGTGGCCCTCGTCAGCGACGACGACCCGCAGACCAAGCGCGAAACCGCTATTAAGGCGCTCCTGGTCACCTTCGTCATCGTTGCGCTCTTCGCCATCCTGGGCAAGGTCATCTTTCACTTCTTTGGTATCACGCTTCCTGCCCTGCGAGTCGCCGGCGGCATCCTTGTGTTTATCATCGGCTATCACATGCTGCATGGAGAGAGTTCTTCGCTTCACAAAGCGAAGGGCAATACGAATGAGGACATTGCCATCTCCCCGCTTGCAGTCCCCATACTTGCAGGCCCAGGCACGATTGCCACGACCATGAGCTTCTCCGCCTCGGGGAGCTACATTGAAATATCACTCACTGTTTTTGTCTTTGCCATTTTGTGCCTGATAACCCTCGCCTCTTTTCTTTTGGGTCAGCGAGTCCTGACTCGTCTTGGTGCAAATGGTGTCGAGATCATCACGCGTCTAATGGGGCTCATTCTGGCTGTCATAGGTGTCCAGATGTTCATCGCCGGTGTCTATGGTGCTGCCACAGCCTATAGCGGCTAGGGCGTACAAGCGCGGATAGGGAAGTATCAGAAACGACTTATAAGGTAGTTCGCGTAAACTAGGATGGACCCTTGCCCTTGGTCTTGATCTGGACTTGAGACTTGCCGGCAACACCTTCCTTGAACTTCGCACCGGCGATGCCCTGTGACCCGCCGCCGGCCGAGAACACCAGAGGGGCGCCGGATCCCGCGGAGGGAAACGCAGGATCGACATCAACCATGACCAGTTCAGCGAACGACGAGACGGGGGCCAGCAGGCCGGTGAGCAGCGTGAACGTGGAAACCAGTCCGACGAAAAAAAGCTGCTGATGCCAAAGGTCGTGGTCGCATGGACCTAGTCTCTTGGCCCGACTCCTGATGAGCCGGGCCTTTTCTTTTTGTGCGTGTGTTCTTGTCCTAAGGAACGATGATCGCGTCGAAGGGGTTGTAGGTCAGCACCGTGCTGTCGCCCACTCGAATCAGACCTGCGCTGCCGCCCGGATCGCCGCCCAACAGCTGACCTTCCCAATCGACCGTGTTGCGCAGCCAGATCTTCGTGTCCGGACAGAAGATCGTTCCGCCGCCGCCGATGTTGTTGTCTCCGATGTCGCACTTGAAGTTGCCGACGCCCTTGCCGTACCACAGTACGTGGTTGGGCGTCAGTAAGCCGTCGAAGATGAACGTCCACCCGGTGTTGGTGTCGAAGGTGTTGTCGATGCGCATGATGAAGAACGTGTCGGCGTTGTTGCCGCCGTCCAGGGTGATCGTGACGTTGGAGTTCCCCGTGAAGTTATCGAAGTCGAAGACATTTTGGCCACCGACGTTGACGGCGTTGATGGTGTGGCTCGAGGCCGCGGCCAATCCGGCATACGTCGCCCCGAAATCGGTATCGACGGTCAGGGCGTCGAGATCGGCGGCCGTGGTCGAGAAAATGTCGGTCTGCGCGTCGATGCACTCGGCGACTCGTGCGTCGCTGCCGGTGGTGTCGTAGGTGCCCGACGGAGTCTTGGGCTCCACCGAGCCGGCCGTGACGATCGTTTGCAACACCAGCCCGGGGAGGAATGCACCCCCATCGCCGATCACGTCGGTGAAGTCGGTGACGATGTCGTTATCGACCGTGACGCTGGACCCGAACTCGATACCCGTGGGGTTTGCGGCTGCCAGATCGACCGCAATGATCGAGCCGTGAATGATGCTGTTGTCACCGAAGAAGCCGTGGTCACCGCAGAAATCGCCCGTGACCTCGCTGCCGTTGCCGGTCTCGGTCTCCACGTTGTTGGTCCCTGGTGCTCCCACGACCACCCAAGTGCAGGCGCGGCCGGTGACGCCATAGGTCGTCGCCTCGCACACCCCGCTTTGGCACTCTGAGGCCGTGCTACAGGTGTCGCCATCGTCGCAGGCACCGTTTTCGTTGGTAGGGAGCTCAATGCAAGAGCCGGCACCGTCGCAGCCGGGGCCTGTGCAGGCGGTGGCCGGCGGCCCGACGCAGAGGCTTCCCAGTGTCTCGTAGCTGCAAGTCGCGCCGCAGCAGTCGCCGTCGTCCGTGTTGCCGTCGTCGCAGTCTTCGGGCGCTATGAGGATGGTGTCACCGCAGATGGGCGTGCACACGCTGGGATTGCCGGTGCACTCATAGCCGGTTTCCACCAGGCAGATCGAATCGCAACCATCGCCGTCGTCCGTGTTGCCGTCGTCGCAGGTTTCACCGCCGTCAACCACTCCGTTGGGACAGTCGGGGCAGCTTCCGTTGTTGAAGGTGTCGTCGAAGGCATCGCAGTCGGTTTCGAAACCGTGGGCGCCGTTGATGATACGGCACACGCGGCAGAGCTCGCGAGACTCGACACACTCGGAAATCCCCACTGCCGTCGTAGGCTGCCCATAGAAGCCACAGACCGCTACCGCGCCCGGGAAGATAGCTGCCAGGTCGCCGCCGGGGCACTTCGAGTTGAGAATTTTGAGAAGCTTGGCGGTGGCTTTGGACAGTTTATTTCGCACATCGGTCTTTACGGTGGCCAGACAATCGGTGAAGTCGCTGCCGCTCATGATCGAGCCGTCTTTGAGGCCGAGCTTTTCGCAGCGTTCCATTTCCTTGTGGAGTGTGCCTTCGACCTTGGCCAACATTTTGGTCAGGCCGCCGGCGCAGGCGGCTTTGGGGTCGGTGGGAGCCCCCATGAGAAGACCATCATCGAGATCGACACCGAAGAAATCGTTGACCGTGGCCGTGCTTTCGAACTGGTGGGCATCGTTGAGTAAGGTGAAGTCGGTGAACGCGAAGCTGGGTGGCGTGCCGCAATATTTTGCGAAATCATCTTCAGTTTTGGCGCGAGCCTTTCCGACCTTGCCTTTGAGGTCGGCCGCCAAACACAGTTGAGCCGTGGAGGCAGACATCGGGAGGGTCGCCTTGTTGTGGAGCTTGATGCACTTGGCGGCATCCTTTAACGCCGCTTTGGTCACGTTGCGGCCACGTTTCATGGTCTTGGTGAGACATTTTTGCTGGGATTTGTCTTGAGTCTGGGCCGCAGCCTGGGGCAGGGGCGCCGCCAGCGCCCAAGCGACCAGAGCAAGCAAGGCAAGATGAAACGGTCGAAAGGTACTCTGCATGATTTTCCCCCGCATTAGGCCCCTCCAGGGGCGAGCGTCCCACCAGTATTAACGCGGTCCGAGGCCGCGCTGCAAGGTTGAAAGTGTGCTTGGCTCGTCGGCAGCCCCGGGTAAGCGGCCTGCCCGCCTCCCCGCTGCTGTGGGCCGGGCCCAGCGTCGCCAACTGAACCCTGGGCTAATTGCGTCTAGGAACTTTAAGCGCAGGTGGGGAAGTACGGAAAGCGTCGTATAACGTTCTAAGTGTCAATCAGGCTCGACGGCGGCGTTTGGGGCGGCGCGGATGGGGGATACCATCGTAGTCGTCAAACTGCTCGACGCTTTTGAAGCGGCTGTACGTGTCTGCGGAATCGAGCAAAGCGGGCCTGGTTTCGACGAGACTCCTTTGCGACTCCCTATTCGATGCAGGCGTCGTTCGAGGTCCGGAAAACATTTTTGCGCCAGCGTGTGTTCGCGCAAGCGGCGTTGTCGCTGACATCGTTGCTGCCGTTTTCCAGCGCGACGATATTATCGATGCTGTTGTCGACACCGCCGTCTGAGCGGTAGCCGTTTGTCGAGTTGTTCATTGCGCGACCGCGCGTAATCTGCGTTTCAGAGGCGGAGTTATCGAAGCCCCCGGAGCCATTGCTGACGGCGTTGCAGCCTTTCAGCCGGTTGTCGGCTCCCAAGCTGATCTCGAAGCCGTGCAGGGCGTTGTGGGTCGACACGATGTCGTTCAGTCGGTTCTCGCTACCCGTGATGGCGACCCCGTCTTGCGTGTTGCGCGTGGCTCGGTCTCCTTTGATCCGGTTGTCATCGCCGGTGATATCAAAGCCTTCACGCCCGCTGGTTGTCGCGTTGTTCTTCTTGAGTCGGTTTTTGTTACTGCTCAAGAGGAAGCCTTCTTTCGAGTTGTTTGCCGCGACGTTCTCAGAAAGGTGGGTGTCGTTACCCGAGACCATGAAGCCCTGGTCGTTGTTGTTCGTTGCGGTGCACTCTCGCAGGCGGTTGCCTACACCTGAAACGTTGAAGCCGGTTCCCATGTGATTTGTCGACACGACTCCATGCAGCGAATTCCCGTCAGTCGAGACGACCACCCCGTCGCCGTTAATGCTTCTTACTGCAACGTCGGTGATGGCATGGTCGCCGTTGCCGCCCAGCGCCAGACCGAACGTGTCGCAGCCTCGGATCGATCCGTTCTTGAGCCTTACGCCACTACCGAAAAGTTGGATGCCATCGGCTGGATCCAGGACTGTGCAGCGTATCTGAAAACCGTTGAGGTCCACGTTGATGGGCCCCGTGATCGTGAGCGCAGCTTGGCCGATTGCGCTAGTGCAATCTTCGAGATCGGCGGTCAGTACGATGCTGTCGCCCGGACCGATGCTATCGAGGCAAACGACCTGGGCCAGGGCGGCGCGCGGAGCCGCTAAACAACACAACGCATACAGGGCAGCGGCGCCGAGCGAGCCCACACGACGGTGGGCGTTAAAAGGCTGTAAATTGAGATCTCGCATCTGTACATTGTGATACGAAAATCGCGGGTGAGGAAGCGGATTTTGCGTCTAGGAGCTTTAAAGCGCAGGCGGGGAAGTACCGAAAGCGTCGTATGTTGCTTACGTCAGCTAGGATCGATGGCGGCGCTCGTGGCGACGGTTCCTCGGTGCCGAGGCACTGGCGGGCCCGAACTTCGACCGCGGGAAACCCGTTAAGTGGGTAACTCCTTGTTGCTGTTAACCACCCGAATGCTGGTTAACAGGCTCGGGCCGATTCTCAGTCGGAGAGGTTCTCAGGCGCCTTCCTTCCGTCGTCGACTTGTTGGGGGTACTTTTCACTGCGGTGACTTCTGAATCTCAGTGGGGGCCCATGGCAGCATCCAGTTCGTCTTCGAAGTTCCAGACCGCGGCTGGCTGGGGGCTGCTCGTCCTCGGCATTGCCGTATTCGCCGTCCGCTTTCTGCACGAGGGCGCCTACGCGGTGCCCCGCGGTGCCAACCTGTTCGGTGGGTTGGGTGCGCTGCTGCTCGGCGGCGTGTTGTTGTGGCCCGCCGCTGTGCGCGGACTCAAGTGGCTGGCGCTGGCGGCTAGCCCGGTGGTGGTGTTCTTCGGACTCTACGCGGTGATGGCGGAACTCGAGGAGGTGGTGTCACTCTACGCCACCAATAGCTCCGGCCAACCAGCGCAACTGCGGCTCTGGATCGTCGACCGTGAAGATGCCGAGTGGGTGGGGATGCCGCGCTCGAAGGCGATCGAGCACGCGCTGGATGGTGCGCAGCTCGAGCTACTCAGAAGTGGAAAGACCCGCTGCGTGGTACCGGTCCTTCACGAGGACCGCGAGACCGTCACCGCGATTCATGCGCTCAAGGTTGAGAAGTACGCGGTGGCTCGCGCCGCCGCTGCGATCGGCCTCTACCCGCGCGAAGCGCCCGAGAGCTCCGTCTCGCTGCGACTCGACCCGTGTCGTTTCTAACTAACCAGGGACAGGCTTATTTTTCCGTCGTCACGCACCGTCTCGATACAGACCTTGACGGTATCGCCGGCCTTGGGCCAGACTTGGACGTTCTCCTGTAGCCACCAGGAATCGACCAGACCTTCGATACCACCAATGGCCACAAACACGCCGAAGCGCTTGACGCTGGTTACGGGTCCACTGTGAACCTGGCCGACGAGGAGGGGGGAGTTGTTTTCGGGACTGTCGCTTTCGCCGGACATGGAGCCGTCAGCTTTAACCTCTAGTACGGGCGCGCACAAATGGTGAGCCGCGCGCGAATTTCGTTCGATTTCGGCACCAGTGCCTATACGTTGCGGCACAAGATGATCTACCCCTACAGCAATGCCACCCAAACCCGCTGGGATCGCGGTGAGTTCAAGGTCCAACTGAACGTCCCGGACAACACTCGCCCGATGGGTTTTTGTGATGGATCGGACTCAGACCTGGCCGAACTCGGCTCACTTGCCGAAAGAGAAGGGGCCGACGGGATGCGCATTGAGAAGAAGATTCTCAAGACAGGTCGTGAACTGTGGACGCTCCACGGTGGAGGCTAAGGGTCCAAGATCGGTCGAGGCGCTGTTGAAGCCGGTTGATCGGTGCCGGGGCCCTGGACTCCGTGGTTGCTCGATCGGTGCCGAGTGCGTGCACCAGCACTGTCGGTTACGTAAATGGGGTTCTCGGCCGTTCGCCGCTACGCCACGCCCGGCACGGCTTTGAAGCCGTCGCCTCGCGTCGAATTGGCGCTGGAGCGACGCGATCCGCGCCCACTCATATGAGAATCGACGACATCATCAACGAGAGCTTCGCTCCCATCGCCAAGACCTTCTCCGAACTGATTTTCATCTCGATCTCGGTGGGCGGGACCGATTTGCCGCTGATCGTTTTGTGGCTCGTTGCCGGGGCGGTCTTCTTTACGTTCTACCTACGCTTCATCAACATCCGCGGTTTCACGCACGCGCTGCGGCTGGTGCGCGGTGACTTCGAAGACCCGAACGCCCCCGGAGAGGTCTCGCACTTCCAAGCCCTCTCGACCGCGATCTCGGGAACGGTCGGTGTCGGCAACATCGCCCACGTGGCCATCGCGATATCGGTCGGCGGCCCCGGCGCCGCGTTCTGGATGGTCGTCGCCGGCGCTCTCGGCATGGCATCGAAGTTCGCCGAGTGCACACTTGGCGTGAAGTACCGCCAAGAGAACGCCGATGGAAGCGTGTCGGGCGGCCCGATGTTTTACCTCGACAAAGGCCTGGCCGAGCGAAACATGCCGCGACTCGGCAAAGTGCTGGCGGTCTACTACGCCGTCTGCATCATTGTTGGAACCTTGGGTGTCGGCAGCATGTTCCAGTCGAATCAGGCCTTTGTGCAATTAGTAAACGTTACCGGTGCAGATGCGAGCTTCTTCGCCGAGCGCGGCTGGCTGTTTGGACTCGTGCTGGCGGCGCTGGTCGGCATAGTCATCGTGGGCGGCATTCGCAGTATCGCGCGGGTCGCCGGCACGCTGGTTCCGTTCATGGCGCTGCTCTACATCTCGACCGGTTTGTTTGTGATCGTTGCCAACGCCGACAGGGTGCCGGGTGCAATCGCGATCATCGTGACCGGCGCATTCTCGCCAGAAGGCGCAGCGGGGGGCATGCTCGGCGCCTTGATCCTCGGATTCCGGCGCGCTGCATTCTCCAATGAAGCGGGCATCGGCTCTTCGTCAGTGGCCCACTCGGCCGTGCGCACGCGCGAGCCGGTCACCGAGGGCTTTGTCGCCTTGCTCGAACCGTTCATCGACACGATCGTCGTGTGCTCGATCACAGCACTGGTGATTACGGTGACGGTCTACGATCCGAGCGTACCGTTCGAGGGGGTGAGCGGTGTGGAGTTAACCTCATCGGCCTTCGCCAGCGTGGTATCGTGGTTCCCCATTCCGCTGGCCGTCGTCGTGGTGCTGTTCGCCTTCTCGACGATGATCGCCTGGTCTTATTACGGACTCGAGGGCTGGATCTATCTCTTCGGTCCTACCCGCTCGGCCAAAGTCACGTACAACACAATCTTCTGCGTTTCGGTGGTCCTCGGCTGCAGCATGAAGCTCGATGCAATTCTCGATTTCTCCGACGCGATGATCTTCGCGATGGCGCTCGCGAACATGCTCGGACTCTATCTGCTCGCGCCAGTCGTACGCGGCGAACTCGAATCGTATTGGGCGCGTCTGGCGAGCGGTGAGATTGCGCCGACGGGTGCGAAGCGGCGTGGCGGCTGATCCGCCCTCGCGCGCGCGCGCGGTCGTTATCGGCGGCGGCGTCATCGGCTGTAGCGTCGCGTATCACCTGACGCGGCGTGGTTGGCGCGACGTGGTACTCCTCGAGCGCAAACAACTGACCTCAGGAACGACCTGGCACGCCGCCGGCCTGATCGGTGTACTGCGTGCTACCCGTAACCTCACCCGCCTCGCGCAATACTCGGCCGAACTCTACGCTCGCCTCGAGGCAGAGACGGAGCAAGCTACCGGCTACGAGCGTTCCGGATCCATCTCCATCGCGACCGACAGCGAGCGCCTGGAAGAACTTTTGCGTGATGCGTCGATGGCGCGCGATCTCGGAGTGGAAGCGGTCGCGATCGATACGCGAGAGATCCTCGCTCATTGGCCACACGCTCAGCTAAACGATGTGGTGGGCGGCGTCTACCTGCCCGGAGACGGCCATGTCGGACCGGTCGACGTAACGCGCGCACTTGCAATCGGCGCCCGCCAGGCCGGCGCGAAGGTGATCGAGCACATTAAGGTCACCGACATCCTCACGCGCGGTGGCCGAGCCGCCGGCGTGATGACCGACCGTGGTGAGATCGAGTCAGACGTCGTCGTAAACTGCGGGGGCATATGGGCGAGAGAGATAGGGCGGCTGTGCGGTGTGGACGTCCCGCTGCATGCGGCCGAGCATTTCTATATGGTCACCGAGCCGGTCGAGGGCCTTCCCGAGCAACTACCGACTCTGCGCGAGCCCGGCGCGTGCGCCTACTTCAAGCGCGAGGCGGGCGGTCGGCTTCTCGTCGGCTTCTTCGAACCGCAGGCGCACCCTTGGGGTATGGACGGCATCCCCGAGGATTTCGAGTTCGACGAACTCCCGGACAACTGGTCACACCTGGAGCCGTGGACGATGCGCGCACTGGAGCGCATACCGGTGCTCGCGAACACGGGCATCCGTCGCTTCTTCAACGGCCCCGAGAGTTTCACGCCCGATGATAGCTACTTGCTCGGCGAAGCCCCCGAGCTCCCCGGCTTCTTCGTGGCCGCGGGATTCAATTCCATCGGCGTCGGCTCGGCCGGTGGTGCTGGCAAGGCGCTGGCCGATTGGATCGTCGACGGCTCGTCGTCTCTCGATCTTCACGACGTCGACCTGAAACGCATGATGCCGTTTCAAGCGAACGCCGCCTACCTAGCCGACCGAACCGTCGAGAGCCTGGGGCTTCTCTACGCCATGCACTGGCCAAACCGTCAGTTCGAAACGGCGCGCGGCGTACGCCGCTCGCCGTTGCACGATCGGCTGGCGGATTGCGGCGCCTGTTTCGGAGAACTCGCCGGCTGGGAACGTGCGAACTGGTTCGCCCCCGAGGGTGCACAGCCCGAATATACATACAGTTTCGGTCGACAGAATTGGTTCGAGTACTCGGCCGAAGAGCACAGGGCCGTTCGCGAACGTGTCGGATTGTTCGATCAGACGTCGTTCGGGAAGTTGCTGCTGCAAGGGCCGGATGCTGAAGCCGTGCTCCAGCGGGTCTGCGCGGCCGACGTCGCTGTGGAACCGGGACGCGTCGTTTACACCCAGTGGCTAAACGAACGCGGCGGCATCGAGTCCGATCTGACGGTCACGCGGATCGACGCCCATCGCTACTTGATCGTAACCGCGGCGGCCTGCCAGGTGCGTGATCGCGCTTGGCTGACGGCGCACCTCCCCGAGGGCGCGCGCGCCGAGATCGTCGACGTAACGTCGGCTTGGTCTGTGCTCGCCGTTATGGGACCGGACTCGCGCGAGTTGCTCTCGGCCATCACGCGCGACGACCTATCGAATACGGGGTTCCCTTTTGCTACCTCTCGCGAAATAGATCTCGGCTATGCGCGCGTACGCGCGACGCGCATCACCTACGTAGGCGAACTTGGTTGGGAACTGTACATACCGACCGAGTTCGCGCTGGGCGTCTACGATGCAATCGTTGATGCCGGCGAACCTCTCGGACTACGGCATGCCGGCTATCACGCGCTGAACTCACTGCGCATCGAGAAAGGTTATCGGCATTGGGGGCACGATATCACGAGCGACGATACACCGATGCAAGCGGGTCTCACGTTCGCCGTAGACTTCGACAAACCCACCGACTTCATCGGTCGCCGCGCGCTCGTCGCCGCGCGCGAGCAACGGCTAACACGACGACTGGTAACGTTTACGCTCGAAGACCCGGAGCCTCTTCTGTATCACAACGAACCCGTTTGGTGCGACGGTGAGCGCGTGGGCTACATCACCTCTGGAATGTTCGGTCACACCATCGGTCGCAGCGTCGGCTTGGGCTACGTCGGAAATGCTCAGGGCGTTGATCGAGAAGACATTGCGTCGGGCGCTTGGGAGATCGAGATCGCGGGAGCTAGGTTCGGCGCCAGCGCCACGCTACGCCCACTGTACGATGCATCGAACGAACGCATTCGGGCGTGAACGTTGCCGCGGTCGCCGGCCCTTTGACAGTGTCGGCGGATCGAGCCCGGCCCGAATTCGTTTAACGCAAAAGTGTTAACGATGTCTCCGGAACAAACATCGCCCCGGGGGATTACACCATCGGTACGACAGACTCGCGGCTTGATCATCGGTGGATACGGAAAGCGTCTTATAATGTTCTAAGTGTTAACCAGGATCGACGGCGGCGTTCGTGGTGAGGGTTCATCGGTGCCGATGTCCTGGCTAGGGGCCTTCGCCGTTGCAGATCGGGGCGGGTAGGTTGCCGCTGCCACACGCCGCCAAAGTGCTCCCATCGGTGCCAATGATGGATCCGTTCCAGGATCCGTCCGCTTGATAGTTCTCCACATCGAGGTATCCGTGTTGATAAATCGCCAGCAGGTCGGTGTCGACCTCGTCTATGACGAGTTCGAAGCTACCGTCGGGACTATCGCCGGCCAGTGCCACACCGCTGCCACCCATGACGATTTGGGGGCGACGTTCGGCTTCCGCGTCGATCGGAGTCAGGATCTGAATCGTGTGCATATGACCGGCGACCCACATCTGGAGGCTGGCCGGTAAGCTGCCGTCGAAACTTTGGTCGAGGGCGTCCCGCAGCGCGATCTGCAGGACAGGGTTGAGGGTCGTCCAGTTGCCGCCGCTGTCCTGCGTAACGGCGCCGACAAACGGGCGGTGACTGAGCATCCATGTAGGGGTACCATCGGAGGCAGGTGCGAGGGCCTGGACGAGTTGATCGGTATAAGGCTGGGTCATCCTTTCGGGTGCGAAGTTGTCACAGGCGTTGGCGCTGTCGATCACGGCGACACGCAATGTACCGAGATCGACCGTGTACGGGTCCTTCAGGATGATGTGGGGAAGCGCTCCGTCTTCGAATGGCGTATTGCCTCCCTGCGGCGGGCAGCTCTGCTGGCCAGTACCGCCGTTGCTCGCGTCGGAGGTGGGATCGAGAAAGTAGAAATAGCCCGGCCCGGCGCGTGAGCACAGCTCATGGTTGCCGCGCGCAAAGATCCAGGGCGCGGTCGTCAGCAGATCACCGGCGGGCAGGAAGAAGTCGTCGCGCCAGTCCTCCCAATTATCGTTTCTTGCCGGAATGTAGGCACCGTTTTGGCTCCAGTACGTCCCATCGAGCTGGCACTCGAGATCGTCGGGTACGTTGTCGCCGGCGTCGTACACCTCGACCTCCGTTCCATTATCAAACTTTAGACTGCTACTGGTGCCGCGGTAATTGTAGTCCCCGACATGTAGGAGAACATCGGGTCGCGGATCGAGCGCGGCTACCTGGCTCGCGATCGTCTGAAACGGCTCGGCCAGGGTTCCGTCGGCGCAGGTTTTCTCCTTGCAACCGGAGTCGCCGAGAACGGCGAGTCGCTGTGGGTCGCGGCGCGCGGTCGGCAGATGCTGGCCGTTCCAGGAGATCTGATACGACTCATCAAAAGCAATGCGGGCCTGGCAAACGTCTACGACAAAGCCGAACGGATTGTTGCGGCGCAACATATGAACAGATTCACTACCCGTTTTCAGGGTCGGACAAATACCGTTGTTGCCGGATACGATCACGCGCGCTTCGGCGAACGTCGATCCTGGAGTCGAATCTGCGCCGAGCAATACGAACGCAGCCTCGACGAATCCATCGTCGCTGCAGGCCGTTGCGGTAGTAGCGATCAGGGCGATGGCCAAAATAGTGTGTCGATGGCGGGTGGTGCTGTGGCTGTCCATTTCTTTGCGCCTTGTGGTTGTCACCCGGTGGGAAGACCGAGATCGCTGTCTGAACTGAATGATGTCGAGGGGGCCCTGACCGAATTGTCTTTGGACCGTCGGCAGTATGAGTTTTTAGTCGTCGCCGACGCAAGCTGGGGGGCGGTCGGACTTTCTAGGGCATCGGCACCGATGCCCTGGCGGCTTCGTGGTTCTCAAAAGCTAGTGTTAACTAGAGCAAAAATATCGCTCAATATCAGAACAGCAGAATGATGCTGCCAGCAACCGTTAGCAATACGTTGGCAAAGGCATATGCGCCGGTATAGCCGAGCGAGGGCATAGGGCTATTGGCAGCCTTAGTGACGACGCTCAGTGATGCACCACTGGTCATTGATCCGGTGATGCCACCGAGCAGTAGTACTGGGTTTAGTTTCAGTACGCCTCGTCCGAACACGTAGCCGACAAATATTGGTATCATCGTGACAGCTACGCCGGCGATGACGAGCATCGGGCCTGCGGCGATAAAGGTCTCAATAATGTCGCCACCTGCTCGTAGTCCTACACCGGCCATAAAGAGCAGCAACCCGAATTCCATTAGTATCCAGCGCGCTGCTGCCGGCATGCGCCCAAAAGTTGGATGGATGCTGCGCAGATAACCTATTGCCAGTCCCGAGGTGAGGAGTCCCCCGGCGGAACCCAGACCTATTGACAGCTGACCCACATTGATCGCTATCATGCCGATGACGACGCCGAAAGCGATGCCAAAGGCAAAGGTGAGCATATCTGTATCGGCAATGTCGCGCTCAACATGACCGAGTGACTGCCCCAATAGGTCGACATGCTCAGAGGGGCCTGAAACCTCAACTATGTCCCCCTTGCGCAGGGTCAATTGAGTAGTGCATGGCATTTCCATACCCATGCGGGTCACGCTGGTCACTAACACACCGTAATTTTCGGCAATGTCGAGGTGCTGCAAAGTCATGCCGACGGCACTCTTTGCGATGACTACAATCCTCGCGATGTCGGTGTACTGTTCGGTGTCTACTTGCGGGGATATTTCGACGCCGAACTTCGATACGGTGTCCGTAAAGTATTCTACAGGTGCAAGAATCAGTAGTTCGTCACCAAGTTGAAGATGGTCGCTCGGACCGGGTTTAATAATTTGGTTTTGCCTTCTTACTCTTACGACCGAAGTTTTGTCCCAGTATTCCTCCCGCAGCTGCTTAACAGGAATCGCTGTGATGTCCTCATTGGTTATCCGGTAAATACGGGCAGAAACGTTTTTCAGATGAGCTTTGCTTGTCGGTGTTTCCGCCGCTTCCAGCAGCTTTGCTTCTTTTTCAAGGTCGATGCCTAATAGTTTTGGCAGCAACTTGATGATGGCGATTAAACCCGCCAGGCCGAAGATGTAGGTAATAGCGTAGCCGGTCGTAACATTACCGATCATTTCATCTGCCGTAATTCCCGCCGGCGGCATTACCTGGCCACTGCGCAGAGCTTCCTGGGCCGCCGCAAGGGTGGGTGAACTGGTCAAGCCTCCGGACAATAATCCGGCTGAGGTGCCCGGTGAAAGCGACAGCAGCTGCGAAGCGATGACGGCGACAGTAAACCCCGTTGCTGCGATAACGGCAGCAAGCAGGAAGTATTTTAAACCATCGGTTCTAAGTACATCAAAAAACCGTGGTCCTGCCTGATAGCCCACAGAGAATATAAACAGCGCGAAACCAACGGACTGGGCTCCCGGACTTATCCGAAAATCAAAATGACCTAAAAATAGTCCGGCGAACAATACGCCGGCGACAGGACCGAAGGAAAAGCTGCCGAAACGGATACCGCCGATCAAGTACCCTGTACCAATAACGAGAAAGAGTGTGAGGACCGGTTGCTGGTGCAGTATTTCGATCAGCTTAGTAAAAACAGCCATTTCTTCCATTGGGTTTCCTCATGGGTGTGTAGCAAATAACGCGTTTGGAAATTTAAGCGCCGGTGGGGAAGTACAACAAGCGTCCTACCACGGGCGTTATGTCAACCAAGATCGACGGCGGCGTTCGTGGTGAGGGTTCATCGGTGCCGATGCCCTGGCTCGCAGACATTCGCGAGAAGGCCGGCGAGCACATGGATGGCTTCACGTTCGAAGACAACTTCGCGACGCGTATTCTGGCGCGGTATCTCGACTTGGCCTGAACTCTAGGCGCCGGTAAGAGTCCACTCCCGATGTTGTTGCGTTGGGTTCGGTAGTCAGGTCGATCTCGCTTCGATATGCGACGCTTTTCGTACTTCCCCACGTACGCTTAAATACTTTTCACCGGTTGGGCTGCTTGTTAGTCGCCGGGGGTGTTTTGGGCTGAGCCTCCGCGCCGAGTCCATCCAGCCTAGGATTGAGATCGTTGACCATGTGGAAGGTATATCTGCTTGCAGCCGTGCTCGTCGCGCCCGCGTTGGTGCTGTCGGCTCTCGGTTGGGGATTCGATCCTGTCGAACTTCGCGCGACGCGCCCACTCGTGCACCGAAATGGCGGCTTCGCCGGTGCCGCGTCGTGCGCGACGTGCCACCCGGATCATCACGCGAGTTGGCGGCAGACGTACCACTCGACGATGACGCAGCGCCCGACCAGAGAGGCGATCGCGGCACCGTTCGACGGGAGTGACGTCGTATTCTTCGGACAGGTTGCGCGGCCGCACGTCGACGCGAACGGGACGTTCGCGATGGACTTGCCGGGACCGTCCGGTGGCAGACGGATCGCCAAGGTCGCGTTTACCGTCGGCTCGCATCGCTACCAACAGTACTTCGAACGGGTCGTGGGTGGGGTCGACGGCCAGGCACAGTTCCGCCGCCTGCCTGTGCTGTGGCACGTGCAGGAGAGGCGTTGGCTACATATCAATGGGATCTTCCTGGATCCGGATCGCACCGCGTGGCCCGGGCCTGAGGATGGCGCGGTCTGGAACGTGAACTGCATCTTCTGCCACAACACGGCGCCGCAGCCGGGCATGGCGAACTATGGACGCGATGGGGGCAGCGCGGATATGAGGTTCGACTCGCGCGTCGCGGAACTCGGCATCGGGTGCGAGTCCTGCCACGGTCCTGGTGCCGATCATGTAGCCGGTATGGGGAATCCGTTGCGGCGATACCGTTCGTACCTGGGTGGCAACGTCGAGTTGCACGTCGTCGACCCCAAGGCGCTCGACAAGGAGCGGTCGGTGTCGGTCTGCGGTCAGTGCCACGGGCAGCGACTGCCGAAGCACCCGTCGATGATGCGGACCATTCTTGAGACCGGACCGACGTTCCGTAGTGGTGACCGTCTCCAAGACCACGTCACCGCGATCTCGCGAGAGACGACGATCGCGGACGATAAACCCGCGTTCGCCTTACGCTTCTGGAGTGACGGAACGCCGCGGCTGACGGCTTACGAATACCAGGGTGTAACAGGGTCGCCGTGCTACCAGCGCGGGAAGATGACGTGTGAGTCCTGTCATTCGATGCACGGTAAGAATGTGGCGGGACAGATGAAGGCCGGCATGCGCGTGCGCGACGCGCAACATGGCAACCAGTCGTGTCTGCAATGCCACGCCGAGATTGGGAAGGACGTTGCCGCCCACACGAAGCACGATACGGCGGGTAGCGGCTCACGATGTACCGCGTGCCACACGCCCGACATGGTCTACGGCGTGCTCGGTGTACGTATCAGCCATCGGATCGAGACACCGGACGCAGCCCGGGACGCGGCGGCGGGACGGCCCCACGCGTGCACCATGTGCCATCTTGACAAGAGCCTGCGCTGGGCTGGAGCCGAACTACGCCGGATGTACGGCGATCAGTTCGAAGCGCCGGCCCGTCGCAAGGACAGAGCGCCGATCGATCTCGCCGACTCGGTGGCCTCGGTTCTCGCCGGAGATCCGGTGCAACGCGTGGTGTATGCGAACGCGCTCGGACGCCCTGATCGAGCGCCGGGTCCACAGGCCGATGCGTGGGTTGCGCTGCTCGCGACGCTGGGTGACGGCTACTCGAGTGTCCGCTACCAGGCGCGCAAGAGCCTGCTCGCACGGGAGGACGGTCCGGGGTCTCTCGGGTATCGAAAGGACATTGCCGCGTTTGATCCGTTTGGCAGTCTGATGCCGGACCGACAACCATTCGTGGCTCGCATGCTCGCAAGTTTCCCGGACCGAGCGAGAAAGACGTTGCGTCCGTCGCCGGGGCAGGTCATCGTTCGACTTGACCTGCAGCCGGATCTCGAAGCGATAGTTCGGTTGCTGAACCTTCAGGACGGCAAGGCGATTTCGATCGGCGAATGAGTGATGTGACCGAGTCTCCCGACGACAGCACGCGACAGACCGTTGTCACCGGGTTCTTCTTGCTCGCGGTGTTCGTGCCGATGGGATTGACGCTCGAGGCGCTGCACGCTCTCAAGGTGCCGGTCTACTTCGGCAGTTCGATGCGGCGTGAACTATGGACACTCGCCCATGCCCACGGCGGCATCCTGGGCATTCTGTGCCTCGTCTACGGCAGTGTCGCCGAGCGGTGGTTGTCGGCCGCCGCGGGCGAGTCGATTGCGAAGTGGGTGCGGTGGGGAGCCGTGCTGATGCCCTTGGGGTTCCTGCTCGGTGGGATCGGAACGCACGAAGGGGATCCCTCGCTCGGGATCTTGCTTGTGCCCGTCGGTGGCGTGGTGTTGATCGTGGCTCTCGTGCGCGCCGGGCTCGACTGCCGGCCATCCCGCTCAACTTGATATCATCGCGCGAACTACCAGGATCGTGTCTAGGAACTTTAAGCGCCGGTGCCCCGGCCTCACCCTCAGTCAATCGCCGCATCCGTAACGGACTGCGCGAAATGCGTAGCCTGCGCCGAGGGCCCGAAGTGCGCCGTTGCCGCCGGAGCCAGCTCGGAGATCTCCATGAAATCTCCGTCGGCCAGCGTGTCGTTCAAGATGGTCCGCAGATCGTCCAGACTCGACCCGTTGGTTGCGTGTTCATGCGCCAGCCACAAGAAGTACATCCAGTCGGCTTCGATGCCGCCGTCGTTGTTGTCGTCGTTGGGCACGGCAACGTCGCAGTAGGTGTCCATGAGTTGCAACGGTGTCTGGCAATTGAAGTACAGGGGCGGCGGGTGTGCCGTGTACGTGGGGCCGTACTTGTACTCCTTGTAGTAGGCGAACGAACAGTTGCCCTCACCCAGGTTGTTGAACGCTCTGGCTGCGTAGAACTGCGCCCATCCTTCGGTCAAGGCGCTGCCGACGTCCTCGAGACTCTGGAAACAGTGCACGGAATTTGCGCTGGCGACGTGGTCGCAGCGACACATCGGGGAGAGTCCGGACAGGGAATCGGATGCGTAATAGTTGCCCGCCATCGACCGCTCGACCAGAAGGTTGGCCATCAGATGGCCGACCTCATGGGCGATAATGTATTTCCAGCGGCTGGTATGGTGCATAGCGTCGGCGCTGAAGGGACTCTGCCCGAGAAAAACGCCACTTTTCGACAACGAATAGCAACCGCCGTACTTCGCCGTGTACCAGCCTTCCTCCGGAGAGTCTCCTGAGGGACAGCCTTGATCCGCAGAAACACTTATGGTCCGTCTAGCTTTGCTGATCGGTCCGCTGCGCTGAACGCCCGCGAATACCAGCAAACCGGTCAGGGGGTCGCGGTCGAAGCTCGCGATCGCATGGTCGTTATAGCCCACGGCATAGACATTGGATCCGTCCGGGCTGACGGCTAGCGCCTCGACCGCGTTGAGACCGTCCACGCCACCGACCCCGTCGTCGTGCCGTTCCAGGAACGTGAGATTTCCGTTGGATACGTCGCGGCCAAAAACCAGTACGGCGTCTCCGAGTCCGGAACTGACGTAGAGATTGGCGCCGTCGACGCTCATCGCCAGATCCGTGCCGGAATTCAACCCGCTGATACCTTTCTTCTCGTTTTTGTATTGCTCGAAGAAATTCAACGTACCGTTGGCATTGCGGTGAAAGGCCGCGATCGTCTTACTGCCAAGAGCATAGACTTCGTTCCCATCAGAGCTCACCACAACCGAAGCTCCGATCCCGATCCCCTTGACCCCTTGCCCGTCCTTCTTGTGCTCCATAAACGTCAGTGCGCCGGTGGTAGCATTCCGGCTGAAGACGGCGACTCTGTGGGTAGAGACAACATAAACGTTCTGCCCGTCGGCGCTTACCGCGACATCATTGGGAGAGTTCAGTCCGGTCACGCCTCCCTGCCCGTTCACATGGTGTTCCAGGTAGGACCAGCCGGAAAAAGAGTTCCGGGAAAAAACTGCAACCGCGGTGTCGCCGTCCGAGGCAACATAGACGTTCTCGCCATCGGGACTGACGGCGACACCCGTCGCTGAGTTTATCCCATCGACGCCCGCCTCTCCGTCCTTGTGCACTTCATCGAAACCGAGCCGCCCTTGGGGAAGCGCCCGGTGAGATATCACCGCCAGGGTATCGTCGTCGCCGGCGAGAAAGACGCTCTTGGCGTTCGTACCGCTCGCAATAGCGCGAACGTCGTCGATGCCCTCGGTGAAACCGGCGTAGTTCTGCAACGCGTACTGGTCGAATGTAAGGGCGCCTGTTCCGGCATCTCGACGGAACGAGAGTAGGGATCCAGTACTGACCCCGCCGGCCACATATACGTATGCGCCGTCCGAGCTTACGGCTACGTCCCGGGGACTCGACAACCTTCTCACGACGCCTTCGCTGTCTTGGGCATGAAGATCGAAGCCCGAATCCGGCGTGCCCGCAAGATACGAAATGACGGCCGAAACACGGCTCAGTGGATCGGGGCCTGGGAGATAGAGATTCGCAAAGGGCGGCAAGGGAGACCCTTGAGGTCCCACGGTAAACACCACGGTATAGCCGTTGGCGGGCTCGATACGGCCAAACTCCGGATTCGGCACTTGATTCCCATCGGGGCCCAAATACGGCGGAGCGAGTTGGGGCCTCGCCTGCATCAACACGCCATCGACATCCCAAAGCGGATACACCGTGGCTACGTACCCGCCCTCGTCAAGGTTCAGGGAGACGCAACCCTGATCGTCAAGAAAACCTTGATAGGCCACCTGGGGATAAAGCGCTTGAAAAATTCCCTCGCCTGCCTCGAAAGCTTTGACGACCCGGATTCCCGCCCTTGCGGCCCTGCCCCATTGGAAACCTGAAGACGGAAGACCGTCCTCGCCAAAGCCGGAATCGACATACTCTGCCGGCCAAAACGCGCAGACAGGGAACAGCGTTGGAAAAAGATCCGGGAGATACTGGGGGTAGCCCTGGAAGATGGTGTCGCTCACGCCACCGGTGCCGGACAAAAGATTCATTTGCACGCCGCCGCCAACCTGCCAGCGCAGGACACCGTCGCGGGCACGAAGGTCGGCCAGATCGGTAATCCTTCCTCGCCGATGTAAAGGATCGGCCGCCCTTCCCGAGAGATCGAAGAGCGGCGCGGCGATTTCTTGCATGCGCGCCCAGAGCGACTCCGGAGAGGAGACGTCGGCCGCCGTAATCTCTTCCGCCGGCAGGCTCGCGCCGCGCACCTCGACGTTCCGATAACGCTCGTCGTAACGCACCCAGCGTGGCTCGGACGTCAACACCACCGTGGTCTCATCGGCGCGCAGCCACTCCACCTGGATCTCCATCCTCGTCCACAAATTGGTGCTCTGTATCGGAAGTTTGCGCAGCGGCACGCGAACGCGTTTGGTGCCTCCCGGTTTCAGCTTCAATTTGCGTTTGATACGGCGCGTTCCCGTTCGCTGGTCTAGTCCGGTGGCATGAACATAGGCAACCGTGGCAATGACGTCCGTCAGGCGGCTGGTTACGCCGGCCTTGAGCGATCCGCGAACCGTGAGGACGTCGTCTCCCGGATCGTCCTCCCATACAATGGAAACCCCGGTATCGGCCGGCACCGTCTCCTCTTCCTCTTCGTTCGGATCGCCCTGACAACGAGGATCTTCATCAGGTTCGGCAATACAGGTCGCCGGTACGCCGACGCCTTCGACACAGCTTCCCAGAACGCATTCCGCGTCCAGATAACTGCAATCCATCGGTTCCCCTTCTAGACAATCGTCGGTTCCCGAGCAGACCTCCACACCGCTGCAGTCCAGGCCGTCATTGCAAAGCGCGTCGTCGGCGATGAACGTGCAACCGCCGGTCTGCGGGTCGCAGACGTCACGCGTGCAGGCGATCGAGTCATCACACAGCTCGCTTCCTTCGCACACACCAAGGAAACACTCATCGTTGAGGGTGCAGCCGTCGCCGTCGTCGCAAGCGCTCTCGTTGGGGGCCAGGAGGCAGTCGGAGCTGCAGCAGTCTCCGTCGATGAGATTCCCGTCGTCGCACTCTTCGCCCGCTTCCAGGACGCCGTCGGGGCAGCTTGCAGCAGCGGGGACGGGTGCGCCTATCCAGAGCAAGGCCGATAGCATGAGAGCCGCGCTCGCGAAATTACGCATGGTGTTTTGAGACCATGATACGGCGAGGACGTGCTGCAGAATTTTCAACATCAGCTCCTTTAGTCCGGATCGAGGAAAGGCGTTCAAGCGGTATCCCATCTGAGCCATCCGAGACTGATACGCGGGTTATGGTAAACTGATACACGGGTTATGGTAGCGGCGTCTAGGAATTTTACGCGCCAGTCGAGAAGTACGAAAAGCGTCTTACCACGTTCTAAGTGTCAACCAGGATCGCGGGCGGCGTTTGTGGCGAGGGTTTATCGGTGCCGGTGCCCTGCGAATTCAAGCTTTCTCGGGTGGTCTAATCCGCGATGGCGCACGCGGGGGCGTCGCCGGCGAAGGTCTTGCGTAACAACTGAGCCCAGCGCGTGCGGTATTTGACTGGTACGCGCGACGTTTTGAGTTGTTCGGTACGGATCGCCGCAAGTAAGGACGTCGCGAAAGGTCTGCTCTACGAAATGGGGCAACGTATGGCCGCGATTGGCGGCATCGCCAAGGAAACCGTGCGGGCCCTTAGGTCACTACGCCTGCTTCGCGCAGCGCGGCTACTCGCTCGCCGAGCCCCAATTCTTCGAGGATCTCATCGGTATGTTGGCCTAAGGTCGGGCTGGGCGGTCCCAATTGGGCCGGCGTGGCCGCGAACCTGGCTGCCGGCTTTGGCTGCCGCATCCTTCCACCGACGGGATGCACCGAGTCTTCGAGCAGACCGACCTCACGCACGTGTCGGTCTTCGTGAAGTTCCGCGCTCGATAGAACGACCCCGCAGGGCGTGTTTTCTTCTTCGAGCCGTCGCGTCGCCTCCGCCGTCGTCATCGTGAGCGCGTTTTCGTAGCACCGGTTCATGATCTCTGCGGTGAGCTCTTGGTTCTGCCAACGCTCGGCGATGGTTGCTACGCGCGGGTCGTCGTAGCCCTCTACGTTCATTGCACGACAGATCCCTGCGAAGTCGGCATCCGATACGGGAGCGGCTATGCCGGCGCCGTCCCTGTAGTGAAACAGTGGCTGGCCCTGTGAGAAACTGGATTGCTGCGAGCCGTCAGAGTCGAGCATGACCTCGTTGCCGGCGGCGTCGGTCCAAAGGAAGTTTACGACGGCATCGAGCATGGGTAGAACGATGTGCTGACCGCCCGCGCCGCGCTCGCGTGCGAACAGCGCGGCACTGATCGCCTGAGCGGCATATAGCGACGTAATCTTGTCGGCCGCCGCGTGGTAGACGAGCATCGGTCGCGCACCGTCTACGGGCTCCGCCTGCACCGATGCCAGTCCGCCGTAGCACTGTACGACCGGATCGTAGGCTTTCTTGTGTGCGTAGGGGCCGTCGGGTCCGAAACCGCTGATTGAGACATAGATGACGTCGCCGTTGATCGCGGCCACGTCGTCGTAACCGATGCCGAGACGCTCGACCACGCCGGGGCGAAAATTTTGAACTACGACGTCAACGTCTTTCGCCAGCGTTCGGACGATCTTCCGGCCTTCGTCGTCGTGCATATCGACGGCAATCGAGCGCTTGCCACGGTTCGACATTTGGAACATCGCACCGATACCGTTCGCCGATACCCCGACCCATCGACAAATGTCACCGAGCCCGGGCGGCTCGACTTTGACGACCGACGCGCCTTGGTCAGCGAGCATGCACACGGCCATCGGGCCGGTTACGGCAATGCTTAGGTCGAGGATTTTTATACCGTCTAGCGGTCCGGCCATGGTTCGCCTCCGTCGGATTAGAGCGCCGCCGGTGTTTCACCGGCCGACAGTTTCGAATGGTCCCACGAGACGAAACGCTCTGGCTTTACGCGTATGAGCAAGCGCTTGCCGGCCATCGCGACTTTCAAGTCTTGATCGAGTTCCGAGGCGTCGGGTAGTTGCTGATCCGGGGTGCTGGTTGCTTCGACCATGACCTGCACGGTCTTGTCGAGATCCTCGGTGATCGTTGCGGTGCCTTGGATCATGAGGCCGCGCAGCTCCTCGTACTTCTCGCCGGACTCGACGAGTAGCGTGACTTTCGGATCACGCTCGATGTTTTTTATTTTTTGGCTGCGACCGTACGTCGCCATGTTGACCGTCAAATCGTCGTCGGTGGTGTAGAACATCGCGACGGCATGCGGGTGTCCGCGCCGCCCGTTCGTCACGAGGATCACCGTGCGACTGTTCGTGAGATAGTCGCGAATCTCCTCATCGTTCATTTGGATTTCGGTTCTGCGGCTCATTGGTGATCGTGCCCCTCGAGGTGTTTGTTCAGGCCTTTCCGGTCAAACCCAGGCCGTGGCGTGCGACTATAGAGCGCATGACTTCGGAAGTGCCACCGCCGATGGGTTCCCAGATCGACGCGCGCCAGAGAACGTCGGGCCTGGAACCCTCGATCATAGCCTCGCCGACTCCGAACTCCATTGCCGCTTGAGCGATTGCTGCGCAGGCGTTCGTGTGCGCGATCTTATTGGTCGATGCCTCGACGATGGCGGGGCGCTTCTTGTGCATGCAGTCGAGAACGCGAAGTCCGTGCATCTCGACTTCGAGCGTTTCGACCACGAGATCCGCGAGCCGATGAACGACGATGGGGTCGTCAAGTTTGCCGTGCTCACGGAGCCACGCGGTGACCTCTTCGAGGTCGCGACGAATACGGCCGGACGGGAATTGAATGTGTCGCTCGTCGGCGAGTGCCTCGCCCATGATCGACCAAGCTCCGTTTTCAGGGCCGACGCGTTGATCCTCTCCGACCGCGACGTCGTCGAAGAAAATCTCGTTGAGTTGGTCGCCGTCCATCAACGGTAGCGCATTGATGGTCACGCCGGGTGCTTTCAGATCGACGATGAACAGGCTCAGCCCGCGTCCGCGACTCTCTTGTTCACCGGTTCGTGCGAGCAGCCATAGGTAGTCCATGTCGTGCGCGTATGATTGCCAGCATTTCTGTCCGTTGATCGCGTAGCCGGACTGTGTCGGCTCGGCGCGACAGCGAAGCGCCGCCAGATCCGAACCGGCCTCGGGCTCGCTGTAGCCCAGAGCGAAATGCACCTCGCCGCTGCGGATCGGGTCCAACCATTTAGTCTTTTGCTCTTCTGTACCGTAACGAATGATCGATTTGGCGACGATCCCCGCACTCAATGGATTTCGTGCGGCCCGCGCGTAGGCCATCTCGTCCCAGAGAATGTATTCGTACGACGGCGACTTCTCGAGGCCGCCGTATTCGGCGGGCCAGCCGATGGCCAACCAGCCGCGCTCGCCCATGGCGAGAAAGAGTTTCTTTACAGCCTCGAACTTCTGCCCTTGCAGAATGAAGCCTTCGAGGTCGCGGTAGTCGGTGAGAAACTCGCGCACCTCTGCGCGAAACGCTTCTTCTTCTGATGAGAACGTAAACCGCACGCGACCGCTCAGCCTTCCTCGTCGATTTTGGCGTCGGGGTCGGGGTTCCACTCCGGTGCGCGGCGTTCACCGAAAGCGCGCGGTCCTTCTTGGAAGTCGGGGTGGGTCCAGTGCGACCGCAGCAGGCGCCAGCCTTCTTCGAGCGCATCGGCGTAGCTGGTTTCGAGGGACTTCCAGATGGCCTTCTTCGACAGGGCCATCGCTTGCGGAGAATTACCGAGCATCTTAGCGGCCATCTCTTCGGCCGCCGCAACCGCTTCGGCGGGAGTCGCTACGAGCTCGTCGACCAATCCTAGTTCGAAGGCGCGCCGCGCGGGCATGCGGTAGTGCTTGCCCATCAGTGTCATGCGCAGCGCGGTTCCCAAGGGCAGTCGTTTCGCCAAACCTATATTTTCGATCGCCCCCACCATGCCCACATTTACGTGCGTGTCGGTGAACGCTGCGTTCTCCGATGCGACCACGATGTCGGAGTCGACGACGAAGTGGAGTCCGCCGCCGACGCAGAGGCCGTGTACGACGCAGATGACCGGTTTCCAGACGTCGTTCTGGTAGGGAGACCAGTGCACGGATTCTTTGAAGGGCTTGTCGACGAACACTTCGTCGGCGTCGTCTCCTTCGGCCTCGGCGACATCGAATCCCGTACAGAAGTGCTTTTCGCCGGTCGCTTTAATGATGGCGACGCGAATGTCGTCGTTGTCGCGTACGTCGGCCCAGATGGCGCGAAACACGCGTTGCATGTTCGGAGCCAGTGCGTTGCCGCGCTCAGGGCGATTGATCGTGATGGTCGCGATGCCGCCGCGTCGATCGTAGTCGACGCCGGGCAGCGGCCCGGTGAGATCGATCGCATCAGGCACGGTGGGCTCCCGGGGCGGCAATCGACGCAACCAGGCGCGCGTCGTCACCGCGCGACGACGGCGGCACAGCCGAAGCTTGCTGCAAGCGCCGGCTGGTGTGAAAGACCGGCCCTTCGGTCGTGATTCCGATGGCGCCGAAAACCTGATGGCAAACGACGACGGTGCGCGCGGCGGCGCTGTCGGCCGAACGGCGCGCGGCCGGCGCGAGTACTCGTGCGTTGGTGTCACCCGCGTCGAGTGCGCAGGCCGCGGCACGTGCCAGCGCGGCGGCTGCATCCAACTGCATCGCGCAATCGGCGAGAGGGTGGGCGACCGCTTGAAAATCGCCGAGCGGCCGTCCGAATTGACGGCGTGTGCCGGCGTGCTCGGCCGCTCGGCTGACGAGGCTGCGCGCAGACGCGGCCATCCACGCGGCGTGCGCGACGTTGAATACCGCGAGTGCGTGTTCTCCGTCGCCGACTTGCCCCTGGCGAGACAGGGTCACGCGTCCCCACGGTTCTCCCGCCAGTGTTGCGACCGCTTCGACGTCGGTTTTGGCTTCGCAACGCCATACGCCGCCGTCATGCCAGGCCAGGAATACCTGGGCGAGCGGTGCCCAGGGCATGAGAGACGCGTCGCCGAACGATACGAGGCTACGACCACTTGTTACGGCTGCACGCGCATCACCGTCGAGCACTTCGGCGGCCAGGTAGGTCGCCGCGATGGGGCCGGGAAAATCGGCGCGGCCCAACGCCTCGCAAGCGATTGCGATCTCGGTGGCGCCGGTCTCGTCGCTCAAAGAGGCGAGGTCGAAAACACCGAGGGCGGCTAGGTCACGCCATAGATCGAGAGGGAAGGCTTCGGCCGATTGACGCACGACCGCTTCATCGCAACGGTCGGCGCAGAAGCTGTCGATTGTGGCTGCGATCGAACGGCCGAGTTCGTTGGGATCCAGGTCGATGGTCATCGTGCGGCCGCGCTCCAGCGAGTATCGGCGATCGCACGGCGATGGCCGGCCACACCGCCCAGTTCGGTGCGTAGCGCGTGCAGTCGCATCGACCACACGTGCAGATCGTGCTCGTGGGTGAATCCGATAGCTCCGGAAAGTTGGTGCATCTCGGTGAACACGCGCGCCGCACCGGCCAACGCGTGCGCGGCCACGGTTGCCGCGGCTTCTCGCGGCGCGCCCTTCGCGGCACATTCGTAGGTCATCCAACGCGAGGACTCGATCAACACGAAGCATTCCGCGAGTCGATGCTGCACCGCTTGAAACGAGCCTATATGGCGCCCGAACTGGCGACGCGTCTTGAGGTATTCCACGGTTACGTTGAGCGCCGAAAGCATGGTTCCGGTTGCCTCGGCGGCAAGCGCTACGCGCCACCAGTCGGCGAGTTTGTCCGAGTTGCCGCCCGTTAGCGCGCGTCCGCCGCTACGCAGCGCTCGTGGCACGTGCCCCATAGGGTAACCGAAATTCGACGCCAGGGCCTCGATGCTGCCTTCGTCCACCGGGAGTATGCGCGACTCGGTGCCATCGAGGATCAGAAGATGTCGCGCGTGTGCGGCGTAGCGGACGGGCCCATCCTCATCGGCGATCGCGATCGCGATCGGGCCTTCGAGTGCCTCGTCGCAGACGTTGGCTGCGACGAGCGCTGCCGCGGCGTAGGCGCTACGACCGCCGGTTTTGGCCACCGCTTCGGCGACCAGCGCGGCCTCGAGAGCCGACATTGACGACGCGATCTCGACGAAGCCGCTCTCCTTCAACGCACGATCCAATTCGAAGTCGTAACTATCGATCTTTGCGAGTTCGATCGCGCGTGCCGCACCGGCGTGCCGGTCGAGCAGTACGCTAACTGCTTCGAGTACCGCTTGCTGTTCTTCGCTTGCTTCGAAATCCACCGGCTATTCCTTCGGAAGTTGGAGAATTCTCGACGCGATCAAGTTCAGTTGAATCTCGGTTGCGCCCACGGCCACCCCTGCGGTCATCGACATGCGGAAGTTGGCGTCGGCGAAGCTGCCGTCGGCGATTGCGTCGCTGCCGCAGATTTCCAGAGCCAATTCGCCGACTGCGCGGTCTACGGTGGTACCCGCAACGCGGGCCACGTTCGTGTCGGCACTCGGAGGTAAGCCTTTGGCGCGCTGGTCGATGACCTTGTAACTGAGCAGACGCGCGGCCTCACACATCGTGCGCGCGTGTCCGAGTTTTTCCTGGATCGTGGGGTCGTTGAACGTTCCTCGCGCCTTGGCGTACTCGGCCAGTCGGTCCAAGGTCAGGCCCGCGCGCGCGTAGCGCGGTGCACCGACACGTTCGTATTGCAGCGCGTGGCTGACGACGGCCCAGCCTTCGTTCTCCGGGCCCAGTCTAAAAGCCGTCGGTATGCGCACGTCGGTGAAGAATATCTCGTGGAAGTAGCGATGGCCTACGACCGAGGGGATCTCGCGCAGCTCGATGCCCGGGGTGTCCATCGGTACGAGCAGCACCGAAATGCCCTTGTGGCGTTTCGATTCCGGTTCGGTGCGTGCGAGCAGAAAGCAGTAGTCGGCGTGGTTCGCATACGACGTCCAGATCTTCGTGCCGTTGATCACGTAGTCGTTGCCGTCGCGCAGTGCCGCAGTGCGCAGCGCGACGAGATCGGACCCTGCTTCCGGTTCGGAGAAGCCTTGGCACCACAACGCGCGGCCTTCGGAAATCGGTGGCAGGTGGTGTGTCTTCTGTTCGTCGGTTCCGAACTCCATGATGGTCGGCCCGATCCAGTTGACGTTCATGTACTGCGGCCCGCGCGGTTCGCCCCGCGACCACATCTCTTCGCTGAGCACGGCGTGCTGCCACGGAGTGGCATCATTGCCGCCGTACTCTCTCGGCCAGTGAGGGGTCAGCCAGCCGCGCTCGGCGAGGAGCCGACAGAAGCCTTTCGAGAACTCGACTTGCGCATCGCTGCCCGGTCCTTCCTTGGAAATTTCGTCCCAGTCGTCCGGCAGCGTTTCGCCGAGAAAACGGACCAGTTCCTCGCGGAATCGGATGTCGTCGTCGGTCCAGTTGAACTGCATCGTGAATCGGGGCGGGGCCAATCTCTCGATGGAGTTGACGATCCGTCAAATAGAAGGCTATATCGGGGTCCGAAGGCGACGCAAACACGGCCTGCCCTGTGATGTCGAACAAACTCGAAACGTTTCCCTATGAGAACCCCACGGTGGGCGCCTTCATACGCCGCCGGGCGGCGGAAATAGGCGATCAACAGCTGATCGTTCTTGGGTCTCGCTCGCTTACGTATGCGCAGGCCGAGGAGCGTTCGACTGCTTTAGCGCACGGATTGCTCGACGCGGGCATAGGGAAGGGGAGCCATGTCGGCGTGCTCATGCCGAACGGTCCCGATTGGGTTACGGTCTGGCTGGCGGCGGCGCGGATCGGCGCCGTGCTCGTACCGATCAATACTTTCTACAAGCCGCGCGAACTCGCATGGGTGTTGCACCATGCCGATGTGTCGACCTTGCTCACGGTCGATCGCTATCTTGGCCATGACTATCTCGAGCGGCTTGAAGAATCGGCACCGTCGCTCGCGGAGTGCAATGGTCGCGACGTTTCGGCCAACGAGCTGCCTTGCCTCAAATCGGTGTACGTCTGGGGCGAGGCGACGCGTTCATGGAGCCGTAGCGCGGATCCTCTGTTCGCGACCGCGACATCGGCGGCTGTGCTCGAAGCGGCAGAGGCCGAGGTCTCGCCCGACGATCCGATGATGATCATCTACAGTTCCGGCAGTACGGCCGATCCGAAAGGCGCCGTGCACGGCCAGGGGTCGACGCTACGCCACGCGTGGAACCTCAACACGTTCCGCGACCTGACGCAGCACGACCGCATCTACACGCCGATGCCGTTCTTTTGGGTCGGTGGGTTCGTGTTTTCGCTGTTGGCCGCGATGCACGCCGGTGCTTGCTTGCTTACCGAGGAGTCGTTCGAGCCGGGCCGTACGCTCGATCTGCTCGAAAACGAAGCTGCGACGATCGTCGCGGGTTGGCCGCATTACTCGAAAGCGATGTCCGAGCACGAAAGCTTTCCGCGACGCGATCTATCGCGACTTCGCGGCGGAAATCTCTACGATCTGTTGCCGGAAGACGTTCGGCCGAACGATCCCGAGTTGCGCGCGAACTCGCTCGGCATGACCGAAACCTGCGGGCCGCACACGATCGGCCGAATGGATGTCGATCTACCCGAGAGCCTGCGCGGTAGTTTCGGCAAGTCGGTCCCCGGACTCGAGCACAAGATCGTGGATCCGGAATCGGGCGAAACGCTTGCGGCCGGCGAATTCGGCGAGATCTGCGTACGCGGATATAGCTTGATGCAGGGCCTTTACAAGGTAGTCCGCGACGAGGTGTTCGATGGCGACGGCTACTACCACACCGGCGACGGCGGCTACTTCGACGCCGACGGCCACCTCTACTTCAAGGGACGTCTCGGCGATGTGATCAAAACCGGCGGCGCCAACGTCTCGCCGCTCGAAATCGAGCAGCTCATGGCCGCGATGGACGAGATCAAACAAGCCTACGTGATCGGTCTGCCCGACGCCGACCGTGGCGAGATCGTGGCAGCGGCCGTCGTGCTCAATGCCGATGCCGAGCTGTCCCAAGAGGATCTCGCCGGGCGACTCAAGAAAGAACTGTCGTCGTACAAGGTTCCAAAGCGCTACTTCTTCCGCACGAGCGAAGAGTTGCCGTTTACTGACACGGGCAAGATCGACAAACGAAAACTAGTCGCCGCGTTGGCCGACGCCTGACGAACCGGCCTTCTTTCTAGTTCCTAGCCCGGTACGCAACCGTGCATGGGCGATCCGCGCGTGCCACGCCGCCGATTTGGCGCGGAAGTGGCCCGGGTCGGTCGAAGCGCTTACTCAGTTCGAAACTTTCCAACAAGCGCATGAGCGATATGCGTATTGCCGAGATGGCGAAACGTTGCGCAGGGCAGGCGTGAATCCCGTGGCCGAAAGTGCTCACGAGCTCGGTGGTCGACGGCCCGGCGTGTTCGCAGAGCCGTCGTCCTTCGTAGTGGTCCGGGTCGAAGCGTTCGAGCCCCGCCGCGCAGGTTGTATTCGTGACTGAGAGCATAGTCGTGACCATCGTTCCCGGCTCCAGCCGGTACGACTGCGGGCCGGTGTCGATAGTAATCGGTTTGAGCACCATGCGCAGTGTGATCGAGCGCTGTGCCATCCGAATCGACTCGCTGGCCGCGCGTTCGAGTAGGTCGCCGTCGCCCCGGCGAACACGCTCCATGAGTTCGGGGCGCTCTACCAGATTGATCAGCGTCCAGGCGAGCGCGGAGTAGAGATTCGATTGCGCGCCCATGTGGATGAGCATGATGTCGCGTGCCGTTTGAACGGAGCGCTCCGGTTCATCGAGATCGGAGAAGGCTGAGTAGATGCGATCGAGGTAGTCGTCGGTCTTCGCGCGATCGCTATCTAGCGAGCGCGCGGCGATGAGTTCGGCGATGATTGCTTCGATCCCGTGCATGGCCGCGATCTCTCGTTTCCGCCCGGTCACCAGCGTACGCAGCAGCGATGTCGGTCGCACGAAAGACTCACCCTGGTCGAGCTGGTCGAGAAGCGGTGTCAGGCGCGCCAAGTTCCGGGCGGACGCGGCATCGGCGCCGGCCCATGATGACAGGCCGAGGCGGTGTCCCAGCCGTCGCGCAAACGCGAAGACTTCGAACTCGCCGTCGCTGCCGAGTTCATCGAGCTGTACCGTGACGGCGGAATCCAGGTTGTCTAGATACTCTTCGACGTCATCGCGCGCGAAGAGGTCGTGAGGAAGTGTCCGCCGTCCAAGAAGCATTTGCGACGGCAGCTTTCGCTTCATCACCAGTTCGTAGGTTGCAAGCCCAAAGCTGGCGTCGGATTCCTCGAGCCGGTAGAGCGCGCGCACGCCCTGCGGCGAGAACACACAGAAGAGCCGGTAGCCGAAGGCATCGACGACGAAGGTGTCGCCGTGGCGCCGACGCGCCGCGGCCAGGAACTCGGTAGGGTTGCGAAGCAGGCGAACCCCCGCGCCGATGCGGGGCAGGCGACCGATTCGCGGCGGCATCGGTTGGACGGCCGGCAAAAAATGGGAGGATTTCGCAGCCGCCACGAGGCCAACGTAGCGCCGGGGCCGTCCCCATGCAGCCGCGTCGGCTCAACCTCGTGGTTTGCCCCATAATCGCCCCCCCGATCGGGGATTCTTGTTTATCTACCTGCGCGCAGGTAGATAGATGTCATGGTACGAGGAGCACGAGAACCAAGCGCCCGTTCGGAAGCCACCCGCGCCTCTATCCTGAAGAACGCTGAGCGCTTATTCGCCGAAACGGGGTTCGACAAAACCCGGCTCGAAGATATCGCCGAGGCCGTCGGCATTCGCCGAGCGTCGATCGTCTACTACTACCGTGACAAGGCGGAAGTCTACGACGCTGTACTCGAAGGCGTGTTTGGAAACTTTCGCGAACGACTCGACGCCGCGTTCAAGACGCGCGGCACGTTGCACGAGCGCATCGAGGCCGCGATCGCGGCCTGGGTCGACTACGTCGGTGAGCGTCCGTCATTTGCACGCATTCTGCTGCGCGAGATCGCCAACGGTACCGCCGGCGTAGACTCCGCGGCCGCGCCGCATGTCTTGCCGTATCTGCCCTTGGTGCAGGCGTTCATCGAGGACAACAAGGACCAGATGGATGAACTCCGGTCGATAGCCCCCGCGCACGTCGCAGCCACCATCGCGGGCGCGACGATCTTCTTCGTTGCAGGTCTACCGGTCTTGGTCGGCACGACTGCCGGATTCGACCCCCTGAGTTCCGAACACATGGCGGCGCATCGCGAAGAGGTGCTGCGTATCGCGCGCCGGTTGTTGCGCGAGAAAAACGGCGACTGAGCTGTTAGATGGTCGGCACGCGATGGCCGACGCTTACGAACGAGAACATCACCAGGAGGATGTTACGATCCCATGACGAACGGTGCCGATCCAAACAGTGAATCCAGCTTCGATCCATTCGAGGAGTTCAATCGTGCCCAAGGCGCGGGAGCCGTGCGCGACCCCTACGTACGTTGGCGAGACCAACGCCGGGAGGCGGGCATCGTCCAGGAGCCCGTTGCTGCGCTCATAGGCGAGGAGCGCTCTGAGGAACTCGGTACCGATCTGACGGTTTACTCGGCGATATCCTACGACGCTGTGACCGAGATCTTGCGCGATCCTGCCCGCTTCACGTCGAGCGGCTATGCGGTGACGATGGGGCCGGTACTCGGATCGACGATTCTCGAGATGGATCCTCCGTCGCACACGCAGTATCGCGGTCTCATACAACAAGCATTTTCTCGTCGTGCGCTCGAGCGATGGGAACACGAACTCGTTCGACCCATCATCGACGGCTACATCGATTCGTTTGTTGAGACCGGCCGCGCCGAATTGGTACGAGAGCTCACGTTTCCGTTTCCTGTCGCGGTTATCGCCGGGATGATGGGGCTTCCCGATGAAGACTGGCCTCGTTTTCATCGTTGGGCGATAGAGCTGATTAGCGTTGGGTTCAATCCCGAGCGTGGGCTCGAGGGCTCGCTAAAATTGCGTAGGCTGTTCGCACGGGTGCTCGCTGAGAGACGCGACGAGCCGAAAGACGATCTCGTGACGCGTTTGGCGGAGGCGGAACTCGAAGGCGAACGCCTGAGCGACGAGATGATTTATTCGTTCTTGCGACTGCTCGCACCGGCAGGGGCGGAGACGACCTATAGATCGTCGAGCAACCTGCTCTTCGGTTTGCTCAGCAATCCCGAACAGCTCGAAGCCCTGCGTGCAGACCGTTCGTTGATGGAAGCGGCGATCGATGAAGGCGTTCGCTGGGAGTGTCCGCTTACGGGAATCATCCGCACGAGCACCGCCGATACGGAAGTGTGCGGCATTGCGGTACCCGAGGGTGCATTCATTCACGTCAACGTGGGCGCGGCCAATCACGATGAGGAACGCTGGGACGATCCCGATTCGTTCGATATCCACCGCCTGCATCGCCAGAGCGTAGCCTTCGCATCCGGCCCGCATACCTGCCTCGGAATGCATCTGGCGAAAATGGAAACGCGCGTCGTATTGAACGCGCTGCTCGATCGCCTGCCGAATCTTCGAATCGCCCCCGACGCGGACGACACGCACATCACCGGCTACATGTTCCGCGCGCCGCGTGAACTGCCGGTGGTGTTCGACTCATGAGCTCGGCCGCCGGCAAACGCAGCTGGCTGTTGGGGCTGGACATCGGCGGCGGTGGCGGTCGCTCGCTTTTCTATGCGCCCAGCGACGGCACGGTTGTCGTCGCATCGCGAGGCTGGTCGGCGCGCTCTGCGCCCGACACGGCCGGTTTGGGCTTCGACCTCGATCTCGACCAAGCATTGCATGCGCTCGCGACGGCGACCCGCGAAGCAATCGATAAGGCGGGTATCGATCCTTCCGACATCGAAGCCATTGCCTGCTCGGCGATGCGCATCGGTACGGTTGTTCTTGGCAGCGACGGTCCCTTGTTCGCGACGACTAACCGCGACGCGCGCGCGGTTCTAGAAGGGCTCACTCTGGCGGCTGAGCACGGCGATACGTTCTATGCACGCACCGGTCGCTGGCCGTACCCGATCTTTCCGGCGGCCAGACTGCAGTGGCTTGCAGCGAACCGCGCCGACGATATGGCCCGGGCGACGGCCTGTTTCGCCTTGAGCGACTGGCTCGGCTGGGCGCTTACCGGTGTTGTTGCGACCGACCCTACGCAGGCCGGCGAGACGCTGGTCTACGATCTTGCGGAACGGCGCTGGGCTGAGGATTTGATCGAAATGGTGGGACTCGCGCCGTCGCTGTTCCCCGAAGTGAAAGAACCGGCCGATCGGTTGGGGACCGTGGGAAGGGAGGTCGCCGGGGCTTTTGGTTTGCGCGTCGGCACACCCGTGTTCGTCGGCGGCGGCGATTCGCAGTGCGCGCTTCTCGCAACCGGCGTCGCTCGGCCCGGAAGTTTCGCGGTCGTCGGAGGTACCACAGCACCGGTCACCGTATTGACGGACGCGTCACCCGGCGACGATACACAGCGCTTGTGGGGCGGGCACTTTCTTAACCGTGGCACTTGGATGTTGGAGAGCAGCGCCGGCCCTCTCGGCGAGACACTCGATTGGCTCGCGCGCGTATTTCATCCGACCGCGCGTGCTCCGGTGGCGAAGTTGTTGGCTGAGGCCGGTGCCGCTCAGTCCGGTGCGGCGGGATTTTTCTCAACCGTCGGTGTCCAAGTACAAGATGCCAAGAACATGGGTCTGCCGGCGGGGGATCTGACGCTGACGCATGTTACCACAACGCAGAGTGCCTCGGCGCGCAGTCACGTAGAGCGTGCGGTGGTCGACGGCCTGGCGTACGGGGTGAAAGCGAACGTTGGGCAGTTGATCGAAGCGAGCGGTTACAGGCCGACCGAAGTCGCCTTGGCCGGCGGCCTCTCGCGAAGCGGCGAATGGGCCGAGACGTTGGCGGCGGTGCTCGAGGTGCCGATTCGCGTCGCTGCGTCGCCGCACACCAGCGCATTGGGCGCGGCATTGCTCGCCGGCGTTGGAGCGGCTGCGTACGACGATCTAGCGGCGGCGGCCGCCAAAGCGCGCGAAGCTGCCACCGTTGTCGCGCCAACACCGGATCGTGTTGCGCTGCACAAAGAACTCTACCCTCGTTGGTCTGAGCAGCGCGGCCTCAAAACCGAGGCCACGACGAAGGCGTCCGAGCAGGCGATCCCACTCGCGCTTGCTTTGAATGACTCGGAGGCACGGCCGGCGCGTGGAGCGTTTAGGCCGAAGATTCTCGTGACCGCCGATATGGACGACGCGTCGCTCGAACGCCTGGCCGCCATGGGCGATGTCGAGTACGCGAGCTTCCGGCAAGTATCGCGATTGCTCACCGGCCCCTCGCTGGTTGAGGCGCTTGCGGGTGTGCACGTCTTTATTACCGAAATCGATCTGGTCGATACCGCCGCACTGTCGAAGCTCGACGATCTGCGCGTCGTCGCCGCCTGCCGTAGCGACGCGGTCAACGTGCATGTCGATGCGTGCACCGCCTTCGGAATCCCGGTGCTCAATGCACCCGGACGCAACGCCGCCGCGGTGGCCGACTGTGCCGTGGCCTACGTGCTCATGCTTGCGCGCAAGCTCGTCGCGGCCAACGCGTTCCTGCGCTTTCCCGGTGGGGAGCCGGGTGACATGGCACGTATGGGGCACGCATTCTCGACGTTGCGTGGTCACGAGCTAAGCGGCGTTACCGTCGGCCTCGTAGGCCTCGGTGCGGTGGGGCGACAGGTTACCGCGCGTCTGGCCGGCTTCGGTGCCGACGTGCTGGTGGCTGATCCGTTCATCACGCCGGGCGACGCCGAGCGCGTGGATGCGCGTCTCGTGACACTCGACGAACTGTTGTCGAGTAGCGATATTGTCAGCCTGCACGCCGCAGTGACGGCCGATACCCATGAAATGATCGGCGCGCGCGAACTGTCGCTGATGAAGACCGGAGCGGCGCTGGTCAATACGGCACGCGCCGCACTGGTAGACGAAGACGCGCTCGTGGCCGCGCTTAGCGATGGGCATCTCGCCGGCGCTGCGCTCGACGTGTTCCGCGTCGAGCCGCCCGGTGCCGAGGACCCACTGGTGTTGATGGACAACGTGATCGTAACGCCGCATGTTGCCGGAAACACAGTCGAGGTGGCGATGCACCAGGGCCGAATCATCGCCGACGACCTTGCCCGCTTGCTCGACGGGGTAACGCCCGAGCAGGTGCTCAATCCCGTCGTCATGGACTGCTTCTCTTGGTCCGAGCGGCCGGCCGCGCCGTCAGAGACGCGTATCGATGAACTTCGCGCGACGGCCGCCGCTGCCGTTTCAGACCTGCAACGCGATGCCGATCCGTCTTCGGACGTCGTAGACACAACGGTGCCCCCTAGTGCTTTGAACGGATCGCGCAACGTATCGTTGTCGGCCGCTGCGAAGGCCGCGCGCAGCCGAATGAGTGGGATCCTTGAACTGTTCTGCGCCGGCATTGCCGACGATGAAAAAATACGCAGCTTTTCGACCGAAAATGCCAGCGACGTAACTTTGCATTTCCGCCTGACCGATGTCGATCTCGATTTTTTTTGTCGCCTCGCGGGGGCCGAACTAAGCGCCCGCGTCGAGGTTCCGCAACCCGCTGCGCCGGTACAGCTGCGTATGCGTGCTGATGTTCTCGACGGCATGTTCACCGGTCGGCTCAATCCGATGGAAGCCGCGATGGACGGACGCCTATCGTTTACGGGCGACGCGGCTAAGGCGATGACGTTACAACAACTGGAATCGGAATTGGATCGCCTTTATCGAAGCGCCCGCGAAGAGGCCGGCGATCCGGGCGATCTGACGTCTCTCGGCGGGACGTCGAAAGCGCCGGCCGTCATTGCGTGCACGGGCGACCGGCGCGAAGAAGTATGCCGGATCGTCGGCGAGCTTTATCAATCCGAGTTGATCACCGCCACCGGCGGCAACGTGAGTGTGCGTATGGAGCACGGCGGTCGCACGTTGTGGATCACGCCGAGTCGCATGTTTAAAGGCGAAATGTCGCCGGACCTGCTCGTCGGCGTTAATCTAGACGGCACGGTGATCGACGAAGAAGCGCGCTCACCCTCCAGTGAACTCCTCATGCACACCGCCATCTTCGAGGCCAAGCCGGCCGCCGAGGCGGTCATCCATTGCCACGCCGCGAACGCGACCATCTTGGCGAACGCGGACCTGCCATTTCTGCCGATCTCGACCGAAGCAGCCTTCTTCGCCGATATTCCGCGCGTACCGTTCATCATGCCGGGCACCACCGAGTTGGCCGAGGCGGTGGGCCGGGCGATCGGTGACGGCTGGGCGGTGCTGATGAAAAACCACGGATTGATCGTTGCAGGACGGAGCCTGCGGGCTGCGGCTGACATGGCCGAGGTCATAGAACGAAGTGCCGAGGTGATGCTCGGTTGCTACGCAGTCGGTAAGGAGCCGCCCGTGTTGCCCGACCACGTGATCGCCACGCTGCGCAAGATGGGCGACATGGTCGCCTGACCCGATGCGCGTGTTGCAGCGAAGAAGACTTTGACAGGATGCGACGTATCGAACGACATTTCCCATTTCCGTTGCCCTTCGGATGGTTCCAGTTGTGCTTTTCCGACGAGTTGCTCGCTGGAGAGATCCGATCGCTGCACTACTTCGGGCGCGATCTCGTCTTGTTTCGCGGCGACGACGGTGCTGCGCGCTGTTTCGATGCGTACTGTCCGCACCTGGGTGCCCACTTAGGGGTCGGTGGCGTGTTGGTCGATGGCACGATCCGCTGCCCATTTCACCACTGGCGCTTTGATATGGAGGGAACGTGCGTGGACATCCCTTACGCAAAGCGGATTCCTGTGGCTGCAAAGGTCGAGACCTATCCGACCATCGAGAAGGGCGGAATTGTCTTTGCCTGGTATCACCCGGGCGATGAGGCTCCGATGTGGGAGTTGCCCGACATCGCTGAGTACGGTGATGACGCTTGGACCCCCTACGAGCGGCGCGAATGGATCGTCAAGTCGTCGACACAAGAGCTCTCTGAGAACACGGTCGACCAGGCGCACTTTCGCTACGTGCACGGCACCAACACGATCGCCGATACAGAGATCACAACCGATGGGCCGCTGATGAAGGTGATCTCGCGCGCGAAGGTAGGCGGTGCGGACGGCGAGGCCGACGGGGTGATTGAAATCGACATCTACGGATTCGGTTTTGGCATGACCCGGTTTACCGGCGTCGTCGAGACGTTGGTGATGACGTCGGGCACACCCATCGACGAAGAAACCGTGCACATGCATCTCGCGTTTACCGTGCGCAAGTTGTCGGACTCGGATTCGACCAAGGGGTTGGGGAAAGCCTTCATCGATGAGATCGAGCGCCAGTTCGGCCAAGACATCCCGATTTGGGAGAACAAGATCCACCATGAGCGGCCGGTTTTGTGTGACGGTGACGGTCCGATTGGCACGGTGCGGCAGTGGGCGAAGCAATTTTATGTAGAGGCCCCCAGTTGAGGCAGGCGTTTGCCGTGCGCTACGGGCTGCGGGCCGGGCTAACTCGACCTCAATAGAGGCACATGGCCGCAGGCTGCGAGTTTTCCCTTGCCATCGCGTCACGTGGCAACTTATGGTGGCCCGGGAGGAGTTGCCCCATGCAGATGTATACCAGTGGAACCTTCGTGTCCGGTGCGGCTGTCATTGCGCTTTCCACGCTCTTTGTTGTGGGCACCGTCGGCAGCGGCGATGCCGCTGTCTCGAAGCTCGAACAGAAGTGCGCCAGCAAACTCGGCAAGAGTTCGGCCAAGCTCAGTTCTACATCGGTCAAGTTGTTGGCGAAGTGTCGCGACAACGACATCAGCGGCAAACTCGTCGGCGCCTGCCCTGACGCCTCTGCTACCGGCAAGATCAACAAGGCCTCCACGAAGTTGCTCGGCGCCGCCGAGAAGAGTTGCGGCAGCAACTGTGGAGTGACGTCATCCCTTTCGTGCCTTTCCAACGCGCTGTGCCCACCGAACGGAGTTGCACCGGAATCCTGCGACGGAGACAACCAGGGCGGTGAGCCCTTCGGCATGGCGAACATCGGTTTCCCGGGTGCCTTCTGCGAGTCGGTCGTTCTCGGCCCCATCACGACGAAGTCGGAACTCGCGACCTGCGTAGACACGGTAGCGCGCGACGGCGGCGATGTGCTGATCGATCTTGTGTACGGCTCCGTCGTCAATGCGACCGGCATCAGCAACGACGCGGCCAAATGCTTGGCATCGATCGCCAAGGTATCGGGCAAACTGGCGTCGACCATCGTCAAGGGCGTCAGCAAATGCCGCGACTCCATCAACAAGGGCAAAGTGCTCGGCGATCCGATCGAATGTACGACGGACGATGCGAAACTCGCCGCGAAAATCGCCAAGACCGATGTCAAATTGCGCGACACGATCGCTTCGAAGTGTACCGATGCGCAGATTTTGGAACTGGACCTCTGTGACGCCGGCGTGGGCGCGATCGCAGACGTTAGCACCGCGCAAGACTGCGTTTCCGACGCCATCAATGAACTGGCGGACTCGGCGTTGCTCCCGGCCAACCGAACCTACAGCAGTGCCTCAATGATCGAGGCGGCTTATCCGCCGCAACCGATCTGCGGCGACGATGTGGTCAACCAGGGCCCGACTACGATATTGCCGGTCGGCGAAGAGTGCGACGGGCCCGACGACACCGCCTGCCCCGGAGCCTGCGCACCTCCCGGCGATGTGTTCGAATGCACCTGTACTACCATCCCGCGTGCGCGGCTGTTCGCAAACTACTTTGGCAACACATTCACCGATACCGACGCGGGTTGGACCGGGCTTTCGCACAATCAGAAGATCGCCGAGAATTCCGGTTACACGACCACGCTGGAAAACTGTCAGTGTGACGGCTTCACCGATGCGAGCTGTACCGGTGGCTCGAGCGATCCGGTGTGCGATGCCTTCGGTGCGGAGTTGCCCGTGTGTTCGTGGGAACCCGGTAGCGCCACACGCTGCGACGACCGCGGAAACACCGACGACGCCGACACCGATTCGGATTGCTGGATTTGCGACGCTTCCGCGATAAACGCCGGCGCAACCTGCGCTTCCGGGCTCGATTGCCAATCGCAATGCTTCGACACCGGCGGTTCACCGACCGGCGCCTGTTCTGCTCAGAGCGATTGTGCGGCCGGGGAGATCTGCCGCGGGCGATGCGACAAAGAACAAACCTGCTTACTTACTTACGACGGCGCCCCTTTGGCTGTGAACACCGCCGGCACCGCTGTGTGCACGGTCCAGGTCTACAAAGAGCCCGTCACGGGCACGCGCAATATTGTTACCGGTGAGCACGAGCTAAACTATCTCTTGCTCTCACGCGTCCATTTGGCCGAAGCCAACAACCGTCCGTGTCCGGTTTGTGGCGGTTTTTGTGTTGGCGGTAAGTACGACCTTCGTGTCTGCCAGGGGCGTTGCTCGATCAGCGACGATCCTTGCCGCTTCGACACCGACTGTCCCGGTGGTGAAACGTGTCTCGAAGCGAGCCCGGATTGCCCGAATGGAAGTTGCGAACTGAGCCTCGTCTGCGGCGCGATAGAAGCCGAGAATCCCGGTCTTACCGGCACGCCGTGCGCGATCACGTATAACGATCCAGTCTACGGTAGCATTTCGAAAGATTGCTTGCCGTTCGTCGGCAAGAAGATTAACGGCGATGGCTTCGAGGTTCTCCACGCTCCGACGACAAGTCAGGCGATCAGTCTACCGAGCTCGCTTCCTTGTACGTCTCCCGGGTTCGAACTGCTTGGCTGCCCGTGCCCTGACGATGGGGGTAATCCGACGCAGCCGAACACGTGCGCGCCGGCCTGCGACGCCGGCCCTGACTTCGGAATCGGTTGCGCAATCGGCAACTCTTCGGGCTTGGGCACGTCGTGTGCGGCCGGCGTGAACGCGGGCAAGCTCTGCGACGAAGATGCGGATTGCCCGGCAAGCAGCTGCTCGGCCAACCCAACCCATTGCAAGGGCGATCCGGCGTTCGAGCGGTTCACATGCACTACTAACGGCGACTGTGGTGTAGGGACCTGCGAAGATGCTTGTCCCGGCGGACGCTGTCTGCCTCTGTGTCTGCCGAATCCCGGTGATCCAGACGACGGCCTGTGTGCCGACGGACCGGCGGCGTACAGCTGTTCGGGTGTCCTGCACCAATCCATCGCGTGCACGGAAGCGGCCGCGAACGGTTCTTGCAGCGCGACGTGTAGCACGAGCGGAGGGCCCTGTACGACGATTGGCGATTGCCCGCCGGGCGAGGCTTGCGAAGGAGAATGTGAACTTCAGCAGTTCTGCGAGGCTGGAGCCGACGGTGATATGGGAACCGACGATGATGGAGTAGGCGCCGGTGCCTGCATCGCCACTTCGCGAGACTGCTTCCTCGATCCCATCCCGGCAGAGGGCGGTACGACGCTCAACGGTAAGGGCGACCACACCGATTGGAACTCGGTCGGCCTTTACTGTTTCCCCAACGGTGGCTCGGCCGTGATCAACGAAGGTGCCGGCTTCGGCGGTCCTGGGCGTACCCGGCGCAAAGGGACCACCGTGGTCAACGTGACCTCTATCCCGTAGCGCAACAGCTCGGATTGTATTGACCGTAATTTAGGAACGCCGGGCCCCAACGAGGGTCCGGCGTTTTTTCTTGCGTTCTACGCTGGACAAGCGCGGCAAGCTCGGTCGAATCGCTCGCGCCAATCATGGCGGGAACTTCGAGAGTACGCGTTTGACGGCGCGTTCGAGCCGAGCCGTACGCTTCTGATAGGTCGCGTCGTCGAATAGGGAAGCGCGCGCGGCTCCTCGCCACAGCGGGGAACCACCGTTCGTCGGCAAGATGCCTATGGCCAGCGTGCCTTCTTCGTACTCTTCGACAATGGAACCGGTACCGCCGCCGCCGCCGTAAGCCGCTCCGAAGTCGTCCGCCCGACCGAGCCCCGCGCCGTAGCCGCGCTGGCCGTCGAGGTCGGTGGCTTCGAGCTTTCGCTGGACCACGCTGTGAAAGGTGACCAGAAAATCCGCTTCGTCGGCGGGCGCCACGCGGTAGCCCTTGGCGGTGAGCACGCGATCGATGCTCGCACGAACCCGCGCTTCCAACATGTGGGAATCGACGTTGGCGCTACCTGTGGAGAGGTGGCGACTGGAGGACCACGCATAGGTCTCGAGGGCCGCGAAGTTGGTATCTCGATCGTAGTCGGTGCGGACCTGAAACTCGGAGCAGCCGGTCACTGCCCCTGCGATGAGACCGGCGATCAATAGGATTCGAGCGGGCGTAATCACATATCCTTCTTTAGATGGAACTCCGAGGGCATGGAAGCGCTCTAGGAGCGCGACGCTTGCGGGTGCGCTCTATTTCGCCGTGTAGGCACGCGATACCGGAGCTTTGATCGCTCGACCCTCGGGGAGTTGTCCGCCGTCGGCCAGCGCATTGGCCACCGCCGCTTCGGCGGGGCTCCAGGTCGCGTCGATTCGGTCGAGTACGTCGTGCAGGGTTTCGTCGCGTCGGGCTGCAGCAACCGTCAGCTGGTCAGCCTTTATACGGGCGCGATCGCTCGACGAAAGAGGGGCGAAACTGTCGGCGGACCCGTTGAGGGCCTGCTCGAATTGCGGGTACTGTTCGGGGCTGCACAGGCCGACGATCTCGTAAATCAGGTCATGGTGTACGATCCAGGTTGCGCTCAGAGCCGTGCGTCCCCTCGTCCCGGCCACTACCGTTGTTACGTGCGCTGCAGGGAGCCCGTTGATCGTCGAACGCTTGACGTCTTGCAGCGAGAAACCGAGAACCATCCTCCGGGTCGAGGCCGCAACCAACGGATCGTCGCCTTCGCCGAGCCCCTGCATGACCAGCGCGGCCTGTTGGGATTTCTCTATTGCTGCGACCGCGTCGCGCGAATTCTGCAAGATCCAACTGTCGGGGAACTCTACTGAGAGATCGAGAGCCGCGTGAAGAAACCGGTTTTCGACGAAGATGCCGTTTTTCGGGTTGTCGCCGATGATCAGTCCTTCGAGGCGATGGTAGAAGCCTAGTCGGTCCAGCTTTGAGCCGGTGCTCTCGGCAATCCTGAGTTCTTGGGCGCGCTTGGTGGCGGCAGCGGCGCGCTCGGGCGTCGAGGGGTGCGAGTCTAGGAAACCTGTTTTGCGAATCCGGCCAGTGGCGAGCTTCTCGCTGCGTGAGAGCGTCTCGAGCATGCCGGTCATTCCCGTGGGCGACCAGCCGGACTTCGCCGCGAGTGTCATGCCCAAGCGATCGGCCTCTCGTTCTTGTTCGCGACTGTAACTTGCCAACACGGCACCAGTGGTGATTTTGCCCACGCCGGCGATGAGGTCACCGACTGCCGGAGCCACGATGCTGGTCGCAGCACCGGCGATACCGGTGGCGATCGCGAACGGGCTTGCGAGAATTCCTCGGGTGCGCTGGTGCGACGAATGATGCGCCGCCACGTGACCGATCTCATGGCCGAGTACACAGGCCAATTCGTCTTCGCTGTTCAAGTAAGCAAGGAGCCCGCGGGTGATGTAAACGTAGCCTCCCGGAAGCGACATCGCGTTGGGAACATCGGAGTCGAGTACCTTGAAAGTATAGTTCACGTCCTTGCCAGGGAGTGCTCGTACGAGGCGCTCGCCGATGGTGCTGACGTAGTCGCTGAGGGCCCGGTCGTCGACCATACCCATTAACGCTTCGATGGATTTTGCGGCTTTGGTGCCGAGTGCGCGCTGGCGTTCGCTCGACGAAATCGTCAGCTCGGGATCACCGGTGACTGCGTTGACCGCGCAACCGCTCGCCGCAGCGACGCCGAGTA
>Ga0315336_1001172_pt1 | contig 55386 bp, 47 predicted proteins | sample ASW5metaG_FD_204512 | JGI IMG/M metagenome (GOLD analysis project Ga0315336, IMG submission 204512) | Ammonia-oxidizing marine archaeal communities from Monterey Bay, California, United States - ASW #5 | ecosystem: Environmental > Aquatic > Marine > Intertidal zone | place: USA: California...
AGAAATGCTGAAATCCCGGAACCGGCCAAGACCGGTGCGCGCGTCCATGATAAAGCTGAGAAGTAGCCATCCTTCTGGGTGAAGAACTTCGGACTCGGAAAAATTACCCGAGTCCACCTTATCCACAGCGAACATCATGTCTTCATCGATATTTGGAAATTTGTCCTCGCCGTAATATTCGTACACCACGGTTGCGCATGAGGCCGCGTCCGGGTCTATGATGTAGTTGTCCATGGTTCCGACCCGTTCAAATTCGCTGGTATGGTGGTCAAAAACAAGGTGAGCCCCTTCTACATAGGGCAGGTTGGTGGTGATGTCCTTCTTTGTGATATCGACATTTCCATCTTGCATGTCCTTCGGGTGGACAAATTTTATTTCGTCGATCATGTTCAAGCTACTGAGTAGAGCGCCGCAAATTAACCCGTCGAAATCACTTCTCGTTACCAAGCGATATTTATCAGCCATTTTTCTTTACTCCTAAACCCATTATCAGAACGGCTTTCCTCTGCTAGAAATATGAAAGGAAAGGGCCAATCACTTCGTATATTCGGCCTATATCCAAGTTAACGAAAGTTCACTGCATTCACAACCAGGAAAATTAGAATATCCACTCACTGCCTTAAACTTGACGCTTGAGGGATAAGCCCCGAGATGAAAGTATCATGCGGCATCCAAGGCTTGGGTGAGGTCCGCCTTGATGTCGTCGATATGCTCGATGCCGACCGAAAGCCGGACATAGCCCTGGGTCACGCCAGTGGCCTCTTGTTCTTCCGCCGAAAGCTGGGAGTGGGTCGTGCTGGCTGGGTGAATGGCCAGACTGCGTGAATCGCCGATATTAGCGACGTGGTAGAACATTTTTAGTGCATCAATAAAGCGTTTTCCGGCCTCCAGGCCTCCCTTGATCTCAAAGCCGACGAGACCACCGTAGCCCCCTTCCAGATAGGTATCCGCTCGCCGGCGGAATTCACCGTCCATTAGAATTGGGTGGATGACATTGGTGATTTTTTGATGATCATTCAGGAACAAGGCTACTTTTTCCGCGTTTGCACAGTGGCGTTCCATGCGCAAAGGCAGGGTCTCCAATCCCTGAAGGAACAGAAAGGCGTTAAATGGGCTCATGGCTTGGCCTTCGTCGCGGAGTAGGGTGACGCGGGCTTTGATGATGTAGGCGATTGGACCTAGGGGAGCGGTGGCTTCGGTCCAAACGGCGCCGTGATAGCTCGGGTCGGCCTGATTGAGATAGGGCTGGCGCTCAGGGTGGGCCGCCCAGTCAAAATTCCCGCCGTCAATAATGATTCCACCGATCGAGTTACCATGTCCGCCTATATATTTTGTACACGATGATGCGATGATGGCGGCACCGTGCGTAAAGGGTTTGCAGAGGCCATGGGCCGCTGTGTTGTCCATGATGAGGGGAATACCCATCTCCCGACCAATGTCGGAGACTTCCTTGATGGGAAAAACGTGTAGCTTGGGATTTGGAAGCGTTTCGGCGTAGTAGGCGCGGGTCTTTTCGTCGGTCGCTTTTCGGAAACTCTCTGGGTCTTCAGGATCGACAAAACGACATTCGATGCCAATCTGTTCAAGCTGGTTGGCGAACAGATTCCATGTCCCACCATAGAGGTCGGTCGAACTGACAATATTGTCTCCAGCCCGGGCGACGTTTTGCACCGCCATCATAGACGCGGACTGGCCCGAAGAGACGGCGAGTGATGCCACACCACCCTCCATGGCCGCGAGACGCTTTTCGAGCACGTCGTTTGTCGGATTCATAATTCTTGTGTAGATGTTCCCGAATTCCTTAAGGGCGAAGAGGTTCGATGCATGATCGGTGTTGTCAAACTGATACGATGTGGTCTGGTAAATTGGCACTGCGACGGCGTTGGTGGCACTATCCTTGCGGTGACCGGCATGGAGGACGATAGTTTCTTTGTGGTCTGAATTCTCTGTCATTATCTAGAATCCTCATTTTTGAGTGGAAGCTCCGTTCGGTGAAACGGATAGAGTCGATTGAGCGATGGATAAATCTATTCTACCAAATGATTGCCCAGATACAATCCCACGAGCTTTCTTCATACAGGTTAGTGGAGAGGGCCGAAATTGGGTTTCGGATAGGAGTAGTGGATCATCCTATCTCGTCCCCTGCCTGTGAGTGGGTTCATTGGAGTGCGTATTTCTGTCTGGCCGGAACGGCTAGTCGAAATTGCTGTATTTCCTGGATGAGATTAAAATTGCATGGATCAGAATTTGAAATAAAAACGGCTTAAGGGAAAATGGGAATTCGAGGATGGATGAGGCGCAAATAAACTCTCAGCAGCTGGCCAGGGAGGTGGAAACTCTCCTCGATCGGCAGGTGCGCCCGCTCTTGAAAATTCACGGGGGGGGAATCGATCTTCTCGAAGTAGATGACTCCGCGCGTGTGTCGCTAGAATTCCGTGGTGCCTGCCGGGGCTGTCCCCTGAAATCGGTGACCTATGTCCTTGGAGTACGCCAGAAACTCTTGCAGCTTCCTGGTGTTCGCGAGGTGGAGGTGCGGGGGGTTCGTTTGTCCGAGGCCGCACTCCGGCGAGTCGAAAAGTTTTATGATGGATATTCTTTTTGGGTGGGCGACCCAGTGCCCGCAGCTAGTCATTGGATTGAAGGTTCTAAATAAAGGAGTAGCTATGCCAGGGATGCCTGAATCAACTTCCAATTCTCCCATCTCTGGATATCTTTGTATAAGGCACCTGCGATATCCATACAGATGACACTTGCAGATCTATTGGAGAGTGGTGAGGGGGTGTCTGATGTTTTGTACGCAATGTGGGCAAAAATTAGGGACTGATAACAAGTTCTGCTCAACCTGTGGAACAATAATATGCACCGATAATACTTCTGTTGAAGAATATAATACCCACACTAAAGAGGGGGACTGTAAAGTGGTTTAATTCCACTAAGGGCTACTGCTTTTTTGAGCCCGGTTGTGATGAAAGGGACGTAGTTATGAAAAGGTCCGCCCTCGAACGCTCCGAGTTTCTGGACCTTCGGGAAGGCCAGAGGACTCAGGTCGAACTTGTCGAAAAAGTCTACGGCAGGCGGGTTGCGGACAACCTTGTTGCACTGGATTGATTCGGTCCGGAATCGAAATAGGAGAGGGTGGGTCAGCTATACGCGAAATTTGATATGACTTGGATGTGGTGGGACCACTTTCGGGGAATAGGCGGCTACCAAAGTAAAAAGGGGTCGGCGCCTGAGCCAACCCCTTTTTACTTTGGTGCGCGTGGCAGGAGTCGAACCTGCGACTTCCTGCTCCGGAGGCAGGCGCTCTATCCTCTGAGCTACACGCGCGAAACTTTGCTGCGGGACATGAGCCTAAAGCTTCCCGTGGGTACCGTCGCACATTGGAGACCGCCCCGATTTCTTGCAGCCGCAGAATGCGTATTTTTTTCCGGCCTCCACGTCGAGGATATCCGGCTTAAAATCGCCGCCCTTGTGGGAGCCGTCACAAAAAGGCTGTTTTTCGCTCAGTCCGCATGCGCACCAAGCGACTTTTTCATCTTTTTCTGCAGTGTACATGTAGGGTCCTTTTTGAGCGATCGTAGGTTCTACCATTAAAACGACCTCCTAATCCATACTGAAATTGATGTTAAATTGTTTCCAGAAGGGGATTCTAGACTGAATCGCTATTGTTTGGAAGGATGGGGGTTTGCAGCGAAAAAAGAAAATATGGGTAGCCTGGAAATGGGTATTTGAGAGAGAGGTGGTCTTCATGAAAAAATCGAGCGCGGCCCGAGTTCTGGTCTTATTGAACAAAGCCTACCCTGATGCTCGGTGTGGATTGTCTTTCGGGAGCCCGCTTCAACTGCTCGTTGCGACGATTCTTTCAGCACAATGTACTGACGAGCGGGTCAACAAGGTGACGCAGGTATTGTTTCGACAATACCCAACCGCAAAAGCTTTTGCCGTTGCGTCCCAGGCCAAAATAGAGAAAATTATCCACTCTTGTGGGTTCTTCAGGCAAAAGGCCAAATCTATCCGGCATTGTTGTCGGGTCATCAACGATCGCTACGCGGGGGAGGTTCCCAGCCGCTTGGGAGATCTAATAAAACTTGCCGGCGTCGGCCGGAAAACTGCCAATGTTGTTCTAAGTGAAGCTTTCGGCCATCCGGCCATAGCCGTCGATACCCATGTCCTGCGGACGGCTAGCCGGCTCGGGTGGATATCTACCCGGGACCCGGTCAAGGCCGAGTTCAGGATCATGGAAAGGGTGCCGGAAAAATGGTGGCCTAGGTTTACCCTCCTTATGATTGCCCACGGAAGGCGGTGCTGCACGGCACGTAAACCGACCTGCTCGGAGTGCCCAGTGCTAGACCACTGCCCTTTTGGGCAAGAGGAGAAAAACTAAAAGGGATGAGTGCCTGGTGCCCGTCTAGTTTCGGGCAGACGGCATTTTCTGGCGCGAGTTGGTTTTTTTCTTTGAGGCCTTTTTTCGCAACGCGGGCATTTTCTTCGAAGTTCTTTTTTGCGGCACGATTTTTTTCCCGAATTTTTTCCGAACGCGGGGGTTCCGCTTTGAGGTTCGACGCGTTCGGGATTTCTTGACGGCCCTTTTTCGTCGCAGCATCCTTTTTTGACGTCTTTTTCTAACCCTTTTTTTTGCCCGCCGAGCCGGAATCCGAATTCTCATGCCCACCTCCAGAAAACTCGGATGTTCGATGGTCTTACGGTTAAGGCGCATTAGGGTCTTAGCACTGGTTTTAAAGCGCCGCGCGATTTTTGAAAAAGTGTCTCCTCTCCGGATTCTGTAGCGCTGGTACTTCCTTTGCCTCCGGCGGCGCTTAGTTCTTCTCCGAGATGTTCTTTTTGACGATAGGCGCCTTCCCCCTCGTCGTTTACGTCCCCGCCTTTTCGAAATTCTACGGCGCCCTTTTTGTCGTTTGCGGCGCAATTTTCTGGGTTTGGATTTTTGCGGTACGCGGATAACATCACCGACATTGAGGACGCTGGGATGTTCAATTCGGGTGGTGTTAAGGCCCATCAAAATTGCGGAAGTGGTGCGGAATCGCCTGGCGACGATGGCCATCGTGTCGCCCGAACGGATCTGGTAGGTGCCGAGAGCGGTTGGCTTTCGCGAATGGGCGGGCTTGGGTTTGGAGGGTATCCCCCGTGCGCCAGAATTATTTCGCTTCGTCGCCATTTTCCGGTTTGCGAGTGCCTTGTGGTCGGTAGAAATTTCCTGGGCTTCCCTGGCCCGTCCAAAGATATCTCTCTCCTCTCGGGCCATTTTTCTTTGGGCCGGGAGAGATTTTTTAGTGGGAAGCATTGTAGAAGGACGAATTTTGGCCGCCATTATTGCCCGCCCTAACCGACTTTTGGAGAATATTTTCTTTCGCTTGCGGATATGGGTAAGGATAGCGTTGCTTTTTCCTTCGTTGAAATAGAATTCCTTGAGTCCATAGCCAACGTTGACCGAAGCGGGTTTAATGGAAATGGCCTGGTCGAGTTCGCGCTGAGCCTGTTGGCTTTCGCCTTCGGTTTCGAGGATGGCCGATAGGAATACGCGGGGGAGGGCGAGTCCAGAATTAAGCTGAATAGCTTTGCGAAGTTCCCTTTTCGCCTTTTGTCGCTCGCCTTGTTCCTGGTACATGGCGCCGAGGAAAAAATGGGGCTCAGCCAAGTTCGGATCCGCGGCTATGGCTTTTATGAACGAGGTCTGTGCCCGGAGCCTGTCAAGAGCCGTGTATTGCAGGACACCGAGGTTGTAATAGGACAGGGCGTCCTGGGGGTCCCGTTTGACCCCAGCTGTAAAGTATTTTTTGGCGATCTTTGGTTTATTCTTTTTCCGGTAGATGATGCCCAGGTTGAAGTAGCCATCGACAAAATTGGGATTGCTCTTGATGGAGCGTTTAAAAGATTTGATAGCCGCGTCAGTTTTTTTTTGATGAAAGGAGATGACGCCCATGCGGAAATTACCCTCAGGGTGGCCTGGGCACAGATTGAGAGCCCGCTTAAAGTAGCTGACGGCGAGCGGGCTCTCGTCACGAAAATCATTGGCTTGCTTCACTATGTGATCCGCCCGCTCGCAGCGCTCGCGGCTAAGTTTAGCCTCAAGGGCGGACATTTTTGGTCCCTTCCGGAGGGGGTCAATTTTCCCTCCTTTCGAAGGGGGGAAGGAGGTCTGCGTGATGTCGCTAGTTATGGGCGGTGGCCCGACCGCCCCTGGAGTGGGGGTTGCCCTTCCAGCCCAGAGAGGGGACGGTAGGGCCATTAATCCGACAAAGAGAAGCCCCACCAGCTGGGTGACGGCAGTGCGAGGACTTGGCTGAATAATTTGCAGCATTTGAAAGCACTTCCCGCGGCGGAGAGCAGTGCCAACGAACTATTTGTTTTTATTGTAGTTGGATGTGGAGTATTTTGGCAACCCTTTTCTGGTTCAAGGAGATTTTTTTGAACCTAGAGGGGGCCTTGCCCTTGGGCTTTTCCTGGGATTTCTTAAAAGGCCGGGGAAAGTTGCCAAGACGCGCTTGAGACCACTTTGGGCGAGTTGGTCGTTCCTCTGCCAAATGAGACCGTGTTCGGCGTAGCGGGGAAGCAAGAAAAGATTGTCCATCAAGAAGATCTGTTCTTCGTTAAAAGTTGCTTCCCATAGAATATCCCCGTTTTTGGTGCTGACGAGATAAGCGGTGTAGGTTACATGAGGTCCCTGGTTACCGAGGAGCGGTCCCCCGGAGCGGTTCCGGTATTTGGTGACGACCCCGGTGAGGATGGCATCGAGAGGCTGCTCATCCGTGGCAGTGCCCGAGTATTTGGCTACCGTTCCTTTGATAGTTTTAGGATTTTCGGGTTCGACGCTGCCCTCGAAGTACTCGCCAGGGTAGGCCATCTTGAGATTTGTTATGTAGGGTTGAACGGTTGCAATAAAGTGATTGACCTTATCCGCCAGCCAGGAGGTTTTGTTTGCATGGATGCGACCTTCCTTGCGCCGGGTGCCCTGCAGCCGGAACTCAATCTCGACATCACCGTCGTCCGGGATAATTGGCGGGGGCTGGACTTCGTATCGAGGGAAGGTTGCGAGGCCTTCATAGAAGAAATTTGCGACTTCCATCCCCGCATTTTCCATACCCGATTCGTTCCGAAAAGGTAGGACGCCAATCCGCTTGACATGTGTGCCCAGGAATTCACTTGAGGTGTGGGATTTCACCCCAGAGCGAGGTCGGAAATTCCATCCGATGTCGCCGCTCGTTCCACAACCAACCAAAAGGACGAGGAGAGAAGAAAAAGCTAAAATTGAAGTCGTGACAGCCCGATTATATGCCCGCAATTTCCCCACCGTGGAGAGCGACAAGAAAGTATCTATGATGCCACCGCAAGCGGTCTGGGACAAGGGCGAATCTTAGTGTGATTTTTGGCAGCGATTTCGGGTGGACATATCATCATCCGGGCTTTTATAATACCCTGTCCTCCAGTCATTTATTTTCGCAGGGATTTATTATAGGAGTTGAGCGATGCCCCCAGGGAATCATGCGGGCACTCCCCCGATCCTCGAAATCAAAAACCTGAAAACACACTTTCATACGCCCGACGGGGTAGTGAAGGCCGTGGACGGGGTGGCCTATGACCTTCATCCCGGAGAGACCCTCGGGGTGGTCGGCGAGTCGGGCTGCGGAAAATCTGTCACTGCACTGTCAATCCTACGGCTCATTCCCGAACCCCCGGGCCGCATCACGGGCGACGGCATCTTTTTCGAGGGGGAAGATCTCACGCAGCTCCCGACCAGAGAGCTTCGCAAAATTCGGGGCAACAAGATCTCAATGATATTCCAAGAGCCTATGACCAGCCTCAACCCGGTGTTCACTATCGGCTTTCAAATTGCTGAGGCCGTCATACTTCACCAAAAACTCTCAAAAAAAGACGCTATGGATAAGGCGGCTGAAATGCTCGACCTCGTGGGCATACCCCTTCCGCGCCAGCGCGTGAAGGAATACCCGCACCAACTGTCGGGAGGTATGCGTCAGCGGGCCATGATCGCTATGGCCCTTTCGTGTAACCCAAAGATACTCCTTGCAGACGAGCCCACGACCGCCCTGGACGTAACCATCCAGGCGCAGATTCTCGATCTTATGTTCAAACTCAAGGACGACCTCGGCACCGCCATCATTTTGATCACCCACGACTTGGGTCTTGTAGCTGAGACCTGCCAGCGTATCGTAGTTATGTACGCAGGAAAGGTCGTCGAGGATGCGCCGGTTGAAGAGATATTTGCGAACCCGTTGCATCCCTACACAATCGGACTGCTCAACTCAATTCCTAAGCTTCGAACCTCAGTCGCCGACAAGGAGCAGGGTCGCTTACAGGAGATTCCCGGTATCGTGCCTAGCCTCCATCGTCTGCCCACCGGGTGTACCTTTAACCCCCGCTGTTCTGAAGTATTCGATGCGTGCCAGGAAAGCGAGCCCGAACTTAAGGAAATTTCGCCCAATCATTTCGTCCGTTGCTTCTTGCATTAGGACAAGAGGGCTCCCTTGGGAATCGAAGAGCGATTGGGTGAACTTGGCCTTGAACTGCCCCCCGTTCCCGAGGCCGTGGCCAACTATATTCCTGGCGTCCTGGTCGGCGAAATTCTCTATCTCTCGGGTACCATTGGAAAGATCAAGGATAACCTGGTCTATAAGGGAAAACTTGGTGCTGACCTCAGCGTCGAAGAGGGTTACCAGTCCGCGCGCCTTTGTACTTTGAACCATCTCGCCATGGCTAAGTCCGTCCTTGGCAGTTTAGATCGCATTAAACGCGCTGTTCGTCTCATTGGCTACGTTAACAGCGCGCCCAACTTCAAGGAGGCCCCATGGGTCGTCAACGGGGCCTCTGATCTCCTTGTCGAGGTCCTGGGCGAGGAGCACGGCCGCCACGCTCGAGCGGCGCTAAACATCAACGAGCTTACCTTCGACGCCCCGGTTGAAACCGTCCTTACCTTGCAAGTCAAGCCATAGGCCTGCCCGGTGACGAAGCTTTTTGGTAAAGCTCGAAATTCTTCTCGTTGTGCTCGATTTTCTTCCTCTAGGGGCTAGCACCTAGGTTTGTCTCTTTTTCCTAACCCTCACCGAGGATCCCGTCTTGCTGTCTTCGTCGGCTCGGCGAGTCGCTTATGGCGAAGTCAGTGTTCGTTGCCATTAGACTATGGAAAATGAGAAGTGGGATTTCGTGCCTCTGGGGCTTTGCTCGAGGCCTCATTCTCCCCAGGGTCCAGAATGGCTTCTGCCCAATGTCCCATTTGTTCAATATCGGTGGCGAGGGGCTCTAAAGTCTGGCGGCCCATGCCGACGTGGTGAAGGTGGCTAGGGACCGCATTAGCTCTTTGGTAGTTTTTGGTGGATTCTGTATTTTTCCTGTTTGTCGAGGCGGATGAGATCTAGAGCAAAAATTCCTCTGGAAAGGCGTGGAGATGCCCCTCATCGGAAATATCGAAGACCTCAAGTGGAGTTATGACGAAGAAGTGGCGGCTGCCAGCGGCTCCCCTATCCTAATCAACACGCGAAATTTGGAGGTCCGAGTCATCCTCCTCGAGCCCGGCGTTTACCCACCCTATCATGCCCACCACAACAAGATGGATGAGGGATACCTTATTTGTGGCGGGCGCGGCCTTATCCACAACGGTGGAGAGACGTTTGATGTCGAAAAAGGAAACGTCCTTCTCAACCCGCGTGGCGAAATGCACCACATGAAAAACATCGGCAAAGACGGTCTGATCGAATTTAATTTCCGGGGCGGTCTAATGCCCTCCCAGTTCATCCTCCCTGAGTGCGATCCCCCATGGAACCCAGATCCTGAATCGGTAGAAAACCCTGCTCTGGAGCCGAATTCCTGTATTCTGGGAAACGCACTCGACAAGGTGAGCCACTTTGACCCGCACAGTGTCATGCAATTGGGCCTGCCCACAGTTTTTTCTACCGAATTTCTTGAACTGCGGGTTGTCTCCTTCGAGCCGGGTGCGCAGCCTGAAACCCACCGCCATCTCGGCGAGGTGGATGAGGCCACCCTGATTCTTGGTGGGCGTCTTCATTTTTATATTGATGATGACGAATTCGTTGCAGGGCCGGGGGACTTGGTCCATGTGCCTGGCGGGGCGATCCACTATGTAAATAATACGGGAATGGAAGACGCTATAATATTCAATTTCATCGGGGGACGCCTACCTGCCGAAACCGAATGGATGCAGGAGAGCCCGATGCGAGATCATCCGAAGTGATAGGAAGCTACGTGAACCATCTCTACGCCAAATCCTTCACGCACCGAATACCTTAGGCACATCTATTTCGTGCTCGGATCGACCCAGAACTGGGAAGCAGCCCTGAAAAAGCTCGAATCATGGTCGAGCTGACTCAAGTTTCCCCAAGCAAGAATCGTCGGTGTTCCAATCTCGGTCCCTTGAAGTTCAGCTTGAGGGTAGCGCGGCAATGGTTTTCATCAGTCTAGCTCTACACTTACTCCTCCAAATATTCCTCGCTACGTTGCGGGCTTGGCGGGTTTTACTAACAGAGTTTTTTGGGGTGAAGGCCTTAACCTTTGTTCAAATGGATTAGCATCAAGACACCCCGGGTATCGCTTCTGGATACTTTCGAGTAACCCTGCGGATAGGGTAGAGGTAGAAATCAAGACGGGGGTCAGAAGTTGCTTGCGAAACATTTTGTCTCCGGGGGAAGAAGAATTATTCCTGGTTATAGTAAAATGGTGAACCCGGAAAACACCGATACTTCCATCTGTTCTTCCCAATAGAGTGGTTGTTACAGAACTAACTCAAATGGGATACTGTCTTGGTTTCCAATTACTCGGCATTACAATTAAGGAGCCCACGACATGAGTTCTCAGGAGTCAAAACCTCTCACGGACGAGGTGGAAGGTTTGCTTCGCCAAGGCAAAAGTAAAATAGCCGGAGGAAATCCTCCTGCCAAAAAGATTGTATATCAGAAGGAACTCCCGCCTAAAATTAAAACCCTTATTAGCCGTCTCATCGGGACATGCGCCTTTTTTTCGAATATGGAAGCGGAGGAGGTCGAAGCTTTTCTTCGTCAATGCAAAAGTGAAGTGGCCGAGGAGGGTGAGATAATCTTCCACAAGGGTGAAGAGGGAAACGATATGTATATAATTGTCTCTGGAAAAGTCGTTGTCCTCTCTGGTGGAGACGAGAAGCGTAATCTTCGGCTGGGGAAGGGTGATGTATTTGGCGAAATTGCTGTCATCGAAGGCATCCCCCGCAGCGCGAGCATTCGCGCCGAGGAAATATCTTCACTTCTAACCGTGAGCCGAAGTATCCTTGAAATCAAAGCCCCTATCCTCAAGGCAAAGGTGCTCGCCAACGTTGCCCATCAAATTGCTATTGCCCTTCTCAAGGCGAACGAGGAAGTTGATTATCTTTTGGGCGAAGTCAAACGCTTCTCGGCTGGAGATATCCCCCCCCCGGCGGGAGATACAACCCCCTTGGCGGGAGATACAACCCCCTTGGCGGGAGATACAACCCCCTTGGCGGGAGATACAACCCCCTTGGCGGGAGGTACAACCCCCTTGGCGGGAGGTACAACCCCCTTGGCGGGAGATACAACCCCCTCCTGGGCGAAAGTTAAAGTACCGCACAAGAGGCGAAGGAAATGAAATGGGAAGAATTCCTGCAAGTTTCTTTGGATTTGCAATGGTAGTTTTAAAAAAATCTGTCGGTTAATTAGTTGTCCAGAATAGTGTTCGGGATAATCATTGCCAGGAGGCCGCTTGAATGGTTTAGCCTCTTCTGGGTGGCCGAGATCTTCGAATTATTTGTGAGCTGGCTACCCTTGCGGGCGTGCGGGAGAGGGTGTCTCCAATATTAATGTGTATGCAACCGAAGCCTATTTCATTTGAAAACTATAGAGTATCCCCCCTGCTTGGAGGGGAAAATTCCAGATTTTCCTTTTCGCCAAAAAATTCTTCGCGGAGCCGGTTCGAAAGGAAAAAAAGGGTTCGGCAGTTACATGAACAAATTCTGGGTTTAATTTAATTGATGTTAAAATGCCCATCCAATCTTCTCAGACTGGGAGGGGTATTTTCCGTTTAATTTTTCCCTAATGGTCTTTTGTCGATTCAATTTGCATTTTAGTGCCCGTTGGCCTCGGCGCCGAGAGGCGCTTCAGTGAGGCCGCAAAAGAAATCGTAGTCGATGAGCTCGGTAATTGTGGGGCTGTCTCCGCAGACCGGGCAGTCAGGGTCGCGCCGTGCTCTAAGAGTGCGAAATTGCGATTTTAGAGAGTCGTACATGAGTAGCTTCCCAACGAGGGGTTCACCGAAACCGACGACGAGCTTAGCGACCTCTGTGGCTTGTATGGAACCCATAGTGCCGCAAAGGGCACCGAGGACTCCGGCGTCCTGGCAGCTGGGAACCATACCCGGCGGTGGTGGCTCAGGGTATAGGCACCGGTAGCAGGGGCCGCCGTTAGCCGGGTCGTATACGGTAGCCTGGCCTTCGAATTTAAAAATTGAGGCGTCTACGATGGGTTTACCGAGGAAGACGCAAGCGTCGTTGACTAAGTATCGCGTCGGAAAGTTGTCGGCGCCGTTCACTATGATGTCGTACTGGCCCAAGATGTCGAGTGCGTTGGAGCGATCGATTCGCTCTTCATGGGTGATAATTTTAACGTCTGGATTAAGGGCAGTGAGTGTTTCCCGGGCGCTTTCGACCTTGGAAGTGCCGACGCGGCTGTTGGTGTGAATGATCTGGCGCTGGAGATTGCTCATGTCTACCACGTCGAGATCGACAATGCCGATGGTGCCGACTCCCATGGCTGTAAGGTAAAGACCGGTGGGCGAGCCAAGGCCCCCGGCGCCGATGAGTAAGACTCTGGCCCCTAACAGCTTTGTCTGGCCCTTTTCGCCAATTTGGGAGAGGAGGAAGTGTCGGCTGTAACGATCAAGCTGTTCGGTGGACATTTGCTTATCGACTTGAACGGGGTGGCCAAGGTCTTTCCATTTGGCGTAGCCGCCGAACATGGATTTGACATCGGCGTAGCCCATGGTTTTGAGTACCTGACCGGCGAGGAGGGAGCGCACACCGCCGGCGCAGTAGGCAATGACAGGAGTGGTACGGTCCTGGACGACCTGCTCGATCTTGAGTTCGAGGAAGCCTCGGCTGACGTGCTCTGCGCCGGGGATGTAGCCGGCACGGTATTCGTCAGACTCGCGCACGTCTATGAGGGCGAACTGGCCCCCCGCGTCCTGGAGAGCGGCAACTTCGTCGGGAGTGATTTCGGGGATTTTGCTCCGGGCGGCATCGAGGAGGTTACGTCCGCTGGTGGTCATATCTCTATCTCCTAGTAGACAGGTAAGAGGTTTAAATCGGGAAGGGCCCCGAAAATTTTTTGGGGGCTACCCAATTGAATTTCCATTTTCCCAGAAGGCGTAGTAGATGCCCTTCATCGAGAAAACTTTTTTGTAACCCATATCCTGAATTACTTTCCGGCGGAGGGGCACCGTGTACCCCGGCTGGGTTGTTCTCCCTTGGGATTTAATTGGCAATCTACACTGCATTTATCAGGAATGGCAACGTATATTTTTTAAATTTAGAGGAATGTAGAATTAATAGTGAAAATATCCCCAATATAATGATATTTCCCGCTATAGGCCCGCACCTTTCTCGAAGTGCTCGATGATAGCATTCTGGTCGGAATCTCCGTGCCCCAACGCTGCTGCACCCATGTAGACTTGCCGTGCCAACGAGCAAAGGGGGATGGGAACCTTCGTCTCATCGGCCATGGCGGCGATCATGCGAAGGTCCTTGAGCATAAGATTCACTGTGAAGGTGGGGGTGTAGTCCTTGGCGATCATCGGGCTTGCTTTGTAAGCAAGAATTTTTGGAATGACGCTTACCTTGAGGAAGGCAGCCATGGCTGCAGGGTCGAGGCCGGACTTGTTCCCCAAGGTGAGGGCCTCGGCGATGGCTGAAATATGAACGGAGAATATATGGTTGGTCACGAGCTTCATTTGGAGGCCTGCTCCGTTTGGGCCAAAGTGATGAACATCCTCGCCGATGGCTGCCAGGACGTCGTGGTGCGTTTTTAGTGCGGATTGATCTCCTCCCGCTATTATAGCCAGGGTTCCCGACCGAGCGTGGGGGACGCTTCCGCTTACTGGCGTGTCCAGGAACTGGAATCCCCTCTTTTCGGCCTCGGCCGCGATTAGCTTGCTGCCCTCGACGGAAATTGTCGAGAAGTCGAAGCAAACGGTGCTCGTGGACGCGGTAGTAAGTGCACCTTTTTCTCCCAGGTAGGCCTCGACTGCATGTTCGGTCTCAGGGACCGAACTGCATATCACTTGGACGCCGGCAGCTGCCTCTGCGGGGGAGTCAAAAACCTGAATGCCGCCCTTCTCTGCGCGAACTCTTGCGCCCTCGGAGGGGTCAAATCCATGTACCTCGAACCCGGCTTTTAGCAGGTTGGATACCATGGCCCCTCCCATATTTCCCAAACCGAGATAAGCAATTTTCTTCGCCATGAATCATTTCTCCTTAGAATTTTAAATTGGACTTACCGTTCCCAACGCTGGGGTTTTTCGCCGGCAGCGTTTAGGTAGGCCTCAAAGACGGCGTTGAAATCGGCCGTGCCCAAACCGAGCGCCTTGGCGGCGACATATTGCTGGCGTGCTGCAACGCCGAGAGGAACCGGGGCTCCGAGTTCGTTTGCCTCATGGACACTAAGGCCGAGATCTTTTTTGCTGAGTTCCACGTCGGCGATGACCTCCGAGTAGTTGCGGGCTGCCATGGCGGGCCCCTTGTAGAAGAGCAGTTGAGGCAACGCGCTTTCCTGGAGAAACTGGACCATTTTTTTTGCCTTCAGGCCCGCTTTTATCCCGAACGTAAGACCTTCGGCTATGCCGGCATGGTGAATGCCTAGAATGTGGTTGGTTATAAGTTTCATGATCAGGCCATTGCCCGAGGGGCCCATGTAGGTAACCGACTTACAGAAGGCTTTGAGAATATCTTGATGTTTTTTTAAGGCCTTTCGGTCCCCACCCACGATGGCTGAGACTTGTTTTTTTTCCAGATGAGGAATGCTCCCGCTCACCGGGGCGTCGAGAAAAGCGACCTCTTTTTTTTTCGCTAAAGAGGCGATTTCAAGTGCCAGGGCAACTTCGCTGGTAGAAAGCTCAAAAATGACTACACCCCGGCGGGCCACTTTTAAGGCGCCACCCGAACCTAGGTAGACATCACGCACAATAGCCGGGGTTGGGAGAGAACTACAAATTATATCGGTGCCCCTTACTGCGGCAGACGGTGATTTTGCAGTCCTTACGCCGTTTTTATTCGCGGCCAACATGGTCTTAGGAACAGGATCGTAGCCCGTGACGCTCTGCCCTGCTTCAACCAGATGTTTTGCCATAAGACTGCCCATTTTTCCCAGCCCAAGAAAAGCTACTTTTTTTTTCATGAAGTGAATCCTCCTTTAGGACCCGAGGTCAAAAAATTCCCCCGGGAGGATAGATGTCCAAAAATTAGATGACAGTATTTTTGAGGTCATGTCACGAATTTATCACGGGAGAGAAACGTCGAAATTAGTGTGCCAGAATGCTTTCAAGTGGTTTTTCCGGTGCGAACAAGGTGGACTAAAAACGGGATGGCGAATATCGTCGTGAGGAAAGATACGCCCCCGCCAACAATGAAAACAGTTTTATATGCATTTTCGACAGAGACGCCACCGCTGAGCATGGATTGGACGAGCGTGCCTCCCATAAGCGGACCGACAAAGAATCCGAGCGAGCCGGCCGAGTTGAATGCCCCCATTGCTGTCGAGCGGGATTCGGATCCCGCAAGGTCGGCGACCAGCGCCAAGCTTGGTGAGAAATTGAGGGCGCTGATGACACCGAGAAGGAGCATCGAGGGGAAGAACCAGTCGGGGTCTATCCAGGCGAGTGCCGCAACGAATATAGCGTACAGCAGCGAGGCGGAGACGATGACAATGCTTTTTGACCATACTCGGCATAGCTTCCCGAAGGGATAGCACAGGAGTCCGAATGGAAAGAGCAAAGTGGACATAAGGAAGCCGAATTGTTTCGGAGTCCAGCCGAGATGTTGGACGAGGTAGAGGTTGAACGATGAGATAATAATACCCACAAGGAGCCTGTCGGAAAAAGTGAAAATACATGGGATAAGGATGGCTCTCTCCTTGCAAATAATATTAGCTAGTGCGTGTAGTCCATGGATTCTTTGATAGGATGAAACGGTCCGCTCGTGTCGGAGAAACCACCCACTAATTATGGCACCTAAAAAACTAATGATTGTGGCCCCAATGAGGGGGCGGTTAATGCCGCTATTTGATAGTGCGCCACCGAGACCCGATCCACACGCGACGGCAAAAACAATAGAAGCGCCCACTGCGCCCATTATTGGAGCAGAACGAACCGGGTTGCGGTGGGCCATGGCAAGGGCCACTCCCATGATGCCGGTCAGGGCCACGATATGGGTGATCCCTTCGAAAAAACGAATGATCATAAGGGTGACGTAGTTCGGCGCGACGCCCAGCCCCAGGAGGAGGAGAGCGTCGAGCAGGAAGGCGACGACGACGATGGGCTGGCACCTTCCAATCCGATCTAAAACCCAGCCTACTAAGGGCGCGGCGAGAATTGCGCTCATCATATTTGCAGAAAGAAACGCGTGGGCTGCGAAAGGGCTCACGGAATAACGGTCGATTACCAAGGGTTTGAGAATCGGTACCACTAGGGTGACCGGAATGACAGCGAGAAATATGAGAAAGCACAATACGGTCAGGGGCTGCTGGTATAGTTCGCCTTCCGCGCGGCCGAGCAAATTATTCATCAGTTGTATTTTGGCATGGAGACTGGGTAAATGTGGGTGGATCGAAGAAAGGTGTTATCCGACATTCCCTTCGCGTCCGTAAACTTTGTGCCTCGGGCGGCCCTGGAGAATTTCGGTTTTACCCCAATCAGTCACATTCTTAAATTCGTCGCTTTGGATAAATGTCTTGAATGCCTCCTCGGAATCCCATTCGGAAAGGATAGTATAGGAATTGTATTTTTTAACCTGACGGTAGAGCAGGCTCTGAGTATGGCCAGGAGAGCCATTGAGGGCATTTGCTACAGACTCGAACATTTCTTCAAATTCGCTTTCCTTTCCTTTAATTACCTCATAGTACATACCCACAGTAATCATAAAAAATCCTCGAATTTTTTGTCAGAAGTAAATTGTCCAGCTTCACTCCACCCGCAGGGTAACAAGAAGTGAAGAACTCTGAAACTGAATCTAAAAATATTTCCGATATTAATGGCAGATTAAAAGAAAAAGGCTCGTATTCCTGACTTCGGCCATGAAAAATAAAAAACGAACTATCTCCTGAATCCCGAGAAAGATAAAGCGCAGTAAGATGTGACTTCAAAACACATCTGGGAGGACTATATTATAAGTGAAATATCGGATTTTCCAATTCACGACAAATTTCACTTCATTTTATCAAGATTGGAGTCTCGGGTCATTGGGGTGAGAGGTCTTAGTGAATTCCTCTCGTATTCTGGGCAGGTACACATTGGATGAATGGTAATTACGGGGTCTTGATTTTGCTAGATAGCTTTTTTCTGAAATCAAGGGTGGGGTCGTCCGCAAACGATTGGTCGGTCGGGGAGGCGAATTCAGGACACCTGGCAGGGTTTCCCCGGTTCGGGCTGGACCCGAATATATTTTTCTCACCCCCCCCGGCACGGAGCGGCCGGATATTTTTACGGAGTGCTCCATCGGCCGCTTCGTTCACGGAAAAGAGGTCGATTTCCTCATAGAGGTGCCAGCACCGGGGACGGTCCCACGCGGGGCGAACTCGATTCCTCCGCTGGGAGACATGGGGTGGGTGCGTCTCGGTTTCCGCCGTTGTCTAGGTGGTAGTTGGGTCTTCGCTTGCGGGATGTCAATGGGCTATGGACCTGGAATTCAGGATCGATTCAAATCGGTCTAGATAACGCTTCGCGATGGTATCCCAAGAAAAGTCTGCCGTTGCGCGAATTTTTCCTTTTCGTCCCATTGACTCTCGAAGAGAGGAATCCTGTGCAAGGCGAAGCAACGCCTCTGCCAAGGCGTCGGGGTCTTCGGGAGGGACGAGGAGGCCGGTCTCCCCTTCAGTCACAATCTCGGGGATTCCGCCGACTCGGCTCGCCACGACGGCTTTTCCTGAAGCCATGGCCTCAATGTTCACAATTCCTAAGGGCTCGAATCGCGAGGGCACGACCAGAAACAAGGAGTTTCGGATGAGGGATGGAACAACATCCCTTTTGGCCGCTCCATGGAAGAATATTCGACCGTTTGGATTCAAGGCCTGAGATTGCAGCCGTTCGAGGTCCTCGCCGTCTCCGGCCATCAAAAGATGGATATTGGGGATTTTCTTTTCGATCTTGTGGAAGGCCTCTATGAGAATGTCCGCTCCTTTTTGGAAAACCATTCGCCCGAGGAAGAGAATGTAGGGCCCCGGTTCTCGGGGAGGGGCGTCAATTTCGAACAACTCTAAATCGATGCCATTCGGAACGGACTCACATCGCCTCTGAATCCCAGGGACCTCCTGAATGGTGTTTTTCAGTGTGTGTTCCGATGCGGCGAAGATCCATTCACATCGGCCAAGCCAGCGCCGAAGGTTCCACAGGTCGAAAGCTGTGATAGCTGGGGTCGAATTCTGGAGGGTGGCTGTCACGACCGCCCCGGGGAAACAGGCGGCATAGACTCCGCGGTCACGTTGACAAATCATGAGGACGATGTCGGGACGCTCAGAAACGACGATGGTACGGACGGATCGGGCGCTCGCCGGAAAATAGCGGAGGTAGCGGCCCAACCGAGACACGCGGCGCAGCCGTCTTGGTATCTTGGCGAGAGGAACACCGTGCACTTCGACACCACGGATGGGAGGGGCCGTTCGGGCATGCTCGGGAGTAGTTATGACAAGGGCCTGATGATCAAGAGCGACAAATTTTCTCGCCAAATTTTGGGATGCTTGCTCCATTCCTCCCAGGGTACTGTGAAAGGGAGAAAACAGGAGGATCTTCATCTTTCACGGCTTCTCGCACGAGCCTTATTTGCTCCCGGATTGGAATTTAGAATTGCCGTTCATCCCCCACGTGAACCAACCTGCGGTTTTGGATTGAGATTTCTGTTATTCGAACCGTCCATCGCTGTCCTGAGGATATAGTCAGGAAGTGGCCCGGACTGGCCCATGGAATGTTCATATCGAATTGCCGGCGAAGAAGGATTAAATTGAATGTCCAATTGATCGCGCACATCTTCTTCCATTTTATCCCTTAGGCTCACCAAATCTTCCGCCGTCAGGTAATCGGTGTATACGTAGGACTTGTATCCTCCTTGGGGGTCTCCTTTATAATAGTCCTGGACATTCGCATAATCCAACTCGGTACTGTAGAGGTTGTCACCACCATAGGTGTAAACCCATATTTTTTTTTCGGTAGGGTGGGGAACGGCATGATCAAAGTATGGAGACCCGGGATATGTAGTGATAATTGTCACGTCAAAATCGTCCGGCTTTACTTCTCCCAGCCAGTCACGTGTAGCCTTAATCGAATTTTCAGATTCGCCGGGGTGTCCCACGGACATTAAAGCTTTTACCTTTAGTCCGTGGCGGTTGGCAATTTCCATGCATCGATTGTTCTCGTCCCGGGTTGCTCTCTTGTTGATATTTTTGAGAATTTTCGGGGAGCCCGATTCGAATCCGACAAGAATCCATCGAAATCCCGCACGAAACAACGCCTCGGCCTGTTCGTCCGTAAAAAGGTTTGATTTGATAAATCCCCGCATCTGAAAATCGACTCCAATTTCATTTTGGGCGTCGGAAGCAAGGTTTAAAAATTCGATCAATTTGGGATTTACGTTTAGTTCATCGTCGTACATCATGAAGCCTTTGATGCCGTATTCACGATGGAGTTGGACTATTTCCTCGACGATGTTTTTTGAAGTTCTTTGGCGGATTCTCCTGAATGCAGAGGAATCCCTTCCTCCGCAAAAACCGCAGTTGTACGGGCAGCCGAGCTGAGCAATAAGACTTAGTGCCCGTTCGCCATTGATGAAATATCTGTAGCTATCGACATCGACTAAGTGACGAGCTGGAAACGGCGAATCGTCGAACTTTGAATTTGATAGCCACAAAGGGGATTTGGAATCGTCCGCATCGATTACTTTAGGGGAAAAAGGGTCCAGAGCATGGAAGATAGCCTCTTCTCCGTCCCCCGCCACCACTACATCAAATAACTCAATTAGCTGAGAATACGATTTTAGCGCCCTGCCTCCAGTCCTTTCGACCATTTCGCGCTTGTATGCGGCGTTCACCAATGTAACATGTGGCCCTCCAAGGATCACTTTTGAGCCTTTGATGCGATCCCGAATGATCTTTAGAATCTTGACCACAGAAGGAAACTGGGGAGTGGTGGCGGTCAGCCCAAAAGTCGTGCAATTGGTATAGGATAAATAATCGATTAAAGCGTCTTGGTAATTAACAATCCCCGACAAGTCGAGAAATTCGACCGGACGGCCAGAACGTTCGAGGACAGAAGCGATTTTGAGAATCCCTAAACTCATAAATACCCGCTCATCCAGCAGAAAAGGAGAGACGGGGTTAATAAGGCATACTGGCTTAATAGACAATTCCTTATCCTGTTTGCTGCGTGTGATCTGGCAATTCCTATGTGAATTGCGAACTATCGTAGGCTAGCACAATTTTGGGCCACCACAAAATATTTCCAACGGCATCGTGGACAATCGGAGAGCCAAAAATTTTCAGCTTGAGACGTTGGCCAAAAAATGATCCGGAGTGACATATTCGAAGGTTCGCTCACCGGGCATTTTCCTCGGCCGGACGATAGGAACACCGCGCACTTCGACACCGGAGATGGAAGGCGCTGTCCGGGCGTGATTGGGAGCGGTGATGAACAAGGACCGGTGCTCCAGGGCGGCAAGCCTCCTCGCCAAATTTTGGGGTACCTGTTCCAAGCCTCCCAAGCTGCTGTAGGAAGGGCGAAAACACGAGGATTTCATCTCTCGCTTCTTCCACTACCGCCCTCTGCTGCTTTTGCGGGAGCTTCCGACGGCTGAATAGACTCCAAAAGATGGTCTGATTTTGAAGAGTGATGAAGTTCAATGCGGCGGATGATTAGATGTCAGGCATCATCGGACTTGCCAAACAGCCCACGAAAAAACAGTATCCGTTTTCGAAAGGAGTCCCGGCATTTCTTGAGTCGACGGTGCTTCAGTTTGTTGATCTCTTCATTCAGGACGGAAATCGCAGTTTCATCGGCTGAAAATGCCTCTATCGTCTTCAGCACGCCGGGAGGAGGTTCGCCCTTGCATACAATCCCCATTCCCGATGTGGTTCCTAATATGGTAGTGGCAATTCCGTCCACTTCGTTTTTGATCCTACCGAAACCTTTGTGGAGATCATGTTGGTGAACGTCATGAATTAGAAATACGCAATTCTCGGCGGATAGAGGTTGCAGTGCCGTGAAATCGAGGAGAATATTCTCGTTTGTATGCATAGCGTCGATGAAAACAAAATCAATGGGCCCTTCGAATCTCGACTTGACAACGTCCTCCACATTCTCCGGCGAAGTGGCTTGGAGCGCCAGGACGTTAAGCAGGTTCTCCTCTTTGGCGGTCTTGTTGGTGAAATCGATGCCACTGAGTGAATTTTTGCTGAACCCCGAGTCTATGGCCACGATATTTGCGGTAGAATTGAGAAGGGATATGGCAAACGTGCTCCAGCCGAAAGAATTTCCGATGATAAAGATATTCCTGGGGGAAAATTCTTCAAACAGGCATTCGAGAAAGTATATTTCCTGGGGGGAAATGCCCAGGCCGTCAGTATGGCTCCTGTTTTCCTTGACTAGCCATGTAAACGACGCCGCCCTGAAATTTTTAAAGTGGCTTGGGTTTAGACCTGCCGATATTGAGAAGCCCCGGCGTCGATATATGTTGCTGAGCCTGTTGAAAATGGGCATCACGGAATTTCCCGTTTTCCTTCACACGGAAATTCTAGAATAAGGTTATTGAGTTTCGTAATATTCACAGTAATACTAACCGAAGCCGCCTGGCAGGAGTCAATTATAATCCCTGCAGGCCGAATCGACAACATGGGAGAGTCCGCGAGAGTTTTCGTTTCGAATGAGGGCGTATCCGTTATGGGACGGATCTGTCCATTGAAAGGCCACGTAAGACATGTGCAGGGCTTCGTTCCTTTATCAATGATCAGGCTGCCGCTATTCCAGTGAATTGTAGTCGGGCGGCGAAGAGAAAATGGTTACTTCATGCGCGTTCTTCTATTCTCCTATACGTTAATAATGCTGACTTGCCTGCAAAAATTCAATGCTCATTCGCGCCGGTCGAATTCGGTCATGGCGCTCTTTTCGCTGCGTCTCCTTATAGAAGGGAAGTGTGTCTAAATTACGGAACTCAGCGGAGATGGACTCAAGAACTTCGCTGGAAATGATTTATTCCCGGGAAGAACTGGAGGACGCGATTATAGGTGGAGTCTCTTTTCGGCTTCTACGCACTGTTCGTTCTATTGTGAGCAATTTGGATGGGGAGCCCCGGAGTCTCATCGCGGCACAGGTTTTAGTGGCATCTTTCTTTTTGAAACGGCGCCTGAAGTTAGCGCGCTTCTATTTGGAAATTTTGGTCTGAATATTCGCAGAATTGCAGAGTGATCGAGCGGGGGTTGCTGACAAGGTCCGATGCGCTAGATGCTGGCGGACTGCGGAACCGGAGTGATTAGTCGTATACCCCCGGTTTGGCCTGGATTTAAATATTTTCCGAACCCTGGATGCAGGGAAAGGAGCGGATAAATTCGCGGTGGGCTTTGTGAAACGGCACGTCCCCAAAAGGCTTCGACTTGTTCATCCGTGTCCTCGTGGAATCGGGTGGCGAATGGTGGGCTGATCGTCTTCGGGGACGCTCCCATGCGGGGCGGATTTGAATCCTTTGCCGGGAGAGATGGTGTGGGTGGGCGAATTCGTTTTTCGGGGTGTCTGGACCATTTCGAGATGTCGGGTTTTCCAAGACAAATGCATGTCCTAGTCTTGCCCACGAGGACGGTTGAGAGATACAAGGAACAGTTCACCCACGTACTCATCGAGGCTATGAGCGCGGGCGTCGCCTCCGTTGAATGCTCTCTGGGGGAAATCACCCGTGGTGTTGAGGAGGATGGTTTCGTTTTTTCCGACAACGAATCCGCCGCGCTCGTGGGCATACTCCAGGTTCTACTCGATCGGTTCTCTCTCCTGGGCCGGCTTTCTGGCTCGAGAAGAAAGCGAGCGGTTTCAGAGTTTGGGTGGTATATGATTTCCGAAAAGACTCATGCCATTTACGGTCGAATACTCTCGGGCAAAAACGCCGGTTATGGAGCGGAAGACGAATGAGCCGGATGGCCGACGCGGCGAAAAATTCGGGCTGGGTTTTGGCTGGCCGGGGCCTGGAGCGCCTGATTCGAATCGCTGTTGTCGTTGTTCTCGCCCGGACACTGGGTGTGCGTGGATTCGGAGTCTACTCTTTTGCGTTTGCGTTTTCCGAGTTGTTCGCGATTTTTGCAGATGCCGGGCTTCATGCCGTTCTAGTGCGCGAAATTGCCAAAGACCGTAATGAGGCCCCTCGTATTCTTGGTAGCGCGCTAGTTTTGAAAGGGATTATGGCCCTGGTGAGTTGGGTCGCAATGTGGGTTGTGGCTGTCTCGATGATTCCAGCTGGAGAATCGCGTGCCTCGGTGCTGGTTGCCTCGTTCCTGCTTTTCGTCTCCTTCCGTGTGACTTCCCTGCGCGCGCTCCTTGACGCCCCGTTTGAGGCCGGCCTGCGGATGGCCAAGCCCGTGATGCTGGGGATTGGAAGTGAAATTCTTTCCGCCACTGGAATCATCACCGCCGCATGGGCGGGGTGGCCCATTCCGGGCCTGATCGCCGTCCAGCTTATCTTGTTCGTTCCCGGCGGCGTCATTTTGGCGCGGTTAGTTTTTCGTGAAGTCCGGCCGGTCATTCGGTTTGACCCGCGCCATTGGTTTAGCCTGTTGCGGATGGCGGCTCCGGTTGGTGCTGCGAGTGTTTTTTTCATCATTTATACGCGAACTGATCTGCTGATGCTAGAATTGATTTTGGGGGAAAGGTCCGTCGGGATGTATTCGGTCGCCTATAAGCTAATCGGTTCGCTGAGCATTATTCCGCTGGCCATTAGCACCTCGTTGCTTCCCCTTCTTTCCCACGCTTTCAGCGAAGGAGAGAGCGATGAAGTTCGCAAGATGTACGGTGCGGCGATGTCGTTGGCTATGGCCTTGGGACTGCCCATTGCGGTTTGCGGCATTGTATTTCCGGACGCAATTATTGGGTTGATTTTTGGCCCCGAATTTAACCCTGCTGCGAAGGCCTTCCAGGTTCTTGCGGGTTCTATGCTCTTGAGTTTTCTTCTTCATGTGGTGGCAACGACTGGCGTGGCGGTCGGTAAGGTGGGACTGTTTGCAGCATATGCAGGGCTTTTGGCCTTTCTAAACGCCGCGTTGAACGCGGCTCTCATTCCCCCCTTTGGAATTTTGGGAGCCAGCTGGGCGACGTTCGTGGCCGAGACCGTGATGCTACTGGTGGCTCTGGTGGTTTTGAGACCGGATGTGGGGCTGCCTTCCGGCGGAACCGCTCTGCGCGCGGTCGGGGCTGCTGCTGCTGCTGCTGCTGGGCTTGTATGGATTCCCGCGCCTATGGCCTTCAACCTGTTTATTAATGGGGTCATGTACGCTACGCTCATATTTCTGTGGAGAGGGATCGCCCCCGAAGGTCTGGCCATGGTAAAATTGTTACTGGAACCGAGGTTCCGCCAATCAAAAGATAGCGAAGAATAGGATCATGAAAGGGGCCGATCAGGATCCATTTGTGTTCTTTCTGGATTCATCCTCGAAGAAGGCCACGGATTCCGAACCCCCCGGTGAAGCTTCTAGAAATGTTCTGACTACCGAATCGGAAAGAATCGAACCGCCAGAAGCCCCTCGCGATGCCCCCTCCGCCCAGCAAAAATCTCTCCCCCGTCGATACGCTTACCGCAGTCGATGGGTGGTCTGGTTGTTCCGACTTCTGGACGGTTTGGGTGCTGCGTTGTTCACCCGCAATCGTGATCGTCCAAAGGTTTTCAAGCGTGTCATCGTTCTGCGCCCAGATCACATTGGAGATGTCCTTTTTTCACTCCCGGCGCTGAGGGCCCTGCGGAAAGAGCTTCCCAATGCCCGAATTGATTTTCTAATAGGGTCCTGGGCGCGCTCGCTGCTTCCGCAAGATTCGAAGGATTTTCACGGAATCGAGGTAATCGAGTTTTCCGCGTCTTGGCTTGGGCGGCCGAAAAAAAAGCGGTTTGGCCTGATGGCTGTTTTCAGGCTGGCATGCCTGCTCAGGAGGCGTGAACGCGACTTGGGTGGAGCATATGATTTGGTTGTTGACTTGCGTGGGGATTTTCAATCAATCCTGGCCGCGCGCCTAGCTGGTGCGCGTTTTCTTGCAGGGAGGGGCTACACGGGATTGGGGTTTTTCCTCGATTTGGAATTGAGTGAGGTTAAAGGGCGGCATCAGGTTGAGTGCAATCTTGCCCTAATTGAATCGCTCGGATTCGGTCCCCTGGAAACGACCAACCCCAAACTGGAGTTAACAGGGGAAGAAATCGAGCAGGGAAGGGCTCTTCTTCGCACCTATGGGGTGGACGGATCGAAAGTAGTGATCGGAATTCATGCCGGCGCGGGGAACCCGACGAAGATTTGGGGAGGTGATAAATACGCCGACCTGATCAAATGGATTATAACGAAAACCCCCTCGCAAGTGGTGATTTTCGGTGGTCCGAAAGACCGCTCTGTGACAAATGACGTTGTGATTGCCTTGAAAGGCCTCCGCACGGAGGGGCGTGTTGTGGACCTATGCGGAAAGCTTCCTGGTCTGCGTTCTTTCATGATGGCTGCTTGTCAGTGCACAGTGTTTGTCGGAAACGATTCAGGCCCCGGCCATATTGCTGCTGCGCTGGGGGTGCCCGTCATCAGCGTGTTCAGCGGAACGAACGATCCGACCGAGTGGGGACCGCGCGGCCCGTCGGTAGTAATAGTGCGCAAGCGTGTTGATTGCGAAAATTGTGGGCTAACCTTTTGCGATCATCACTCGTGCATGGTCGGGCTAGACCCGAGTACCGTCTACAAGGCTCTGCGAAGATGCGTATAGGTATTGATGCACGCATGTTGTTCATGAGTGGGATCGGTACCTATTTAAAAAATCTCATAGAAGGCCTGTGCCGCTTTGGGGGCGGCAACGAATTTGTTGTCTTTATCCAAGAGGTAGACCGCGGGCGGTTTCGGCCACCAGGGGAGAAATTTTCGGTCGTTCTGTCTAGGGCAGCGCCCTATTCTTTAGGGGAGCAGATAGGACTGATGCGGGCGGTGGAGGCCCAGCATCTCGATGTTATTCACCATCCCCACTACGTGGCGCCTTTATTTGGGCAGACCCCGATGGTGGTGACCATCCACGATTTGATTCACCAGCTTTTTCCGGAATTTTGCCCGTCGTGGGTGGCATGGAGGGTTTCGCGTTTCTTGGCTAGGCGTACGGCCGATCGCGCCCGTGTACTCTTGACGGTTTCAGAGAACTCGCGCCAGGATATAATCCGCCATTTAGGGGTGGCGCCCGATAAAGTCCGGTTGACCTATAACGCTCTTCCTCCGAGCTGGGGAGAAGAAGATTTCCCCCAAGCGGTGGCGGCACAAAGGAACGAGACACCGTACTTCCTCTATGTGGGAAACCATAAGGCGCACAAAAATATTCCGCTTCTTCTTGAGGCGTTCGCCGGAGTGCGGATGCGTGCCGGAGGTGTCAGGCTCGTTCTGACTGGCGAGCGGGCCGGGCTGGAGGGCGATTTAGAGAGGCTGGGTCTTGGGCCCGAGGTAAAGTTTATGGGAAATGTTCCGAGCAGCTCCCTGCGGGAAATCTACACTGCGGCCCGGGCTTTGGTGTTTCCTTCACGTTATGAGGGATTCGGTTATCCGCCTCTCGAGGCAATGGGTTGCGGAACGCCCGCCATTGTGTCTGATGCCGCCTCGCTTCCCGAGGTCGTGGGAGATGGTGGAATCGTTGTCCCCGAGGGCCAGATGGAGCCGCTCCGGGACGAGATGATCCGCTTGCTTGAGGATGATGGCTTGCGACGTGATCTTTCGGAGAAGGCATACAGGCAGGCGGAAAAATTCTCTTGGCGCGCTCTAGTCGAAGGGACCCTGGAAGCTTATAAGCAAGCTCTTTTGGGAAACTCAAGAACATGAACAGTGACCGCCTTCGGCGCGAGAGGGCATTTTATGATGAAAGAAGCGCCTCCCGCGAGAGTTGGCTCGACGATGAAGACCTTTACTTTGAAGATGCCGTTTACGTGGTTCACGAAAGCTGGGTTGGGGATACGTTTAATTTGATGGGGGATTTGCGGGGAAAGCGGGTGCTTGACTACGGAACTGGAGACGGAATGAGCGCGACGGTTCTGGCCCGGCAAGGAGGGGATGTCTTCGCTTTCGACATTGCATTCGGCAACTTGGCTCTCTCCTCGCGAAGGGCTCGAGCAAATGGGGTAGGCGGCGGTGTCCACTTTCAGGAGATGGCGGGTGAGGCGCTGGGTTACCGGGATGGGTCGTTCGACGTGATATATGGGAACGCTATTCTCCACCACGTCGATTTGAATCTAGCCGGGCGGGAGATAGCGCGCGTTCTCCGGGCGGATGGAGTTGCTGTATTTAGCGAGCCTTGGGGGGGGAATCCGGTTTTGGAATTTGTCCGCAAGAAGCTGCCCTACCGGGACAAGGACCGGACGCCGGACGAGAAACCAATTCGTCATGAGGAACTTGAAATTCTCCGAAGACATTTTCCCTTTATCGAATTGCGGGGGTACCAGCTTTTTTCGATGATCCGACGCCAGTTCAGGTGGCCGCCGCTGATTTCGTTCCTTGAAGTCGCCGATCGTGCCCTTTTGTGGGTTTTTCCAGGGCTCCAGCACTACTGCCGGTACGCAGTAATCGTTTTACGCAAGAATGCGCCTCCGGAGAAAGAGTCGGCGGATCGAGTAAATGTCCGGGCGGATGCAAATTAATGCGAGTGGCGATCGTTCACGATTGGATTACCGGAATGCGCGGGGGAGAGAAATGCCTCGAAGTTTTTTGCGAGATATTTCCCGAGGCTGATATATTTACGCTCTTGTATCTGCCGGGATCAGTTTCGAAAATTATCGAAAGCCATTCCATAAAGACCAGTCCCATTCAATACATCCCGTGCGTAGGAAGTTGGTACCGTTATTTTCTTCCCGTGATGCCATTCGCGGTGCGGATGCTCGACCTGTCGGGATACGATTTTATATTATCGAGCAGCCATTGCGTGGCGAAGGGTGCTCGGGGCGATGATTCGGCTTATCATCTTTGCTACTGCTACACCCCGATGCGCTATGCTTGGTCGGCCTACGATGATTATTTTGGCGAAAATCGGGTGAATTGTACGACCCGATTTATAATTCCGCGTGTAATGAGGTCTCTTCGCCGCTGGGATGTAGAGTCTAGCCGAGGGGTCCATGAATTTGTGGCTATTAGCCATACGGTCGCAGACCGAATCCGCCGCCATTATGGTCGAGAGTCGGAGGTCTTATACCCGCCTGTCGATACGAGAGGTTTCAAGCCGGGCGGAAAGACAGAGGATTATTATTTAGTAGTTTCCGCATTTGCACCATATAAAAAGGTGGATGTAGCAGTTGAGGCGTTTAACCGACTGGGAAGGCCCCTCAAGGTGGTGGGGGGTGGCCAGGACTTTGAGCGGATTCGCATGATGGGAAAATCCAACGTCGAGTTTCTCGGTTGGCAGGACACTGACGCTCTGGCCAGTCTTTACGCCGGCTGTCGGGCATTTATTTTTCCGGGAGTGGAGGATTTTGGAATCACACCGCTCGAGGCGCAGGCTTGCGGGCGGCCTGTCATCGCCCTAGGTGAGGGCGGCACGCTTGAAACTGTGGTTGCTTTAAATCGGGATGAATATACTCCGCCTCCGGGAGTCTCGCGTTGGGAAGACCTCGGGGAGAATCCGGGAGGTCCTACAGGCTTTTTTTTCAAGAGGCCCGAGGTGGATGAGGTGATCAAGGGTGTTTTGGCGTTTGAAAAAACCGAAAACATCTTCTGTCCCGAGGTGGCCAGGCGCCAGGCCGAGCAGTTTTGCCGGGAGCGCTTCATGAATGCAGCGAGGGAGCTATTTTTTCGTAGCTGGGAGGTGCATCACAAGCACCTCTTTCAGCCAGCGGAGCGTTAGGTCCGGACATGGTTAGGCGATATGGCCAGCTAAATTTACTGATGCTTTTCGTGGGTGATGTTGCGGCTCTGGGTCTTTCCTGGATAGTGGCCTACATCCTCCGGTTTCGCATCGAATTGATTCCGGTCACGCGTGGTTTTCCTCCCATGGTCGATTATTTTGGCCTCCTTCCATTTATCTGGCTGGCGTGGGCTCTTGCTGCGCGCTTAACCCATTTGTATTCCTACCGCGCGGGACTTAAAGGCACGGTTGAGATTGGAAGGCTCGCAAGGACGATGGGGTGGACGGTGTTGATGGTTATTGCCCTAACTTTTTTCTACCGCGAAAATAGCTATAGCCGTTTGTTGGTGATTTTATTTATGGCCCTAGGACCGGTTTTCCTGTTTTTATTCCGCCGGGCCACTTGGTCGATTATACGAAAGATCCGTAGGCGGGGCGTGGACATGCGGCGCATTCTCATCGTGGGTGTCTCTCCTCTGGCGCGGACCACGGCGGATGAATTGGAGGCGTACAGGTTCTTAGGTTTTCAGGTGGTGGGCCACTTATCCGAGTATGGACCAGCCGGTACGGGGAAGGATGGCTTGCGGGTTCTCGGCTCCCTGAATGAGGTCAAGGAAGTGGCCACGCGCGAGAAAATTCACGAGATTTACGTGGTTTTGCCTGCAGATAGGCAGAAAGAACAGTCCCTTCTGCTCGATCGGCTGGCAGATTCGAGTGTCGATTTACGTGTTGTGCCCGATTTGGTCGGACGGATGACCCTGAACGCGGGAATTGAGGAGTTAAACGGAATTCCTGTAATCCTGCTCTCCCAGACCCCGCTATTTGGGTGGAACCGGATAGCCAAGCGAGGATTGGACTTCGCCCTTGGGCTAATGTCGCTTGTCCTTTTCAGTCCCTTCCTTTTGATTATTCCTGTTTTGGTTAAGCTCACTAGTAAGGGCCCTATACTTTATGTTCAGGAGCGGATGGGCCTCGATGGAGTGCGGTTTCAGATGTACAAATTTCGTTCGATGCGAGTGGATGCCGAAAACGACAGTGGTGCCGTTTGGGCGGGTGCGAATGATTATCGCCGCACCAAATTGGGCAAATTTCTCCGAAAAACAAGCCTCGATGAACTTCCACAGTTATATAACGTGCTCAAGGGCGAAATGAGCCTAGTAGGTCCCAGGCCAGAGAGGCCCATATTTGTTGAAAATTTCCGAAAATCGGTGCCTGGCTATATGTTGCGCCACAAAATGAAAAGTGGAATGACCGGCTGGGCTCAAGTCAATGGGTGGAGGGGGGATACATCTATCGACAAAAGGATTGAATTCGATCTCTACTATATTGAAAATTGGTCGCTGGCAATGGACCTTACAATCATGTGTATGACTGTTTGGAAGGGGTTCATCAGCCGGAACGCCTACTAGGAGAGGTCGTTGTCCAGGGTGAATAAATATCAATGCAAAGCTCTGGCGGTCATTCCAGCACGCTGGGGGTCGACGCGTTTTCCCGGAAAGATACTTGCCCTGCTGGCAGGGCGGCCAATTATCGAATTTGTATACAGAAGGACCCTCCGGGCGCGGCGAGTGGGCCGGGTTCTGGTGGCGACTGATGATAAGCGGGTGCTAGAGACTGTTGAGGCTTTTGGGGGAGAGGCGCGCATGACGCGCTCCGATCACCCCAGTGGTACCGATCGGGTGGCCGAGGTGGCCGCTGCAGAAGAGGGGGCAGGAGTCATCGTTAATGTTCAGGGCGATGAGCCGCTTATTCATCCCGAGGATATCGACGCTGCTGCCGGGCCGCTTCTCGATGAGATGACTGCAGACATGACTACTATCGCGGTTCCGATTCAGAGCGTGGAGGATTTTTTAGACCCAAACGTGGTAAAGGTGGTGGTGGCTGAAGAGGGCGATGCGCTTTATTTTTCTCGGGCTCCGGTGCCCCATTTGCGAAACCTTTTTGGAAATTTGCAGGCTTCGGCCAATTTGCTGCGGAATTGCTGGAAAGACATCCAGCCCCCCCCCTTGAGGCATCTGGGTCTCTATGCCTACCGCCGGGATTATTTGCTTCGCCTTTCTGCTCTGGCGCCTAGCTGGCTGGAGCAGGCGGAGTGCCTTGAGCAGTTGCGGGTTCTTCAGGATGGAGCCCGAATTAGGGTCGTCCAGGTCAAAAACGACTCGATTAGCGTGGATGTCCCTGAAGATTTGGTGCGCCTCGAAAAAGAATCCGCTCTGCGTGAGGTAATTGAACAGGAGATCGCTTCGTGGCCAAATACATATTCGTGACGGGGGGTGTCTTGAGTTCGCTTGGTAAGGGGCTTTCTTCGGCTTCTATCGGGGCTCTTTTAGAGGCCAGGGGGATGCGTATCACTCTCCAGAAGTTCGACCCCTATCTGAACGTCGATCCCGGCACAATGAACCCTTTTCAGCACGGTGAGGTGTTCGTCACCGATGATGGAACCGAGGCCGATCTCGATCTGGGCCACTACGAGCGATTTACCCACGCCCGGATGCGCCGGGAGAATAATTTCACAGCTGGGAGAATCTACTACAATGTCATTACAAAAGAGCGCGAGGGCGATTACCTTGGCGGGACTGTTCAGGTCATTCCCCATATCACCGACGAGATCAAAAGTTGTTTCCGCGCCGTCGATCATGGCGAAGACGTAATTTTGTGCGAGATCGGCGGAACGGTGGGTGATATCGAAAGTCTCCCGTTTCTGGAGGCCATCCGCCAGTTCCGCTACGATCTCGGCCCCGAAAATGTCTTGATAATTCACGTCACACTTATTCCTTATATAAAAGCCTCCGAGGAGCTAAAAACTAAGCCGACTCAGCATTCGGTCATGAAGCTACGCGAGATCGGAATACAGCCTGATATATTGCTTTGCCGGACGGAATTTCCTCTAGAGCATGAATTGAAACGCAAAATTTCCCTTTTTTGCAATGTTTCTCCCAGCGCCGTAATCACGGCCATCGACGTGGAGACAATTTACGAGGTGCCCCTAAAATTCAATCAGGAGGGGCTGGATCAGAAAATCGTGGAAAAGCTCAAATTGAGAGGAGCCGAGGAGCCAGAGCTGTCCCAGTGGGAAGAAATTGTGCGCAAAACGAAGGAGACTACACTGGAGACCGAGATTGCCATCGTGGGCAAGTACGTCGACTTAAAGGAATCATACAAAAGCCTCTCTGAGGCACTTTTTCACGGCGGATTGGCGAATGACGTCAATGTGAACCTCCGATACGTGGACAGTGAAGAAATTGAGGAGCGGGGTGCTTCCAGGCTTCTCTCCCAGATCCATGGGATCCTAATTCCGGGCGGTTTCGGCCAGCGGGGTATCGAAGGGAAAATCGGTGCTGTGCAATACGCGCGTGAGCGGGTAGTGCCGTTTTTCGGGATATGCCTAGGGATGCAGTGCGCGATCGTGGAGTACGCACGGAACGTCTGCGGCTTGAGAAGTGCAAACAGCTCGGAATTTTCTGATAAAACCCCCCATCCAGTGGTTGATCTGATGCCTGACCAAGAAGATGCAGTGATGGGCGGGACGATGCGTCTGGGTTCCTACCCGGGATTTTTGCGCCCCGGATCGCTAGCCTCGACCGTATACGGAGGGGCTACGCGAATCGAGGAGCGGCATCGGCATCGCTACGAGGTCAACAATTCCTATCGGGAAAGTTTAGAGGAGGGCGGGCTGCGGTTTTCTGGATTTTCTCCGGACGAGCGCCTGATCGAAATTATCGAATTGCCGGACCACCCGTTCTTCATCGGCTGCCAGTTTCACCCCGAGTTCAAGAGTGCCCCATATTCTCCGCATCCGATATTTCGGGAGTTTATCGCCGAGGCCAAAAGGGCGAGCGGTGAACTTTTCGTTTAGGTGTGCCAATCAGCATTCGGAAGAGTGCGTATTGCCGAGATTGGCGCAGTCGTTCTAATCTTTGGGAGTGTCGCGATTTGTCGGTTGAGCGCATAACGGTCAAAATTGGCACGGTTACTATTGGTGGTGGAGCTTCTCCAGCCCTCATCGCTGGACCTTGCGTTCTTGAGAGTCAATCTAATGCTCTCGAATGTGCCGATGCTATCAAGAAAGCGTCAGAGGCATCGGGCCTGAAGGCGATTTTTAAGTCCTCCTATGATAAAGCCAACCGCAGCTCAATTTCCTCGCCCAGGGGTCCTGGTCTCGCAAAAGGTCTAGAGATGCTTGTGTCCGTTCGGGAGGCAAGTGGGTTGCCCATACTCTCGGATGTTCATTCTCCCGAGGAGGCGAAAGTAGCAGGGAAGGTGTTGGATGTACTTCAAATCCCTGCATTTTTGTGCAGGCAAACGGATTTGATCCAGGCGGCCGGTCGCACGGGATTGCCGGTGAACGTGAAAAAGGGGCAGTTTCTCGCACCCCAGGACATGGGGAACGTGGTGGAAAAGCTCCGTGAGGCGGGGTGCAGCCAGATATTGCTGACCGAGCGCGGTTCTTCATTCGGCTACCATAACCTGATTTGCGACATGCGTTCTCTTGTTGTGATGCGCGAGACAGGATGCCCGATTGTTTTCGACGCGACTCACTGTGTTCAGGCGCCGGGAGGATTCGGGGACCGGAGCGGCGGAGATCGCCAAATGGTGGCGCCGCTGGCGCGGGCTGCCGCCGCGGTTGGCGTGGATGCTTTTTTTTTGGAATGCCATCCCCGGCCCAAGGAGGCACATTCGGATGGACCTAACATGATATCCCTGGATGCCTTGGCTCCTCTTTTTGACTCGCTTGCCGCAATCGATGCGGCTCGGGCCGCCGCGGATAGTGGCTAATTCCGTTGAGATTTCTTCAATTTCCGCGTTTATTCATGCTCGGTATTTTCGTGCTTTTGGCCTGCGGCCGATATGAGCCGATTCCCTGGCGCGATTTGCCTGGAAGGATTAGTTCGGTTTCGGACCTAGGTAAGAAGATGGTTTTCGCTCTTGAGGGTGAAATCAAAAGAAACCGTGTTCGGTTATTTTCTCAGCACACCGGTCGCCCAGCCGCTCAGAATAAAAATCTATCCCTCGTCTCTTTGAATCTTATCATTGCCGGATTCCCCGATGTACGGAGCGGATTTCGCACGCAACTCAGCGAAAAGATAGAAAACTCTATTCGAGGAGCCCTGAAAAAATCCCGAGTTTTTAATATCGTTGATGGAGGAGATGGTATTTCGTGGCAAGAGGCCGAGGTTAAATTTTCTATGGAAGTGTCTTCTGGAAAGGGGAACTTTCCCGGTCAGAAGGGCGAGAAAGCAACTCCGCCCCGGGGGTCACCCCGGATAAAGCCGGTCCCAAAATGGGGTGACGACCATCCAGTTCGAGGGATATGGAAAAGGATTCGGATGGGGCGCTACAGCGAGCGCTCGGCCGTCTATGCGGCATCGATGTTGGGAGCGGATGCCGCCGTATATGGAGCGTATGAGAAGAAGGCCGATCGAATTCTGGTTTGGGGGGCTGTGGTTATGAACCGCCCGTCCCGTAAACTAGTTTTTGAAAGAGAGCTCAAGAATTCATTCGGTTTGCCCGATCGCCTGACGGTTTCTAGGCCCTATCTCGGGTATATAAGGGGAAATTTGGACCCAAAATGGGTGCCGGATTTTTGGTTGACCACAAAGGTCCCTCCCCGTCCGCGGGACCGCCCGCGCTATTTTCGATATTGGGCAAACCCAGCTTTCGAGGTAGTTTTGGAGAAAATTGATTCCAAAGGAAGCCGCGTTCGATTGAGCGGAGGAGAAATTATCGGGTCTAAGGATTTAATCGTCGGACGAATCGGAGTATTGTCTCCAAGGGTTATTTACGGGTTCTCTCTGGACCGATATGGTCGTGTGGGATCCGTTTTTTTCTCGGGGCGAGAAAATGGGAAGCCTATCTTGGTTCGCCCTGGAAATGTGGTGCATTTTTCCGCGAGGCTTCATCCACCCGGGCGTGCTTATCGGATGTATTTTGTTTCGGCCCCATTAAAATTTGATGTACGAAAGGTGCAGAATAAGGCTTCGATTCGCCTAGGTATTCGGGGGGGGCAAACCACAGCCGCCCAAAATTATCGAGACGCAGCAAAGGGATATCCCGAAAGAGCATGGTTTGTCCCGGCGGGACAAGAATATATGATTCTAGAAAAAGGATGGGGTCAGCTAGCATTTTGGCTGCATCGAGAAAGTAGCGACTAGGGCTCCTTTTTCCGATTGGGGCTAGAGTTTGCTAGGATAATCTTGGTTGGCGCTGTTGGGCCCCGGCCCATCGAGGTGTACTGTTTAAACCAATATTTTTGTCTATGGGGCGATTATGTCCTCATCGAGTTTGCCATTGTGGCCGGAAGCGGAATCATCGTTTGTCGGCAAATCTATCCACCTCGAAGGATCTCTGCGTTTCAGGGGGGATTTCTTATTAGATGGTCATTTCAGCGGCGAGATTGAAGGAAGCGGCCGGCTCGAAATTGGTTCCTCTGCCCAGGTATCGGGAAAAATTATTGCCAATGAATTGATCCACTACGGCCGTACCGAAGGCAATCTTATCGCAGTCAAAAAGCTTGATTTGCGGCCCGGGTGTCTTCACCGAGGGGATATTCAAGCGCTTCGGGTCCGAGTCAGCTCTCATGCACGTCTTGAGGGCGTCCTGAAAATGCCGGATTCAAGCCCTGCATCCGCCCCGAACTTCTCATTTTATAGATACCGGAGCCATATCGCCGTGGGGATTATTGTCCTCTTACTTGCGGGCGCAGGCGCCACCACGGCTATCGGTAAATTGCCCAAGATTTGGCATTCCGTGGAGGGCCCAATTAAGAAGTTCGCTAGCTTGGCGCAGTCCTTGCCCCGACGATCCACCCCACTAATGTCTAGAGCAAGTATTAATCAGCGCCAGGAATCTTTCCTCGGAGAAGCCCTACTCCGCGAGCGAGAGAGAAATTTTCCCGAGTCGGTGGTTCTCCTTAAGAAGGCGATTATTCTCGGAGGGAGGAAGTCAAGCCTGGCTCAATTCCGTTTGGCCAAAATTTTGGCGCAATCGGGCCACTACAGGGATGCTATCGCGTGCCTTAAAGAGCTGTTGAAGGAGGCTCCCGGCCATATTGGGGGGATGATTCTTTTGGGGGACCTGCACGCGAGGGCAGGGCGCTTTCAAAAGGCTGCTTTCGCATATGCTGAGGCGGTTCGACACGATCCGATGGATTTGGTTCTTCGGCGGAGATTGGAAAGAGTGCGTGCCCGTACCGGCGGAAAACGCTCGGACTCGGGGAAGAAGAACATTCCGTCTCTGGACCGCATCCTTGACGATGTGGAGCGCCTTCTAGGTGAGAAAAAACTGGTTCAGGCTGCGAAGGTGATCCGTAATGGATTAGCAATGTTGCCTAACGAACCACGTTTATACTTCCAACTGGGTAGCACTTTGAGGGAAATCGCCGACAGGCAGGGCGCAATTGATGCCTACAGAAGGGTGATCAGTTTGGCGCCGGACTGGTTGGACGCCTATACGCGCCTCGGAGCCCTGCTCGAAGCCAGCCAGCGGTACAAGGAAGCGGTGGCGTTATACAAGCGTGCGGCAGATTTACATCCATCGAATTTGGATATGTTGGTACAAATTCCTCTTCTCGAAAAGCGGCGGGGTCATCGTGAAAAGGCGTATCGGCTTCTCCTTAAGATGAAGAAAGATTACCCCAAATCGACTATTGTTTTGGTCGAATTGGGTATGCTCTTCTGGGAAAGTGGAAAGGCTGGTGAAGCTAGGTCGGTGTTTCGCAGGGTTTTGGAGCTGGACCCGCATTCCTCTCCAGCGTTGAATCGGTTGGCTTGGTTTCATGTCGTGGATGGAAAAAACTTAGAACTTGGAATTGAATACTCGAAGCGGTCTCTGGAAATTCGCCCCGATATTCCTCCCTACCTCGACACTTTGGCGGAGCTTTACTACCGGAGTGGCCAGCCGGTGAAATCGATTCCGCTCATTCATCGGGCAATCGAACTAGAGCCCAGTAACCGCTATTACCGGATCCAATTAGATAAATTCAAGCGAGCCATGAGGTAAATGCTTGGAATGGGAGGATTTTGCATGATGAGAACGGTATTCGCGCTAGGAATTATTGCCTTGACCGTGTTGAGCGGCTGTACGACCATGCGGAAAATGCTGGATACAATCATCGAAAGCCGGGAACCAGCCCAGAACAGACAGATTGTCCTTTTACGGTCAGGTCAGCCAGGAGATAAAGATTATGGGCGTGCTAACAATTTCTCGGGAATTAGGTAGCGGCGGAGACGCTATCGGAAAAATGGTGGCTGAGGAGCTGGGGTGGAAGCTCCTTGATATTGACGGATTTGCCGAGGCTGCGCTCTCCTATGGATATGTCCGTGCTGAATTAGAGCGGGTAGACGAGAAGAGCCCCGGCTTTGTTGATCGTTTTTTTCGCGATCGCCAGCTTGTTTATCTCGATATCATGCGGGCGATCGTTTATGAATGTGCTCTTCACGACCATTACGTGATTCTCGGTCGGGGCGGAAACTTCCTCCTTTCGGGAATTCCCGGCGTATTCAGATGCCGAATTATCGCCCCCGAGGATAAGCGCCAACAGCGCCTAATTGCCAACGAGGGGATTTCCGGAGTGATGGCTGGAGAGTATTTGCGACACAATGACCAAGAGCGAAAATCCTATACGCGCTACTTTTTCGATGCGCGTTGGGGGGACCCGGGCGATTTCGATTTGATTATAAATACGGGGTTCTTCGAGGAAGAAGCCACAGTAAATATTTTAGTGGGATTGGTGAAGCTCGAGAAATTCATAAGAAATTCTCCATCTTCTTCGAAGGAGCTGCAGAATTTATCCTTTTCACAAAAAATCAAAGCTGCATTGATGACGGACGATCGAATCGATGCAACCGGAGTTTCGGTGAATTACTCCGATGGCGGTCAGTTAGCTCTGCATGGCAGGGTGAACAGCGAGGACGAAAAAGAGCTTGCCGAAAGCATCTCCTGTGCAATTGAGGGAGTTGAGTTAGTAAATTGCGAGTTGGTTGTGATGCCGCCCATCGAGGGTTGGTACCCGGTATGAAGGGACGGATGGGATACATCAAGCTAGAGACAATTAAATTAAAACAAAAGGCTTTGCGATGCGGGGTATGGTTCCCTTTGTTACTTTTGATTGTGTCCGGATGCGGATACATCATTAAAAAGGAAGCTTACGTGAAGGACCAAAAGCTGGTCCAAACAAAAGTTGAGTTCATTCGAAAGCAAATGCATGTCCAAACTCGAATTCTTCAGAACCACGGGAGGTCCATTAACGAAATCCGTCTCCAACTTCGCGGTTTGGGTTCTAGAACCCCTGCGAATCGGGTAAAAGGACAGCTCGGAGACGGGAAGAAGAAACCCATGCAACCGATGCCTGTGCGGACCACTTCCCGACCTAAGCGCCGACCCTCGGTAGGACATTCTATTGGGAAATCACTTTTTATCCGGGCCATTTACCGGGGGCTTCCGTTGAATTACGCGGCTGGCTACCGCAAACCCCGTGGTAAACGCTATCCCTACAGACTTCCACCCGGGACGCTCGCTGAAGTGCTCTCGACCGATCTCCGGGGATTTACCCGGGTCCGGATCAAATCTGGTCGCTGGAAAGGGCGACGGATGTGGGTACGGACCCGCTGGCTGGTAGCGAAAATGAAATCGCGTAGCAAATCTGGGTCAAGATAGATATAGAGTATGAATACGTTGTTCGAGCACTAAATTTTCTCCCAGAAGCTTCTTCAATCCCACGCCGGAGCAGAAAAAGATTCGGGCATCTCAGGCAGACCATTGGGGGTGGCTAAATACATTTTAGGCCATCCGCCAAATCATCGCGGAGGATCTCAGAATCCTCCAAGCCTACAGAATAACGAACTAGACCCGGTGGTACACCCCTGGCCCGGGCTCCTTCTAGTCCTAGATCGGCGTAGGCCATAAGCGCATGATGTTCGACCTGGCTCTCCGTTCCTCCGAACCCAGCTGCCAGTAACGGCACCTGAAGAGAGTCTACTAATCGATCCGCCGCCTCTGGGCCTCCTTCGAGCTCAAAGCTGAGCAATCCTCCAAACGCCTTCATTTGGGTTCGGGCGGTCTGGTGGTCGGGATGGGATTTCAGGCCTGGATAGTGGACTTTTTTTACCTGTTTGCATCCGCAGAGAAATTCGGCCAGACGAAGGGCGGTGGCTGATTGCCGCTCCACCCGGACACCGAGGGTTTTCATCCCCCGGTCCAAAAGGTAGGCCGTATGGGGGCTAAGAATGGTCCCAAGCAATGCCCGCTGCTCGGTAAGTGCATCAATTATGGGTTTCGAGCCCGAAACTCCGCCCGCTAGGAGGTCATTGTGGCCGCCCAGAAATTTTGTGGCGCTGTGAATCACGAGGTCAGCTCCATGCTCCAAGGGCCGGAAGAGAATGGGAGATGCAATGGTGGAATCCACAATCAATTTGGCTCCACGGTCCTGGGCCCACTTGGTCAGTTGAGCCATATTCGGAACCCGGAGGGTAGGATTTGATGGAATTTCAACAAAAAGTACGCGGACCGGGCCTTCTTCCAAGCTTTCCAGGGCCTCGGGCGTATTTTCGGACGTGATGTTGAGATTGACCCCGTAGCGAGAGTGTAGGCCCGAGGCAAAATCCTGGGTATGACGGTAAGTCTCACCTAGGAGGACCAGCCGCGCCCCGGTTCCAAGGAGGGAAAAAAATACTGACGAGATCGCAGCCATGCCGCTCGCATAAAGAGTCGATGCCTCTGCGCCCTCCAGGCGCGAAAGGCGGGCCTCGGCAGCGGCCAAGGTGGGGTTTCCGTAGCGGGTATAAAAGAATCCAGTGCTCTCGCCTACGTGATAAGAGGCAAGCTTTTTAGTGGATTCGAACGTAAAGGTCGCCGTTTGAAAAATGGGCGGGGCGAGAGAGCTGTCCGAGTGGTTGTGCTCGGTCCGGTTCTCGGGCACGGAATTTTTTCTCTGAACCTTTGGCGAATCGTTCATCGGCTTTCCAGATTCGTAAATGAGACTTATGTCACCGACATCGAGTTGAGTTTTTTCTCAACCGCTTCTTGAACCGTGCCAAGATCGCCAGAAAGTTCAATGGGTGTGTTGGCGTAGCGCGCCTCTAACCCCTCGATCAGTCGCTCGTGGTATCGGATTTTAAATTCGGAGAATTTCAGTCCGTGCGCGGTCGAAATGACGACTACTCGGTCGCTTGCACCAATCTCGCCTCGGGCAATCAATTTCTCCAGAACAGCCATAGCAACTCCAGTGTGTGGGCAGTTGTACATGCCGGTCCGATCGGCGAAAGCCGCGGCGTTGGCGAGTTCGTCTTCGGAGGCCTGCTCTACTACCCCGTTGAATTGCATCAAAGTTCGAGTAGCCCGGTGGAAACTCACCGGATTCCCAATTTGGATCGCGCTGGCGAGAGTGGTTTTTGCTTTTAGCGGATTGAATTCCTTGAAGCTGGTGAGATAGCTCTGATAAAGTGGGTTTGCGTTTTCGGCCTGTGCACACACAATTCGGGGCAAACTGTCGATCAGCCCTAGGTCCCGCATCAGTAGAAAGCCTTTGCCTAGCGCGCTGATATTTCCCAGATTGCCGCCAGGAATTATAATGATGTCTGGCAATTCCCAATCGAACTGCTGGGCGAGTTCGATGCTGATTGTTTTTTGCCCTTCGAGTCGAATCGAGTTCATGCTGTTGGCCAGATAGATTCCCTGCTCCTCAGTCACCTTTTGAACGATCTTCATACATCCGTCAAAATCGGTGTCGAGTGCCATTACCGTTGCGCCGTTGGCTATTGGCTGGATAAGCTGTGCAGTTGATACCTTATTGCGCGGGAGGAAAACGATTGCCGGAACGTTGGCCGCCGCGCAGTAGGCTGCGAGTGAAGCCGATGTATCGCCGGTCGAAGCACAGGCGATGGCCCGGATCTTTCTGCCATCGGCGATCATCTGCTGGGCGACAGACACGAGTACTGTCATGCCGAGGTCCTTGAAGGAGCCCGTATGGCTGTTACCGCATTGCTTGAGCCAGAGCTCATTTACTCCCAATCTCTGGCCCAGGCGGTTGGCCCAGAACAGATTCGTTCCCCCTTCGTAGAAAGAGACGATATTGTCGTCTTCGACTAGGGGCATGACCCATTCCTTCTTTCCCCAAACACCGCTCCCGAATGGCCAGATGTTTCGCTTATAGCGATCGTCGAAGAGATGGCGCCATTCGGAGGCGCTCCGCTCCCTGAGCGCATCAATATCGTGAACAACATCGAGCAGGCTGCCGCATTCGCGGCACCGGTAGACGGTATCGAACACTGAATAGGTAGTACCGCACTCTTCGTTAATACATTTAAACCAGCAGTTGTTTTTCATGTCCCGTCTAGCGAATGAAGTCTAGTGTAACTATCTGAAAGAAATTGAATTATGGCAGAATTCGCTCCGCCATGCAAAGGAATCTGAAGGCCCTTCGCACTCAGCGGTTGCCCGAGAGCTGGTGCCTCCGGCACTGAGAGTACATCAATACGGGGGAAAGGAGGAGCTTTATGCCGGTTCGGGGACGGCGGCGACGATTGTCTTGCGCGTTTCTTTCTCGTTGATGAAGAACACAATAACCGCTGCTTGGAGGCAGAGATAAGCTGCGAGCGCGAAGGCGAGATCATAGTTTCCTGTTAAATCAAAAATATATCCGCTCAGCCAGGCGCTAAGCCCGGAGCCGATTTGGTGGCTCAGTGTTATGAGACCAAACAGGACGCCTACGTTGCGTGGCCCGAAAAAATCCCCCGTCAGTGCCGAGGTCAGGGGCACCGTGGCGATCCAAGAGAGACCGATTATCATAGGTGTTGCCCAGACCGTGACATCGTTCTTGAAGAAAATGAACAGCAAAAACCCCGAGCCCCGAAAAAGGTAGATGAGGCCAAGGAGAATTTTTCGCCCTAAGCGGTCCGAAAGTGGGCCGGCTACGAGCGTGCCTACCGTGTTGAGGCCGCCGCCCACGGCAAAGGCGGTGGCCGCAACCGCGGCGGAAAACCCCATGTCCGTGGCAAAGGGAATCCAGTGAACGGCGATGACAGTCACCGTAAATCCACAGGTGAAAAAACTGGTGAGAAGAAGAATAAAAGGTGTCTTATGTAGGCACTGCACCCAGGGAAGGTCATAGGGGACCACATATGTTGAAGTTAGGCTTTGCCTGTTTGAGGGAGTCCTGGACACCGCCGTCACAGACTTCTCCGGCTCGTTCCGGATCACGAATATGCACAGAGGGACGATGCCACAAAGAAGTGTAATTCCAATCCAATAAAACGTTGCTCTCCATCCCAGTAAGGCAAGAATGAGCATGAGAAAAGGTACAAGGAGGAACTGCCCGAGGCTGGACCCGCTCGATGCGATGGAAAGGGCAAGGCCTCTTCGCTCCTGAAACCAGCTAGAGAGCAATGGGGTAACGGCGGTGAAACTATTGCCGATTCCTCCGGCCCCAAGAAGGAATCCGTAGAAAAAGTATATTCCCCAGTATGAATTGATCTGAGCCATTCCCAGTGTGGCGAAGGCCGTCAAAACGGTTCCGGCGACAATAACTGATCGTGCGCCATAGTGGCGGATCAGCAATCCTCCGATTGGCTGGGACGCCCCGTAGAGGATGAGTGATAAGGAGATGGGCAGTGAAAGTGCTGCCCGGCTCATCTGAAATTCTTCAAGAATCGGCTTGAAAAACAATCCAAAGGATTGCCGGACGGTCATTCCGATAAAAAGCATTAAAAATGACACTGCCAAAATATACCAGCCATAATAAAATCGTCCGCTGGATGACTTTCCGCTTGCCAAGGCGCCTCCCTGAATCATTTAAAATAAAAATACGAGATAAAACTTGCCTCGCCCTTATAACAACAAACCCTGTTGAGGCTCAATGAATAGACCGATCGGAGGGACTTTTTTCCTAGTAGTAGGAAGGCGAATACGGTGCTGTCGGTGTTCCCCATCTCCGCTCGGACGGTGGTATGATTTTCCCACCATATAATTTGCATTTCATTTTTTTAGGCAGCGCCTTTTGGGTAGCTCTTTTTCCTCGGTTGCACAATGGAGGATGTCCTGCCGATGGAAGCGCCCCGGCTCCGGGTTCCACACCCGGGCCCAAAAACAAGGGCTCAGCTCGAAAGGCTCCGCAGGTCCGAGGGCCGCGCGGGGCTTTCCTTCGGGATGAGCCCAGACACTGTGGTTGTCGAGCGTGCCCTGGGCTTTTCGGTAGAAGATGTGGATGGGAACGTCTTTTTAGATTTCGTGTCTGGGTTCGGCTCTATTAATGCGGGCCATTGCCACCCAAAGGTCGTCGAGGCAGTGCAAGAGCAGGCCGGAAAGCTCCATCAGGCAATGTCCTTGGCTTCGCCGGTTCGTCTCGATTTAGAGGAAAAAGTCTTATCCCTCGTTCAGGGCCCGGCACCGAAGAAAATTCTTTTTGGCACATCGGGAAGCGAGGCGGTCGAAACTGCTATCAAGCTCGCCCGGCGTTCCACTGGACGCCAAGACATCGTGGGGTTCACCGGCGGGTTTCACGGGCGCACCCTCGGTGCGCTGCCGTTTATGGGGCGCAAGGCGCAGCGCAAAGGATTGGGAGCCTTGGTACCGGGAGCTCGGCATGTTCCTTATCCCTACCCGTACAGGAGCCCCTTTGGGTCCGAGCCCGAAGAATGTGTGGCGGGGACCATCGCCTACGTTGAGGAATTTTTGAAAAATCCGGTGAGTGGGTGGGGGGAAGTGGCTGCCATTCTAATTGAACCCGTCCAGGGGAACGGCGGGATGATTCCGGCGCCCCTGGGTTTTCTCGGGGCGCTCCGGCGCCTGTGCGATCGTTACGGGGTCCTACTCATTCTCGATGAGGTGATGAGCGGTTTTGCCAGAACAGGGAAAATGTTCGCCTATCAGCATGAAGAAGGAGTGGAACCTGATCTTTTGGTTTTGGGAAAATCTCTTTCGGGCGGATTGCCTCTTTCCGCATGCATAGCTAGGGACGAAATTGCCGATGCCTCGGGGCCCGGGACCGAAACGGGTACCTATGCTGGAAACGTTTTGGCTTGTGCTGCAGGCCTGGCATCGATTGAGGTGTATGAAGAAGAGAATTTTTCGGAGCGTGCCGAGAAATTAGGAGTTTATTTTCTAGATCGATTGGGGGAGCTGGCCGAGCGCCACTCCATGGTGGGCGAGGTGCGAGGACGGGGACTCATGGTTGCTGCAGAGCTGGTGACAGATCGGCAGACCCGCAATCCGCTACCCATCGCCAAAGAGGCCAGCAATTTGGCGCTCAAAAAGGGGCTATTTCTCTACCCAGGAGGACACTACCGAAATGTTCTCGCCTTCATGCCCCCGCTTCTTATCGGCAAGGAGGAGATCGATACAGCGGTGGGAATTGTGGATGAGATTCTCATCGAATTGGCGGCTAGAGACTAGTTCAATTCATGGGACTAGTTTAGGGCAAATGATGGGCCTGAGGTCTTCAGTTTTTAGGTTCCCAATTTGTGCTAAAATTACGCTCGGGAGAAATTTTGCATTCCCTTTAAGTAACAAAGGTGTTGTTATGGCAAACAGCCTCCTAAAATTTCATATTTGGCACAGGGTTGGCGGCGCACTGTTGGCGACCGCGATTCTTTGGATTTCTGGAGGCTTTCCGGCCTCGGGGCAGGCCGCCCGGTCTGTTCTCGTTATCGAAGTGGAAGATGCTATTTCCCCCGGCTCGACTGCCTACGTAAATTACGGAATTGAAGAGGCGGGCCGCCGAGGAGCCCAGCTTCTAATCATTAAGCTGGATACGCCGGGAGGCCTTGTGTCGAGCACGCGTGCCATTGTCAAATCTATATTCGCTTCCGAAACTCCCGTGGCGGTGTTTGTGGCGCCAGGAGGTGCGCGTGCCGCCTCGGCGGGTACTTTCATAACCATGTCTGCTCACATAGCGGCTATGGCCCCAGGTACGAACATTGGTGCTGCCAGCCCGGTCGGCGGGGGCGGAAATCAGATTAAAGGGGACATGCGGAAAAAGGCGATGAACGATGTAGCGGCGTTTGCGCGCTCGGTGGCTTCCCGGACGGGCCGGAACGCAGAATGGGCCGAAAGCGCCGTTCGTGAGGCCATTTCTGTGGACGAGGCCGAGGCTCTCAAGCTTAAGGTTATCGATTTGGTTGCGGTGGATACCAAGGCGCTGCTTCTGGCATTGGATGGCCGGAAGGTCAAGCTGGCCTCGGGGCAGGAGAGGATCCTCCATACGCGCGGAGCTCAAACTGAGGTGTTGAATCGTACTTGGCGAGATCAGGTGCTCTCTCTTCTTAGTAATCCGAATATTGCCTATATTTTAATGATGTTGGGGATGTACGGTCTTTTCTTTGAATTTTCCAATCCGGGAAGCATTCTGCCCGGTGTAGTGGGTGCCATCAGTATTCTCCTGGCTATGTATGCGATGAAGGTTCTCCCAATCAATTATGTGGGCCTCCTTTTGATGGGGCTGGCGGTTATATTGTTTCTTCTCGAAATCAAGGTAGTGAGTTACGGGGGGCTGACCATTGGCGGAATCGTGGCGATGACCCTGGGGTCAGTCATGCTGATCGACTCGCCCGAGCCCTATCTTCAGATTTCGCTGAAAGTAATTTTTCCCGCTGTTGCGGGGACTGCTATTTTTTTCGTCTGGATTATCGGTATGGGATTCAGGGCCCAGCAAACCCGCCCCGTTTCGGGTGGAGAGGGGATGATCGATAAAATCGGTGTCGTCCGGACCGTCAATGCGGACTTGCGACAATTGAAGGTATTTATTCAAGGGGAATTGTGGACGGCGGATTCGGAAGATTCCCTCGTGCCTGGAGAGACGGTGCGGGTGGTCTCCATGGATGGCCTTAAGGTTCGCGTTTCAAAGGAGGGGTAGAAATCATGAGTTATACTTTTTTCGTCATCGCCGCCATCGTGGGGCTGTTCCTTTTCAGTGCTATCCGAGTTTTGAACGAATACGAGAGGGGCGTCATTTTTCGGCTTGGCCGATTTTACAAGACAAAAGGTCCCGGGCTGATCATCGTGATTCCCATCATCGATCGGATTGTCAGGATCAGCCTGCGCCTAGTGACGATGGATGTCCCGTCCCAGGACATCATTACCAAGGATAACGTATCGGTGAAAGTAAACGCGGTCGTATACTTTCGCGTGCTGAATCCGGAGAACGCTGTGATCGAGGTGGAGGATTTTCTCTATGCAACCGGCCAGTTGAGCCAGACGACCTTGCGGAGTGTGCTGGGGCAAATGGAGTTGGACGATCTCCTTTCGGAGCGGGAGAAAATTAATTCTGAGCTCCAAGAACTTCTTGACCAAGCGACGGACGCCTGGGGCATCAAGGTCACAAACGTAGAGGTCAAGCACGTAGATCTTCCCTCAGAAATGCAGAGGGCTATCGCGCGCCAGGCCGAGGCCGAGCGTGAGCGGCGAGCTAAGGTCATCCATGCCGAAGGTGAATTTCAGGCCAGCGATCGCTTGGCCGAGGCGGCGAGCATTATCGGAAAAGCGCCAGGAGCGCTCCAGCTCCGGTTTCTTCAGACGCTCTCCGAGGTGGCGACTGAGAACAATTCCACCATTGTATTCCCGTTGCCCCTGGATCTTCTCCGGCCGTTCATCGCGCCGGAAGAGTTGGCGGGCGGCAGTCAACCGCGGGTCAATAGCGAAACCCCGGTTTAGTCCCTGCGCGAGGGGTATAGACCCTTCAGTACTGGAACCGTGGTGCGTATCTAGTATCTTTTTCGAGGGGGAAACAGCGGGCGTTCGAAAGGGTCGCGCGTATTATTTGGGTTGGGATTGTTTGGATCGAAAAGAGAATTTCCCCAGATACCACGCTTGTAGAGTTTTGCAAATTTTTCGGCTTCGAGAAGCTTATCCCGGTAACGGACATTGGGATGCTTGATGACAGCCCGTGCATAGCCACGAAGCAGGACGAGTTCGTTCACCAGGGTTCCGTCACCGAGATAGACGTAGTAGCGGGCCTGTCCGTAGCCATCGACAAGCTTCTTGTCCACCTCGAGTTGGATAGTATTTCCTTCGAGTAATTTCCTCAAAAACTCGAACGACTCCTTGCCGCCTCGCGCGTGGCGCGACGGGGCAATTACTCCGAGAAGGGCCCCACGCATACCCCCTCCTACTTGAAAGCTGTAGCCGTCGAACACTCGGGTAATCCGGGCGGAGAGGCGCTTTTCGCCTACCGGCGCCGCCTCCAAGGGGGAAAGGGTGAAGATAGTTGATGCTAGAGCAGATGCTGCCACAACCGCGACTTGGTAGCTCAGTTTTGTTTTCTCCCGTCCCGCACTGCATTCTATGGTGAAGCATCGACATCATGCCATGGACGGACTTCCTCCTTCTACAGAATTTATTGCTATTCGCTGTACCATTTTTCTCATTCTTCTCCATTCGGCTCCAGGCTTTTTCCGGACTCTAATCCGGCGAGTAAACGTAATGCCATAGACTGGTACCGGCTGTGCCTTCTTTTGCTTAAGGCAGTGTTGTGAAGTGCTCCATGATTTACACTAGTCTTGGGACCTAAATAAGCATCCTGAAGAGGACAAGGAATCACCGCCCTGAGCGCATGAATCGGATAAGCCTGCCCCTGGTGGGGTTGAATTTGAGAGGAGGGAACGCACCCTTGAGGCGTAAAACAGCAAATAGTCTCGCAACGTACCCGTAACCCCAGAATGCCAGGCACATGTGACCGAACGATTCGCAATAAAATTTGTTCCTGAGAGTGAAACCCAGCTATTGTACGCGACTGCGGAAAATAAGAAGATCTCAATATATTTCAAAAAGATATTCCGGAAATTGACCTTCTAAGACAGCATGCTAGGTAGAATCGGACATGGCCAGATATCAAGCTCCATTTAAATTAGTATGAGTTTGGCTTTTTTCCTTTAATTTTGGAGATGATAGGGATGTTTGAGGAGACTTGTTTTTAATGGTAACCACTGGTGGGTTATATGCGAAATGCCCGGGCGAAAAACCATACCTTGCAATATGTTGTACCCGGACCAACCGGCAAATTTGTGCTGGCGGGAGCAATTTGCTGGCAATAAGGGGGCGGTGGACGTCGGGGCTGAGCGTGTATGTGCTCTAAGCTATTGAAATGAAACACTGATAAGCCCAATCGTTGTGGCATAGCTCGTGCATAAATTCCTTAGAGTAGATTATAGTTTGCCAGTGTAGTCGGGCATGGCCCCTTCTGGCGTATGGGCTTTTGAAGGGAGAAGCGGAAATGCACAGATATCTTTCAAAAAATTGGTGCTGGGGTTTTTTTTCAACTGTGGCGTTTACCTTTTTTATAGTGGGATCCGCAGCCTTCTCTGCCGCAGGAGCTTCTGAAAAGCGTATTCCCTACAAGTGGATTCCCAAAAAGCGGATTCCCAAGCAATCTAGATATTTTCAAGCCCCAGCTTTCAATAAGAGGGCCAGAAGAAACCGCCGCCGGGTGACAAATGCACGCCGCGTGAATCGTCAACTGCGCCGCACGGGCAGTGCTTATCAAGATGACTACCGCTAGGATTTTTTTAAAATCCTAAATTCCTTGAATTTTGAAATTTTTAAAATAAAATTAACTTGCCAATGTATGAGGGTTGTAGGAGCTTCTAGGAATTCAAGTCATGCGGACTGAAAGACCTGGTTCCACAAGCTGGAACCTAAATATAAAATTTTAGAATTTTTAACTGACGAAGATTCAATCCCGCTATTTTCGCCCCAAAATATTCGTTCTTATTATTTGGATATGAGATTTCTCAAATCCAAAGCCGGATAGTCTTATTCAAATTCTTTTTTAACTCAGAATGGAAGTTCCCGATCCTGTGGTGATGGCTCGCAATTATTTTGTGAACTTTACAAATCCCTCATAATTGTCGCTTGGCCATGTCAGAGGTATCTGCTAACTAAAGATATCAATACTGTAGTTTAACGAATATATAAATTAAAAAAACGTTCCACCACAAATAAACTCCCATTATTTTTCGTATAGGAAGCCTAGTTTCTACGGTTTTACCTGTTGACCTTGTTGGGCTAAAGGTGGGATTTTAAAATTAGCAAGTTTGCGATAACGTGAGGAAAATCGCTCAAAACAGTATTGAATTTGGAGGGCAGAATGGCGAATGTGTCAGATTTACGCACTGGGGATAAATTTGATGACTTTTTTCGAATTCGTGACCTCCAAAAAAAGGAAACTCGGAATGGGCGCCAGTATCTAGACCTAGTTCTCGAGGACCGGACGGGAGGGATTTCTGCCAAAGTATGGGAGGTCGATGAGCAGGTATTGGGAGAGATAAAGCGTGGTGATTTCGTTAAAGTTCGGGCAGTTGTCGAGTCCTATCAAGGAAATTTTCAGCTGCGAGTACAAAAAATCCGTCAAATAAGCGATGAAGACTATGAGGAAGGCTTTCGTCAGGAAGAATATATTGAACAGACGCCTTTCGACATCGAATTAATGTGGAAAGAAATTCACGGTATCGCTCGTACACGTCATCCGGTTGTGGCTGAATTTCTTGTATCCATTTTTGACCGATATGAAGAAAAGTTCAAAGCCTGGCCTGCCGCCCAGCGAGTACATCATCCATACCTAGGAGGACTATTGGAGCATACTCTCTCGGTGACGAAAACTTGCATATATTTGGCCGACAAGTATGAGGTTTGTGCAGATTTGCTATTAGCTGCTGCGATGGTTCACGATATTGGCAAGCTTGATGAGCTTTCTACTAGGGGGGGCACCGAATATACCGATGAAGGGAAGCTAGTCGGTCACGTGGTTTTGGGGAGGGATATTCTTCGCGAGCATGCGAAATTATACAGTAAGTTGCCCGAGGATTTTCTTCTGCACCTTGAGCACCTCATACTTGCCCATCAGGGTCAGCTCGATTGGGGCACGATAAAGGTCCCGATGACTCCCGAGGCACTCTTGCTCCATTATGCGGACGATATCGACGCAAAATTCAACATAATGAAACGTACAATCGAGATGGATCGAGGAGATGAATCCTTCACTAGCTGGAGTGCCGTCATGCAGCGATCCTTCTACAAGCTTCGCCCAAAGATGTCGCTTGCGCAAGGTGAAGAATCCGTCGCTGAAATCACCGATGATCCCAGTCTTCGGGAAAATTCCCCAAGCCCTCTCCGCTAATTGCTGAAATACCATTCTTTGAACAACCACAAGGGAAATGTCGAATATGTTCACTTTCTAGACTTTTCTAGTATTTATCGGCACTGTTCTTTTTGATAGTTACGTGCCTTTTCGTCTCTGCTTTTTCTCTATTGGCCATAGAAGTGTTGCAACAGGTCCGATTTGCGGTGGAATTAATTCATTTACACGAAAGGTGTTGAAAGTTTTTTCAGCATTCCATCCAAAATAAATAATTTATTTTTCTTAATTTTTCCTTCGTGGCTATGACTGTAGAAATCTCTTTTAAATGTATTCATGGCCGTATACAAAGTTGAGCCTAATTATTCCAAGTTTTCTGGGGGTGTAATGTTTCTGTCAGTAATGAAATAATCAGAACGTTGTACGGGAATTCGATTAAGGGAGGGGACTTAGCCTGTGTGCTTGTGTTAATTACCTGCCCTGAAGTTCGCAGGCGGATTTCACTGCATTCATTTTCACCATTTGGTAGAATAATGTTTCCGGCAGGGCGTAGTCTTCGCCTTCTAGGAATTGATGTGGGAAGGCTCTCCGTTAGGACCGGACAATTAATTTGGCAGTTTTGAGAATGAAACTCTAGAGCCATCGATTGGAATGGAATAACATGTTTCTTCTTAAAAAAAAATCGCAGCGATGCTATTTCCCGCCGCCTTGTCGGCCGAACTAATGATCCTGGGCCTGGTTTTTCTGATGACATCTAGGAGGAGGATGGGTAGGCTTTTTATCGTGGCGGGAATCGCCCTGTTCCTGGCGCTAAGCCAGAACGCGGTTGGAGATGCCCTCCTCCGCCCTCTGGAGACTAAGTTCGCGGCCATGCACGATCCGCTGAAGTTGAAATTCGCGCGTAATGATCGAAACCCGCCTCGCTGGATCGTGGTCCTGGGAGGCGGGTACCGTACCGATTCTGTACTTCCTCCTACTTCACGTCTGACGCCCTCCAGCCTCAACCGCCTAATAGAAGGAATCCGCATCTACCGCACGCTATCGGACTCGAAACTTCTCCTCTCGGGAGGGGGATTCTTGGGTGGGACTGCAGAGGCTGAAGGGATGCGCCAGGTAGCCCTTTCCCTCGGGGTGGACGGCCAGAAGATTAGAATTGAGGAGCATTCGCGCAATACGCGCGATCAAGCCGTCCTAATCCGCAAGATCGTCGGAAACGACGGGATCATCTTGGTAACATCTGCCTCCCACATGCCCAGAGCGTTCATGATGTTTCAAAAAGAAGGAATGGATCCTTTTCCGGCCCCAGCAGACCACCTCGTTTCGAAAAGCCACTATTCGACCCTGATTCGAATTGTTCCTTCGGCAGGTGCCTTAATGAAATCGAGGCGAGCTTTCTACGAATATTTTGCTCTCATCTGGGCTAAGTTCCGGGGTCACATCTAATAATAAAAGTATGTCCGGGCCAGTTAGGGACGATTCAACTTGTGTGCCCACTCTCCCTTCTCCCAAGGATTGCGGATAACCAATCAGCATAAGAAAATAATCTCGTTATGGATTCTAACTATCCCTCTCTTGGCGGGAGATAGCAGGCTGAATTTTTGGCTGCTCGAGAGGGTTTTACAGAAATACTGTACGGGATGAGTGTTGCTCAAGTTTTGTTCGCTCTACTCGTCATATGGATGATAGGTAAGCTCTCCCGGTACAGGCGGGTCGCTACATTTGAAACGCGCGAAGTCTATATCTTCGTCCTGGCCTTCGTAGATCGAATCGGGCGGGCGGTCGTCCCAGCAGGCTGCAGGATTGATATTTGGGTCGTCTTTAGACGAAGGTTCTTCCGCAGAAACGGGAATAGGTATGGGTAGTGGGGGAAGCCCCGCCTCATTCCGCACGCGGCCGGCGAGATGGCTCCACCGCTGGCGAACTTTCGAGTTTTTTACTGCCATGGCGAGTGCTCTTTTCGTGCCGACAAAAATGGCCAACTGTTTGGCCCGAGTCAGCGCGGTATAGACGAGGTTCCGTTGAAGCATGATGTAGTGTTGGGTGTGGAGCGGAATGACGACCGCCGGATATTCGCTCCCTTGGCTTTTGTGAACTGTAATTGCGTAGGCGAGAACCACCTCGTCGAGAGAGGCTTGGGAATACTCGACAGTCTCTCCATCGAAGTTCACCCGGATCGCGCTCGCAGAAGGATCGATGGTCTCAATGATCCCTATATCCCCGTTGAAGACGTTTTTTTCGTAGTTGTTCCGAGTTTGAATTAGCTTGTCTCCGGGTCGGAAAAATCTTCCGCCGCTTTGTATGGAGGGCCCCAACCTGGACGGGTTCAGGGCCTCCTGGAGGAGTGTATTCAGTTTTTGGACGCCGAGGACACCGCGCTGCATAGGCGAGATAACCTGGACGTCAGTGATAGGGTCAAGCCCGAAACGCCCGTTGATGCGCTCGCGGCAAAGGTCTACTAATATATCGGCGCACCGCTCGGCGTCTGCCTCTTCAATGAAATAGTAGTCTCTGAGCGCCTCAGAGTTTTTTGGTTCTCGGGGTATTTCGCCCCGGTTGATTCGGTGGGCATTTCCTATGATTAGGCTCTTCTTCGCTTGGCGAAAAACCTCACGAAGTCGAACGACGGGCACTGTGTCCGATTCGATTGTGTCGTTTAGGACTGTTCCGGGCCCCACCGAGGGAAGCTGATCCACGTCACCCACTAAAATGAGCGACGCCGAATCCGGCACCGCCCGTAAGAGATGTGCCATTAGTTGGATGTCTATCATGGAGGCTTCGTCGATGATAATTGCGTCGCCCGTGAGTGGTTGGGAGGCATCGCGCAAGAATCCTCCCGAGACCCAGCTGAATTCGAGAAGACGGTGAATTGTCATAGCCCCGTGGCCGGTCACGTCTGAGAGGCGTTTTGCCGCGCGGCCGGTCGGCGCGCCCAAGAGAACCTGGAGGCCGAGTTCTCCGTAGAGGCGGGTAACGGCATCAATGACGGTCGTCTTCCCGGTTCCCGGCCCCCCGGTCACGATAAGCACCTTTTCCATCAGTGCCCCCTGGATGGCTCGTGCCTGATCCCCGGTGGCCACCCCTCCTTCGAGCGCTCTTTGGGACACAGCTTCAAGGCGACCCATGAGAGTGGTGCCCGCGGCTCCTTTTCCCCGAAGGGCGGCTTCGAGCCGGTCTTCATCGCGTGGAAAATTCTTCAGTGTAGCCAGCCGCCGGGCCACCTCAGTTTCGGAGGCATATAATTGCTGGGCATAGATTACTTGTTCCAGGGATTCGCAGTCCCCACCATTGCCAAGTGGAGAGGGGAGGGATTCTACGACGACAACGCCCCTTTTTTGGAGCGGTGCGATAGCCTTTCTGATCTGGGCGTGGGGAGCATCAAGAATTTTGGAGGCTTCCTCGATGAGCTGTTCCATAGGCACGTAGACGTGTCCGTCCGTTTCTCCAAACCGGTTCAGCACATAGACTGCCCCGGCCTCTAGCCGGCTGGGTGCGTTTGCAGGGACTCCAATTTTTTGGGCAATTCGGTCCGCCGTCCGAAAGCCAACGCCGTAGATATCAGTAGCCAGGCGATAGGGATTTTCGCGCAAAATTTGGGTGGCAGTCGCCCCGTAGGCACGGAATATTTTCTCGGCTAGATAGAGAGGGACATCATACTCTTGGAGGAAGAGCATCACCTCCTTGACCTCGCGCTGGCTTTTCCAGCTTTCTATCATTCCCGCGAGCTTTTTCTCGCCCATGCCGGAAATTTCCAAAAGGCGGCGCGGGTCGGCTTCTATTATGTCGAGGGAATCCTCTCCGAAGCGCAAGACGATCCGCTTAGCCAGAGCAGGCCCAATATTTTTCAGAGTGCCGGAGGCCAAGAATTTCTCAATTCCCTCGGTCGTGGTCGGAACGATTGGCTTGGAGAGGGCGGCATGGAACTGCCTTCCAAATCGAGGATGTTCCTTCCATTCCCCTTCGAACGCGACGTGCTCGCCTTCCTGGGTACTTCCGAGGTAGCCAACCACAGCGATGGGCGGAAAATCGCCATCCGGTTGGACAACCAATACGGTATAGCCCGTGTCCTCGGCTCGGAAGCGGATGCGGTCCACCGTACCTGTGAATACTCCCCCGGTGTCGGGAAACAGGCCACTCTGCGACGAGGTCTTCATGCGGTTTTCGCGGGAGCGGTTAGTGTGTGGTCGAGTCATTCGGAGTTTTTCTCTCAGCGAATTTAGCCTGATCCCAGAGGCGGTCGAGTTCTTCGAGCGTCACTTCTTCGGGGTTCAGGCCCCGTTTGCGGAGGGCTGATTCGATATGGTGAAATCGAACCGTAAATCGATCGATGGCACCCCGGGCGGTGTCCTCGGCGTTCATGCCGAGTTTTCGTGCATAGTTGACCACTGCGAAAAGAAAATCGCCCATTTCGTCTTTGGCCGATTTCGAATTGCCCTGCTGAACGGCTATTTTAAGCTCGCTCCATTCCTCTTCGAGCTTGGCCGAAGCACTTTCCACGTCTGGCCAGTCGAACCCAACTCGCGCCGCCTTGTTCTGCAAACGGTGGGAGCGCTGGAGGGCGGGCATGGCTAGGGGAACCCCATCAAGAATGGAGGGTGCTCCGTTGCTTTCCCCATGTGCCGCACGCCCTTTTCGTTTTGAAATTTCCCAGTTCCGAAGGACTTCCTTCGTCGTATCGGTAGTTTTATCACCGAATACGTGGGGATGGCGTTCGATCATCTTCTCAGCGAGCTTTTCAGCTACCTCGGCAGCGTCGAACAGTCCCTTTTCCTCGGCGAGGCGGCAATGAAATACTACCTGAAGAAGAAGGTCTCCCAACTCCTCACGTAGACGCGCCGCGTCCCCCGAGTCGATAGCCTCGATTACCTCATAGGCCTCTTCAATTAAGAAGGGTTTGAGAGAATTGTGGTTCTGTTCTCGGTCCCAAGGGCAGCCGTCCGACTCCCTAAGGCGGGCCATCACTTCAAGCAATTTTGAAAATCCGTATTTGTCGGGATGCATGGATTGTCCTTTATAGGAGCCTCTGCAAGGCA
>Ga0315336_1001173_pt1:0-2500 | contig 55337 bp, 49 predicted proteins | sample ASW5metaG_FD_204512 | JGI IMG/M metagenome (GOLD analysis project Ga0315336, IMG submission 204512) | Ammonia-oxidizing marine archaeal communities from Monterey Bay, California, United States - ASW #5 | ecosystem: Environmental > Aquatic > Marine > Intertidal zone | place: USA...
ATTTAGCTATTTTCTTCAACCATTTCAGATAATAATATATTAATCTTTATTTTTTGTACTTCAAATTTTTTTCTTAATTCTCCTTTTAGTATTTTTCCCGATGGTAGTTTTAATTTTTGTGAGTTGACTTGTTTACCATTAATATGCACTTCATAATGTAAGTGTGGGCCCGTTGATAATCCAGTTGAACCAACATAACCAATAATCTGACCTTGCTTCACTTTTTTTCCATATTTAACTCCATTTGCAAATTTAGATAAGTGTGCATATACAGTTGAATAAGTACTATTGTGTTTTATTTTTATACAATTTCCACCACCACCGCACCATTGAGCTTTTATAATTGTCCCAGTACCCGATGCTATTATAGGAGTTCCCGCTGGTGCTGCAAAATCTGTTCCTCTATGCATTTTAGTAAATCCTAAAATTGGATGTTTCCTTAATCCAAAATTAGATGATAATCTTGCACCGTTAATTGGCGTCTTCATTAATGCTTTTTCAATACTCTTTCCTTTAGAATTAAAATAGCCTTCAAATTTTTTATCTTCAAATCTGTAAAGTGAAATTTCTTTATTTTGTGAAATCATGCTTGCATAAATAATATTACCTGTTTCATAAAAATCTTTATTTTCATCTACAAATGTTTCATAAAGAATTTGGAAAGTATCATTTTTTCTAATATCTCTTTGAAAATCAATCTCAAACCCATAAATTCTTGCAAATTCTATAATTATGTTTGGATGAACTTTTTTTTTTATTGCAGCACTATATAAGCTATTTTCTATAATACTTTCAGCAAGAATATTTTTTTTAAATAATTTTGTAACAATTTTTTTTGCAAAAAAGGTTTCATCAAAATTTTTTTTAACAATTATTTTAATAGTTTTTGAAACTGGGAAAGTTATATTTTCTATTTCTACATCTTTTTTATTTTTTTTAATGGCAAATATTAAATTTGTTCCTATTTTGAGAGAATTCAAATTAGTGAATTTATTAATCTGAGTTCTTATTTTTTCAATTTCCGGTTGTGGAATTTTATAACTTCTTAATATTTCATTAAAGCTTTCACCCTTTTGAATTACATGTGAAATATTAAAAAAATTTGATTTTAGATTATTTAAAAAAAACTTAGTTGTTTCTTTAAAGTATTCATTTTTAGTTAATTTTACTAACTCCAACGTTTTTTTTTCAGCAGAATATTGATTATATTTAATTGATAAAACAATGATTAAGATTCCAATAGTTGCGAAAATTAAATTATTTATTTTTTTTAAAAAATTAGTGTTTATCTTCACTTTCATCATTAATTTATGTTCTTTAAATTTATTATTATTAACTAGTTTATATTTGAAATAATTCAGTAAATTCAAGGTTTTTTACAATAATTTTCAACATTCTTAACTCTTGCTTTATTTTGCTATTATACTATAAGCACTGTTCCCATAACTGAAATAGTTAAGGTAAATAAGGCTTTTTATTAAAAAACAATAAAATGCCTTTAGCTCTTTGAATTTGTAAATTTTTAAGAAGAGAAGTGTGGACAGTTAAGGTTACCAAATTAATTGTCGTACACACTTCAAAAAGTATAGATTAATTAATTTTAATTTATATGAAGCTAGTGTGCGCCGTTATTAAACTTGAGAGTTTGATCATGGCTCAGAACGTACGCTGGCGGCACGCCTAACACATGCAAGTCGAACGAAGTAGCAATACTTAGTGGCAAACGGGTGAGTAACATGTGGGTATCTGCCCTTCGGCCTGGAATAACACGGGGAAACTTGTGCTAATACCAGATAAGTCTTTTAAGAGAAAGCTTTATGCACCGATGGATGAGCCCGCACCTGATTAGTTAGTTGGTGAGGTAATAGCTCACCAAGACAATGATCAGTAGCTGATTTGAGAGGATGATCAGCCACATTGGGACTGAGACACGGCCCAAACTCCTACGGGAGGCAGCAGTGGGGAATCTTGCACAATGGGGGAAACCCTGATGCAGCGATGCCGCGTGAGTGAAGAAGGCCTTTGGGTTGTAAAGCTCTTTCGTCGGGGAAGAAAATGACTGTACCCGAATAAGAAGGTCCGGCTAACTTCGTGCCAGCAGCCGCGGTAATACGAAGGGACCTAGCGTAGTTCGGAATTACTGGGCTTAAAGAGTTCGTAGGTGGTTAAAAAAGTTGGTGGTGAAATCCCAGAGCTTAACTCTGGAACTGCCATCAAAACTTTTTAGCTAGAGTATGATAGAGGAAAGTAGAATTTCTAGTGTAGAGGTGAAATTCGTAGATATTAGAAAGAATACCAATTGCGAAGGCAGCTTTCTGGGTCATTACTGACACTGAGGAACGAAAGCATGGGTAGCGAAGAGGATTAGATACCCTCGTAGTCCATGCCGTAAACGATGTGTGCTAGACGTTGGAAATTTTATTTTCAGTGTCGCAGCAAAAGCGATAAGCACACCGCCTGGGGAGTACGACCGCAAGGTTAAAACTCAAATGAATTGACG
>Ga0315336_1001173_pt1:7500-55337 | contig 55337 bp, 49 predicted proteins | sample ASW5metaG_FD_204512 | JGI IMG/M metagenome (GOLD analysis project Ga0315336, IMG submission 204512) | Ammonia-oxidizing marine archaeal communities from Monterey Bay, California, United States - ASW #5 | ecosystem: Environmental > Aquatic > Marine > Intertidal zone | place: USA...
GATGCATTGTTAATTGATAGAGGTGATCTATCAAGATATGTTCCAATTGAAAAAATTCCTGTTGTTCAAGAGCATGTTGTAAAATTTGCAATAAAAAGAAAAAAACCGACTTATGTTGCAACAAATTTATTGGAAACGATGATTAAAGAAACACAACCTACAAGAGCGGAAAGTCATGATGTATATTCAACATTAAAACAAGGTGTTAGTGGTTTGGTGTTAGCTGCTGAAACAGCAATAGGCTTAAATCCAGTTGAATGTGTTAAATTTTTAAAAAGATGCATAGGTGTTTTTAAAAAAAATTAATTTAATTTAATAAATTATATAGTTTTTTATATTTTTCACTTGTTTCTTCCAAATCTCCAAACAATTTTTTGTTTATATTACGTTTAATAAATTTTTTTTTTACAATATGTTTTTCATAATTATATTTTGCTGGACAATTTTCTTTTTTTAAAATTTTATCGGTGAAACTCGTTCTAGATGTATTTAAAAATTTACATATTTTTTTTAGTTCATAGTTAGTTTCCTGTAAAAAATTTTCATATGTAATTGTTAAAATTTTTTTATTTGATTTATTTTTTTTATGGTTCGATATAGATCTATTTATTAAATCTAATACTATTTTTGTACACCTCTCAACATAATTCATTTTTTTCCAAACATGTTCTTTTTCTGCTATATACCAAGGGTATAAATTATTTTTATAGTTAGTTAATATATCAAAAGTGCCAGGATCAACTTGCCATCTATAGCCAAAACCTCTCATATACCAAGAATGTATTATGTCGCAAGGTTCTCTATAAATTTGAATCATTTTGCAGTTTAAATTAATTTTTTTAAAATGACTAAAATTAACCATTACGTCATGTGTCATTAATGGAAAGTAATTATTAGTATTTTTTAGTTCATTAAATATTTTGTTTCCTTCATTTTTTAATAATCTTTTTTCATAAACTTTTAAATTTTTAAAATTTTTTACAGATGTTAAATCTTTAAACCTAAAATTTTGTTTTCTACCTATTAGTTTATTATATCCAATTTCATTTAAGAGTTGGTGAATTAAAGAAGATGCATAGTCATATTTTATTTTTTTCAAATGCAAACCTGCCAATATATATTCTAAAAATTCACAAAATTCTACTTGTTCAAAGTTTTTTAGACTAGGAATAATTTTTGAAAGAAGGGTTTTGCCTGTTCTTGCAATTCCATCAATTAGTAACAATTTTTTGATTTGTTGTTTATGGTGTCCTATTTTTACCCTCATACCTTAATAATAATTAATTAGATAAAGCATATTTAACAAAATTTTCTCCAACTTTTTTATAAACATCTCTTAGATATTTGTCTTTTCCATATCTTACTTTTCTAAATTGGCTTTCTAAATTACTTATTCTTGTTACGATTTTTGATAGAGCATTAATACTTGTGCCATATCTTTTAAAAACATCATCTCTTACCAAAATTTGTTCTCTTGTGTATTCAAAAATTAGTTTTTCCTTATGTTCAAAGCTATATTTTGAGAAACTTTCTTTTTCATCATAATTGTCTATCCATTTTAATATGTCATAATTAAAATATGCTTCCACAGAATTTATCTTAACAGACGGATCTAGTAATCCATGTAGTTTTAATTTACAGAATTTACTTATTTCTTTAAGTTCAGATTTAATCAAATCTATATTAGAAATATTATTTTGTTTTTCTATTATGGCTTTGCACAACTCTTTTTCAAAAAAAATTAACCAATCGGCACTATTCTCGATTAAGCTTTTTGATTTGTATTTGTATATTAAATTTCCACCAACTTCTCCATTTTTAAGTTTTTGATAATTTTTATCTTGTTTATAGTAATTTAATAGATCTTCTTCAGATTTCCATAATTCACCGTTAGTCTCATTTATAAAATCTTTTACTAAGTTTTGAATACTTAAAGAGGAATTTTTTAAATTATCATAGAGTGTTCTTAGCAAGGTAGCAGGTTGAATATTGTAATACTTTGCATATAAAAAAAATTCATTAAATGGTTTTCCGTTGTGCAAAGACTCAACAAATAATGCTAAGGCTCTTAAGTAGAGGTAATTCTCAAAACTCATATCTTTTGTAGTTATTCCAACTTCTTCGTAGTCAAAAATTCTTTTTTTATCATACTCTCCAAAGTTTAAAGGAACTATTCTGTATTTTCCTTTGTATCCAAATTTTTTTCTGTATGATGGATTTTTAAATTCTGTGCCATGCAGCATCATTAGAGTATAGATAGTTACAGATGATGAATTTGAGTTTAAAACATTATTTAATCCATTAATAAATGTTTCTTTAGACTCTCCAGGCAAACCAATAATTAATTCAGCCTTTGTGCTACGACCTTTTTCAATAAGATGATTATTTACAACTATCATATGATCTAATTTTATATTTGACCTTTTAATGTTTTTTAAAACCTGTTCATTCATTGACTGCATAGACATATTTATCGAAAACATATCTCCTAATATATTTGTCATTTCCATCACTCTTTCTTTACTATTTTTACCAGTTGTCGCCATAATTTGTTTTGGCCATCCATATTTCTCTTTGCTTTCTTTTAAAAATTCGCAAGTCAACCTATCTTGAGGATACATTCCAAAATTAACATCAGCCATATGAAGGTTTGAAATTTTTAATTTGCCAGCTCTTTGTCCTATATAATTAATTTCATCTTTGACTCTTTGTTGTGAAAATTTATTTAATTTATGAAAGTAATCAGCACCAGTATGACAAAAAGAACATGTAAATGGGCATCCGCGATTTGTTTCTATAAATGGTGTTAAGTAACCATCAAAAAACTTATCCATTAATCCAGTTAAATATGGAGATGGAATTTCGTCTAAATCTTTAATTCTCTCAACATAATTTCCTTTCATAAAAGTTTTTGTTTTAGGATGAATAAATACAACGCCATCAATAGTTTTTTCAAAAACTTTTTTTCTATCACAATTATAATTGATAAGTCTTTCTATGATATTTGAACAAGACTTTTCACCCTCTAAAAGAGTATAAAAATCTGTATTAGATCTTTGTTTTAAAAAAGTTTCTTGTAATTCAGCTTGATGAGGGAAATTTGTTCCACCTTGGATAACAAAAACATTCGGATTCATTTCTTTGGCAATAGATGATACATATTCAGATAAATTACTATTCCAAGAATAATTGCTTAAGGCAATCACATCTGGCGGATTTTTTTTAATATCTGAAATTGCATCATTTGGATATTTAAAAAGACTAAGGTCTATTTTCTCATTAAATATTTTTTTCATATATGATCCTACGAAGCCAATATTTATAGGTATTGTGTCTGAAACTAAAATAATTGTATCGTAAGTAAGATCACACAAGTAGATTTTAAGTTTTTTTAGTTTTTTCTTTTTCATTATTAGTTCGCAGTGTAATACATCTATATAATAGCCATATAAAAACAGCTTACAAGCTAGACAAATCTTAATATATTTGGTCAACTATTTCTTTAGTTTTACGAATTCTATATTTTTTGTTTTTAAAATTAATTTGCATAAAATTTTATATCTTCATCATATTTGCTAATTTAAAATCTAACTCTGTATCAAGATCTATTGATCTTTCATTTGGAACTTCAATAGCACCCACTTTTCCATCTAAAAAAGATTTATTTTTCATTAAGAATTCAAAAGATAATATATAGCAGAAAGTTGTAATATTATAAACAACAGGCGCATCCTGTCTTCTAATTATTTTTTTTTTAAATTTCATACATAATTTAAATGATTTGTCAGATTTTTTTGTCATCATATTAAAGTATGGATTTTTATTACTTTTAGTAACCATTAATACAGTATCAAATTTTTGTTTTTTATATAATTTTATACATTTTTTAATATCTTCAACTTTTCTAAAAGGAGATGTTGTCGGCAGTACAATTAAGATTTGATCTTTTTTATTAAAGTTCTTTTGTTTTGCAAAATGCTGCCAAACATCCCATTCGTTAGTCTTGTCAGCAGATAATTTTTTAGGTCGTAAGAATGGGATTTCTGCACCAAAAGATTTTGAGATATTTGCAATTTTTTTTGAATCTGTTGACACACTCACTGTTTGAATTTTTTTAATGCTTTTTGCTAACTTTATAGGATATGCAATTAAAGGTTTTCCTTTAAATTTTTTTATATTTTTGTTTTTAATTCCTTTAGATCCACCTCTAGCACATATTAAAGCATGAAATTTCATTTTTAATTTTTTTTATTTTTTTTTTTTAAAATATTTTTTTTCAAACCATAGTCTAGCCATGTTTCATGAATCGGAAAAACATTAATTTTTATTTTTTTCTTTATTGCTCGATTAATTAAATCAGTCATATCCAAATATTCAGAATTTTTGATAAATTTTTTTATTTTTACATCAATAAAATAAATTCCTGAATTAATTAATATATTTTTTTCTGATTTCTCAATCACTTTTTTTACTTTACTTCTATTTGCTATTATTCGTCCATAGTTATCTTTTTCATAAAAGACTTTAGCTGCAATTGTTATTAGTGATTTATTTTTTTTGTGATAATTAATCATTTCTTTAAAATCAATTTTAGAAATTATATCTGCATTTGTAACAAATATTGGTTTGTAAAATTTTTTAATTAAACTTATAGAACCAGCAGTTCCTAAGGGTTTTTTTTCTTCAAGATATTTTATTTTAACACCTAATTTAGACCCATCACCTAAATATTTTTTTATTTTGTGACCAAGATAGTTAATTGAAATATAAAAATTTGTAATTCCCTGATCTTTTGCAATAGTAATTATATGCTCTATAATAGGTTTTTTATTTACTAATAGAAGTGGTTTAGGAATTTTACTTGTTAAAGGTCTTAATCTTAGACCTTTTCCACCTGCCATAATCAACATATGATTATTAATTAACTCAACTTTCTCCTTTTTTTTAAAATCATAAATATCTAAAATTTTATTCTTTTTATTAATTAGTGGAAGAAAAGTAATTCCATTTTTTTTTAATATATTTTTAGCCTGTTTAAAGGATAAAATTTTTTTAGTAACAACTGGTTTTTTATTATAAATCTTTTCAATTTTATCATTAATATTATAATTTCTTAAAAGCCCTCTTCTTATATCTCCATCTGTAAGTGTTCCTAAAACCTCTTGATGTTTTCCCAAAACTAAGCAAAACTGATTATCAAGTTTATTTAGTATCTTTATTGCAAACTTTATTTTATTTTTAGGTAAAATAAAATGTTTAGCAAAAATCTTATTATTCATATCTGTTAACTTTCAGCTTTTTTAAATTATTAAATGTCACTTAGAGCTTGTTATCTTGTAAAATAAATTATTTTGAAATGTTTACAAGTAAATATTATTAAGCTATTGTTCAACTTTTGAACAATTTTAAATTTATGCTTAATAAAAACGATCATTTAAATATTTTAAGAAGTATAAAAAATTCAAGCAAAGTTAATCAAAGACAATTGGCTTCGCAACTTGGGTTTAGTTTGGGAAAACTTAACTATTGTTTAAAAGAGCTTAAAAAAAAAGGTTTTATAAAAATAAAAAATTTTAGAAAAAATCCAAACAGATTTAATCCTTTATCTAAGGCAAATTATTTATATATTTTGACTCCTAAGGGAATTGCTCACAAAACTAGACTAACATTAAGATTTATGAAAATCAAAATGCAGGAATATGATGAATTAAAAAAAGATTTAAAGAATGAAAAAAAATAAAAAAAAAGTATATGTTGGTTTAGCTACAGATATACTGCATGAAGATCATATTAATATATTAAAAATGGTTTTAAACTTGTTATCTACGCAAATCAATTACTAAGAGCTGCTTATCCTGCTATGGAATTTGCCGCAAAGAAAATTTTAGAAAATGGAAGATCCTTTGAGATTGAGAATAAAATTATTCCAATCAAAAAAATAATAAATCTAATTAAAAATGATTAAAATTAGTTCATTAATTAATATTTTAAAAAAAAATAATAATAATTTTTTTACTGGTGTTCCCGATAGTGTTTTAAAAGAACTTTCAATTTACTTACAATCAAAGAGTAAAAGGCAGCACATAATAGCTTCAAATGAAGGATCGGCTGTGTCTATAGGTATTGGATACTATCTTTCTACAAAAAAAGTTCCTTGCATCTACATGCAAAATTCAGGACTATCTAATGCATTAAATCCATTAATTTCTATTGCAAATAAAAAAGTTTATTCCATACCACTTATTTTAATCATAGGATGGAGAGGATCTCCCAAGGCTGAAGATGAGCCTCAACACAAAGTAAAGGGCAAAATTACTTTAGATATTTTAAAATTACTAAATATTAAATATACAATTGTTAGAACAAAAAATGATTTAATTAAATTTAATAAACAAATAAAAAATGCAAAAAAAAATAATAGTATAGTCGCATGTTTATTAGAAAAAGGAACCTTAGAAAAAGGTATAAAAAAAAAAATAAAAAAAGATTTTTATAAATTAGATAAAGAATACTTTTTAAAAATTCTACTAGAATCATTAAACAAAAATATGAAAATTATTTCAAGTACTGGATATAACTCAAGAGAAATAATGTATTTAAGAAATAAGCATAATTTAAAAAAGAGTAAAGATTTTTACATGGTTGGAGGTATGGGACATACAGCTTCTGTAGCGCTTGGTTATTCACTGGGATCAAATAAAAAAACTATTTGTATTGATGGAGATGGATCTCTTTTAATGCACTTAGGTTCAATTAAAACTGCCGGAACGTTTGCGAACAAAAATTTTAAATATATTTTACTTAATAATAATTCACATGACTCCGTAGGTGGCCAAAATACTTACGCAAATGAAGTGGATTTTAAAAATTTATCTAAAAGCTTAGGTTTTAAAAAATTTTATAATATCAAAAATAAAAAAAACCTGAAAAAAATAATTAAAAGTTTTTTATCAACTAGTAGTTTAACTTTTTTAGAAGTTAAGATTTCAAATAGTAAAATTAAAAAATTACCTAGGGCCAATAATTTAATTAAAATTAAAAAACTATTTATGAAATAAATGATTAATTCAACTGAAGATATTAAAAAATTTTTAAGTGATAAAAATTTTATGAAAATATTTATTCTCTGCGGAAAAAAATCTTTCTTTACTTCAGGTGCTGAAAAATTTTTAAAAAATTTATTAATAAATAAAGAAATCAAATCATTTTATAAACTTTCAAATTTTCCAGTTATTGATGAATTAATTCAAATTATTCTTGATGTAAGAAAATTTAAACCCGACTTAATATTAGCTATTGGTGGTGGTGCAATAATTGATTATGCTAAAATTGCAAACCTTGTTGAATTTAAAGATAATCTAAAACAGTTAATTGTAAATTATTCATATCCGTTTAAAAAAAAATATACAAAATTAGCAGTTATTCCAACTACGGCAGGTTCTGGCGCCGAAGTAACATCAAATGCGGTTATTTATGTTGATGGAATTAAATATTCTTTTGAAAGTGAATTGTTAAAACCTGATAATTTTTTTTTAGTTCCAGAATTTTTAATTTCAGCTCCAAATAAAATTAAAGCATCAGCAGGTTTTGATGCTATTGCTCAAGCACTAGAATCTTTAGTTTCTAAAAAATCTAATGAAGAAAGTGTCAAGCATGCTACAAAATCATTAGAAATTTCAATAAATAGCTATATTTCATTTCTTCGTGGTCCTAATTTAAAAAATGCAGCAGAAATGAGTATAGCTTCAAATCTAGCAGGAAAAGCTATAAGTATATCTAAAACTACGGCTCCACATGCCACATCTTATCCATTTACGTCTTTATTCAATATAAGTCACGGACATGCAGTTAGTTTATTTTTTGAGGGTTTTTTTAAATATAATTTTGAAAATTTAAGTAGATCAGAAACTTCATTTGATCTTAAAAAAAGATTTGAATTAATATTTAAATTATGTGGAGTTAATAATATTAATGAATTGAGTGCAAAAATATCAATTATGAAAAAACAAGCTAATCTTGAAGATAATTTAAAAAACTTAAATATAGATATAGAAAAAAAGTCAGTAGAAATAATAAAAGGCATAAATTTACTTAGATTGGGAAACAATCCTGTTAAAATTGATGGCAATAATATTTATAAAATTATTTCTATTTAATTTAAAATTGTTCAAAAATTGAACAATAGCTTAATAATATTTGCTTGTAAACGTTTCAAAATAATTTAATTTGCAAGTATTAAAAATAGAAAGATGAAAATATTAATAACTGGATCTGAAGGTTTTATAGGATCTCACTTAACAGAAAAGCTTGTTGAAGCTGGATACAAAGTTCGATGTTTTGTTCTTTACAACTCTAATAACTCTCTTGGTTGGTTATCTAAAGTTGATAAAAAAATTTTAAATAATTGTAAAATTTTTTTTGGAGATATAAGAGACTTTAATTCAGTAAAAAATGCAGTTAAAAATATAGATGCAATAGTTCATCTGGCTGCACTTATAGGAATTCCATACTCCTATAGTTCACCCGAAAGCTATATCGATACTAATGTAAAAGGAACTTTAAATTTATTAAATGCATCACTCGACTCAAACATTTCAAAATTTATTCATACATCAACGAGTGAGGTATATGGGAGCGCAAAATATATTCCAATGGATGAAAATCATCCAATTAATTGCCAATCACCTTACTCAGCATCAAAATCTGGAGCGGATAATTTAGCTATTTCATACTATAGATCCTTTGGATTACCTGTAACAATCCTTAGACCTTTCAATACCTTTGGTCCAAGACAATCATTAAGAGCTGTAATACCTACAATTATATCTCAAGCTATTTTTAACAAAAACGTAATTAAAATAGGAAATATTAAAGCAAAGAGAGATTTTACTTATATTAGTGATACTGTGAACGCATTTAAAATTGCTATTAATAATAAAAAAATTATAGGTGAAACTATTAACTTAGGAAGTAATTTCGAAATTCAAATTCAAGATATAATAAAAATTGTTCAAAAAAACTTAAATACCGATTTAAAACTAGTTTTTGCAAAAGAAAGATTAAGACCAAAAAAAAGTGAATTAAATAGACTTTTATCAAATAATAAGAAAGCAAAGAAATTGTTAAATTGGAAATTAAACTACTCTGGGATAAGTGGTTTTAAAGAAGGTATCCATAAAACCATCGAATGGATTAAAAATAATAAAAATTTATTTAAAGATAAAACTAATAAATATACTATTTAATTTTTTTCTAAAAAAAAATTAATGTAATTTTTATATTCAAGGCTAATCATCCTCGCCGTCATTATTGACTGTATGGCATAATTTAAAACCATTAGAAGTTTTTTTCCAAAGATGATCAGGTCTAAATTTATCACATATTTCATGGAATTCTTCACTTTTCATATCAAGAAAATCTAATATGTCATTAAAATATTTGTCAGGAAATTCTCCATCAAATCTATTAACCAAGGTTTTAGCTTCATCTCTTGTTAAGTGTCTATTTCTTATTTCTGGAGAACTATCAATAGTAGCTCTACCTATACCAAATTTTATGTAAGTAGTATAAAAATGTAAATCATCTATTTTATCATCAATGCTTTGATACTTTTGGTAAGTGCCCTGTGTTCTGAATGGCCTAGGTTTAAATCCTGTATTTTCAACAGCATAATAATATATTTCCTGTGGGTTCCATTTTAAATAATAACTTAAATAATGAATATTAAATTTGAAATTACCTAATTCTTTTTTTTGAATTGGTAAATAGGGTTTTAAATCATTTAGACTTAATGCATGCTTATCAATTAGTTCTTCAATAGATGTTCCTGCCAAGTAAATATTTTTATAATTTGATGAAGAATATTCAGACTCTGACATAAGTGAATGGCTTCCTATGGTTTGACTTGCATACTCATGGTTACTCTCACCATAAAAAACTAGAGGTATGTTATATTTTTTTGCTACTTTAGATGGTAGATTTTTTTGTCCTAATATAAATGTTTGAAATGGATGAAGTAAATTTTGTATTGAAAGTTTTGTTAATTTTTTAAGTACCCTTCCATTTTGTTTGAACAATAAATTATCAAATCCTCCAATTTCGACCCAATTTTTATAGTTAGCATATCCATAATCTGTATACATGATTGGCGACCATGTAATTGTAAGTGGATTCATTCCATATTTATATTTTAGAATATGTGAAGCATAAGCACTATCCTTACCCCCGCTTCCAGGAACAATACAATCATAATCTCCATTTTTACTTCTGTGTTTATCCAATAATTGTAAAAGTTCTTTTTCTCTTTTACCCCAATTAATTTTTTTTTTCTTCTCGTGGAATTCACAAGCATCACATACACCAGTCTTTGGGTTAATATTTAAATATTTAGTTCCTTCCCTATTTCTTTTGTGTTTAAACTCAACAGTTGAAGAAGCTCTATGGTTTGAAAGAACACATTTTTTACAAAAAATAACTTTTTCAGGTAAATTAAATAACGTTTTCATAGATTAAAAATTCTCTTTCATTTCATTTTTTAATGATTGAAAAATTTTTAATCCAAAGTCAGCACTTTTTTCTGGATGAAATTGAAAAGCTTCAATATTTTTATATTTTATACCGCAACAAAAAGTTTGTTTATTAAATTCTGAAATTGCAGATATTATACTTGTATCTTTAGGTTCTGCAAATAATGAATGTATGAAATAAAATTTATCTTTTTCACTATTCAAATCCAACAATGTTTTTTTTTTCTTTTTTATAATTTTATTCCATCCAACATTTAATAAATTTGATTCATTGATAGAAAACATTTTTACATCTCCTTTTAAAATTCCTAGGCCTTTATTTAAAGTAAATTCATAACTTCTTTCAAATAATAATTGCATACCTAAACATATGCCAATTATTTTTTTATCTTTACCTATATGTTCATAAATTGCTTTATCAATATTTTTTTTCTTTATTATTTCCATTGCAGCCCCAAAAGCGCCTACGCCTGGAAGAATTAGTATTTTAGAATTTCTAATTACTTCTTTATCATCAGTAATTTGAACATTTAAGCCAATGGATTTACAGGCGCAAAAAACACTAAATAAATTTCCCATACCGTAATTAATAATAGCAACATCTAGCATAATTTTTAAAGTAATTACTTTAATACTTTATTTATGTAATTTTTTACATCCTTAATTGAAATATTCCCAAAATTTAAAAAATTTTTATTTTTTTTTAAAAATTCGAAATTGCCTTCATTTTTATTTATTTTAATTTCTTTTGATGGCTTATTACCATAATGAAAGGCAGAGCTAATACATATGCCCGAAGGTAAACAAACATTAAGTAAATCACTTATATGTTTAAGCTCTCCAAATCCACCATTTATAATAAAAGGAATCTTTGCAACCTTAGAAATCTTCTCACAAAGCTCAAGGTCAAATCCTTTGCCGGTGCCCTCTTTATTTATTGAGGTAATTATTACTTCTCCAGCTCCGCTATCTTGAATTTGAAGTATCCAATCTGTTACTTTTATATTCGTTCTTTCTCTTCCAAAATCTTTTAAACAAATATAATTATTTTGAAGTCTGATTGCTTCTATAGAAATTACTATCGTAGCACTTCCAAATTTTTTTACAGTATTTCTAATAAGTTTCGGATTCTCCAAAGCGGCTGTATTAAAAAAAACTCTATCTGCTCCAGAAACAAGCATTGTTTCCACATCTTGTAATGATCTTATGCCCCCTCCAACAATAATTGGCATAAATATATTTTTAGAAGTGGCTTTTAGAAGTTTGTCTAAATTATTTCTTAAGTAAAGGCTTGCAACTGTATCATGATATACTAGCTCATCTGCTCCTAATTCATAATAGGATTTTATAAAAGATCTAGGATCACCCAATACTCTCAGACCTTCTAAATTTACACCTTTAACTAAATTTGGGCCTTTAATATCTAGCTTAGGAATTATTCTAGGAATTTTCACTTTTTTATTCAATAATTGTTTTTAAAAATCATTTTCATTTTACTTGTAACTTTTTCATTCCATCTAGGAAGTAAAAAATTTTCACTAAGAAGTTCTTCTCTCGCTTTTTTTAAACCATCTCCAATAAAATTAAATAAATTTGCTGTTGCTATTGCATCTATTCTTGGATGAATTAAACCTTCTTTAAAATGAACTACATTTCCACAACCACCTGAGAGAATAATCGGTTTATTACTATTTTTCTTATCAAATAAATTCAAAATGTTAAAATCTAAACCCATTCCTGTTCCATCTTTATTTATTGAATTTAAAAATAATTCACCAAAAGGTAAGCCCAAAACAAATTTTAGGTTTTTTCTTAAGTTTTTTTGTACTTCAACTTTTCCATTATTTATATATATTTTGTATTGATTGTCTGTAAATTTAAAATCTAAACCTCCTATTATTGATTGTTCTCCGTAAACCTTGGAGATTTTATCTAGTAATTTTGGATTATTAAAAATCTCAGAATTTATTAAAATTTTATCTGCCCCATTAGATAAAATATTTTGTGCATCTTTTAATGATTTAATCCCACCACCTACAGTTATAGGTATAAAAAAAAATTTACTGATAATTTTTACGTCCTGAATGAATTTGTCAAAAAATTTTTTTTTTCTAGACACATTTAGAATAATTAATTCGTCAATATATCTTGAAATATGGTTAAAATTATAGTTTTTTTTTAACCAGCTTATATCACCGACTTTTTGTAAACTAAAATTTCTACTTTGTACGAAAATTCCATCACTATATAGAAATGTAAATATTATTCTTTTTTTTAACATTATGATTTTAAAAAATTAACTAATACGTTTAGTCCATTTGACTGACTTTTTTCTGGATGGAATTGAGTCCCAAAAATATTGTTTTTATTAAATGCAGCTAAAAAATCTAAACCATAATTGCATAAAGCAAAATTTCCTGAAAAGTTATCTTTAGTCATCCTAAAAGAGTGATCAAAATAAAAATCAGAATTAGGTTCTATGCCTCTTAAAAATTTATTTTCTTTATTAAATTTAATAGAGTTGAATCCAACATGTGGAATTTTTTGATTTTTTACTTCTTTTTTAGTAAAAGATTTTACAACATTATCTATAAAGCCTAAGCCCTTTGTGTATCCATTTTCAGTACTAGATTTTCCAATTAAGTGCATTCCCAAACAAACTCCTAAAATATTAATTTTTTTTTCATTTACGTAATATTTTAAAGGTTCTTCAATTTTAAGAGATCTTATATTTTTCATTGCCAATTTATAAGATCCAACTCCTGGTAAAATTATATGAGTTTTGTTTTTTAAACCGTTTGGATTATTAACAATTTCAAATTTTGCAGATAAGTAATTTAGGCTATTTTTAAGAGAGGTAATATTGCCCATTTTATAGTCTAGTATTGCAACATTGATCTTTTTCATTATTTAATTTTAAATTTTGGCATCCATCTACCTTTAATTTTTTTAAATAATTTTTTATTTGTCCATTTGTCAATATTTTTTTGAAATTGTATTTTATTCATTTGATAATAATCCAAATACTTATGAAGATTTTCCTTTGGAAAGTAATTATCATATTTATTGACAAGATTTATTGCTTGATCTCTGCTCAAAGCGCCTCTTCTAATTTCAATTCCAGCATCCTGGGTAGTTCTACCGAATCCAAATTTAAGGTACATAAAATAAACATGTAATCCATAAAGCGATTGGTCATTTTGAGAAAAGTTTGTGAAAGTTCCCGCGTTCCCTTTCTCTACTTCTAATAAATTAAAATTTTCTTTTGCTATAATGTAATTTCTATAAGAGTTCCAATTTTCAAAATAAGACCAGGTTGTAGTATAAATTTTTTTTTTACCCATTTCTTTTTCAGTGGGGAACTTCCAAAATTCAGCATGCTTTTTTAAATTCAAAGGAAGTTGATTAATTATCTTTTCATATCCTCCCTCAAACCAAATTTTTTTTTGGTAATCAATTGATAAAAAACTATTATTTTTTGTCTCAGTAGAACCTCCATATTCCACTTCACCATCTTCTCCATAAAAAATTAGAGATAAATTAAATTTTAAAGCAACTTTAATCACAGCACTTTGAACTGCTATTAGCCAACCAAAATATGGAAAACCTTTGTCAATTAATCCTCTTTTATCTAAAAATCTCATTACATCTTTGTGCAGATGTAACTGTATTAAATTATATCCTGATTTTGCAAAGTTCTCTAAATTATGTTGTCCAATCTCTAAAGGAAGTGGTGGTGTAACATTAACCGCAAGTGGATTCATTCCATATTTATTTTTTAGCGTATAAGCTATATAAGAACCATCTTTACCCCCACTTACAGGAACAATACAATCAAAATTGTTGTTTTTAGATCTGACCTTATCTAATAATCTTAATAGCTCTTTTTCTCTTTCTGCCCAATTAAGAGTTTTCTTTTCTTCACTCCATTGACATGCATTACACCATCCACGATTATCAAATGTAATTCTTGGCCTAGTTGACATGTTTAAACAATTTTTGCACCAAAAAACTTTTTTCATAAAAACTTTATATCCTGGAATTCCTTTTTATCAATTTTTTTAAGATTAATATTTTTAATTACATCAAAAATTTTTTTAGAGGTATTTTTTTTATAATAGGGATTTTTTGATTTTGCAATTTTATTTTTAAAACTTGAAGATAAACTTTTTTTTATAGCTTTAAAAATATCTGAGGAATTTGGTTTTGTATTTATAATCGTATTAGATTTTAATCTTCCTTTTTGTCTCTCACCAATATTAACTGTAGGGACTCTTAATGAAGGTGCCTCAATTATTCCACTGGATGAATTTCCTATAACAACATCACAGTATTTCATTACAGAATTATAATAATTAAATCCTAAATTTTTAAAAATGTAAGAATTTTTATTTTTTCTGTTAAATTTAAAAATTTGATTTGATATTAAGTCAGAGTTTAAATCTGAATTTGGTAATGTAAAAATATAATTAGTATTTTTGTATTTCAAAATAGCCTGGAAAAGACTTTTCATAAATTTATCAATAGAAACATTTTCATAAAAATAAGAATTAATAGTAATCAAGAAATTGAATTTATTAAATTTCATTTTTAATTTATTTTCAACGTTTTTTTTACTTAAATAATTGAGATCAGATAGCATTTCGCTTCCTAATGCTCCAACCACATAAATATAATTTTTTTTTTCTCCGAGTTGTATCACTCTTTTTTTATATTCATCTGTTGATACAAAATGAAGATTAGAAAATTTTGTAATTGAATGCCTAAATGAGTCATCCATTGAACCAACAGTTTTTTCTCCACCATGGATATGGGCGATTTTAGCGTTATTAATAAAAGCTGAAAGAGCTATACATAAAGTTTCATATCTATCTCCTAAAATTATAATTAGATCTTTTTTTGATTTATTAAAATATTTACCTACTTTTTTTATCGTTTGGCTCATTGAAGACAAAATAGATGCTTCTTGTGTGGTTTTAATATCTATATTTATTAACTTACTAATTTTTCTATGATTTTTTATGATTGCTTTGTAAGTATAACCATATTTTTTTGACAAGTGTTGACCTGTAATTAATAAAGTAAAATCTATATATTTACATTTTTTTAATTTATTTATTAATTTGCTCATTAAACCATAATCAGCTCTACTGGAGGTTACTAAACAAACCTTTTTTTTAGATTTTAATTTTTTCATCTTTATTAAATTTTCTTTTGGCAATTTTTCCTATTACCTTCTTTAAGTCCATTGGAGAAATGCCATCTCCTGGTCTCTTTAATGATACGTTGTGAGTGGCAAATCTTTCACCCTTATATATATTTTTAGAAGCTACTATAGATTTTCTAATTATAGTTCTATTTTTTGCTTCACTTTTTGTAACAAACTTTTCTGATTTACCTAAAGATTTTTCAAAGTCTCTTATGAGACTTATCATCTGACTTAATTCATTAGGTTCTAAACTAGATTTATGGTCAGGGCCTTTTAATTTTCTACTTATTGTAAAATGTTTTTCGATAATACTCGCTCCTAATGCTATTGATCCAACTGGAACTGCTAAGCTTAATGTATGGTCAGAATATCCAATATTATATTTATATTTTTTTTTTATTTCTTTTAAGACATTTAAGTTAACATCTTCAAGAGGTGTAGGGTATGATGAATTACAATGCATTATAGTTAAAGAATTTTTTCTTAGATTTAAAACTTTCACTGCTGCTGAAATTTCTTTAAGTGTTGAAGCTCCAGTAGATAAGATTACTTTTTTATTAATTTTAGAAATTTTTTTAAGCAATGTATAATTGGTGATCTCTCCCGAAGGTATTTTTATATAATCAACTCCAAGATTCAATAAAAAATCCAAGCTTTTTAAATCAAATGCTGTGGATAGAAATTTTATCTTTTTTTTGTTGCAATAATTAAAGATAATTTTTTGATCTGAAAACGATAAAGAAAGTTTTTTTAACAATTGATATTGATTATTTTTATTCTGACTATTTATTTGATATAGCGCCATTTCAGCATTTTTGGTTATCATCTGATCTGGTATAAATGTTTGAAATTTTACATAATCTGCTCCTACTTTTTTGGCTATATCAACTAATTTAAGAGCGTTATGAAGCTTGCCATCATGATTGACCCCTGCTTCTGCAATTATTATTGTTTTCATTTCAAAGTATTGGCTTTTTAAAAAAAAGATTACAAATAATAGTCATTTTTTTTTCTTTTAGTGATTTTTTTTATAGGAACACCAAAAAATAACCCACCTTTTTTGCAATTTTTATTTACGAAGGATTGACCTCCTATTACAGAGTCTGATCCAATATTAATATTATTTTTAACAGTGCATCCAATACCAAGGTATGATCTTTTTCCTACTTTAACATTTCCTCCAGTTGTAATTCTTGGGCCAGTACCAGAAAAATCTTCAAAATAATTATCATGTTCAATTATTGAGCCCGTATTTATACTGCAATGTTTGCCAATTATTGTACCTGTATTTATTACTGTTCCTGAATTTATTATAGATCCATCTCCTATCTTAACATTTTTAGAAATCAAAGCATCTTTTGAAACTATCGTAGTCCATTTTAAATTTGGCAAATAACTTTTAACAATTCTAACAACTTTTTCTCTAATATAATTTGAACCAATAGCCACAACACCATATGTATTTTTATCAATTTTTTTATTAAAGTTCATTATTTCTTTGTCATTGTTTAATATAAAAATTATTTTTAAATTTTTTAATTTATTTATTTCAGAAATAACAACTTTCGCATGATTTCCATTTCCAAAAATAATTATTTTTTTTTTCATTTTTTAATTAAATTTGAACTACTAGGTAAGCTAATTACACTTTTTTCAGCAATTAGAGAATTTTTTAAATTCATTCTAGGATATTTTTTTAGATAATTTATTTTATGCATAAGCTTCCAAATTGGTGTCACGAAATTTTTTTTTTATTTGCTGTTATTAAATTTACATAATCAGTATTTAATCTCATAGATTAATTTTAATTATAATTTAAATATTGTTAATTTTATGTTTTTAAAGCAAATTAATCTTTTAATAGCTTTTTTGTAAAATAAATTATTTTGAAACGTTTACAAGCAAATATTATTAAGCTATTGTTCAATTTTTGAACAATCTTAAATTAAATAATGATAAAAATTGCTTTAGCTATTATTCATTCAATTTATAATGATTTTCGATATAAAAAAAATTTAGTAACAAAAAAAGATATCAATAAATCATTATTTAATAAATTAATAAAAGAACTAAACAAAAATTAAAATGGTCAAAGCTTTATTCCTTTTTATAGCTGCAGTTCTACATTCAATAATTTACCATTTAAAACAATTTTTTTCTATAAACCTTATTGAAGAATATAATAGTAAAAACTTTGAAAAATTTATCAACGTAAACAATGATTTTTGGAAAAATAATTACACAAATTTAGATAAAGAAAAAAGAAATATTCTAGTTACAAATTTTGTACACCATGCTGGGTACACTAAAGCAGAAGTAATATTTGCAAAAAATATTCAAAATTTTTATAATTTTAACATCATAGGATTAATAGATGTTAATGATAATTTTGGAAAAAAATTAATAAAAAGTTTTAATATTAATAATTTTATTGTTTATCCAAAAATTAATTTTTATCAAAGAGTTAAATTTTTATTTCAGTCTTTTAAAATAATTAAAAATATAAAAAATATTGATGATTTTATCAACTTTGAACTAGACAATATAAGCTTTGGAAGAGCAGTCTATGATCATACTATTAGAAATACCGCCATATGTTCTTTTAATCAAATTAGTTATAAATTTTTCTTTTTCTTGTCTGATGCATTATTTTGCGATTCTTATTCTAAGAAACTTTTTGAAAATAATAATTTTGAGTATATGATAATGAGCGAAAATCAATTTTTGCCTTCTAATATTATATTTCAAAATGCATTAAAAAGTAATGTCAAAGTCATTTCAAGAGTAGGTGGACCTAAAAAAATTGGGGTGATGCTTTATAAATCTATAGATGAGAAATATTATTCTACTTATAAAATATCAAAAAATCTTTTTAATAAAATATTTAATACAAACAGAGAACTTTATTCAAAAAAAGGTTTTGAAGCAATTTCAGACCTTTTTAGTGGAAAAACTATTCACTATGATCAGCATTCAAAAGATATTTTTTTAGAAAGTAAAAAACAAAGTAGAAATATTTACAATGTTTTGAATTGGGATAAATCAAAAAAAATATGTGCGGTATTTTCTCATAACTTGCTTGACGGCAATTATACTAATGGTAACCGATTATTTAGAGACAATTTGACATGGTTGAGAGAGACTTTAAAATTTATCAAAAATTTAGATTTAGATATTAATTGGGTTATTAAAAATCACCCTAGTGATTATGGTTTTAACAGAATAAATACAAATACTTTTAAAGAATTTCAGAACATTATTGGTGAACAAGATAATATTAGATTTTTTCCTAAAGAAATTAACACATCTTTAATAAAAGATATTGCAGATTGTCTTTTAACTTCTCAGGGATCGGCAGGACTAGAATACCCATGTTTTGGAATTCCAAGTATTATTGCTGGAAATTCATTTTATAAAAGTTTTGGTTTTACATTGGAACCAAATAGTAAAACTGAATATTTTGAAATGCTAAAAAATATGCATAAAATTATGGACAATGGATTAAGCAGACAACAAATAGATGCGGCAAGAATAAATTATTATATTGTTTCCGAATTAATTAAAGTTGATCATTCTCTGTTATTTAATTACGATATAAAAAGATCTATTGATTTAGATGATTTTTTTGATCAATCAACTGATTTAATTTCTAAGTATAAAAAAGAAAATGATATTTTTAAAAAAAGATTTAAAAAACAACTAGATGCAAAAGAGAGACATTTAATAACTTAAAAAAAATAAAACTATCAAATATGAATAATAAAACTTTTAAAATATGTATGAAATTAAAAAAAAAATAGTCAGAAGGCAGGATGCAGCAAAAATATTTAATATTACAACTGTTTGCTTTGTTGTTTCCGCGAAATACGTTTTAACTAATAAATCTGCTTTTAATGGGGGCAAAGTAGGTGCTATTGAGATTCCTTATGAAAGATCTTTAGATCTTGATACAGAATTTGATTTGAAACTAGCCAATTTACTTAATAAATAGTTATATATGAATAATAATTTTATTAATTTAAAAAATAAGCTATGTTTTATAACGGGCTCAAGTGGCTACATAGGAAGTACGATTTGTAAAAGATTATTAAAGCTTGGAGCTACAATTATTCATACGGATATTAAAAAAAATAAGATAAATTCAAAAAATTCTTTTTTTTATAAAGCAGATTTAAATTCTAAAAACGATATAGATTTATTGGTGCAAAAAATAAATAAAAAATTTAAAAAAATTGACATTCTTGTTAATAACGCAGGTTATGTGGCGACAAGCAATATAGACAAAAAATATAATAAGTTGATTTATAATGAGGAATATACAAAGCTTAATTTGAATAATACTATTTATTTGACCGAGTTAATAATTCCAATATTGAGAAAATCAAAAGAAGCTTCAATTATAAATATTTGCTCAATTTATTCGTTTTTAGCATACGACTATAATTTATATAAAGAAACCGAAATGAAAAATCCTTTAGCTTATGGTGTATCAAAGGCTGGTTTAATGCATTATACCAAAATGCTCTCAACTTCACTCGCTCCAAAAATTAGAGTAAATTCAATTTCGCCAGGCGGAATATATAGAAATCAACCAAGTAAATTTGTAAAAAAATATTTGTTAAAAACACCTTTAGGAAGAATGGGACATGAAAACGATGTTGCAAATGCTGTTGTGTTTTTTTCTAGTGAGCTTTCAAATTATATAACTGGACATAATTTAGTTGTTGATGGCGGATATTCAGTATCTTAATAAACTTATATTAAAATAACTTTTTATGATTAATCAGAAAAAAATTAGCAATGCATGCTTAGGAACTGCTAATTTTGGATCAAATTATGGAACAAATAAAAAAGAAGCAATCAAAAAAAAAAATATAGAAAAAATTTTTTATTATGCAAAAGAAAATAATATCAACTTTCTTGATACTGCAATGAATTATAAAAACTCAGAAAAAAAAATAGGCTTATCTAAAAAGCATAATCTAAAAATCATAACGAAATTGCCAAATATTCCAAAAAAAATAATAAATGTAGAAAAATGGGTAATAAATAAAGTTTTAATCTCGTGCAAAAGATTAAAAACTAAAAAATTGTATGGAATATTAATTCACAATACATCTCAATTAGAGAATAAAGAAAGGTCTAAAGAAATATATCAAGCTTTTGACTATCTTTTAAAAAAAAAAATAGTAAAAAAAATTGGATTATCAATTTATGAACCTAGAGAATTAGATTTGTTTTTTAAAGAATATAAATTTAGAATAATACAAGCACCAATAAATATTTTTGATAGAAGATTAATATTGTCTGGTTGGGGAAAAAAATTAATAAAAAACAAAGTAGAAATATTTGCCAGGTCAGTGTTTCTAAAAGGTCTTTTATTAAGAGATTTTAATGAAATTCCGGTAAACTTTTTTAAATGGAAACAAAAATTTCTTAAATTCGAAAAATGGATAAAAAAAAAACAAATTACAAAAGCTGAAGCATGTATTAGATTTGTTAAATCATTTAAAGAGATTAAAAAAATAATACTGGGAGTAAATGATTTGGATCAATTAAAAGAAAATATAAGTTTTTTAAATAAACAAAAATTAATTGCTCCAAAAAATTTGGCTATTAATTCTGGATTTATTTTAAACCCTAAAAAGTGGAAAATTTGAGTTTTAAACAGCGCTGTAAAATTAAAAGATCAATTAAATGTACATGCCAGGAAAGATCTTCAATATGATCTCGAAAAAAATAGTCAAGATGAAATGTAAGTTAGTTATATATTAGACCAAGTTATAGGATAATCTGATTTAATACTTTCGGATGCTTTTTTGCCAAGTATCATATCAATGTATTTAGGCATAATTCCTCCAGCAGGTCCCTTTATACATATATTTTTTTTAGTAAATTTTTCACCTTTTTTAATATTCTTTTTGGCATAAATAGATTTTCTTTGACTATTAATTATTTCATATTCGCTAGGTTGAATTATTTTTTGACCACTTCCCATAATCAAGTTACTTTTATTTGCAAAATAAACCAATTTTTTCATTTCATTTGGTTCTGATGAAAGCATATGATCTGGTCCCTCAAACTTTTTATCTAATGTAAAATGTCTCTCAATAATATTTGCTCCAATACCAATTGACATCAAAGAAATTTCTATTCCAGGAAAATGATCTGATAAACCGACAGGTATATTGTAAAGTTTTTTTAAGGTTTTTATTGCCTTTAAATTCATTTCATTTTCATTTGCAGGGTAGCTGGAAAGGCAATGTAAAAGTATTAAGTTTTTATTTCCTGTTTTTTTAAATTCTTGAATTGCATCTTCTAAAATTGATATATTTGTCATTCCAGTAGATAAAATTAATGTCTTGCCTGTTTTGCCAACTCTTCTGATCAAAGGTAAATTTACAGCATCAACTGAGGCAATTTTATAAAAATTAACTTTGAGCTTTTCCAAATAGTCAACACTTTTTTCATCAAATGGAGTTGAAAATATTTCTATTTTCTTTTTTCTAGCATATGAAAATATTTCTTTATGAAACTTATCATTTAATCTTAATCTGTTAAACATTTCATTTGTATTTTCTTGAAGGCCATCAGCTTTCTCGGCATAATTTGCATTTTTAACTTTAGAAGAGACTCTTGAGTTTTTTTCAAAAGATTGGAATTTAACTGCATTACATTTACATTCTACTGCTTTATCTATTAATTTTTTTGCAATAGCAGTACTGCCATTATGATTTAAACCAGCTTCAGCAATAATAAAAGTTGAAAAATTATTTCCTACAACTTTATTTCCTAATTTAACGTGATTATTCAAATTATTTATCACAACTTCTTTTTTTTCGTTATTTCTTTGAGCATATTTATTGGTTAAAATATTTACTAAGTCAATAGACTTGTGAAAAAGTATTTGGCTATCAGCATAGTTGAAATCACCTCCTGTGCCAAGAGAAAAAATTTGATTATATTTAGAAACATGATGTTTTGTTTTAGATAATTCATATTTATAATTTACAAACTGAACCGGATAAACAAAATTCTCTTTATTATCTGAAGCATTTATAACCTCAGATTTTTTTATTAATTTAACTTTTATTAAGTCATTAATAACTCTTTTTGATATTTGTTTTAATGATAATTTATCAATTTCATCACCTTTAAAAAAACAAATTTCAGCGCATAAATAAGTTTTATTTTTTGGTGCGAGATAGGGAGACATGCTTTTAGGTTCTGAAACTCTATTAAAAATTAAATTTTTATTTCCAAAATAAAGCCAATTGATTTTTTTTTTAAAACATTTTTTTTTGTTGAGTGCAATATATACCGATCTAATACCTCTAAACTTTAAATTACTTTGAAAACCTAAAAGTTTTGCTGTTAACGTTATTGGTAAAGTTGATATTATAATTGTTTCTCTGGAAACTTTTAAATCTTTTTTATTTAAAAATTTGATTGTTTTAATTTCATTTTTATTATGGTCAAATCCAATAATTTTATGTTTTAAAAAGATTGTTCCGCCATTAGAAAGTATCTTCTTTTTAATAATTTCATACAATTGACCGGTACCATATTTTCCAACACCTGTTTTTTCTCCATGAAAAAAGGGCTCTGATTTTTGAGTAAATTTTATTCTTTTTGGAGCCCATTCAGAAGTCATTTTATTTACACTTAGACCCCATACTTTTTCAGGGTAATCTTTAAAAAATAATTTTTGAAGAGTTGGACCTAATTGATTAACTATATGTTCTGAAAAATTTATTGCATTTTTTTTTTGATTTTTTTTAGCTTGTCTTAATTCTTTAAAAATTTTTAATTTAAGTTTTGATGGTAGTTTTTTTACAGCTTCAAAAGACAAAGGATAATCTACATATTCCAAACTGTCTTTTCCAACTGTATTTTTTGAGAAGTATGTTCCTTGAATTAAATTTTTTCCAAATATATTATTCCATAAATCCCAAAGCTTTTTATTATCAGTATGAAAAATATGAGGTCCTGTATCAACATAAAAATCATTCCATTTCCAAGTTCTGCACATTCCACCAATTTTATCTTTCATTTCATAGAGTTTCACATTCCAATTATTTTTAGATAAAAGCCAAGATGTTACTAATCCAACAGGTCCAGCCCCCAATACAATTACATTATTTTTTTTATTCATAAATTAATTTAAGATCTGTATCTTTTTTTATTTTTTTAATCAGAATATTTTTTAAATCAGTGTTTATTTTTTTTAAATTTCCTTTTCCATCACAAACACCAAGAATATTTTTAGGTTTTTTTGCATCATCTACAATTATATCATCTTTTTTTCCTAAAATTCCCTGACTAACAAAATTGTAGTTATTAATTTTATTTACATAAATGTCTTTTTTATATATCGATTCAGTATAAATCATATTGTCTAAATATGAAAAGTATGAAGAAGTTGCATCAAGTCTAAAAATATTATTTTTTTTATTTAATAAAAATTCAATACAATCTTTAGAGAATGTTCCTTTACCAAGGTCAATAAATAATTTTTTATTATTTATATTAATAACGTGTTTTCTTTTTATAAGATTTTTTTTATCTGATGAGCCAATTATAATATCAAAATTTGTCAAATCATTTGGAATTTTATCTAAAAAGTATGCATTTGCTTCTGTTCCTTTAGGCTTAATAATGTTTATTGTTTGAATTATATTTTTTAGAAATTTTTTATTTCTTCTAATTAAGTAAGTTGAAGCACCATTTTCTACAAACTTTAAAGCTAATTTAAACCCTATATTTCCAGCACCTATAATAATTGCTTTTTTTCCACTTATTCCTCTTTTATCGTTTAAAAAATAATAATTTATTAAAGTTTCAGTAGACAAAATTGACAAATCATTAGCTTTATAAACTCTTAATTTTGATTTTTTAATTGTTTCTTTTATTTGTCTTTCAATATTTACTAAACCAAGATTTTTATTTTTTGTTTGAATTTTTTTTTCAGTATCAACCAGAATATAATTTACATGACCATCCATCATTTTGGCCACTTTATTGGCGACAAAGTCATTAAATAAGATAACACTACAAAATACAAATTTTTTGTTTTCTCTAATAGGCGTAATATAAAAAGTTGCTTTTTCTTTTTGTGCTGTGTTACCAAGAAAAACACAGGAAATTTTACTTTTTAATTTTGCAATTTTTTTAATTTTAATAATAGTGCTTTTGATATTTTTCATTTAAAAAAATTATATACTAATAATTAAAAATATATTGATTAATATTTAATTATTAAAAAAAAAAGGTTTTTTTAACAAAGAAATATTAAACATCTTTAAGTTTAGATTAATTTTTTTTTTAAAAAAGTCTTTTACAATATTTTCATTAAACTCATCTTTTTTTGAATATCTAATTTCATTAGATTTGTTCTGTAATTCTGGTTTAATACTTAGTATTGAGTTATCTTTTATTTTTTCAACAAGAGAATCAAAAGCAGATTTAACTGTGGACATAGAATATTCAAACGGATTGGTTATAATATTTGACATGGCATGATAAAGTAATGGGCCACTATCCAAACCTTTAGACAAAAAATGAATTGTAGCTCCAACTAAATGTGGATTGTTATCATATAATGCCCAGAAATTACAATCTGTACCTCTATAATAAGGAGAAACGCCCATATGAATATTAATTGCTTTATTATTTACGAGAAAGTCAACTAATTCTCCCTTAATGTAGCTACTTCCAAAAACAATATAATAATCGCTTTGAAGAAAATCATTTAGACGTGTCATTGAACATTTATTTAAATCGCCCAACTGTAGTGGTAAAATTTTTATATTTTTATTAAACCTATTAATAAAAGAGTTGCCAAATAAATTTAATTCTGCACTAATAACGTTTTGAAAATATTTTTTCATAATATCTGTAGCAGGATAATGGCCAGGAATAGTTCCAGGAAAAATGGTTTTACATTCTTGTACAACAAATAATTCCTTACAAATTTTAGATAAAGAATTAATTAGATAATTATGTCTACTTTGATTGGAAGTAAATAAAGTTATTTTCATCTATTTATCATTTTTATGATATCAGAATGATCTTGTCTTGCTATTTCTAAACGTGAATTATTAATTTTTTTCATTCCTTTTTTAGACTCAATAGTCATTATTTGTTTAAACCCCAATTCTATTCCTAAGCTTTTTAAAATTTCTAAAGTGTCGTTATTGTAGCTACCACAAGGGTGTGACATAAATTTAATATCTGATTTTTGAATATTTAAAATTTCAGACAATATATCCATATTTTTTTGATATTCTTCTTTTTGTGATTCATAACTTAATTTTTCAATAGAAGTTGGATGACTATGAGAATGAAGACCTATTAAATGTCCCAATGAATGCAATTTAATTAAATCATTGTTATTAAAAAAAAGATTATTGAAAAATTTATTTGGGACAAATTTTTTTTCTTTGAACATAATAGACATTGTTTTTTCATATTTTTTTTTGTTTATTAAATTATCTCTAACTAATCTAAATTTAACGTCATTTAATGAATAAAGAGGAAATTTAATCATCATATTTTTTATATTTTTAGTATTTGATTCAAAAAAATTATCTAGCCGTACATCTAAAACTTTGTAAAATTCAGTGTAAAATTCATCTATATTTTTAAAATAGTTTACTCTGAAATATCTATAAATTTCTAAAAAATCTGGTTTATCAGTTAATAGAGAAGAGTAAGAGAAGAAAAAACTTTTTATTTTTAAATCTTCTAATATTGGAAGAGCAACATCAATTTGACATTTGATACCATCATCAAAAGTTAAGCAAACATCATTTTTTTTTAATTTATTTTCTTTAAATTTTAAAAAAAATTGATCAGCATCTATAATGTTTTTTTGTCCAATAAATTTTATTATACTGTAAAAATCATCTTTTGAGATTGATCCTTGGCTCTTAGAATGTATTTTTTCATCATGGAAATGATGAAACATAATACCATGGAAAAAGTTATTTTTAGAATTAAAGTACACTTAGAACACTACCATTGCGAACATATATTGATCAATAATTAAAATTTATTTTATTTTGTTATATTAAACAATGATATTTAATTGCTTCTTTTTTGAATACAAATAATATAATAACCATTGAGTTATTTTCTATGAAATCGAACTATTATTGGAACAAAGCCATCAAAATAATTTCCGGTGGCAATGGACTTTTATCAAAAAGACCAAACAGGTTTTTACCAGATAATTGGCCTACATATTTTTCAAAAGCTAAAGGAATTAATATTTGGTATCAAATACACATAAATTTTAAAATAAGAATTTCAATCTTTTTATGAATTTTAATAAAAAATATTTATCATATATGACAAGTTTTTCATTTTTAGATGCCAGTTTACATACTCATAGTATGTTATTTGAAAAATTATCAAAAAACTTTGAAAAAATTTTCATTATTAATACTGACAATCTAAAATTTTTTTCCAAAAAAAATGATAATTATAAATTTGATTCAGAAGTTAATAAATTGCCAAGTAATTTTGTACTATTTAATCCTAAAAATTCAAAAGAATTTTCAAAATTTTTAGAAGATAAAAAAATATTAGTTATAAATAATTTTGGTCGTAATTTTTTTTACTTAAAATTACATTTATTGTTAAAAAAGCACAAAGTTCAACAAATTCAAATAAGCAACATTGGATCACTAGGAGAAACAGATACAGCATACCTTAAACATTTGTTTAGATTTTTATTTTTTCATTTTAATAAAACTCTGTCTGAAAAACTCTTTTTTTTGTTAAGTAATTTAGGCATAGTTTCTAAAATAGATATTCAATTTATAAGTAACAAGGCAATTGTAGACAACGTAAAAAAAGGTTTTCTTTATAAAAATAATTTTTTATTTGTAAAAAAACTAATATTAGTAAATAGCAGAACCTACGACATCTATCTTGAGAAAAGAATCCCGGTAAGTGAAGATTATATAGTTCATCTCGATGCGAGCTTAGATTATGGTCATGAGACTCAATTAAGAGGTTTAATAGGTAAAGAAAGAAAAGACAGGCATTATTATTATTTAGAAAAATTTTTAAAAAAATTATCCAATGAATTTAAAAAAGAAGTTTTAGTATGCATTCATCCAGCCTATCATCTTGAAACACACCAAAGATATTTTAAAGATTTTAAAGTTTTACAATATAAAACTAGAGAATGCATTTACAAGTCTTTTTTAGTAACAACTTTTGATACTGGTGCAATAGGAGATGCAATATTTCTCAAAAAAAAAATTTTAGGTTTTATTTCTGATTCGATGACCAGAAATGAGATTGTTCATGCGCGAGATTATGCTAAAAGGGTGGGTTACTTAAAATTAAATACTGAAAAAGACTACTTATTTGATAAGGAGAAAATTTTATTTCAAATGAATAAAAATATATCTAATTATGAGAAATATAATGCAAATTTTCATTGTTTTGAAGCAAATAAAACCGGTTCTGATAAAATAATAAAGATAATTAAAGATAGATTTTTTTAAAAAAAATCTAATACACCATAAATATTAAATATATAAATGAAAGCCTTTTAATTTTAAAAGATATTTATTTAAGGTTTAAATCGCGGTCCATCCACCATTAGAAGAATGTCTGTGATATATGAAGAAGCATTGTTCGCCAAAAAAATAGCTGATGAAGCTACATCATCAGTTCTTGCAAATCTTTTTAATGGAACTTTGTTAAGATAATTTTTTTAAAAATTTCCCACCATTATATGTTGATTTTATTATATCTTTATTAATTAGCAGATATTCTATTCCCTACATTATCTACATCGATAAAGTCCTCGATACCACCATGAGGGTCTGCGTTTGGTGTAGGCATATATTTTTCTAAGAATTCCTCCTTTAAATTTTTATATATCCTATTTCCTTCAACATCATTTTTTTCTGCTTTCTCAATTTCTTTCCATCTATTTTTTGGAAATTTTACGTATAAGTTAAAACATTTTTTTATCTCTTTAATTTGATGAGGTGGATATTGTGGCATGTTTAATTGTCCAACATCTTTCTCGTCCGGATCAGCTGCTATAGATTTTACGATAGTTTCTGGTTTAATTAATCCTAACTTTTCACATAATCTTCTCAAAGGAGTTCCATGGAAAGGAACAAAAGTAGAAATATTTGCATTACTTGCATCAATACATCTATTAAGTTCAATAGTATCGAAAGCAAGCTTTTTGGTTTCTGTTGGAAAGCCAGTTATATTATTTAAAGTATACCTCACTCCATACTTGTTTGGTATTTTAAGTCTCTCAATAATATTTTTATTTGACCATTTTCTATCAACAATTTCTCTTCTAAATTTTTCATTTCCATGTTCGATTCCGAAAGATATTCTATCTAAACCAACTTCGACCAATTTTTTTATATTATAATCATTTATTGTTTCAGGTCTAGTTTGAAACCAAAATGGGATTTTTATTTCAGAATACATGTCGCAAAACTCTTCAAACTCATCTTTGTTCATAGCTAAAAAAGTATCTGCCCAAAAATAATTATATTCTACTCCTAAATTATTCTTGAAGTGTTTTAGTTCTTTTGACACTAAATCCATTCTTTTTTTTCTAAAAAAGCCACCTTTTGTTTCTTTGTTGTATAAGGCCATTTGGTCTGGCGAATTACAAAAACGACAAGTATAAGGACATCCTCTTATAGTTTCCACAGGGAACATTTTGTATATAACTCCTCCCATGGGTCTATAAAGTCTATTTTCATCAAACAGATCTAGATCAATAATTGGGTTTTGGTTTATGTCAACAGGTTTGGATATAGGATTTTTTCTAATTACTTTTCCATTTTTTTTAATCCAAACATTTGTAAGATCAGAATAGTCTTTTTTATTTTGAATTTTTTCGCATAAATCAACCATTGAATTTTCACCTTCACCAACACATACCAGGTCTACAAGTTCTTCTTTACTAACAATTTCTGGAGCAAAAGTAGGAAATACTCCTCCGGCAATAATGGGAATATTATTTTTTATTTTATAATCTTTTATTTCATGTAAAATCTTTACTCCAAGTTCCCACATATCTTCAGTAGAAGACATTGCAATTAGGTCTGGTCGAAAACGTATAAGTTGTTTTTGTATATCATCTTTCCAAGAGGTTGTTTTCATTTTTATACCTCTGTTTTCCAAATTAGACGGAAAAACTGCTAATTGATCCTCCGCAGCTTTATTAGAGTCTTGTCCATAATCTACGGAATAATATGTTGTATCAAAAATTTCAATTTCATGTCCTCTTTTTTTAAGCATAGCAGAAAATAAAGCTATTGCTGGAGGAATCATGTTCGTTCCATATGTGTTTGGATAAAGAAATAGTACTTTAATTCCCATTTTTTTTTAGTAAAAAATTTAATTAAAAGATATATTATTAAAAAAAACAAATCAATATTTAATACAAGATTTATAGATAAGTTTAAATGTTTGTATGGGAGTATTTTAGATAAAATTGGTATTAAAATTATTAAAAAAAACTATAGTTTTATAAGTTTTTTCAAAATCTCTGTTTGTTTGTAAGCCTCATTTGTATCCCAATAATCAGTTTTGAATGCTAACAATTTAGGCTGATAACTTTCTGCTACAGGACACAATCCTTTTCGACGATAACTTGAAAGTCTTTCATTAGATATTAAACGAGCGCGCCAACCTAAATTTGATGGATCTTGTAACAAAGGTTCTTGATAAGATAATTTCCATGCAGAATAAATTCCATCTCCACCCATTTCTACAAACTTATCTCGAAACTGATGCCAAGTAAGTTTAGGATGATCAAGTCTTACGCAAAAAGCCCAATAACTATGTTTGTGATCTGGACTTACTTTTTGTGGAATAAGCCAATCACAATTAGAAATTGCTTCATGCCAAAGTTGAGCTGATTTCAAACGAATATCAACCAAAGTTTCGGCATTTTCTAATTGTGCAAGTGCTACTGCGGCACATAGTTCAGGTAAACGTGATTTAAATCCAAAACTTATATGCCTGTCATAATTAGGATCTTGTAGTTCCATTTTAGTCACCGCTCCCTTTTTAGCAGCAACGTTAGCATATCCGAGACAAGTCATTCTTCTAACCTTCTCTGCTAAATCTTTATCATTGGTCGTAAACATTCCACCTTCACCACAAGTAATATGTTTTAAACGTTGAAAACTAAAACTTCCAGCATGAGCTATCGAGCCTGCGAACTTACCTTTATAGGTACCTAACATACATTGAGCATTATCTTCGTAAACAAAAAGGGAATTTTTTTTTGCAATATCCATTATCTTTCCAAGTTCACAAGGTAAACCATAAAGTGCTATTGCGCTAATTGCTTTTGTTTTAGATGTAATAATTTTTTCAATTGACTCAGGAGAAATTGTAAAACTTTCAGGATCAACATCAGCATAAACGGGTGTGCCACCAGCTTGTAAAATAGCATATGTTGGAGCAGACATTGTTAATGGAGAAACAATTACTTCATCTCCTGGTTCAATTCCTATAGCCTCAAGCATGGAGTGAAGGGGTGTTGTTCCACTATTATGACCAATTGCATAATTAACTCCAATTTTTTCTGCAAAAGCTTTTTCAAATCTATTAGCCATTACTCCAAAAGCAGATGTTCTAAAATCAGTCTCCAAAATCTCTTTTAAATATTTTAGTTCATTTCCAAAAATACGATTGCTTTTTAATTCCATATTTATATTTATTTATTTCTGTTATTATTAGAATTTTTCACAAAACTATATATACGGTTTATTGACATTAGTGTCCATAAACAATAAAACTCGCACCTTTTTTTAATACAAATAGCCTTAAATGTGAAATAAATTATTTTGAAACGTTTACAAGCAAATATTATTAAGCTATTGTTCAATTTTTGAACAATCTTAAATTAAAAAATAATAATTTTAAAATAAACGAGATATTATGAATAAAGGAATTAAGATTTGGAAAAAAGCTATAAAAATTATACCAGGTGGAAACGGACTTCTATCTAAAAGACCTGACAGATATTTACCTAATTATTGGCCCACATATTTTACTAAATCAAAAGGTATAAATATTTGGGATTTAAACAAAAAAAAATATACTGATTTTTGTCAAATGGGAATGGGAACATGTGTATTAGGATATAGAAATAGCTATGTAGATAAAGCAGTAAAAAGAGCTATTGATAGCGGAGTAAATTCAACTTTAAATTCTCTTGACGAATATAAATTAGCAAAAAAAATTTTGAAATATAATAAATTCGCAAACCAGATCAAATTTGCAAGAGGAGGTGGCGAAGCTATGGCTATAGCAATAAGATTGGCAAGAGCCCAAACTGAAAAAGATATTATTGCTTTTTCAGGTTATCATGGTTGGCACGATTGGTATTTAGCAGCTAATATAAAAAATAAAAAAAATCTTGATGAACATCTAGTACCTGGATTAGATCCAATGGGAGTTCCCAAAAAATTAAAGAATAGTGTTATTTCGATAGAATATAATAATATAAAACAATTAGAAAAGTTAGTAAAAAAAAAGAATATTGCCGCTATGGTTATTGAGGGATACAGGTATGAATATCCTTCAAAGCCATTTTTGAAAAAGATTCAGGCAATTTGTAAAAAAAATAAGATTTGTCTTATAGTTGATGAAATTACTTCTGGTTGGAGAGAAACAGTAGGTGGTATTTATAAAAAATTCAACTTACATCCTGATATTGTTATCTACGGAAAAGCTATTGGTAATGGGTATGCCATATCGAGTATATTGGGTAAAAAAAAATTTATGATTTATGCTAACAAAAGTTTTGTTAGTAGCACAGCGTGGACTGAAAAAGTTGGTTTCGCAGCTGCCAACGCAACTATTGATTACTTTATTAAAAATAAAGTTCATTTGCATATTCTAAAAGTTGCAAAAATATTAAGTTTAGGGTGGCAAAAAATTGCAAAAAAAAACAATATTAAAATAAGAGTATCTGAAGTACTACCACTTTGTAGTTTTTTTTTAGATTATCCTAACAGGGAAGAGCTTTATACTTTTTTTACAAAAGAGATGTTAAAAAAAAATTACTTAGCAAATAATAGTGTATGGATATCTTATGCACATAAAGAAAAAGATATTGATAAATACTTAGAAAATTGTAATCAAGTATTTAAAAAAATTGGCGATTTTATTAATAATAGAAAAAAATTTGGAAAATTTGAAATACGTTATGGTAGCTTAACTAGATTATAAAAATATAAATGTATTTTGCAATTATAGTTCAAGCTAGAACTGGATCTAAGAGATTTTCAAAAAAAATATTATCGAAGATTGATGGAAGAAATATATTAGAATTCCTCATAGATAGATTGCTTCAAATTTTCTCCAAAAATAAAATTATAATAGCAACAACAAAACTTAAAAGAGATAATATTATTTGTGATATTTCAAAAAAAAAAAAAATAAAGTTTTATAGAGGATCTGAAAATAATGTTTTAAAAAGATATTTAGATTGTGCAATAAAATTTAATGTGAAAAATATTATTAGAATTACTTCAGATTGTCCTTTTGTTGACTCGAAATTAGTAAAAAATATGAAAAAAGTTTATCTGGCAAATAAATTAGACTATATAGCAAATACGTATCCTCCTACAAAAAGTAGGTTTCCGGATGGAAGTGATATTGAAATTTTTAAATTTAAATCATTATTAAAGCTTTCAAAATTAAGCAGAAAAAAGGAGGATAAAGAACATGTTACAAATTTATTTTGGAAAAACCCCCATATATTTAAAACAAAAATGATAAACAAAAAAAGAGATTTGTCTCATTATAAATATAGCATTGATTATAAAAGCGATTTAATTCTAGTAAAAAGAATATTAAAAAAAATTCAGACAAAAAATATATATGGAACCGCTGATGAAATAGTAAATATAATAAAGAATGACATAAAATTGAAAAAAATTTCTGAAATGAGCAGACAAAAATTTATTAAAAATAGGAAAGACTTAATTAATTTTATCTAGTTAAAGAACAATATGATTTATAAAAAATTAAAAATACTCTTTAATAAAAATCAGCTATTAAAACTCTATGGTATTTTATTGGGAAGTATATTTGCAGCCTTTTTTGAAGTAGTGGGCATAGGCTCCATCCCGGTTTTTGCTATGTTGATTATTGATATTGAGAGTTTATTAACAAAAGTATCAACATATATCTCTATAGACTTCATATTAGGTTTTGATGAAAGTACCCTTATTATTCTTGGAGCATCCCTGTTGGCTTTGATATTTATAATTAAAAATTTATATCTCTTTTTACTTCTATTTTTTCAGGGTAAACTTATAAAAGAACTAAGATCATCGACATCAAATAAATTATATAAATACTATATTAATTCACCATATTTAAAGCATTTAAATCAAAATCCAGCAATACTAATAAGAACAATGCAGTCTGATATAGGTAATACATTTACATTTATTTTGTCATACATAATGTTAATCAGAGAAAATTTAATTTTATTTTCTATATTTTTATTATTAATCTTCGCAGATCCTTTAATTTCTCTTTTTTCCTTTTTATCCTTAGTTATTCCAGTTTTACTTTTTTATTATCTATACAAAAACACACTAAAAGCTAGAGGAAAAATTTTGCAGGAACAATTAGGAAAAAAAATTAAAAATATTAATCAAAGCTTAGGAGCAATTAAAGAGACCAAAATTTTAAATCGAGAAAACTTGTTTTTAAATATTTTTTTAAAATTGAATGATAAAGTTGAAAAAATGCTCTTTTTTAGTTATTTAATATCATCATCTCCAAGGCTTTTTTTGGAGGTGATGGCTTTATTTACAGTTGCTATTATTTCAGCTATATTAATTTTTATTGGTCGATCTCCAGAAACTATTTTACCACTTATTTCTTTATTAGCGGTATCTGCTGTTAGATTCATTCCGGCTCTGAATGTTATTATTTCATCACTAACAACTATCCGTTTTCAAAAACCATCTTTTGATTTAATCGTAGATGAAATTGAAAAATTGAATTTAACTGAATATTCTGACGTTCAAAACAAACAATTTTACAATAATAAAAATAAAGATTTTAGTTTAAGGAATAATATTTTAATTAAGGATATTTCGTTTAGCTATGAGTCGGATAAAAGAGCAGAAATAAATGATATAACAATTAACATTAAAAAAGGAACTAGCGTCGGGTTAATTGGTAGATCTGGATCAGGCAAAAGTACATTAGTAGACATAATTTTAGGATTATTAGAACCAAATAAAGGGGGAATTTATGTGGACGATAAAAATATAAATATTTTAAAGTCATATTGGCATAAGCAAATTGGCTACATACCACAAGACATTTATCTTTTAGATGATACAATAAGGAATAATATTACTTTCGGGCTTCAAGAAGACAAAATAAATGAAAAATTTCTCTCGGAAGCAATTAAAGTTTCTCAACTTGAAAACTTTGTTAAATTACTACCTAATAAATTAAATACAATTGTTGGAAACAGAGGTGTAAGAATATCTGGAGGTGAAAAGCAAAGAATTGGTATAGCTAGAGCACTATATAATAAACCAAAAGTAATGATTTTTGATGAAGCAACAAGCTCGCTTGATCTAGATAACGAAAATAAAATTTTGGAAGAAATTAATGAAAACAAAGATGATAAAACATTAATAATTATTTCTCATAGAAATAACACAGTTAAATATTGTGACTTAATTTATGTTATGGAACAAGGCAATATAATTGATCATGGTCCTTATAAAAAAATTATAGAAAAACACAAATATTTAAAAGAAGATAAAATAATCCATTAATAAAAAAAAACTAAATAAACAAAACTTTGAATTTTATACAATAATTTTATCAATCTTATTTAAAAGCAAATTTGACAGTTCATTCAAATCTTTTTTAAAGTCATTTGTAATTACAATATCTGGGTTTTTTGGAAATTCGGGTTTTATATCAAAACCAACGATATTTTTATTGAATTTTTTATAAATTTTCTTTTTTCCTTTTTTTAAAATTTTTTTAAGGTCAGATTTAATAAAAATCTCGATATAATTTTTTATGTTTTTTTTATTGTATGATTGTAATTTATGAAGAAGGCCAACAGCTGCAAAAATAACATTTAAATTTTGATTTGTACAAAATTTACAAAAATCAACAAACTTATAACCGTTTTTTAATCTTTCAAGCTTAGTATATTTTTTAAATTTAAAAATTTTTCTTAGATCATCACCACTTATTATTATTGTAGGTCCAAATTTTCTTGATATATTTTTTTTTAATTTTTTTGCTATTGCTGTTTTTCCAGAACCAGGTAAGCCTGTTACCCAAAACAAAATACCCTTTTTAGAATCAATTTTTTTTTTATTATTCATTTTTTATGAAACTAAATAATCATTTTCTTTACTATCAAATATTTCAAAGTTATACAAAATTTATTGTTGTAAATATGTTGCTTTCAAATATTCTTTGTCCTTATTTTATTAAGTTAATAATTTCATTAACTGGGCTTAAATCTTTTTCTATTTCAAAAGCTCTTTCATTTTTTAAGATTGACTTAGCCACCCTTTTTAGACTTGGATGAATTGATCTTAAAAAATGATTTGCATAAATTACAATTTTAAAGCCATTTTTTATAAGATCTTTTTCATAAGTTTTGGAATATGTAGAAGGTACAGCTATAAGAGGTTTAAAGTTTTTACTTTTTTTAAATTGCTTAGAAAATGAAAATATTTCTTTAGGGTCTTTTTCTTTGCTATGAATTAAAATTGCATCAGCACCAGATTTTGAATAAGCTTCGGCTCTTTTCATTGCATCAGATACTTTTTTTCCTAATATAAAACTCTCTATTCTTGCGATTATAAGAAAATCACCTGAAATTGTTGATTTTTTTGCAACTTCAATTTTTTTACAAAAGTTTTTAATACTTTCTTGAGATACACCTTGTTGGTTTTTAAACAGAGAATTTTTTTTTAGACCCTTTTTATCTTCAAGAACAATAGCTGATACTCCAATTCTTTCCAAAGATTTAACTAAATAAGGTAAATGCTCAATCCTACCGCCATTGTCACCATCAAAGATAACAGGTTTAGTAGTTACATCTAATATATCATTTAAACCATTTATTCTGGAAGAGTAATCAACTGATTGATTATCTGGTTTACCTTTAATAACGGAGTCAGCTAAACTCGATGACCACATTCCATCAAATTCAGCTGATTGCTTATTTTTAATAACACGAAAATTTTCGATAATTAAACCAGTAAAAGGGTTATGAGATTCTATAATTTTAACAATTTTTTTAGCTTCCATTAATCTACGTAATCTGGATTTTCTATTATCTGCTAATGAACCACTTTCAAAAATTTTTTGTTTTATTAATGTCGAGGAAATTTTTTTTGTATATTTTGGTTCAATTAACTTTCCTGACCATTTTTTTAAAGTTGATATTACCTGTTGTCTTGTATTTTTTTGAATACCATCTTTCCAATCATCCCCATGAACTACAAAGTGTGGTTTCAAAATATTTAGATTTTTTCTATAATCTAAACTTTCTTGTGGAATTACGTTTTTTACAAACTTTATATTTTCTAAAACAGCTTTTCTTTGCTCAAAGGTTAAGTATGTAAGATTTTTATATGTTGAAATAGCTTTGTCAGTTAATAAACCAACAGTTACCTCGCCAAGTTTAGAAGCTATTTTGAGAATGTTAATATGACCCTTATGAAGAATATCTGCTGCCAGACCAATGTATACCGTTTTTTTTTTTATTTTTTTTTTTTTTTTCATAATTATATTACATACCTCTATATCAAAAAAAAATGAAAACAAGATTAATTGACAAGTTAGAAATTAAAGATGAAAATGTAGTTAAACCAATATATTTTGAAGGATTAAAAAAAAGGTTTAATAAAAACATCTAACTTTGGTAAAAATAAATTGGAGTATATGTATATTCTTACACTTAGGGGAATAAACATAAAACTGATCTTACCGTAAGATTTATGAAAGTAAAGATGAGAGAATATGATGAGTTAAAAAAAGAATTATCAACTTAATTTTTCTATAAATTTTTTAATTTCAATAGTTGTTTTATTTAAGTATTTCATATTACTTCTCAATTGAATAATATTTTTTTCATATAAATTATAGTTTTCAAATACAAATTTAATTTTGTCAATTACTTGACTTTCATCAAAAATAACTTCTCCAATTTTTTTTCTATCTAGAAAAAAATTATAGTTTGAATATTCATTTTCCTCTATTTTTTTTTCATTTGTTGATAAAAAAATAACTGGAGATAAAACAAAAAATGCAAAAGTATATGCAGAGCCTGACAAATCGGTAATCATTAATTTAGATTTTGAATAGGTATCAAAATAATTTTCACTTATATCATATGAAAATCTTTCATTTTGAATAAATTTATTTCTTAAATATGAATATTTTTTATCCTTTCTATCTCTAGGGTGTGGTCTTAAAATAATATGAAAATTCGTTTTAGATAATAATTCTTCAATAATTTTTTCAAGATTATGTATGATGGTTAATTCTGGAAAGCCATCTATTCCAGTTGGAGCTATAAGAATAGAATCTCTCTCTTTTTTATTATTTTTCAGACTGTCTAGTAAGTAATCTAATTTGGCATAGCCTACTTCTATAATCTCTGGTTTTTTAGTAAAATTGTATCTTAAAAATGTTTCATTAACTTTTACTAAAGATGCAGCAGTTCCTACTAGAATATAGTTGTACTTTAATAATCTTTGGCACATTTCTTTTTCTTTGCTTCTTGTTACCCAAGGATCATCATATAAATTGTGGTGAATATAAATTTTTTTACAATTTTTAGGAAATACATCGCATATATTGTTGCTAACGAAAAAATCTATTCCAGCTATAAATTTTATATAACCTTGCTTAATATTGAGATAATTTCTACCTAATTCACTATCTGTTTCATGACCATAAATAATATAATATTTCGTTGGGTAATTTTTGAAAATATATTCAATATAAAAATTATGGGCTAGAGTTAAATTTTTTCTTGGATGATAAAAAAAAATGACTTTCTTTTTTTTATATTTTGCTAAAAATATCAATAAATTTATTTTTAAAACATTTATTAAATTAAATATTATGGATAAAATCATTTATAAATTTTTATTTATTGTATAATAAAACAAGTGTGATAACTCTAGAAATAAAAAAATTGTCACTAAACCTGTTTTAAATGTATAATTTTTATAATCAATTAGCCAGAATTATTTCTAATATTTCAAAAAAATTAAATTTAAAAAAACATATTACTAACAAATTAATTTATAACGTTGGTTTAAATGGCTTATTATCAAATAAAAAATTTTACGAAAGTGCAAAAAATATAAATGAAAGTGAACTGAAAATTTATTCTCAAAATGGAGAAGATGGAATAATAGATTTTCTTTTATATAAATTAAGAGTATCAAAGCCAAATTTTGTAGAAATTGGTGTAGGAGAATATATTGAGTCAAATACTAGATTTCTATATGAGAGATTCTACCAAAGAGGCCTAATAATAGATTGTATAAAAAACTTAGAACAAAAAGTATTTTCTAACGTAAGTCAATGGAAAGGTGATTTAAAAGTATTAGAAAAATTTGTAACTTCAGAAAATATTAACTCTTTAATTTCAGAAAATTGTAATTTTGATGTAGACTTATTCAGCATTGACATCGATGGAACAGATTATTGGGTAATTAATAAGATAAAACCAAATTTATCAAAAATATTTATTGCAGAATATAATGCAGTTTTTGGAGATAAATTTGACATTAGTGTTCCAGACATTAAAAATTTTAGTAGAGAAGAATATCATCATTCATCTCTTTGCTATGGAATGTCTTTAAAGGCTCTTGTTCGTATTATGAAAGAAAAGGGTTTTTATTTTATAGGCACAAATAATTTTAAAAATAATGCCTTTTTTATTAATCATCTATTTTCAAAGGATAAATATTTTCCTAATTTAGACAAAATAGATGACAATATTTTAAGTTCTTATACAAATTTTTTATATAAAGAAAGTAGAGATAAATTTGGAAAACTAAATTTTTTAAGTGGTAACAAAAGATTAGAAACAATTAAAGAATGTGAAATTGTTGATTTTCAAGACAACAATGGTACTTTAAAAAAAATTAAAGATTTAAAAGTTTCTTAATTAACAATTATGTATTTTAAAATTAAAGATAAAGAAAAAATGATAAATTATTATAAGAAAAATGGTTATATTATAATACGTAATTTCTTTTTAAAAAAAAGGATACATTCAATTAAAAAAAAAATATTAAAAAATATAAAATTAAAACAAAATAAATTTTTTTATTATGAAAAAATAGGAAATAATTCTTATAAGTTAAGAAGAATAGAAAAAATTTCAAACTTTTCAAGAGATGCGAAAAAAATAATTTATTCAAACAAAATTATGAAATTTATTAATTTAATTACAAATAATAAAAATAAATTATTTAAGGATAAGCTTAACTTTAAATATCCTGGAGGAATGGGATATTTACCCCATATAGATGGACATTTTTATTGGAGAGATAGCAAAAATGTTAGAAGGGCAGGTTGGAAAGTATACTCTAATAGTTTTATCAATTTTGTTATGCCACTTGAAAAATCCAACATATCAAATGGTTGTTTATATGTTTCAAAAAAAAATAATATAAAAAAGCTTGGAAATAATTGGAAAGATATAACTAATAAATTAGGTAGTTTTACACCTAATATAAAAAATAAAGACTTAAAGAAATTTTCTTATAAACCAATCGTTTTGGATGTGGGTGATATTTTATTATTCGATTGGCATTGTGCACATAAATCAAGTAAAAATTTATCACCAAAATCTAGAATGATATTTTATGCAACTTATTGTGCAAAAAATAAAAAATTTAAAAATGTCAGAAACAAATACTATTTTGATAAGAAATATAGTAAAAATAATGACAAAATAAAATCTTTACAATTTAATTAAGAAACCAAATTATGTTTGTTTGATCAATGATCTTTCATCTGAGTTTTCTCCATATTTTAATTTAAATCTTGATGGATCTTTCTCTTTTAAGATCATATTTGCTTTAATGTTAGCTTCAGTGACAAATTTTTCAAATTCTTTAGGGCCACTAAAACCATTAACTTTTACCAAAGAAGATCTAAACATTAAATCTTTAAGCCCTCTTCCTTCCCACCAAAGATTTTCTTTAATTACTTTTCTATAAATTGGGGTACCTGGTAAAGGACTTAATATTGCAAAAGAAAAACTATCAGCTCCACTGTTTAACGCAAATTTTATAGTTTGATTAATTTCTTCATAAGTTTCTCCTGGATATCCTAATATCCAAAATGTATGAACTAATAATCCAACTTTTTTTGCATTTTCTATTGCAGGTTTAATTTGATCTATTTTTAATCTTTTATTTATAATATTATCTAAAACTCTTTGAACTCCACTTTCACACGCTAAAGTTACTTGATAACAACCCGAGTCCTTCATGGCTTGAAACATTTCAGTTTGTTTTGCAAGGTGATAATTTGTTTTGATTCCATTTGGAGTGCACCAAGGCAGACCTATCTTTTCTAATTCTTTACACAGATCTAATAAATTTTTTTTTCGTGCAGTGATCGTGTCATCTTCAAATTGAATTTCTCCTATATTAAAATCTTTAACCTCTCTTTTTATCTCTGTCATTATATCTTCTAGTTTTCTCCATCTAACAGTGGTTCCCCACATTTGCGGAGTGGTACAAAAAGTACATTTTTCTGGACAACCTCTTGAACACATAATATTTAAAACTCTATTTGATCTTGATTTTGCTGAATGAAAAGCACCTATATCAAAATAACCTTCCATATTTATCAAGTGCCTTGCTGGCATTGGTAAATTAATAAGGTTTGTAACTCGATCTGAAGGATTTATTTTATATTTATTTCTTGAAATCTTTTTTAATAATCCTGGCACTGTACTGTAGTCTTGCTTATTTATAATTTTATTTACTAATTCTATAATTGTAAAATCACTTTCTCCAATCATCGCAAAATCAATGTTTGGATCTTCTAGATCTTTAATTATTGGCTCCTTATCACCCGGATGAGTTATATTATTTTGATAGTCAATTAATGAATTTGAAATATGATTACCGCCAATCATCACAATTATAGATTTATTAATTTTTTTTGCTATCTTTGCTATATTGTGTCCAGATTGATTTAAATTAGAAAAAAGAATAGATATTCCAATAAGATCAGGATTAAATTCTCTAATAACTTTCTCAATTTTTTCATCAGTTTGTCCAATCATTATTTTATTGTCATCTAGATCAACTTTGTTATGCCAGCCTTCTAAAGCAGTATCGTGTATTTTTACAATATGATTATTATTTAATAAGCTTTGCGCAATGGTCATTAGACCTAAAGATGGTTGAATTCTATTAAGTCCATCTTTTATTCCAATTAGATTTGGAGTTATGAGCAATATTTTTGCTTTTTTCATTTCATTTAATCAAAAGTATACTTTTAGTAACTAAATAAATAATTACAAGTTTTAAGTATGTCTAAAAAAATCAACAAAATCTTAGTAACAGGTGGATCTGGCTTGGTAGAGAGATATTTAAAAAAAATTATGCCAGATTCTCATTATATCTCCTCAAAGGATTATAATCTTACATCTGAAAAAGATGTAAAAAGATTTTTCTAGTTAATAATTTTTTTATTTTGTTTAATCAACTTTTTGCAAGTATTTACTCTAAAATATTCCATTCCTCTATTGAATTCATATCTTTGCTTTTTATTTTTTTTGCATAGTAAGCTCTTCTTAATATTTTCTTAACTCGAAAAGAAAGATCACTAAAATTTCCAGATAAAATTAATTTTAAAGCCATTAATGGATAAGAGGTAATTTTGTTTTTATATAAAAATTGAGTCCATTTCCAATTAAAGCTTCCACGATCCCAAAACCCTTTATTTGCATATGGTCTTATCGGTCCTATTACACTTCCTATAAAGCAAGCTTTTAAATTTAAATAATGAAAAGCTATTCTTGGACCTATACCTTTGCCAAATACTGCATATTTTACCAAAGAGTCTTCAACATGATTTCCACACATTAAAAATATTATATTATTTAATCTTTGTAACTGATTAGTTCTTGTTTTTTTTCTTTTGAAAAATCTAGGTTTAAATTTCCATTCTGTTGTAGTGCTCAACATTTGGTCATGCCAATTACCCACTTCTTCTTCCGTTATATGTCCCGCTGCAATTGCTTTTTTTGTTAAACCATAACCAGGAAAATGTTTAAGTGAAGAAATATTAAAACAACGAGGTTTTGGAAGTTTTGTTATAAATTCTATACACTCTTTTAGTGTATCTTTTGTTTCAAAATCATTGTCCAAAATTAAATCATATACCACATCTACTTTATGTTTTGCTAAGTCCCAACAAAGCGAAAGTGCCTCAGCTTTAGTTCCTGGTCTTTCATAAATTTCATTTCTTATATAATCAGAACCAGTTTGAAGTCCAAAATTTATATAAGCTATACCTGCTTCTACCATCCTTTTTATTATTGCTGGTTTTAAAGTTTTTGGGTGGTATTTTGCATAAAAAGGTAAACCTATCTCTTTTTTATATCTTGGCGCAAATTCGTCTATCCAAGGAGCATTAGAACCAAAAACTTCATCGACAAAATCAATTCTTTTTTTTCTATTACCAGGGCGTGCAAGTTGTGTCTTTAGTTCTTGTAATATATTTTCAACAGATCTTCTTCTGACACGCTTACCTAAACCATCATAAATTTCATGATAAGTTGACTCAACACAGAAATTACAACTGTAAGGACAGCCACGTGATGTTTGTATATAAAAAATACCATTTTCAAGCTCAGGGTCATCTTTTATTACTCTATCATGTTCAATAAAGAACATATTTTTGTGCCCCCATTCAGCAAATGGTAATGTATCCAAGTCTTGTATCATAGATCCCATTGGATTTTTTATAATCTTGTCTCCTTCATGTATCCATAAATTTCTAATTTTTTTATAATCTGTTCCATCTCTAACAGTTTCAACTAATTGTGAAATTGCCACTTCTCCTTCACCAACACATATCATATCAGCACCTCCATTTACTTCACGTTTAATGTGTAGTTCTGGTTCTAATGTTGGGCCGACTCCTCCCCATAAAACAAGTGCATCAGTATTTTCTTTTATTAGTACAGTTAGTCTTTTACAAATTTCTACATAAGGAGAAAGTAGACTTAATCCTACTATTTTTGGATTTATTTTTTTAATTAATTCTACAAAAAGCTCTTCCTCTTTACTTGTCGGAGCATTGTATATATTTCCAATGTATTTTTTATAAAATATAGAATAGGCATTTATACCCTCTATTTTATCAATAAGAGGACGTAATAGACGTATAGATGCATTGTAGTATTGGTATACTCCTATTAAAACGACATTTATTTTTTCTTCTTTTAATTTTGAATTTTGAGCTAAAGCTTCTTTACTTATAGTGTCTTGCAGATTTTTATTAACTTCATTAAGCATTTGAAATTTCTATCATAAATAAACAACAATTTATAATGAAAAAATATATCAAATTTATCATTATTTTAGCAGTCATTTAACATATAGTTAAAAGGCCTCAATTTAAGATATTTCTATACTTTAAAAATTTTTTTATTTTATTGCCTAAATAGCTCCATCTACCTTTTAAAAGTAATTTTACTGCAGTTATCAAATAAGAAGGCATTCTATAAATTAATTTACGAGATTCTCTAAAAGAAGTGGGATTAGGGTTGTTTTTATAGATAAGATTAATTTCATCTATAATTTCGTATTTCAAATTAACATTTAAACTCTCTATATTTTCTTTTAGCTGATTTATTGTTGTCGCTCCAATTATGCTACTTGTGACAAATGGTTGTCTATTAATAAAAGCTAAAGATAATTGAGTTAAAGAAATATTATATTTTTTAGAGATTTGAAAATATTTTTCTGTAGCTGCTGTTGATAATTTTCCAGAGTAACTGGCAAAATAGTCTTTAAATAATTTTAATCTTGAGCCTTTTGGTTCTTGATAATTTCTATATTTCCCTGTTAATACACCAAAAGCTAAAGGCGAGTAAGCTAATAATCCTGATTTTTCCCGAATAGAAATTTCTGCTAAATCAGTTTCATATGATCTATTTAATAAATTATAAGGATTTTGAATAGATACTATTCGAGGTAAATTATATAATTTTGAAAGCTCTAAAAACTTAAGTAAACCCCAAGAAGTTTCGTTACAAATTCCTATATAACGAATTTTACCTTGGTCAATAAATTTTTTTAAAACTAATAAAATTGATTCTATATCATTCCATGACCTATCATTGTCATTAAAATTATAAACTAATTTTTTGTAATAATTGGTATTTCGTTCAGGCCAATGTAATTGATAAAGATCTATATAGTCAGTTTTTAATCTTTTCAAACTATTCTCGATAGCAAGTGTAATATTTTTTTCTGTGTACTGAAGATTGCCTCCACGTATCCACTGTATGCCTGGGCCAGAAATTTTAGTAGCTAATATTATTTTTTCTCTATTATTTTTTTCAATAAACCAATTACCAATAATTGTTTCTGTTCTACCATAAGAGTCTTTTGTACATGGAGCTGAATATTGTTCAGCAGTATCAAAAAAATTTATTCCTTTTTCGGTAGCATAATCTATTATCTCAAAAGATTCTTTTTGATTATTCTGTTCGCCAAAGGTCATGGTTCCTAGGCAAATTGAGCTTACATCTAAATTAGTGTCTCCAAGTTTATTAAATTTCATAAGTTCTAATTTCTTTATATTATCAACCTCATTATAAGTAGCAGTAAAAATTAATTATTGACTTTTTTAAAAAATAAGTCTAGTGGGTTGAGCATACTGAGTTTAGATGGGAAATGATGTTAAATTCATCAACTGTACCTGCATCGGCAAAAACTAAGTTTGAGTCCGAATACCATCCAGTAGAGTCCGCTGTTGAATGAAGGCCAGGAAAAGTCTAATTCTACAATGAAAAATTAGCAACGGCATTAAATTGAAATTAACTCCTAAAATTTAGGAGTTAATAAAGAAGAGATATTTTATGCTATTAAGAATTATTATTATTTTACTATTAATAACATCAAGTTTAAGCGCAGAAAGTTTAAAAGATTGTGAATGGGGCAATAAAAGAGGAGTTCCATGCTTAACAGTAAGCAAAACACCAAACACCTCAGCATATTCTGAACTTGGTATTAATAAAATAATTATTACCAAACAAGATATTATAAACTCAGGAGCTATAGATACAGTCGATGTTTTTCAGTTAGTTTCTGGACTTGATGTTTTTCAATCAGGACCAAAAGGACAATCAACCTCTATATTTACAAGAGGAGCAGAATCCAATCATACTCTTGTAATGATTAATGGAATTGCCATTAATGATCAATCAGTTACTGATGGACAACATGATTTTGGCCAAGACTTTGTTCAGACAATCCAACAAATAGAAATTTATAAAGGTTCTGGTGGAGCACATTTTGGACCAAGTGCAATTGCTGGCGCTATAAATTTTATAACTACAATTGATTATACAAATAGTTATTCTGTGAGTGGTTTTAATGGAAAAAATAATTCTTTTGATGGAAACTACACTAAGATTACAAATAACGGATGGCATTTAAATATTAAAGGAGCAATAACTAGAAGTGAAACTGATAGTTCTATAGCTGATGGAAATGAAGATGATGGTGTAGAAAATGTACAAGTAAATTTAAATGGAGAAAAATGGATTAATGATAATTTAAAACTTAAAACTTTATTATATTATAGAAGTACCCAAGCTGACTATGATGGAAGTTCTACTAGTGAAAAAGGTTATTTTTCAGATAATAGAATGCATGTATTTCAAACTAGTTTAGATCATAAATCAAAAAAATCAGAAAATACTCTTGTATTTCACTATCATAATTATGATAGAGGATATGAAAATATTGATGGAACGGCAGTTTTAGATGAATATGATAGTGAGTCTTTTGTGGTTAAAGGTGAAAGAAAAATTATACCTACTAATGAAAAGTTCTCATTTGGCTATGGCAGCGAATACAAATATGACTGGGGCACCTTTGAAAACAGAGGAAGTTATATAGCATCTACCAAAGGTCATATGAAAGATTTAGGTTTTTTTACAAATGCTGGCTATAAATTAAAAGAGAATTCAATTTTATCATTTTATGGAAGATCAGATGATCATAACACAACAGGTAGAAACCAAACATATAAATTAAATTTTACTCAAATTTTAGGTAAAATTAAATTAGGAGCCACATATTCAACAGGATTAAGAAATCCAACATTGTATGAATTATATGGAACTGATAATTCTGGAATTGGTGGCAACGTTAATCTTGATCCTGAAAAAAGTAAAACTAATGAATTATATGGAAAATATAATTTTTCGAATAAATTGAGTTTTTCATCAACAGCTTTTAGAACAACAATTTTTGATCGTATAGAAAGTAATGAAGCATATAGCAGACATGAAAATCAATTAATTGATTTAAACCAAGAAGGATTGGAAAATGAATTATTTTATAAAGGTAATAATCAAATTTTTTCTATCTTTACTAATTTTACTAAAAGCAGAAGTGCAAAGGGTCAAGCCCAAAATCGTAGACCAGACCTAAATTATGGATCAAATTACTTAAAAAAATTCGTATCTAGCCCAATTGGAGCTTTTAATTTAAACTTAAATTATAAATATACTGGTAAACATACTGATTATGATGGTGCAAAAAATACAAGACAAAAAAGTACAGATATAGTCAACTTATCATTTTCAAAAAAATTATTTGGCTATGATTTTTCTTTAAGCATTTCAAATTTACTTAATGAACGTTATGAAAGACCGGCTACATATAGTCAAGATGGTAGACAGTTTAGGCTAGGGTTTAAAAGAAATTATTAAAAGTATAAGTATTGCAATTAATTATTTAATTTATTAATATATAAAAGTGAACTATTTTAAAATAACTTTA
>Ga0315336_1001174_pt1 | contig 55335 bp, 40 predicted proteins | sample ASW5metaG_FD_204512 | JGI IMG/M metagenome (GOLD analysis project Ga0315336, IMG submission 204512) | Ammonia-oxidizing marine archaeal communities from Monterey Bay, California, United States - ASW #5 | ecosystem: Environmental > Aquatic > Marine > Intertidal zone | place: USA: California...
CTTGTAGGAAACGGTTCCCTCGGAAACCGGCTGGTCATCGGCTGTCACGGAGATGAGAAAGCGGGCCTCGCTTCCCGCTTCGTAGATCGCGGTTTCATTTTCGGCGACGACTTTGACTTTGTACTCGGCGGCAACAGCCGTCGAACTTGCGATGACAGATACGGCGGCCACAATTAGGCAGATGCGATTTAAGCACATCCGGCAGCGAGCGGCGCGCGACAGATTTGCGAAGGGTCTAGTCATCGGTGTGCTTTCAAAGTGAGGGCCATGTATTTTGCAAATTGTGAAGCGTCAGACATCCAGGAGCAGCAGGTCGGTTCAAGCCACTGACGTGGTCGGTTGGCTGGACGCAGTACGCTATGAATCGAGAACGTCGTCGATTACGTAACCTTCGTTGAGCGTGGCCCGTTCGGGCCGGCCTTGGTGCATGTAGATCATTTCTTCGTGATCGATTCCCAGCAAATGCAAAATCGTGGCGTGCAGGTCGTGAACGTGAATCCGGTTTTCGACGGCGTGCATGCCGAACTCGTCGGTCGTGCCGACGGTCTGCCCACCTTTGACGTTACCGCCGGCCATCCACATCGTGAATCCGTAGGGATTGTGGTCACGTCCGTCGCCTTTTTCGGACATCGGCGTGCGCCCGAATTCACCGCCCCAGACGACCAGCGTTTCATCCAGTAGCCCGCGGCGTTTGAGATCGGTCAGCAAGCCGGCGATGGGCTTGTCGGTTTGGCCACAATACTTTGTGTGGTTTTCTTCGATTTTGCTGTGGGCATCCCACTTGCTGCCCGAGCCCGAGTAGAGCTGAACGAACCGCACACCTCGCTCGACGAGCCGACGCGCGAGCAGACAATTGCGGCCGAAGGACAAAGTATGTTTTTCATCGAGCCCGTAGAGTTGTTGCGTCTCGGCGGTTTCTTGAGACAGGTCGACCACTTCGGGCGCATGAGCCTGCATGCGAAACGCCAATTCGTAGGAGGCGATCCGCGCTTCGAGTTCGCTGTCGCCAGAACGCGTCTCGAGATGCCGGCGGTTGAGCTGATTGATAAAGGCAAGTTTGTTCTGTTGCCGCTCGTCGCCGACCGACGCGGGTGTGCGCATGTGGAGAATGGGGTCGGTTCCGCTTCGAAACCGTGTGCCTTGGTACGTGGCCGGCATGAAGCCCGTGCCCCAAACACGATGCCCGCCCGGCGGTTCTTTTTCGCTGTCGAGCAGCACGACGAAGCCGGGCAGATTGCGGTTTTCGCTGCCCAGCCCGTAGCTGGCCCAGGCACCCAGGCTCGGCCGGCCCGCAAGAATGCTGCCGGTGTTCATTTGGCAGACGCTGCCGACGTGATTCAGTCCATCGGCCCAACACGAGCGAATGACGCAAATGTCGTCGATGCACTCGCCCACATGCGGATACCAATCGGAAACCGGAAGGCCCGATTCTCCGTATTGCTTCCATTTCCGCCGGCTGGGCAGCAGAGGATTTTCGGTGACCCCCATCGGTGTAATGACCCGCTCGATCGATTCGGGCAAAGGTTTTCCCGCGAACTCGTTGACTCGCGGCTTGGGATCGAACGTGTCGAGATGGCTGGGGCCACCGTCCATGAAGCAGAAGATGACGCTCTTAGCCCGGCCGAGAACATGCCGGGACTTTGCCGCCAGAGGATCGGTGATGCGTGCCGACGTTGCGGCCGAGACACGTTGCCGTGCGAGTAAGCCGTCGTTGGACAACAAGGCTTGTAATGCAAGCGCGCCGAAGCCGGTGCCCGCGCGGGAGAGCATCTCGCGACGATTGAGCGAAGAACGGAACGGCGGTGTTGACGACATCTCTTCTACAATTCTATTTCCCGTCAGCCGGGTTACTATTTCGTACTGGCGTTGGCCGCTCTAGATCATGTAATGCGATTCATTCCAAGTATAGGAATTCATTGGCATTGAGTAACGTGTGACAGAAGTCGATGAACGCGGCAACGTCTTTTTCGTCGATTTCTTCGGGCACACCTTTCACTTCGCGAGCGGCGGTCTGCGAGGCGACAGTTGTGTCGGACACCAATGATCGTTGTTGCTTGATAAACCGGACGGCTGCTTCGATTTCCCCGGCTTCGGCGGGACGTCCCCAAGCGAGGCGGTACGCGCGATCGACCCGCAACTTCCACTTTCTGCTCGGTTCGTCACGCAAAACTTCTATCGCGAAACCCCGGGCGGCGTCGAGCACCAGCTTGCTATTGAGCAACGTGAGCGCCTGCGGGGCGATGGTTGTTTCGGCCCGCTGAGCGCAGCTTTCGTGCATGTCGGGGAGGTCGAACGATTTGAGAATCGGGTATGGCAGATTTCGCTTGGCGTAGATATAAACCGATCGCCGGTTTCCTTGTGCCTTGGATTTCGACGTCGTCCATTTTTCGCGGCTGTTGAAGTTGGCCGGAAGCGCCGGCCGAACTCCGGGGCCGAACATCTGCGTGTTGAGCTGACCCGCGACGACCAACAACGAATCGCGAATCCTCTCCGCCGTCAATCGCCGACGTGAAAATCGCCAAAGCAGCCGGTTCTCCGGATCGACTTTCTCACCGACGTTCACCGTTTGACCAAGCTCGCGTCGCGCGGTTGATTGCTGGTAAGCGCTCGACGTCATAATGAGCCGATGCATCCGCTTGATGTCCCAGCCGGTCGCGACAAAATCCGCCGCCAACCAGTCGAGCAATTCGGGGTGAACGGGCTCTGCTGCTTGAGTTCCAAAATCGTTGGCGTTGTCGATGAACCCTCGGCCGAGGTGACTCTGCCAAATGCGGTTGACCATCACGCGTGCGGTGAGTGGATGTCGGGGATCGATCAGCCAACCGGCCAGAGCCGTCCGCCGGCCTGATGTTCCCGGACGGGGTGCCTTGATACGAACCCGTTGATCGTGGCGCGCGACGAGAATGAGCGGGAAACCGGCGTCAAGTTCTTCGAGAGGCTTGCGATAGCTGCCGCCGGCCAACAAATGGGTGGCGGGTGGTTGCGAGTCGACCTCCACGGTGGCCATCATCTGTGCCTCACCGGGCGGAGCCGGCCGGTTCGCCAATAGTTCTTTGAGTTGTTGTTTTAAGACGGGTCGACGCTTTTTCTGTTCGTCGGCCATCTTGGCCAGCATCTGTTTTTCGTTGACGATGATCTGCCGGTCCGACCAGAAGACCAGTTGATGCTGATAGGCGGTTCGCGACTCAATGGGGGCGTCGATTGCCGCCAACACGACCTCGGGAAACTTCAGGCGTTTGATCCGCCCAGCACTGGCCCGGGCCTGCGATTCGATGCGGTGCAGCTCGCTGCGCACGTCGGCGGTCTCGTTGAGCCACTGCTGCAGTCGTTCCTGATAGTCGATCAATTCATCGTTTGTCCCGATGGGCACACGGTCTTTGAGTACGATGCCGGCAAAGCACGCTTGCAGCCGATAAAAGTCGGTCTGCAAAATGGGATCGAACTTGTGGTCGTGGCACTGGGCACATCCAACCGATAAGCCGAGAAACACCGAGCCGAAGTTTGACGTCAAATCGTTGAGCGCATCCTGCCGGGCTAAGAGAATGTCGGACGCATTACTTTCATCGGGCCACATGCGATTGAAGCCGGTAGCCACCAGCGCGTCGATGCTTTCGCTGAAAAGTTCATCACCGGCGAGCTGCTCCTGGACGAACCGGTCGTAGGGTGTGTTGTTGTTGAACGCGCGGATGACGTAGTCGCGGTACTTGTACGCCAACGGCCGGTCTGGGTCGGCGTTGAAACCGGCCGTATCGGCATAGCGCACGAGATCGAGCCAAGAGCGGCCCCACGTTTCGCCGTATTGGGGGCTCGCCAAATAAGAGTCGATGAGCCGCTCGTAGGCATCGGGCCGAGCGTCGGTCAGGAAGCGATTGACCTCGGCAGGAGAAGGCGGTAGACCGAGCAAATCGAACTTAGCACGGCGGATGAACTCTCGTCGATCCGCGGGCGGAGAAAACGTCAGTTCCTGCGATTCGAGACGGCTCAGCACAAACGCATCGACGGGCGTTCGCACGAGTTCATTCTGCCTGACTGGAGGAACCTGCGGGCGCTCGACCGGTTGAAAGGCCCAGTGCGAATGTTCCTCAGCAGTGAAGGGCGACTCGGCTTCCGACGGGCTCTCCGCGGCGCTCAGACCTACCAGCGCGAGCGCAACGAGCGCACACGACGTGCCCACGACAATCAGCCGTGTCACGAGACGAATGGTGGTCTTATTCATTCTCGGTGGCATCGCGAAGTTCGAAGGAATCGTCGGCATTCGAGTATGGTAGCGAGCGGAGAGTTCCCAACGATTCGATTATATCGGCTTGCTGGACCGATAAGTAGCATCGAAGCAAAGCCCCGAAATAGGACGTTAAGCGAGAATTCCTCGAACGACGCGGCCGTGAATGTCGGTGAGCCGGAAGTCGCGGCCCGCGAAGCGGAACGTGAGTTTCTCGTGGTCGATGCCAAGCGCGTGCAGAATCGTGGCGTGGAGGTCGTGCATGTGCACTCTGTCGACGACGGCGTTGTACCCGTAATCGTCAGTTTCTCCATAGGCGATTCCCGGCTTGACCCCGCCACCGGCCAACCAGACGGTGAACCCCTTGGGATTATGGTCTCGCCCATCGCGACCCTGGGCATACGGCGTGCGACCAAACTCACCGCCCCACCACACGAGCGTATCTTCGAGCAGCCCCGAACGTTTGAGGTCGGCCAATAACGCAGCCACCGGTTGGTCGGTCGCTTTGGCGTGGACCTCGTGCTGTTTGAGATTGGAGTGTTGATCCCAACGAGGCGTCGGTGCGTTGTCGGAGTAGTTGATTTGGATGTAACGAACGCCCGATTCGGCGAGCCGTCGGGCCATGATGCACTGCCGCGCGAAGCTATCGGTCTCCGGCACATCGACGCCGTACATGCGAAACGTCTCCTTCGTTTCACCGCTAAGATCCAAAACCTGCGGGGCACTTTGTTGCATTCGGTAAGCGAGCTCGAATGAGCCGATGGCCGCTTCGAGTTCGTCGTCGCCCGCGCGACGCTTGGCCTGTTCTGAGTTCAATGATTGCAACAGTTCGAATTGGCGACGTTGTTCGTCGTGTTTCATCCGGTCGTTGGCGACGTGTTTGATCCGTGCCTGTGAAACGGGGATACCGGCTCGGCCGACTGCGGTGCCCTGGAACGCGGCGGGTAAAAAGGCGTTCGAATAGTTGCGGGGCCCCCCTTTGCTCGCGCAGGGGTTGATGGTCACGAAACCGGGCAGGTTCTGGTTTTCCGTTCCCAGCCCGTACGTCAGCCAGGAACCGACCGATGGACGGATCAGATTCGTCGCCCCGGTATGCAGGAATAATGTGGCCGGGCCGTGCGCGACGCCTTCGGTCTGCATGCTGCGGATGACGCACAGGTCGTCGACATGCTTGGCAACATGAGGAAACAGTTCCGAAACCCACCGCCCCGACTGGCCGTATTGACCGAACCGCCAGGGCGACTTGAGCACGCGTTCCTTGGTGATCTTCCGCGTACGGGCGACGTGGAACTCGACCTCTTTCCCGTCATCTTCACTGAGCTTAGGTTTGCGGTCGAACGTGTCGACCTGGCTGGGGCCGCCTTGCATGAAGATAAAAATGACGCGCTTTGCCGTCGCAGCGAATTGAGGTGGTTTCGACATCAAAAGCGGTTTTGTCTCAGCAGAGGCTTGTTCCGCGCACAGCCCCGCCAACGCGAGTTGCCCGAATCCGCACGAGGCGGTTCGTAACATGTCACGCCGGGAAACAGTCTTTGTGATGCCGAGATGTTCTTGCATGAGCTTGTTCGTGATAAGCCGTGTTCTTATCTGTCTTGAGGGTCAGTCGAGATAGCGAAAATCAATACATGAGAATAACGTCTGGTAAACGTGTGCCCAAGCCGAGATTGCGTTCTGCCGTTTGTCGGCCGCTTCTGATAATGGCCGTTCGTGCACGAAATCGAGCGTCAGTCGCCGTTCTTCCGCCGTGGGTGGACGGCCGAGCGTCTGTCGAAACGCATAGTCGACGCGACCGGCATCGTTGCCGTCGATCATTTCCACGAGTTTTCGGGCGGCGTGCTCGCTTTGATCCATCAAAAACGGGCTGTTCATTAAGAATAGGGCTTGAGTGGGGATCGTGCTTGTATTGCGTTTCCCGATGACGAGATTCGGGTCGGCGAAGTCAAACACTTCGAACAGGTCTTCCAACCGGTTTCTTAACACCGGCAGGTAAACACCGCGGCGCAGCGAACGAAACTTGTAATCGAATTCCGATTTGACCGTTCCAATGACGGCGGGCCCCGCCTGACGCCCGTCGAGCTGCCCACTGACGACCAGCATCGCGTCGCGGATCGCCTCTGCTTCCAATCGACGCCGGTTCATGTGCCACAACAAACGGTTTTCCGGGTCAACGGCTTCAGCGGCCGGCAAGCGTCGGCTGCTCAGTTGGTAGACGTGCGACAGCATGATCCGCCTCACGGTTTTCTTGATCGACCAGCGGTCATCGACAAAACCGACGGCGAGGTGGTCGAGCAGTTCGGGATGCGACGGCAGTTCACCGCTCTTGCCTAGGTTGTCCGGCGTGCGGACGATTCCCGAACCGAACAGGTGTAACCAGATGCGATTCACGATGACACGCGCCGTCAGCGGGTTCTCGCGGCTACCGATCCATTCGGCGAATTGCAGGCGTCCGCTCTCGCCTTCGTCGAACGTGACGGAATTCCCATCGCCGACCACACTCAGGAACCCGCGTGGCACCGAATCGCCCTCGTTGTGCACGTTGCCGCGAATGCAGATGCAGATGTCGCCCGGCTGATCTTCCTCTTCGACCGACATTGTCACTGGCGCCGGCGGCGGTGCCTTTGCGTAGAGTGTTTTTAGCCTTCCCTTCAGTGATGTTGCCGTGGCCTCGACTATGCGGATTGCTTCTTTGTGCTTTCGAACTTCTTCCGCGCTCACCTGCTGCGATTCACCTGACGGCGACAACAGCGAGGAAAGTTGCTTGTCGGACGCTCGTTTGCCGACAGGGAGAAACTGAACGGTATCGGCGATCGCCGTTCCATCAATGTCGACGCAGTCGATTTGAACGGCGGCCGGCGACGCGGCGGTGAATCGATACGTTCCCAAAGAGACAAAAGCACCGTCGATCGTCGGGGCTTGCCGCTGATTGACGCGCACAGTGTCCATTCCGTCGGCGTGTTCGATCGTGACGGGAACGTTTGTCGCTCGGTTAGCATGCGGTGCGTAGCAAAGGCGGACTTCGTACCGCCCGTTTTCCTCGAGCGTGCTTTCGTAACGAGCGGTGGAAGCGCCTCTGCTTGAATATCGGTAACCGTTGCCCACGAACGGCTCGACACCTCGGCTCGACGCCCATTTGCCCCGCAGTATGGCGTTCACGTCGTCGATAGCAACACCCGCCAGCCGGTCGGGCGTCAGCAGACTGGCGACTTTGGCCGATTGCTTTTTGAGTTCTGCGAGCTTCGCTATCGCCACCTTCAGTTCTTGACGCAGTGGGTCGGACTGGGCGCGGTGTGCATCGAGCTGACGTTGACGGATCGGCTCGACGGGCAGCGAGCGTTCGATGTAACTCGACACGTTGGCGTGAACGAGCGTCTTGGTGCTGCGGAGAATTCCCGACATGGCGTAGTAATCGCGCGTCGGAATTGGGTCGAATTTGTGATCGTGGCAGCGGGCGCAGCCGATTGTCATTCCTAAAAAGGCGCGGCCGATCGTGTCGAGTTGTTCATCGACGACCTCCATCGACAACAGCTCTTTGTCTTGCAGCTCGTAGTTCGTGGGTGCCAAAACGAGAAAGCCGGTCCCGATGAGGTTGTCCCGACGAGCCTCGAGCATCTCTTTGTCGTCAGCGAGAAGGTCGCCGGCAATCTGCTCAACGATGAATCGGTCGAACGGCTTGTCGGAGTTGAACGCGCGGATGACGTAATCACGATACCGCCAGGCGTTCTCGAATACCCGAGTTCGGCCGCCACCGCTTGAGTCGGCGTAACGCACGACGTCGAGCCAATGACGCCCCCAGCGTTCTCCGAAATGCGGCGAGGCCAGCAGCCGGTCGACAACCCGTGTGAAAGCGTCGTTCGAGCTGTCATTGAGAAACGCTTGCATCTCAGCCGGCGAGGGCGGTAGCCCGATCAGATCGAAATAGGCCCGCCGCAAAAGAGTCCGGCGGTCGGCATCGCCGACGGGAGAAACGCCCTCGGCTTCCCACTTGGCCGAAATGAAACGGTCGATGTCGGTGTGTGGCCAATCGACGTTTTTTGTGGACGGAGCCGGTGTCTGCTCCAGACGTTGGAACGACCAATGGCGACGTCCTTGTTCGAGATCGATACCGGCCGGGCGAGGATCGAGTTTGCCGCGCCGCGGGTCGGGTGCTCCCATCGCGATCCATTTAGAAAAATCATCGACGATGTTCTTAGCGAGCTGCCCGTCGGGTGGCATTTCGAACCCGTCGTACCGCATCGCATCGATCAGCGGACTTTCATCGGGCTTTCCCAAGACGATGGCAGGGCCCGATTCACCGCCTTTCTTGAGGCCGGCTCGAGTGTCGAGCAGCAGGCCTCCGCGTACGATTTTCGATTTCTGCGAATGGCACTCGTAACAGCGCTTGACGAGCACGGGCCGAATCCGCTTCTCAAAAAAGTCGCGCTGCTCACGGCTGAGTGAACCAGGTTCGGGATCGGCCGCGAACGCACCTCCGGCCGACAGCGCCCAGACCGCTAATGCGATCAAGGGGAGCATAGAAGGACCGAACCCGGTGCCACGTGTCATCACCGCCCCCTGAAGACGTCTATTGCCAGAAACAACCAAACGACAGCACGCCTGCAGACTGGCGGCCTACGATACGTCTATCATAAGGGATTCCAGCTCCCTCCGCATACTGATTCGAGCGAAATTCGGCCGGCTTCAACTGGCCTGGAGCCTGCCCGCCGTGCAATTGTGATCGACAGTCTCTTGGTGACGCCGAATTCGGGAAACGCCGGAAATCATGTGGCATCGATGCAGTTTCGAATCTCCGCTGCGGGAAAGATCGCTTGAGCCTCAAGGCTGTCCAGAATCTGCGAATTGAAACGAATACAGGTCGCCATCCTTGAGTTCGAAATGGAGCCGGATCGGCTTGCCCGCCAACTGGCTGACGTCCGCACCGTTCTTCCAGCTCGCAACCTGCACGGTGGAATCACCGAAGAGCTCTTCGCAGTCGTCGAGCGTGAAGCCGGGAATCTCTGAACCGTCGGCGTTTTGGATCGCAACTTTCAGCGTGCCTGCGGCGGACGTCGCATAGTTGAGGACAAGCTGTTTGCCGCTGAAGGTAAGAGGCTTCGTGGTCATTGCACCGCCCGCGTAGGGCGCGTTGAGCGAGACAAAGCCATCGAGCCGAATCGTGTAGCGGCGGACGCAGCGAATTTCGTTCCGCCAGGCACCCTCGTCGAAATGCAGCGAGATTTCGTTCGGCAGCCCGGGGGTGTCCGAAGGCGTTTCGAATAAGCCGTAACTTTGATAGTTGTCGCCGTAAATCCAACGATGTTCACCCTCGGGCCCAGGTCGCAGGAACGCCTCGTCCCAGCGTTTGAAAGCGCGTCCGTCTCGGCTCGACATAAACAAGCCGTCGGTGAGATCCGTTCCCACTCGTTGATAGAGCTTGATGAGTTTATCTCGCAGGTCGACGGGCGGGAGTTGCTGAACATGTTTCGAAAGAGGCTTGGCGACGTAGCGCGTCGGGAAGCCGAACAGAACGTGCGGGGCGCGGTAATACGGGAGTATCTGATTCGTATACATCTGCTGAGGCGGGGAGCCGGGATAATCGAGTCCCACCGGTTCGCTCCAGGTGTGAAAATCATCGGAATGGCACATGCCGATCAAGCGCAGCCCACTGAATTGGCCTTCGCTGAAGAAGCGAACATACATCGAATACCGGTTCTGTTCGGCGTCCCAAAAGGCGGTGTTATGCGAATCGAAGGCGCCCTTGCTGACAACCGGGCTGTCGCTCAGTCGTTTCCAAACGACGCCGTCGGCCGATTGAAACGTCCATAGTCCTTTGCTGGTGGTCGTTCCACCGATGGCCTTGTAGCGTTGTTCGGGAGGGCAGTCGGGATTGGAATCTTTGAACGGCGCAAAGTTGTGCGCTTCCGGCGTTCCCATCCAAATGATGTTGTTGTCATCGGCGCCCGGCCATTTGAAGAGCCCGAGATTCGGACGCGTCCAGTGGATTCCGTCTTCGCTTTCGGCATAGCAAACCGCCTCGGATTGCGCCTGGCGAAGCGGTGGCTTGTCGATCAGGTAACGATGCCCGCGATAATACATGCGGTAGATGTCGCCGTCTTTGAAGACGGTGGGATAGCCGCTGGCGTTCCCTTCCCACGGCTGGTCGAACGTCATCGCAATTTCGCGAGGCCTGGGATGGTGCAATTTGAGCTTGGCGCCACCTTCTAGCGTATCGACCAGCGCTTGATCGACGAGTGGCTCGAGACGCGAATCGATGTCAATCGGATCGGCGGCCTGCGCCGTATCAACTATGACGAACGCGATGCTGCAAATGAGAAGGGAAAAACAGTGGCGCATGATTCGATATCCAGGTGATGAATTCGGGGAGGAAGGATGAACGTTGATTCGGGCAGGTCTCTGCACTCCAAGGTCGCAGATGAATCGTGAGATGTCAATTAGCCGATGTGCCGGCTTGCCGTGACACGCCGTTAGCCGAGTCAGGAGTTGGCGCGATAGTCGGCTCTGACACGTCAACGGAATGAGTAATCGATAACGACGTTCATGCGATAGCGTGCACTAGCAGCCTGTTGAAAAGTGGGTGCCACTGGCGGCTCGCCCGCCAGTGCGTTAAAGAACTCCCAAGAAAACACGGCCCGACCAACTGCCCGTGGCACCCGATACAGTGCACTAGCACAGAGCAAAGCTTGCGGATATCGTGAAACGAACCACGCGACTTCGATGAATCGCAATTTCGCTCGAATATCAGACGGCGCTTCCCCCCAGAACACAAAGGTGAAACACAGCATGTTTCGAAGCCGAAAACAACAGTTGAACCGCCGCTCGTTTCTCACGGCGGCCTCGGCGGCCGTCGCCTGGCCGTTCGTCAACATGCCGATTGCCGAAGCCGCGGATCGCCGCGTGCGAACGTCCGACTACCCGTTTCAGTTGGGTGTCACCTCGGGAGACCCGGCACCCGATGGAATCGTGATCTGGACGAGACTCGCTCCCGATCCGCTCAATGGCGGCGGAATGCCCGACGAGGACGTTCGCGTTCACTGGCAAGTCGCCAACGATGAAGGCATGACCCGTGTGGTGCGTAAGGGCACGGCGACCGCGACGAAGGATTGGGCTCACGCCGTACACGTCGAGGTGCAGGGGCTCAAGCCGGACCGAACGTATTGGTATCAATTCAAGGCGGGCAGCGAAACCAGTCCGGTGGGGCGCACACGGACCGCGCCGGCTCCCGACGCGATGCTCGACACGCTCCGTTTCGCGTTCGCTTCGTGCCAGCATTACGAATACGGCTACTTCACAGCCTATCGCCACATGGCCGAAGAGGACTTAAACGCCGTCGTGCACCTAGGCGACTACATTTACGAAGACGGCGCCTCCGAAATCCGACCGCGCCGGCACAACGGACCGGAAATCGAGTCGCTGGATGACTACCGCAACCGGTACGCGCTGTATCGTAGCGATCCGGATTTGCAAGCCGCCCATGCGGCGTTTCCCTGGATCGTGACCTGGGACGATCACGAATTCGACAACAACTGCGCCAGCGACATTTCCCAAGACGAAGGTGTGCTCGCGGCGGACTTTTTGGCGCGGCGAGCCGACGCTTACAAGGCGTACTACGAACACATGCCGCTCAGACGATCGACGCTTCCGCACGGGCCGATGATGCAGTTGTATCGAAATGTCACGTACGGCCGGCTGGCTCAGTTTTCGGTGCTCGACACGCGGCAATACCGCACCGATCAACCCTGCGGTGACCAGAACAAGCCTTTGTGTGAAGGCGTCTTCGACCCCGATGCCACGCTGCTGGGGAAAATTCAAGAGAAGTGGCTCTGCGATGGACTCACCGCCTCGCCGTCGCGATGGAACATTCTCGCCCAACAAGTGATGATGGCCCGCGTTGACCGGACGCCCGGTGACGCGGTCGCCTACAGCATGGACCAGTGGGCGGGTTACGAGGTCGGTCGCAAAAGGCTCATCCAGTTTCTCGGCGAGCACAATATTTCTAATCCGGTCGTGCTGACGGGCGACATTCACACGAACTGGGTCAACGACCTGAGAGTCGACTTCGACGACGAGAAATCGCCGACCATCGCCACAGAGTTCGTGGGAACGTCGATCGCCTCCGGCGGCGACGGAGCCGAAAAGCGAGAAGACACCGAAGGCGTGCTCGCCGAGAATCCATTTGTCAAATTCTACAACGCCGAACGGGGCTACGTGCGTTGTGAACTGACACCCGATGAGTGGCAAACCGACTTCCGCGTCGTCCCCGTCGTCTCGAAACCCGACTCGCCTTGCCTCACGCGGGCATCATACGTCGTCGAGAACGGCAAACCGGGAGCGGAGCGGGTGTGAGCGAATCGGCGGCGAACACCAATGCTACGGAAACGATCAACGGGCACAAATGATTTGGCTTGGTACTGACTATTCGTGTTCATCTGCAACAAACCCCGCAAGGATCAATCGAAACCTGCGCCGACGAAGAACACCTGCAGCACAAAATTGATCAACATCATTCCCAGCCAAGGCAGTAATAGCAATTGGCCAGGATCTTTCGATGTACGCTTACTGCGCAGAAACGCCACACTCGCGACGCACGTGATTTCGGCAAACCACACTGCTGCCACTGCAACATCGCCGTAGTTTCCGGCCCATAACGGAATGTTGCCGATAGCTAGGATGATGAGCACGATTGGCACCGGCATTAGTAATGCGGGAAGAAAGCCTTCGTGAAGGCCATCCTTGATACCCATGATGACGGCGAAGGACAGGTACCCAATAACCAGCAGCCCGACAATGAAAATCCGACTATGAGTGCTTCGATCACGAGCCATCCGAAGTCCTTCCGACGAGAAGAATGCACTGGTGCGATTTCCATTTCGCCTGTCATTCGACGACTTCCACGTCGATTCTGGCGGCGCCAATGGTCTCCGCCTATCATGCACAGCCGTAATCGACGGTCAAAACGAATTCTAGAAACATTAGTCCGAATTGGGGATTGCGCCTGACGTACTAAGTTCGTCGGTACCTCAACCTCGTTCGCTCAGAACTTCGCTCACCGATGTTTTGATGGCGCCGCAGATGCGGTCGAGGTCGAGGTGGTCTTCGTGTTCGCCGAACGGCTCTTCGACGTAATGCGCGATTCCCTCACCGGCGATCACGAAGTACGAAGTCAGCACGGTCAGCGGAATCGTCCAGGTGCCGAAATCGTCGACGAGGCCCCACGGCAACACCAGCAGATAGGCGGTGATGCACTGCCAGGTGAAGGATCTCCAGGAGACCGACATCAACGTCGTCTTGATCCGCTCGCAGCCGCCGCAGACGTCGAGCAGCACGCGGGCCTCCGAGTCCAGCACCCAAAGCTGTTGTTCGGAGAGCGTGCCCTCCGATTTCCATTTGTCGAGCAGAGCGTAGAGTTGCTGCGCGATGTAGCTGGGCATGTGAGCCGGCTTGGTCTCGTCCGACTCGAATCCCGGTAGCTGTTTCAAGTTGGCGTCATCGCGGAGATGATCCTTGAGCCCCAGGCAAAAGGCGACGATGAGATTGTTGACCTTCCGGCGCTCGTCGGCGTCCGGGTGACGAAACTCGCGGATTTTGATCGCCAGGTTGCGGCTCACATTCACCAGCGTGCCCCAGAGCGTGCGGGCTTCCCACCAGCGTTCGTAAGCGCGGTTGACGCGAAAGGCAATGATCAAGGCCATCGCGAACGACAAGGCTGCGTCGAGCCCTGATGGAACATCAGGAATGTAAGAAAACGGTGGATGCGATTTGAACAATGACAGGCAGCTATAAGCCCCGACCGCTAAGGCCCACAGCGAGACGTGCAGCAGCGGTACTGTAATTCCAACACGTTGGGGCATTGAGCTTTGATCCGAAGATCTCAAGACGAACGATGGAGGAGCCGGTGACAACGGCCGCCGCGATACGGCATCTTGAAAATCGCCATATGTTCGACGCAGCGGTGGCTGACATCGTAACAATCGACGGTCGGCCTTCGCCAGTGCGGCCGGCGCGCGTCCCTGCGTGTATTCGTCACATGATCGCTGCGACGAGTGATGTTCAATACGTCCGATCACAGTGCCCAGTTCGCAGCGCAGAATAATCATCGACGGCCCAGGAAATTGCTGGAGAAAACACCCGAGTTGACACGATAAGTGTACAGTAGTATATTATCGGTCTGGGCGGGAATAAAGCGGTGAAAACAGCAAAACAGACGACGCAGGACGACATCATCACCGCCTTGCGGGAGCAAGCCCGGCGGATCGAGGGAGCGAAGCGGCCGGAAGGTGGCACGGTTGTCTCAACAGGGTGCGACGATCTGGATCGGCTCTTTCCAGAGAACGGAATTCGGCGCGGGTCGCTCATCGAATGGCACGGCAAGGGGCAGGGGAGCGGAGCCGGAAGTTTGGCACTGATCACTGCCCGTCAGGCCTGCGCCGACGGCGGAGCCTTGGTTGTGATCGATCGAGAGGGAACATTTTTTCCGCCTTCGGCGTTGTCGCTGGGAATCGATCGGGAGCGACTCGTAGTCGTTCGGCCGGCAAATGCCCGGGATGAATTGTGGGCCATCGATCAGTCGTTGCGCTGCGAAGCGGTTTCAGCCGTCTGGGGATACGTGGAGCGATTGGCGGCTCGTTCCTTTCGGCGTTTACAACTCTCGGCGGAAGCGGGAAGCGGGGTCGGTCTGTTTGTCCGTCCGCTGGCGATGCTCGGCCAACCGTCGTGGTCTGATGTGCGGCTGCTTGTGGAGCCGTTACCCGCCGGGGGCCGGTCTCCACAATTTCGCGTGGAAATCGTTCGTTGTCACATCGGACGAGCCGGTTCTTCAGCGGCGTTTGAAGTCGATGAAGCCGGCCCGGAGAAAGCCGGCGCAATAGTTCGGAAAGTCTCTCATGAAACGCGTGCTCTGCATCTGGATTCCCAACTGGCCCATTCAGCGGGTGCTTACCGCAAAACCGGAACTGAATAACCGTGGTGTGGTGTTGTGTGTCGAGCAACGCGGGCGAGGTCAACATGTGCTGGCGTGCAACCGGCGAGCGGAACGGCTTGGGGTTCATCCCGGCATGCCCTTGTCGGAAGCGATTTCCTCGTCAAAGGCGGGGCGACATACGCTGCATGTCGAGCCTCATGATTTGCATGACGACCGCTTGGCCCTGGGTGAGTTGGCCGTCCGCTGTGAACAGTACAGCCCTCTGGTGGGCATCGAAGATTCACAAGCTCCAGAAAGCCTGCTGCTGGATGTGACCGGTGTGCCGCATCTTTTTCGTGGAGAAGACAATCTCGTCCATAAAATCGTAGAAGATTTTTTGTTGTGGAATTATCGCGTTCGAGTCGCCGTGGCCGATACGCTGGGAGCGGCATGGGCGGCGGCCCATTTCCTCGTGACCGGTGAGACACCCGTTGTTTTGGCTTCTGGTCACACTAAGGCACTGTTGAATCTGCCTCTCGGGGGGCTTCGGCTCGCTTCGGTGACGGTCGACTTGCTCAATCAACTGGGCATCAGCCAGATCGGACAATTGGCGGCGTTTCCCCGTTCGGGGCTCAAGGCCCGCTTCGGACCGGACGTTCTCAAGCGGCTCGACCAACTGAACGGCCGATGCGACGAAATCGTTGTCGCCCATCGGCCGTTGCCGGAATTCAAACAGCGGTGGTCGAGCGAGCATGCCACGACCGACAACGGCGTGATCGAACGCATCGTGTTTCATTTATTACAGCGGCTGACTTCTGTCCTGCAAGACCGGCAACAAGGCATCGTGAAGTTGGAATGCCGTTTCGAGTGCGAACAGGAGAAGTCGATGTTACTCGAAGTCGATCTTTACGACGCGACCGTCGATACGAAACATCTCTTCGAACTGGTTCGCTTGCAATGGGAACGCCGGCAGTTTGCTGCGCCGGTTCATGAGATCGTTCTCGTCGCACAGGGCAGGGCACCGCTGTCATGGCGGCAATGCGAATTGTTTGCCGACGGCACACGTGAAAACCCCCGGCAACTGGCCCGACTCGTGGATCGATTCAGCAGCCGACTGGGGCGCGATTCGGTCGTGCGGCCCCGGCTTCGCCCCGATGCCGTACCGGAACGGTCTTACGTTGACGTCCCGCTGGCAGGGTCTCAAAAAAAGAACAGCCGACACCACAAAATACGCATGGCTCCTTTCGAACGTCCGCTGTGCCTGTTGGTTGAGCCTGCTCCGATCGAAGTGATTGCCGGTCTTCCGGACGGCCCACCGGCCGTCTTTTTTTACCGGAACCATCGGCACGACGTGGCTCATCACCGGGGGCCGGAACGTATTGAAACAGCGTGGTGGCGTGGCCCCTCGATTCGCAGAGATTACTACCGGGTCGAGACCACGGCAGGCCAGCGGTTCTGGCTGTTTCGGCGCTTACAAGATTTCCACTGGTTCCTGCACGGAGAGTTTGACTAGATCCCGTTCGGGATAACTGTAGCGGCTATCGGACGGTGTTTAGTCTTTGAATATCGTCTCTACGCCGCCAGAACCCGCTACATTGATCCCGAATGCGCTCTAGAAGCCGTCCAAAAACGACTGGATCACGAACAGAAAGCGTACGCGAAAACGTTGTGCCTCCGGATCCCTTCTCCCTCCGGGAGAAGGTTAGGATGAGGGCGAATGAACAGCCGACGCCCCTCACCCCAGCCCTCTCCCCCGAGGGGAGAGGGAGCCAAACAAGAACCCCCAACCCTCTCCCCTGAGGGGAGAGGGAGCAAAGCAAGGATCCCAGCCCACTGCTGCAAGAATCTCGAACCGCTATTGAAGGTGAGGGAGCAAAGAAATCTTGGACAGAACCTGCCTTCCCGTCGCCCCGAATTTCGTAGAGCCAAAACCCTCTCATGCGATATGCTGAACTGCACTGCTTGACGAACTTTTCTTTCCTCGAGGCGGCTTCGCATCCCGAGGAGCAGGTGGCTCAGGCGGCTCAGCTGGGGTATGCCGCGTTGGCGATCACCGACCGGAACAGTTTGGCGGGAGTCGTCCGGGCGCATACGGCTGCCAAAGAGCAGGGCTCGAAGATCATCATCGGCTCGGAGATCACACCCGCCGATGCCGCCCCGATTGTCTTGTGGGCGGTGAATCGAACCGGGTACGGCCGGTTGTGCCGGCTGATCACTCTCGGAAGACGGCGGGCTCCGAAAGGGGAATGTCATCTGACGTTTGCCGATCTGGCGGATCATGCTGAAGGGCTCATCGGTGGAGTGCTCACTTCCGATGAACCCGATCAAGGGGAACGGGTACTGTGTTCACTACAACATTACCGGGATGTTTTTGGTGAGCGGTGCTACGTGATCGCAGAGCTTGACCGGGGCACCGACGATCAAAAACGAATCGAGCAAATTCATCATTGGTCCCGGCAGTCGGGTGTTCCGATTGTCGCCGCCGGTGGTGTCTTGTTTCACGCTCCCGCGCGGAAGGTGTTGCAAGATGTGCTGACGGCGGTACGACACGGCACGACCGTGGCCGAGGCGGGTGACCGGCTGCTTCCCAATGCACAGCGCCATCTCAAAAGCATCGAAGAGGTCCGGGCGACGTTTGCAGAGATTCCCGAAGCGGTGCATCGCACATGCGACATCGCCGGCCAATGTACGTTTTCTCTGGATGAACTGCATTACGAATATCCGGAAGAACTGGCGCCCCGCGGGCAGACGCCGCTTGAATATCTGAAACAATTGACTCAGGCGGGAGCCGACACGCGTTACCCCCAAGGCGTTCCCCCGAAGGTTCGCACGACGATCGAGCATGAGCTGAAACTCATCGAAGAACTTCGGTACGAAGCCTACTTTCTCACGGTGTGGGATCTCGTTCGCTTCGCTCGCTCCCGGGACATTCTTTGCCAAGGCCGGGGGTCGGCGGCGAACTCGGTGGTCTGTTTCTGTCTCGGTGTGACCGAAGTCGACCCGAGCCGAATCGACGTGCTGTTCGAACGATTCGTGAGCCGGGAAAGAGATGAAGCTCCGGACATCGACGTCGACTTCGAGCACGAACGCCGCGAAGAAGTGCTGCAATACCTGTACGAAAAGTATGGCCGCGGCCGCGCGGGAATTGCCGGTGTCACCATCACCTACCGGTCTCGCTCGGCCATCCGCGACGTGGGCAAATCGCTCGGCCTGTCTCTCGATCTCGTGGATCGTTTGGCCAAAAACGCCGACGGCTATCGCGAGACGTCGGACCTGCCGGCCCGATGCCGCGAAGTGGGTCTCGATCCGCTTTCTGAAACGGGGAAACGATTCGTCTATCTCGTTCAGGAATTGATCGGCTTTCCCCGGCATCTTTCGCAACATGTCGGAGGCATGGTGATCACGCGCGGCCCACTGCACGAGTTGGTCCCTATCGAAAATGCCGCCATGGAAGGCCGCACCGTTGTCGAATGGAACAAGGACGACCTCGATGACTTGGGACTGCTCAAAGTTGACTGCCTGGCTTTAGGAATGCTCACCGCTTTACGAAAATGTTTCGACCTGGTGCAACAATCGAGCGGACGCCGCTGGACGCTCGCCGAGATTCCCGAGGGTGATTCGGAGGTCTACGACATGATCTGCCGGGCCGACACCATCGGCGTGTTTCAGATCGAAAGCCGAGGCCAGATGAGCATGCTGCCCCGGCTGAAGCCTCGTTGCTTTTACGATCTCGTAATCGAAGTAGCCATTGTGCGGCCCGGCCCGATTCAGGGGCAGATGGTGCATCCCTATTTGAAGCGGCGTAGCGGCGAACAAAAGGAGGCCTACCCCAACGACGAAATTCGCGACGTTCTGAAAAAGACATTGGGGGTCCCGCTGTTTCAGGAACAGTGCATGCGTCTGGCCGTCGTTGCGGCCGGGTTCACGCCGGGTGAAGCCGACCAATTGCGCCGCGCGATGGGAGCCTGGCGACGCCCCGGCATCATCGACAAGTTCCGGGAGAAACTGCTGGGCGGGATGCGCGAGAACGGGTTGAGCGAGCATTTTTCCGAGCAAGTTTTCAAGCAGATTCGCGGCTTCGGCGAGTACGGCTTCCCGGAATCGCACGCAGCCAGCTTTGCGTTGTTGGTGTATGCCTCGGCGTGGCTAAAGCATTACTACCCCGCCCAATTCACGGCTGCGCTACTAAACAGTCAGCCGATGGGATTCTACGCGCCGGCTCAGTTGGTGCAGGACGCGCGCAACCATGACGTTGAAGTCCGGCCGGCCGACGTCAATCACAGCCGGACCGATTGCACGATTGAAAACGGTGCGCTGCGTCTTGGCTTACGGATGATCGTCGGGTTGTCACGAAGTTCTGCGCAGGTCGTCGAATCGGCGAGAGCCAACGGGCCGTTCGCGTCCCTGGACGATTTCCACAAACGCACGACGTTGAACATGTCGCAGATCATGAAGCTGGCCGAGGCCGATGCGTTTCGATCGCTGGGACAAAGCCGCCGACAGGCATTGTGGAACGTCTTGGCACAACCCCGGCAACAGGCACAGCCCCGGCTGTTCGACATGGCGGAAACATTCGAAGAGGCAACGCCCGAATTACCCGAGATGGTTTTGCAGGAGGAAGTCCATGCCGACTACCGCACCACGAGCCTGTCTCTGCGTTCGCACCCACTTTCATTTCATCGAGCCGATTTGGAGAAGTTGGGGGTGAAACTTGCGAGTGACCTGCCCGGCATGGCCAACGGCGGGCACGTGAAAATTGCTGGTTTAGTTTTGCTCCGCCAACGGCCGAGTACCGCTAAGGGCATTACGTTCGTGACCCTCGAAGATGAAACGGGAACGGCGAACCTCGTCGTGCATCAGAAAACGTGGGAACGGTTTCGATCGATCACCCGTCATTCCCCCGCTTGGATCGCCCATGGGCGGGTCGAGTCGAAGGAATCGGTGATTCACGTCGCCGTCCATCACCTCGAAGACCTCTCGCAAAGGTTACAAGCACTGAGAACGACGTCGAGAGATTTCCGCTGAGCGGGCTTTTTGCAATCCTCATGACGCGTGAGCTGCCTTTGTTTATTAGTCGTCATTCCGTTCGATCTGATTCGCAGAGCGTGACGCTCCGTCACAATGAGAGTTGAAAGTGAAGTTCTGAAGTTGTAGCCTGTAGTTCTTGCCCGGATCGCAATCGCGACACCGTCTCCCGAGCAACCATTGACGCTCAAAGCGACCCTCGAATGGCGATGCGCCGTCTGAGAGTGGCCAATGATGTACCTCTGGGAGACCTTACCACGCTTCAATTCATCGAATTCGAACCTAGTCGCCGGCACTCTTGCAATGCACCTCATGTCGATGGTCCGTCTTGTGGCCCGCAATCAACCCCCTCCCAATTCCGGTCCTTGGTCGTTGGCGGCCTGTCTTCGCAGCGTCAATCACGCCGGCCGGTCCCAGTCTGACGATTCATTTGCATTCCCACTGATCGCCACGCTCGCCCTACTATCGGCAGCCGCTGTCTCGAAATGCCGTTGGACCGGTGGCACGTTCGTCACGGCGACAGAGAGCGGAACGCGGGAGTCAGGATTGTCCACCGTCAATCAAGACTACCCTATTGGCCGTGACCAAAACCACAAGTACTGTCGAACCACATTTGAATATGGGCTCGTTCGTAGCCCTCAGAGTTGAAAAATCCCGTACTAGAGAGATCACAGATGATACAACGTAAGACACCGAGTCATTGCCCGGAACTGTCATGGGCCGCATTTGACTCGACAGCAAGACGCCGCCGCCCAGCAACGCGACATGCCCCCGCTGCGCTAATTGCACAACAGCTCGAAGACCGGACCCTGTTGAGCGGACTGAACGGTGTCGTACAACTTCCTCTTCCCGAAACAACCGGCGAGGTGTTTGTTGTCGATGACTGGAACAACGACGTCACCCTCAACGACATCGGCTTTAATTCTCATGCTGGAAACACCGGCGCGACAGAATCACTTGAAGGATTGACGACGATTGCCGTGACTTCGGAAACGCCCGACTCGCAGGGTGGGAGTCTTGAATTCTCGTTCGATTTCAGCAGTCAGCCGGGACAAGAGTTGTTTGCCGGTTACTTTGCCTCGTTGTGGGGTCTTACCGACACGCTTGTTTCACTCGACGGCAGCGGAACGCAGCCCCTGTCAACAACGCAATTCCCCGGATATTTCTTGGATACACAGGATATCTTCCGCGACTCGCTGATCCTTGGGGATCGTAGCGTGGAAGCATTGCAGTTCGACGTGTTGCTTCAGTCTGCTGAACCGGTGACGCTCAAAATCGAGCTGAATGACGAACACGGCATGGACGTTTTCGCGCGGCGGACGATTGACCCTGCGACTCCCGTCCCCGCGTGGGAGACGATATCGCTTTCCATTCCGAGTGCGTTTAGTGATTCCGTCGCAGGCGCGGGCGACCCTTCTGGCTTCGATTGGCGACAGGTTTCCACGTTTGCAATCATCGTCGAGCGCGTAAACGTGGGCGCTGGAATCGAAAACCCCGATGCAGGAAAGTTCCTCATCGACAATCTCGAACTTGTTGATACCAACGGCCAATATCCTGACCTCGATCAGATTCAGGATCCCGTATCGCTGGGTCTGCTGCCACAATATGAAGACGCTTTTCTGGATCATGTCCGAGCGACGAGTTCGCTCTACTTTCTGGACTGGGCATCGACGGATTCGCGTACCGGCGGAATCATTCAGGATCGGTCGACGTTTGCCGACCTAATGACGGTTGGCGGTGTCGGCTTCCAGTTGACTTCATACGTCATTGACGCCGAACGCGGATATCTGTCGCAAGAAGATGCGGCGACGCGGGCTCTCGGCATCCTACGCGTTCTGCACGACCAGCCACAAGGCGCCGACCGTGTGGGCACGATCGGCAACGAAGGATTCTTTTATCACTTCTTGGGCATCGACGGCCTTCGCAAACAGAACTTCGACTTTGAAGCGACAGAGGACGTCGATGAATCAAAGAATACGGTCGAGCTCAGCACAATCGACACGGCATTGGCCATCGCCGGCGTGGTGACCGCCGGACAATACTTTGACGGTGACACGCCAGCCGAGGCAGAAATTCGAAATCTTGCCAACGCGATTTACAGTCGCGTGAATTGGAACTTTATGCTCGACGACGACCGGTTTACAGACACGAGACAGTTCTTCTTGGCGTGGAAGCCGAACGAGATTCGAGACGACGACAGCGGTCGGTTCGGGCGGTTCAAGTTGGACGACGACACTGTAAATCCGACGGGGCAGTATGCTAGTAAGGACGTTCAAGGAGTCGAAGTACCGGCCACCATCGACTTCTATACCGATGAAGGCCTGCTGATTGCTTTGTTGGCCATGGGTTCCCCAAATCCCGATCACCGGCTCGGCCGGGACGTCTGGGATTCGATGTTTCGGGAAGATCAGGGCGATACGTTCATTAAGACGTTCCCCGGCGCTTTATTCACCTATGAATTCCTGAGTGTTTGGCTGGATACCGAAAGGCTCGGCACCGACTCGCATCCAACGCATCCGGTCAATTTCTTTGAGAATACCCAACACGCCGTGCACGCGACTCGCGATTACGCGATCGCGAATCCAGAGGACCGCGCCACCTGGCGCGACGACGGCGGTGAGAACCGATGGGGCGTCAGTGCCGCTGAAGGGCCGTTCGACGGCTATTTCGCCCACGCCGCACCACCCGCCGCACTCGCGGCCGACGGTGGATTGATCGAGGACACGCATCCAGAGCAACTGGAAGCCGAAGCGGGAACAGGCGACGGTTCCACATCCTTTCGCCCGAACGCATCGGGGGGGCAGACGATACAGCTTGACGACGGAGAATCGCGGACGATCGCTTTTGACGTCACGAATTCAACTCGCTTCGACGTGATCGTCCGTTATAGCAACGACAACTTCGGGCCGCTGGAGACGATCGAGGTGTTCGTCGACGCAATCTCCGTCGGTTCGTTTGAAGCTCAGGATACGGGCGATTTCGGCTTAGGCTGGGACACGTTTGCCAGCAGCGATCCGCTGGGGCCCGTTTTTTTGGACGTGGGCGGCCACGACGTCACCGTTTCGGTCAGCGGCGGTGACGGATTCGGCGTGGAGGTCGATGTTGTGATGCTCAAGCGCGAGCCGGAGCTGCGCCCACTCGCTGATGGGACGTCGACGGTTTACGGGGCAGGCAGCGCGATCGTGCATGCACCCGAGGAATCAATCGCCGCCTTATGGGAGTCGACACATCTCGGACTGCTCCATTCACGCATCGGTTTTGCCGACGCCTTCACTCTCGACATCGCCGACGCGGTACGCCCCGATACCGGCGGACCGAACGTGCTGCGAACCAGCGGTTCCTGGGCGAATTTCAACGGATTTAGCATCGACCACGGCCCGATGCTCGTGATGATCGACAATTACCTCGAAGATAATTTCGTTCCCCGCCTGTTCATGTCGCATCCAGAGATCAACGACGCACTCGATGAACTATTTCCCGATCAGAAAGTCGGCGGTGACGTCACGGCTCGAGTTGCAAATGGCAGCCTCATCCTGGTCGGCGACGAATTCGACAATGAAATTACGATCGACCAGGTCGGTCTTCAATCGGGTCAATATCGCATCAGTTCGGTGCAGACAACAATCAACGGCAGCAGCGAACCAGTCATCGTGGAACAGGTCACTCGAGACATCCTCGCGTTTATGGGCCGCGGTGATGACAGCGTCGCGTTTTCCGATATCGCCGCACCGCGGAATATCATCATCAATGGCGGCCTCGGCGACAACGTTGTCACGGTGAGTGCGTCGACGATCGCTCTGAACCTGACCGTCCGAAACGGTGGCGGCGACGACATCTTTGAACTGCTCGGATCGACGGTGAACGGGCATCTCTCGGTCGTCAACGGCCGTGGCGGCAGCCAGACAACAATCGCCGCATCCTCGATCGGGCGACATGTCAACGTCCGAAACAATTTCGGACTGGATCATTTCTTCATGGAGCTGTCGTCGGTTGACGGCAGCCTCAACATCATCAACGGACATGGCGGCAGTCTAACCCAACTCGACAACACGTCGATTGGCCAAACACTTCGAATCATTGGCGACCGGGGTGCCGACGACATTGAGATGTCGGCGGCGACGGTCCAGAACAGAACGATCATTCGAACGGGTCGCGACGACGATGCGATCGTGATTTCTGATTCGGTCTTCTCTCGTCTTTTTGTTGCAGACGGTGGCCCCGGCACTGACAACTTCTTTGACGGCCTGAACAACATTTTTGGAGGCCCTCGCATCCTTAGGAACTTCGAATCATGATCGCCACAATCGTAAGGGCAAGACGGGCCACTGCCGACAATTCACGATCCGATCGCGAACGACAGTCGCAATGTGCACAATTTTGCGTTCGAAGATGTCCAACTCGGAGGTGACCTGCTCCCGAGAAACTGATCCACAGAAATTGAGAACATCGAGGTACAATTTGGCCGTCATTCGAGGGAGATCGTGACCACGGAAAAGCCTCGATTTACGAACGAGCAGATCGCGTTTGCATTGCGGCAAGCGGCCTCTAGTCTTAATTAGCCCACTGTCCGTTGGCGTGAGCGAACAGAGGGAAGTCATCGTAAGGCTTGTCGGGCTTGAGTTTTTGGGTCTTCCTGGCTACACTTCGCATGCTGTTGACCCTTGCAGTGAGGGAGCGGCTTTTTTCGTTTCGGCAGACTGGTAAAAAGGTGTCGTACCGGGTGTCGTTCCATTATTACCGCCCTCTCAGGGAAGTCAGCAACTCATCGTGAACTAACACTTTGGGGCCGTAGCTCAATTGGTTAGAGTACCGGACTGTCGATCCGGGGGTTGCGGGTTCAAGTCCCGTCGGCCTCGCTAAGTAGCTGAAGAATAACAACTTCACGCAAGCCGCTCCTTATTCGTTGGGGGCGGTTTTTTATGCGCGCTGGAACACGACTTACTCGTTTCCTGCGGGAACTGCGCCTTCTGAGTTGGCGGAGCGAGTACCGGACGGCAAGTTCGGGGGTCGCGAAACGCTCGAAATAGTAAGACAAGCAAGAGTGGCTGACTGACGATCCGGCACTCTGATGGGCTGTTAACGGCGAGTACGAGCAATTCGTCGGATCGCAATCTGGTTTGGGACGACCGCTCAGGTACTGTACCGGCATGTCTCCATGGCAATCGAATTCGCGAGCCAAACCCGATCCAGTGCATGGTGAAAGTGACATACGCTGTCGAGCATCACTCTTTTCATGCCGAGCGAGGGGGCGAGTTCTCCTTTTCAGGCGTACACCGTTCCATGATTTGCTGAAGGTCGGCTGGAATGGTTCCATGCGTTTCTGCAACGCGCTTTGCGACGGATGCCGCCATCCCTAAATCACCGGCTGCGACGGCGGCTCGAAACTCGCTGAGTAGCGGCTGGATTCTCAGTGCAATCGCGGCTGCTTGCAAGTGAGCAGAACGCTCGGCCGTCTCGTAAACCGACAGAACCATCAACCAATCGGCACGTCGTTCATCGTCGTCAATAGTCCAAATGCGCCGACGGATGAGATTGATGATCGCCTCGCGGTACAGCCGCTTGTGCTCAGTGATATCGTCACCATTGGCTTGAAGACGCTCTATCGTCGCTTGTGGAATGTCCGTCTTCTCTAGCGTCAGAGCGGTCAACTGTCGATTGAACAAGTCGGCCAATGCAACGCGTTCCTGTGCTGCGGTGAACCGTCTTCGCTGCTCCGACAATGAGCGTGCATTTCGACTAACTCGATCGGCTTCAACAGACAACGACGGGCACTCATCTCTTGCCCGCTCTGCAAACTGAATGGCCAACTCGAAAGCGTCTGTTGCCAGGAATTCACGTGCCTGCTCAAGGTGACAACGGCCCGCTTGCAGCCCTGTTTGCTCCGACGGCAAACCACTGCCAATCGTGGGGCAGTATCTGCTCTTTTCAAAGACAAGAAAAACGTGGTAGCTGGGATAAGGTCGATTTTCTCTCACGGCCTCGATCCTCTGATCGCGCGTGAAACTCCGGAGTCGCTGTGTCTGCTCATCTCGCATCTTGGGCCACGGATCGAGCCCCAAGACGTTCGGAGCCGTTTCTCCCGTCAACGTCGCCGCGAGATTTCGCCACGAGTAGACGGTAGCAATCTGCAGCGGATTCCGCTCGATAGCGGCCGCGAAATGTTCCACGGCTGCAATAGGATCTCGAAGCAATGCGAACACAACAGCAAGATTATGGTGGGCAGCCGCTTCAGAAATGGATGGACGACCGATCGCGTTTTTCAGACAGCGAGCCGCTTCGGGAAGTCGCCCGTAACGGGCCAGTACAGTTCCTTTGAGAAAGTTTGCGGTTCGAAAGATCTCGTCCCGATTCGTTCGATCGCAAAACTGCAGCAGTTTGTCGAGTATGGTCAGAATGTTCTCACCGTCTCCCGCGCGGAAGGCAGCCTCTGCGCGGCGAAATAGTCGGTCTCGCCACGGAGCATAACGGCAGCACCGAATCGGAGTCCATTGCTCATCGATATACAATTCCGTATTTGGCTGAAGGATGCTGTCGGACTCGATTTGCTCGCACAACGATTCGGGTGTAGCGGTCGTGACAACGTAGCCGTCAGAGCTATGCAGCCGAATGCTCATCACTTCGTTGCTGCTGTTCACGGCACGGCTCCTTGGCTTCAAATTCGATAAACTGAAATCCTGAAGCGACAACGAGTAACAGGATGTCGTCGTCTCTTCCTACGGCCGTTTGAAAACGTGGAATACGCAGTGCGTCCTTCCAACGCGAGGGTACACATACTATTCGAGAAACAGCTTGATACGTATCAAGAGGCAAGAGTGGAGGAATGCCAGACCCGATTGAGCAAGCCGCATCCTGACACTGCTTGAGCGATAACATTCGAGGTGCTTCGGGGATTGCCGCCCGATTCACGAAATCGTCCACTCGTTGCCTTAAGTCCTCAAGGGCCAGGTCTTGATCAAGCAATTGCGGTAGCGGCAGTTCGCGAATCAAGCGCCGTGCGAGCGCCTTCCCATCAGGCAATCCTGGACACAGTCTCTCGACGACATCAGACACATCCCAAAGCCGGCACTCGTAGGGTGGCAAGTCCGCTGTCGATGAGCCTGCGGCAGTCGGTAGCAGCATCAATTCCAGTGCGCTCAGCCGAGAACGAACCCGTTCTCCGCTGAGCAACCGTCGTAGCATTCCCTTCAGGTCGTCGGGATCGGCAGATTGTCGACATTGCCGGGGAAGGGATGGGACGACCTTCAAAGTTTGTGGCTTTGTAAAGCTCCGCAGTCGACCACGAATGATCCCGTTGAACCATTTCCAGAGTTTCTTCCACCATGGGAACGGTTTCGGCGTTCGGACTGGAGCTGGATAGGCCAGCGCTTCATAAGTTTTCTGTGCGCCTTGCTTTAACATGGTACTACGCGTCTCAGCACCGATGCGAGCCAGCGCAGGTTCTAGTTCTTCTTGTACGATCCTAAGGTTTCCATCTGCAGAGTACAACGAGGTTTCCGCTGACAGTGCGAGTGGGGGCGCGTGCTGGCGAACGGCCGGCAACTCGCTCTTTGAATCGAAAAGATGTTGGTGGATCGTTCTCCGGAGCACACGTCGCGTCTCAGAATGTGCCTCATTTTTCGACAGGCTCATTCGCGTGTACCCGACGGTGAACTGTCGAAGTCCAGATCGCTGGTAGTGATGTTCGATTGCGTCGAAAAAGTTGGTATTCGACAAAAACTCATATGTGACACGCGCGCCGACAATAACCGCGTCATCCACTGTCAATCGACTCCGATTTCCGTCGGTGTCTGACAGGCCAATGACAAAGTCAACCGGCCAGTCGGCGTCGAGTGCCCTAAGTGTGTCAGCGGCCGGGTGCTGCCCCTGAACCGGCCCGATGTAGACGACAATTCCGATACTGCCTCGAATCTTCGAACGGTTCATCTCGTAACGAACGTCGCAAAGGCATCGCCGGAAGTCAGAATCAACGCGTGAGAGTTCCACCGCAGACGCGACGAATAGAATGCGCGGTTTCGGACGAACACCACGCTGACGATGAAATCGCTTTCGAGCGTTCAATAAATCCGTTAACTCTTGTTCGGGCACGAAATGAGGAAATCCGTCTCCCGTGACGAGTTTACACAATTCCGAAACATCGCCCCTATGTCGTCGACACGTATCCTTGAGCGCCGACGAGACACGAGTCCCGAATTCACCACTAGCCACGACGAGAGCCGGCTCCGCCTGTTGAGTGGTACTTGACACGATCTTCTCCCTACTTGGACTCTGCTGAATCGGCACTAGATTCGTCAACGCCCCAGATATCGTGAGCCAGTTTCGAGGCATCCAACTGAATCACGTATTTGCGCCGGAGATCTCTGACGGCAGCGCGTTCCAGTGCAAGAAACTTTTTGTCGTCGATGCCACCCCCGGCGAGGTGTCGTGTCAGCTTCTGCTCGATCTCCTGAAGTACATCGATGACATCCTCTTGCGGGCGGCCGAGGAGATCGCTTTCGGTCAACTGAACCAGATCCGTAAGAATTGGAAGATGACTTTCGCGCACAGACTGGTCATCCTCCATGAGTGCTTTCCACGCGTCACCGCGTGTCGCTCCGAGAGCGACCCGTTTCTGTCCGTTGATATACGAATATCCACCCAACCTATCGAACAGGATTCTACCGGTCTTCAGCTGCAAATGGATTGGGATTGCCGCTGCGGCACACAAATGCTCCTTCCGTGGTCTGACCAGATCTGTTGCCGGTTCGTAGCCGGGCTCTGCAAAGACGGGAAACGTCGTCGATTGCGTAAGGAGCGCATCATGCGCCTCTTGTGCGGCTACCAGGGCTCCTGGTTCGATTGCAAACCTTGTGCGTAGGAAACGCCATTCGTTGTGGGCTGCTGGCACAGCTCGGTGGTTGGGAACGATCCGACCCGCGATGCTCGACACAGCGTCTTCGTTTCCCTCTATGAAGAGCCAATCTGACGAATGCCGTCGGGCGTCGTAAAAGGGATCAAGTCGGCATCGAGGTTCGGCTGCATGAATCGCTCGCTCAATTGCTCTCTCGAATCGTTCAGGATCAATGTGCCGGGCATCATCGATGCGTTCGAACCGCGAATACTTCCCCGAATCAGTGGCAAGAACGCTCTGAATCTGTTCGAGCAGTCTTGCAGGATTCTTTTCTCGGACGGCGATTGTGCTGACCCGCTGGATGATCTGACTGGCGTCTTCTTGGATTCGCTTCCGGATCGATTCACGGTCGAAGATGACACACGCATCCGTTCGCGAGGCCTCCTCCCAGTGAATTTCATATTCTGAATTGAAATTGTGCCATTGCGATTTGAACAAATCCGTTGCGTCCAAGTATTGCTGTTCGAGCTCTGTCACGGTATCAAACATTTGTTCGATCACCGTACGTGCGTTTTTCCATACTTCAAGGCAAGCCTCGCGTTCTATCTCTCGCCTCAAGTCGTCGACTTTGGAAGTACTTCGCGCTGCTGTCGCACTTTGTGCTGCTGCACGGTATTCAAGTTCCTTCTTGAGCTGGCTCAATTCGGCGATAAGGTCGGCGCAGAAATCGGTCGCGTTGGTGAGTCCGGCATTCACAACAACTTGTGCCAATTCGTCCGGGAGAGCCTTGTTGACCCGTTGAATCGCGCGGGTCAGGGTGTCTAGCTGTGTTTTTGCGACCCGCATGGCCTTGGCCTGCAGTTCCTTTCGCTTCCCGTGGAGAAAAACCTCTTCATTGTTATCGTCGACCCAAGCCGGGACGTCCGGCGTCGTGACTCTGATGTGATTCCGTCCTAGGCCGTCCAGCGAAACACCGTGCTCCGAGAGGAAGTCCCTTGCCTTCGGCCTCTTCTCGGATTCATTTGTCGAGAACACTTCCCTGGCGATACAGAGAAACGCGAATTTCTTCACGTCCCTAAATGGCGTCACCTTTAGTGAGGCGTATCCGTAGGCGTCAAAGCACTTGATTTGGCCGCCTGGTCCCGCAGTTCGATGGTTGGTGTGCATGTTGACAATCGTGTCGGAGAAGGCTTTTCCCAGCGGTAGGGCGAGGGTCGCCAGCATCGCTCCCACGTTCCGGTCGTGGGCATCGAGTCCAGCCAAAGTCGGTTCCGGAGCCAGGATGGTGTGTTCGAAAATCGGGGTGTGAGTCGCGTAATCAACAGCTTCTGTAAGTCGGGCAGCTGTGAGCTGTCGGATCCGCGTGCGGTCCGGGCCATCGGGAACGTCTGTCGCCGGAAGCGTCAAAACAAACGAAAGATTCGCGAGAATGTTGTTCTGGTCAAGCCAACATCTAAGCTGCCTCGCAATTTTTGAGGACTGGGCGGTGGTGCCTCCTGGAGTCGTTCCGACGAAAACCACTTCGGCGGGGAGTGATTTCGATACGGTAATGCCGGAGCCTTCCAGCAATGCACCGGTTTCCTCGACCGTCTTCGCAAAAGAACTGCCAACGAATGGCCGGAACAGTGCGCCGAACGCCTCATCAAGGCGGTGTTTGTTTTCTTCCACGTAGAACCAACAGATGCGGGGCATCTGACCGGCCCCTTTTCCGACAGCGTGATTGCACTCCTCGCGGGAGAGGGCATGTTTGTATTCTTCATGTTGCCAAGCCTGCGACAATCGCTGTGTGGCGCCTTCGGCTTCGCCCAAATCGACAAACCGGTCATCTGAAAGAATATCAACATCCGAGTGTTTCGGCTGAGACGTCGTATCGATATTGAGGACTCTTACAAAGGGCGGTATCTTTCCGAACATCTTCGACCATTCTTTGAGACAGTGCCTCAACTGAAAACCAGGACGTGTTCCAACTGCAATAACGACAAATGCGGGAAGCTTTAGATCGGTCGCCGCTCGCTTAAGGATCGCTGGATTTGAATCGAAGCGTGTGGGGACGACCTTCGGCGTATTTCCGTTGTTCAGTGGCGCGGCAACTGAATTGGTCATCATTTGGTTCCTTGCGTGTAGGTCTATTGGATGCTTGAGCCCGGAGAGCAACTTGTACTATCGTTGGGAAGGCTCTGGCTTTCGCAGATCATCATGAGGTTGCATTCGCCAGCACCTGATCTCCGTACTCGATTGTAAGAGTCGTTGAATCGTTGACTCTGATCTGGTCTCCATATCGTGCGACCATCGACCGCCCTTCCGGCAGATCAGGAAGATTGGCCGTTGAAGCCACTTGGACAAATCCGTCGCCTAATTGCGTGACGCGTGCAACAGGGGTCAGATCCCGTGAAAGTTCGGACGGCCGGACGAGCGGATGCCGTCCGGATGCTTCTCGACAGAGCAGCCATTCGGTCATTCCCTTTCTTGCATCCACGACAGGGCGAATCTGATCGGAGTTGCCACCCCAAATAGCGATCTGGTTGCCGAAATTGGCAAGACGGTGAATCCGGTGCGATCTCAAAAGGCGTTGAAAGACGATACATCCGACGAACAGGGTTCCAAGCCCGCTGGTCACGCGACCCCACCGTACGAACACCGGGCGCGAGAATGTCAGTCGCTTGACGACTTGAATCTCGGGGAGCGCATTGGTATTTCCGCTGGCAAATGGATATGGCTGAAACCGCGCAGAGAATTCGAGTAGCCCATCGCCGGATATCTTCTTGATGAACATTCCACTCGCTTCGTCAAAGTCGGCGTCGACATTGTTGGACGACACTGCTGCGAGAAAGTAATGCTTCAAAAAACCAGAATCGGCGGCATGTCCAGCGACAAAACACGTCGGCGATGTCGTGAACAAAGGTGGAAGCCAAGCAGCGAGAGCATCGCTTGCGGGAAGCTCAGACAGCGAACTGGAGTCTTCACCGGCAAGGACTTCAAGGTGCACCGGTGATTCTTCAATCGTCAACTTCCAACCTATTTCATGAATGACTTGCTTGCTCTGGTCGGTCAAAACGAACGCTAGATTCTGACGTCCAGCCCTCTCAAACTGCAACGTCGATTGCCAGTGCCTTGAATCCGGATTCCGGACGTCGGATTGAACAAGCTTCGCCGTGCTGTCTCGGATCGTCCATCTTTGGTGGATGCCGCGGCGGGTGCAGATCGCGATGAGTTCATCGCTCGTTGCAAGTCGGTTTGCGAGTGTCAGTTTCCCGATTAGGCGAACTTCAAATGGCAGAACCGCCCCTTTCGGCAAATGGGAGAACGCAAACAAGTTCGCCGACGGGAAAACTTGTTCCAACTGAACATCGTTAATTCGAACCTCACCTTCTAATGTCAGCTGCAGCCCCTTAAGTCTGACCTCGACGATGACGCCCAGCACCCCCTGTTCGCCGACTACGACTGGTGACGTAACGTATCGATCATTTTCCAGTCGTAGAGGTACGCTTTTGACCGCACCATCACGGCCAATCAGTTTTGCTCGCAGCCCGCGACCGAGTGAACTGAAGACACGAGCGTCCATGCTCTGTCGAACTAGGCTGACAGTGATGGGGTCGTCCATCAGCGCGTCTCGACTGAACTCCTGCTCTGAATCGACAAGCAGAACTCGCCCGGATTGTCGTTCTGCATGCACGAGCAATTGAATTTCGTCTCCGCTGCAACACTTGATGTTCCTGGTTGTTGCTGAATACTCAGCACCGGAAACGTTCCCGTTGACCAAGGTGGCGACGTATTCTCCTGATTGCTGAGTATCGTTGAATTCAAGGGCAAACTCCGCTCCGTTCGCAGTAGTCCGAGCCGTGGTCACAGTGAATTGTCGCGGCGAATCCACGGAATCGACAACGACACCATCCGGACGTGTGACCCGCAAATGTGGTGGCGTTGTCAGGATTGCTTTCTGGAAGTCATCGAATCGACCGTGAGTCTTTGGATCAATTTTGAAACGGACATTGATCTCGATAGGCCGACCGCACGCTTGTGCCTCGATGTCGAGCTTTGCTGAGATCTTGGGGGGCTCTTCAGCCGGAAGATCGCCGGGCACTATCGACAGACTGGAGGTCGACTCGAATTCAACACCTTCCTGATCATCAACGACCCGCGTTCGTACGACGAAGGCCTGCTGTTCGGAACCTGGGGACAATTCGAATCGCGCCTCAGGAATCGCCGAGTCGGCCGTCAATCCGTCCTTCGCCTCAATAACTTGTCCATCGCCGTCGAGTAGCTCAAACTGAGTTTTGACACTCAACAGGCGACCGGAACCAACTGCGAGGTTCGCGCCATCGACAAAGCTCGCCGAAGCCTCAAGTATGTTAGGACCATTGGCTGACACGAACCGTCGAAGCGTTGTGGTGGGTGTGGGCAAATCAAACCGAATGACAACGACACGAGCAGACGCTGCATCACTCCCACGTCCAATAACAAGTTCGTCAACATTGGCCTGGCTTCGAACAACTTCGACTTCTTTCCCCGGAAACGCAGCCTCATACTTCTGCGTGGATGACGCCGAAGACAATGTTGGAGAGGCATCGAATCCGATGGCGACAACTTCTCCGGCGACGTCACGCAAGGTCAATTCCGACTTTGCCATCTCATGTCGTGAGTACCGACGAACCTGGCCAAGCAGTTCAAGAAAGACGTCCACAATCCGCTCCGGCTCAGACACCTTGTGAAATGCGCCGTGGCGAACAGAAGCCATTTCACGAAGCAACTCTTCTGCATCCGGTCGCGTCTGCACGGCAATGGTGTGCAATTGGCACGTCACGCTTTGACGGAGGAAATCTAGGATTTCTTCGGGTTGTTCATCGGGAATTCCGTCGGACAAAAGGAAGGCAATTTGGACGTCGGGCGGGAGCTGCTTCAGTGCCGAGAGATAGTTGGTGCCGCCGGAGGGTTCAATTGAATCAATCCACTTTCGTGCTTCTTCGAGCTCCGTAGCAAGATGAAATTCTGGTGAGACGGATGGTGAGTCACCAAAACGAATCAAGACAATGCGGACATCACTTCCTAGAAGTTCGAGCCCGAGCTTTGCAGCTTCTTTCGTGTGCAGCATGGCCTCGTCGTTGTCCATTGATCCGGATGAGTCAAGAATGAGTGCACACCGCAGGTCGGATGAGTGAAGCTCACCGGCGTGACATGCACACGCAAGGCCCACCGATATGGCGACCATCAGCACAAATGCTCGTTTCCACAGACCCAGGCGATTCGATTTGCACATCGTTTCTTTCCTTTGAAAATCGTTTCAGTAGGTTTGCCAATGCCCGTAGTCCTGCCTTGGAACGCCTCGAAAGAATGCGTGAATGAAGACTGCCAACATAGAGATAGATTTGAATTACAAGACAACGTTGTCACGGAAACTGCTGCGATTCTGCCGGTATGCCATCTCGACCTGCCGCTTTGGACGGTACCGCATCTCATTCTCGACAGGACGGTCGTGGCAGTTGGCTGCGGCAGTTGTTACAAGTAGTACGAGCGAACTACGCCTGTTGTAACGTTAAAATCCGAAACCGTTCGTTCCCGCAACGGGGCGCGCAACAGTCCACGGCTTAGACGTGCTTCACACGGATGAGCGAAAGAGAGATGCGTAGAACTCGCCAAACGTGCGTTGCCGGCTGCGCAATCCGGGCGGGCAGAGGCGATGCTGGATCGGCGAACGCGCGAATCGGCATCAGCGAAAAAAGGCGCGGAGGGTAGGCGATTTCACCCGGGGAACGAAGAGAATCATGGCGTTCATCGTCCGTCAGCGATACTGACAGACGGTTTCGCACACCGCCTACGGCTGTTTGAGATCTTCTACTGCGTTGATCTTAGTTGCGCCGGAAATCTCTCCGTTCTCCCATCCGGCAAACCGCCCCGTAATCCGGCCCCAGAACAACCAACGTCCGATTTTCCATTGGCCCTTCGGTGGAACGAGATACAGCTCCAATTCCAACGGCCCCGGGTCGCCTTCAAAGTACGCCGTCAGCCTGATTTCTCCATAACGTCCCGGCTCGATCTCGTATCCCCTTGGTCGTATCCCGTCGTCCCGCGTGTCCGTAAGCCACAGTTCGTATCCCGCCGGCACGTAGACATCCTTTAACACGATTTCCTGACTCTGGCCGACTTGCGCACCCGGCTCCGGCATCACGACTTTGACTTGTTTTGCCTCTTCAAGATCGGCGGCAGGAGGCGGAGCCTCGCTCAACCAGATTTCCGGAACAACGCCGATGATGAACAGAAACGCAATGAGAAGAAGTAGAATCGCAAAGAGTTTGATCCATGGCGGGACGGGAGGTGGCGGATCATCAATCACGAGCTCTTCCAGCGCGTTCTTCACGTCCGCCGCGGATTCATACCGATCATGTGCGTGATAACTTAACGATTTGGCGATAATCTGTTTGAGTTGCTCGTTTTTGCACTTTTTGAATGATGGCCGAAAGTGCATGTCTTTAATCGCGTCGTAGATGTCTTTTGTCGCTGCGGTGGGGTGCCATGTTCTAAAATATGGGTGGTGGCCTTCGACCATGTGAAACAGTGTGGCACCCAGGCTGAACACGTCCGATCTAACGTCGCCGTCAGCACCATAGACTTGCTCCGGAGCTGCGTATCCAGGTGTGCCCTCAAAGGCGAATTTTAACATTGGTTCAGGTGCGCCCGGAAACCGTGCCAAGCCGAAATCAATTAGGGTCGCCTCCGGTTCACGCCCGTGGTATTTCGCGACCACGACGTTGTCGGGTTTCAGGTCGCGGTGAAATCCTCCCTTCCCATGGCAAGCGCCAAGCGCATTCGCGATTTGTCCACCATACGTCACGATATCTTCGATAGGCAGACTACCACCCGACGCATTGATGATGTCTGACAGTGGGTTCCCTGGGACCTTATTCATCACAATAAACTTGAATTTGTGCTCAACCTTGCGATGATCAACCTTGCGATGATCACCCACGCTGATGATTTTCACCACGCCCGGATGATCGACTTTCTGAAGTGCCTTGGCTTCGAGGAGAAATCGATCCACTGACTTGCTCTTGCGCCAGCTCTCGGGATGCATGATCTTGACAGCAAACTGAACGTTGGGTTCATCGTGAGCGCGGGCAACTAAAACAACGCCCATACCACCTGATCCGAGAATCTGCTTTTCAACCCAATATTCAGTTCGGCCGTCGCCAATACCACCTAGGAAGTTCACGTTTGATGAACTATGAAGAGCATTATGCAGTCTCTGAATCAGGATCAAGTGTTGTTTACACATTTCGCACCTACCGACGTGCGCTAGAATCTGCCTCTGTTCGCCGTGCGAAGCTTGTCCAAGCACGACGTCGGGGATCTTCTGCTGGACTTCTCTGCACTTGTGATTTTGGTCCGCGTTCGCCATTGCCCATCTTCGCCTTCTTCAGATCTATATCTCAGAGACTACGCGCCGGCAGCTTGTGGCTTTCCACAAAGCTACATCGTGGTGCGCTGAAAAACAATTCACTAAGGCAATAGTTGGATGAATTCCCAATTGAATGCGGGGCGAGCCAAAAAGAAGGCCCGCGATCAGATCTTGCGATCCGATAGCGGGCCTATAGTTGAGTTGTGTTGACAGACTGCCGCCTGCCGAGACAATTAAGGGCGTTGTACGGATTCAAAAACGATCATTTGTAATCGAGATCCTTCACGGTATCGATTCGCTTGGCACCGAGTGACTTCAGTGTCAGACCGGGGTATTTGCCGGTACTCTGCGAGGTTTTGAACCACGTGAGGATTTGCTTGTGACTTTTTTCCCCGACAGAGATTAGCGTGAGGGTCAGATTACCAGGCGAGCCACCTTCATGGGCAATGCCCGACCACTTCCCGTCAACAAGCTTGACTTCGGGTTCCTTGGGCCAAACCAGACCTTGACGTTCGACCATTATCCAATAGTGGCTTCCGGAGGCGACGTTGTCGCCTTGAACGGTCACGGGAATTCGTGAGCCGACTCGCTGGCCTGATCGTGGTTTTGTGATCTTGGCCTTGGCCGACGGTTCTGGCTTGTTCTCTCGTCCAGGCTGCCGGTGTTTTACAAGAATCTTGTGCAAGTCGGCGTGAACACGAGGCGACAGATTGTCCTTGTTCTCCTTCAGGTAGTTTTCAAGGTCGTCAGCCAGAGTCGGCCCAATTTGCGTACGTTCTTTGGCCGTACTGCTCTTGATCTTACTCTCTTGTGCATGTGAAGGCGGGACAGCCAGACACACCACGGCCACTAAGCCGATGCCGAATCCCAGCGCGAGCAAATGTTTTGATCTCATCGTCGTGGTCTCCCATTTTTGAAGTCGGGTTGCGCGCACGGGGCAACGCAATCTGAGTGATTGGTTACTGAAGCTCAAGATTCTCAACGACGTCAAGACATGTCGCATCGAGTTCATGCGGAGTCAGTCCGGGAAAACTGCCGGTCCTGCTCCCATGATCAAACCATTTCAGAATCCGCTGGTGTGCCTTCTCATTGACGGAAATCAATGCAAGATCAAGTTTCCCCGGTGCACCACCTTCAAAGGCGATGCCAGACCATTTTTCACCAGAGGGCAAGATTTCGGGTTCCTTCGGCCAAATCAGGTTGCCACGCTTCACAGCAATCCAAACGTGGTAACCCGAGGCGACGTCGTCGATTTGGACCGTGACAGGTATTTGCGAGCCGACGTGCTGACCAGAACGTGGCTTCAGAAATGTTGCCGTGGCGCCCGGTCGCCCCTCTCGTTCCTGGTTGTCCGATTCATGCTCGACAAGAATATTGCGTAAATCGGTGTAGACGCGAGGCGGTATTCGGTTCTTGTTCTGTTGCAGGTACGATTCGATTCTCTTCACAACCGAGCCATGCACGTGTGCCGACTGGTCCACAGTTTCGTGGGCAATATCTGCCTTGTCTTTGGCAGAGGCGCTCGTGGCGCAATGCAACGCCAACATCACGCACATCGTCCATAGTGAAAGAAACGCTGTCGATTTCATGTTCATCGATAACATCCAACTGAGAAACACTCTGTTGCCTGCAGGCAACCTTGCCAGCAGTGCAATCGCCTACTTAAGCTCTAGATCGTCGACGACGTTGAGCTCTTTCGCGTCGAGTTCGTTGAGAGACAGACCCGGAAAACGGCCGGTCGAATTAGAGTCGGCGAACCAATCCAGAATCCGTTTGTGCCCTGGTTCGTCGACCAGCAGTAACGATACTTGAAGCTCTCCGGGGCTCCCACCTTCATAGGCAATCATCTCCCAATTGCCGTTCTCATCGGGTTCAATTTCGGGCTCTTTGGGCCAGAATAGGTTCCCCCTTTTGACAGCAATCCAAACATGCCAACCTTCGGCAACGTCGCCCAGCGTGCCAGAGACTTTGAATCTGCTTCCGACTATTGATCCGTCTAATGGATGAAGAATTTGTCCAGTGGCCTGGTATGGTGTGACGCTTGTCACCTCCCACGTTTTTGGCAGGTCGAAAATCGGATTTGAAACGACTCCCGCCCCGACGGATACCACACACGCGAGCAATGCCGTCCCAAGCACCGAGGCGAAGGCTACGACGACCGACTTTCGTTTCACAATAGAGAGCATCAGCCTTTCTTTTGCCGTCGTTGGCAGGCGAGGGCCATCATAGTTCGGATCGGGTTCGCCGAAGCTGAAATCCGATTCATCGTCGTTGTCGCTTGAGAGAGGTGCTTGCATGAGAAGTCCCCGTTTTTGAGCTGCTTCGAGCCCATCATAGAATTGTTCACACCCTTCGCATTTGTCCATATGGTTGAGCAAAGCGGAATATTCATCTTGCGAGATGCTTCCATCCATCGACTGCGCAGTGACGTACCTTTCGATGAGCTCGCGGAAATCCTCACAGTCTCTGGATTGCGCCATTAGAGGCTCCTGCGCGTAGTATCACATGGCACGGAAGCGTGCGTCTGCCTCGCACTCCAATTCGTCGATGCATTCACGAATCCGTTTTCGAATTCGCGTACAGCCCATCCGGACAGCGGCAGGCGTCAATTCCAGTTCCTTGGCAACTTCCTTCGCCTTTCGCTCTTTTATCTGCGTTTCTTCATAGGCACAAAAGGCCGATTCGTTGTTGCGACTCAGATACTCGTCTTTCACCTTTGCTGTTGCGACAGAAAGCAGGTGTTGCTGATACTCAAGTTCCCAATCGATCTCCGGTTGTGCTTCAATCTGTTCGATGCGGTCGCGAACCCAGGTCTCACCGGAACCACGAATCGTCCTCTTTTGTTTCCGAAAAAAATCGATCATCCTGCGTTTGGTAACGGTAAATAGGATCGATCGAAAGCGAACCTGTGGATCGTAACTCTCTTGCCGTGACAGATGCAGGAACACGTCCTGAACCACCTCATCTGCATCTGCGTCCTGGAGACCTCTTTTTTTCAAATAGCCGTAGACAGCCGGTTTGTAGATCTTTTCGAAATCGGCCCAATCTTCGTCGCCGCCTTGTGGCAAGCGGGCGATCAGGCTATGGCGGGTCTCTGGAAGCATCGAAACCATTCTCTTTGTGCACTTACCGACTGGCGTGTACTTCCCTTCATTGTAGTCTGATACGAACGAGAATCGCGAGCGCAACAGAGAATCTGGCTCTCCAAACGATTATGTCGAAGAAATCGCAAGATCGTGTCTCCAACGCAGTTAAACCGACGTCTTGGGATTGGCAAAGCAAGTGGGGAGCGCAACAGATTCAATCTTGCCATGAGAGCCCATGATGTGAATCGCCTCGCCACGGTGCGTGTCTTTCGCGCGTTGGAAAATGTTGATTCTCATCTTTGTCGGGCCAACGTCCGCGTCGGCGATTGGGCGACGGCGTTCGTGAATTGCGAAGGAGTGAGATGGCCTAAGCAGCGGAACTGAAGGATGGAACGTACCGTCCTGGACAAAGAGGCCGGACTCCACTAGCTGTAACTGTTATCTGTGGAACGCGTTGTGAGAATTCAGTGTTAGATGTGGCACACCAGCCAGCCTAACTTGTCATATTGGCCAAACTCGTACGATCCGATTAACCGATACACATGACAATTGGTTGCTTATCGTCACCACCCATCATGCGGCTTATAAATCGTCTCAATGAGTCCGATTCCAAATCCACAGATTGACCTAGTGCAGAGACCTATGCAAAGGAATTCTCCAATCTTTTGCTGTTTGGTTGCGATAGCCTTCGTGAGTTTCGCCAACGCAGATGAGCCTGCCGGTTCAAAATCCATTTCGACGAGAATACAACTTCTCGGGCCGGAATGTGTTGCTCAAGGAAACCATGCGCCGGCTTCTTCCGTTTGGCGTTCACCGATCCATTCCTATTCCAAGGCTGTTGCTGCGGAACAAGAAGGCCGGTTTCTCGATGCGCAAAAACTCTACTATGCGGCACTCCGACTCGATCCGAACGATTCACGCCTTTACAACGATTTAGGATGCTCATACGTCCAATCGGGAAACGTCGCACTGGCTGCGAGTATGTTTACGCGAGCTCTGCATCTGGATTCAAGTAATACGGCAGCCTGGTACAACCTGTACGCCGCATACTCTCATCCGAAGCGTCCAGCGTCTTATGTGCGCCGTCCACAGAAGGAAGGTGGAGAACAGGTCGTCGGTGTCGCTAGAGTATCGGATAATCTGATCGAAAGCAGTTCGTCAACAAGTATTCAGCGAAGTGGTGCTGCGCCGAGAGACGACGATGACGAGCCTGACGAACCCACGCCCCTGCTAGATGATCCGTGGAAGCGAAATGGCACATTCCACTATTCGCTGTCCGGAAGACGAGATGCGGACGACCGCCTCGTCAACGTCAACTTCGCATTCCGCAATCTCGTTCACCGGGCGCCATATGCAGGATTTGGCGTCAAGCTAAAAGAACCGCTCGATCTCGAACGGGGCGAACTCCTGTTAACTCTTGGTGCAGTTGATCAGCGTGTCTCAGTCAAAATTGAACTCAAAGATGATCGCTTTCCGCGCTCTCCCCAATTCATGGCTTACCGGCGAATCGAGCTTGTGCCAGGCAGAGTGTCAACTCTTTGCTTAAGACAAAATGAATGCTGCGACGGCATCCGGCCGATCAATGGGTGGCGGCGAATTGAAATGTGGCCGAATTGGGAGGCGATTCGATATGTCAACATCGTCGTCGAAGCTCGGTACAACGATGTCCTCAACGGGACTTTATACCTGGACCATCTGGCATACCGGCGACCAGACGGGACCGTCGTGCCAATCCCAATTGTGGATGGAAGCGTATACGACTTTGAATATCAAACCATGAGAGAGCGGATTGCAATTAGAGAGGCGAAGGTCAGGAGCGAGCAATCTCAGGGTGGAAGCGATACTTCAAGCGACCAGCCTGGGAATGGTGGACGTGAACAAGGTTCCTCTGATCGAGTTCGGTCTGAGGTTATTGAAAACGTGAGGCGGGCCGATCCTGCCGACGCACTATTTGTGTCGGGTGCAGGGTACAAGCCGTTTGATCAAATGTTGCCTTTCCTCGGATTCAATGCCCGCACGTTCGCTCAGGAAGAGCCGAAACGTGTCGATGATTTGATCATTACGGCGGTCGATCTTGATTTCGCCACTGATGAGCAACGACGCCGCGCCCTGAACGAACCTGTGTTTACGCGAGGATGGTCGGCGTCAGCGATTTTGGACATGCCAGGTCAGGAGTACATCTACTGGCCGCGTCTGCGATTCACCTACGAAGACAAAGAAATCCTGCACGCATTGGAAACTCGCTTTCCTAGCGTGCGCGACATTCGTGACCAGACGCACGAATTCGCACTGCTGGCCAATACGCCCGGCCACGGAGAGAACGATCGGTACCGGATGACGTTGGAACCGGTTTATCAGTTCATTCTGCGTTCGACATCCGGCAACGACCTCGGTCCGCGCGAAGACGTTCATCGGGGGCTGCTGAACATTATTCTGCGCGATGATATCGGGGACCGAGAGGTATTCTTGCAGGGGATTTATGCCGAGGGCAATCACAAGAATATCAATCTCCTTCCGGTCGAGCAGGCGGTTCGTGCGGAGTTGCGCCAGTGGTACGGCAGATACCGTAGCGTGTTCACGGCGCTCGGCATTGGTTACAGCGAGATCGATTTCCGGGTCAGACAAAACACGCTTCCCAACGACGTTTTTCGCCAATTCGACGTGTTTGCGCTGTTGATCACCGAGTTGGACCAGCAAGGGCGTTGGCGATGGTCCGTCGCGGGCTCGTTTAATCGTACAGATGCAGACATCACCAGTTTCCCGGCCGGTGGTGGATTGCTCAAGAAACAGGCGAAGATCGATTTCGTTCGAATCGATGCGCGGCTGACCGCCGAAGTCATTCCCGATATTGATGCGAGCATCGGGTTGGAGCATTCGCTCGCGAGCCCTCACGACTACGACAGCATCGCTCCGGTCATTCGTGTTGCAGCCTTTAACTTCGGTCCCTGGCGAGGCGAGGTGGGAGCGAGAAAAACGTACTATTACAACGTCGACGATTCGCTGGCCATGATGTTTGGCGAATTGAATTTCGCACGGTGATGCGTATTTATCGAGAGCCCGAAATCGACGCTGCGGCGAGCCGTGACGATTTGTGCGGCGATCTTGTCATCTTAACTTGCGAATCGGTCGATGTCCCGTAATTCGAACCGCATTTCGACGGGGATCGTGATTCGTTCGATGTTCGCGTTTCATCGGGGAACCGGCGTGCCGACAATTTGCACGCATTGAAGTGGTTTGGCGACATTCTGACGGAATCAGAAAGGTACCAGTGAAGCAACTCCCACCACCAGTTCGCTTAGTCCAAACGTCGAGCCTGTCACAGATTTGTCACAGATACGGTGGAAACTGTGATGAATGGACGTAAAATGTGGACATCGTAGTCGAGTCGGAGGAAAGTGACGAAACGCTACGAATAAAGCGCGAAACGGCGATTCAAGGGTCTTCGCAACTTACCCGGAAAAACTGGTCAATCGGACTGTCGATCCGGGGGTTGCGGGTTCAAGTCTCGTCGGCCTCGCTTTTTTAGGCAGGGACTTTCGATAACTCCTTGTCGCAGATTCGCTAATTGAATGAAAAAAAACCCCGGTACCAGCGGGGGCAGCGAACCCCTTGGCCCGCTCGGGTCCTTCCGAGCGTTCTCAAAATGGAAGGTTTGAAATTCGACATCGGAAGCCGCGGTGTCGCACGTCCCACAGGTTGTGATGCGTCACACTCAATAGCACACAACACCCTCCTGGTCCGGAATGGCCTGGTACGCTGCTTTGATCCCGTTGGAATGTTTGTGAATCATGGTCGCTCCTTACTCGCAACGCCATCGGCTTGATCTTCTGATAGAACTGCCGAACGGCGTTGCCGGGCCGAGCGGCGGAATCGGATGACGCACGAAACGTGAGGACTCACGGTCCGAGTCGGCCAGGCGCGCTCTGACGAACAAGTCTCATCGTCGCGAGCCTTCAAGAGCGACCGGACGTCCATTGAGTTTTGGCCCTTTCGGGGTCGTTACCGTCGACGGGTTAACGTGTTGGTTCGTTTTGTGCCGCTGCGTAGGCGACAAAGCCAACGATTGTTTCGACTGTGTAGAGAGAGGAAGCGGACTTCGCCACGTCTGATTGCAGTTTCGCGACATCGAGAAAGGGGAATTGCTCCTGCAATTCGGTGAGCGTGTCTTCCGAAAGAGTTCCGTCCGAGTCCGTTTCGAACCGATTCACATCTAACAGTTCTTGAAATCGAACTTTTGTTGCATACTTCTGCTCGCAACGAAACGATAGGTCCAGCACGTCAATCGATTCTCCACCAAGGTCTTCAAAGAACCGGGCGGACGGAATGACCTCTTCGGGGTCAACTCCCAGCGTGTCCACCAGGATTTCCTTTACGTCTTCGTAGATCGCATCTTCCTGAATCATTTTCATTGTTCCTTTGTGGAGTTTCTGCGAGTTTCCCGAGCCGTCAGTTTGAGCGGTGCCGCGTTCTTGCACCGACGATGTTGGCCAGCCGGCCATAGTCCTCATCAGCGAATTCCGCGTAGACACTGGTCACAATGGGATGTGAGTGCCCCAACTGCCGCTGGAGAAACAGAAGGTTTCCGCCGGATCGTTTGTAGGCAAGGTGCCCAAACGTGTGCCGCAGCAACTGAACGCTGGCGCGCTCGCCAAATCCCGCTTCGTTGAGAATCCGAACCACTCGTCGATACAAACCGGTTCGTTCGTAAGGCCGGCCACGCTCGTTGACGACAAGTGGTTGGGAATCGTCACTCGGGTCAAATCCTTCTGGAAGCGCCGACGGCCGAATTCTTTCGACATAGTCGAGCACTAGCGAACTTACGGAATCAGGAACGTGGACGATTCGATCCTGTCTTGGAGTTCCGTAGACCCTGAAGATAGATTCACCGCCCCCGGCAATCGTGTCCGAAACTCGGAGCCGGCAGAACTCGGAATTCCGCAAGCCGGAAAACACAAGACACTGAATAATCAATTCGTCTGTCGCGGCATGCTCTCGCTCGTCGACTGAATCCAACGTGACGCGACGCTTGAGAAAGCGAAGAAGCGTCTCCACTTCCCGCTCAGACAGAAACATCTCGCGTGTCAATTCCCACGGCGGCTTGACCATGTCCATCTCCGATCAGTTTTGATGCGTACATTAACGCAACATTACAGATCGGTAAAGAGTGTTTTTGGGAGTAGCGGCGGACAACCACCTTCAAGAATGGTCCCAGCCGTGTGGGCATGACCGTCCGGCCGCACGCCTTTTTCCCCACAACTATCATTCAGGACAAATTCTGATGGAAGAGACGTTGCTGTGTGCTGGCTCAACCAAGCTGACGTCGGTACGCTGTCTATGCTAGCGGTAGCCCTTGCGAAAACGGCTACGTCGAATCGTTCGATGACCGGTTCCGCCGGAAGAGCTCGAACGAACATTGGTGCCTGCACCCGGACGAGTCCACAGAACACATTGACATCTGGAGGAGTGATTTCAACGAGAAATGTCCGCACAGCTCACTGCGCAATCGAACACCGGCAGGATTTGTGAAGTTTTTATCCCCGGATAGCCGGAGATGAGCCCTGCTTCTCTAACAGTCCAACGGGATCAAAGTTGGGTACAAGTTCGTTTTCAGCTCGAATCGACGCAGTAAGAATTCGCGGAAGAGAATCCGCAGAGAACTCCTGTCCCCTGTCCTGTCGGTCGTTCGCCATCATTGCGTACGATCAACTCGCTAGGAACCGTCCCAAAACCCGGTTGTGGTGGCTTCTGACCCTACAAATCAAGGGCACACGTTCCCCATCAGAGGGTTTTGGGACCACTTCTGGAGCGAATTTCAAGATTCTAGGAAAGGACCACACGATGGCCAAGTTCATGTTCTTGCAACGCGGAAACTGTGACGAGCGCCCCGAAATGACACCCGAACAGATGCAAGCCGGGATGAAGGCCTGGATGGATTGGGTCAAAAGTGGCACCGACGAAGGTTGGCTGCTGGATCCCGGCAGTCCGCTAAGCGGCACCGGAGCCGTCGTCCAATCCGACCTGACCGTGATCGACGGACCCTTCGCGGAGTCGAAGGAATTGGTGGGCGGCTACACGATTGTCGAAGCCTCCGATTTGGCTGCGGCGTGCGAGCTGGCCAAGAAAACTATGAAGCTCGCAGGTGGCGGAAAGATCGAAGTTCGCGAATTTGCTAACGTCGGTCAATGATCTCCCGAAATAATACTTTGCGATCTTGTCCCAATGGCGAGTCGTCATTCGTCAGACCTTCGAATGACGACTGCAATCCGGGCAGTCGCCGGGACATACACCTTTATCGGGAGTTGCAAAATGTCGAAATTTATGTTCGTTTATCGCGGCGGTCACGAGGGCATGGAAGACGCCTCGCCCGAACAGATGCAACAGGTGATGCAGATGTGGATGGATTGGATCCAGGGAGGCGTCGAAGCCGGCTGGATGCTGGACGGAGGTGACGGTCTGAAGCCGGAGGGTGCCGTCGTGAGCGCGGATCTGTCGGTGACCGACGGACCGTTCGCGGAATCCAAAGAACTCGTCGGTGGTTATTCGATGGTCGAAGCGTCCGACCTGGCTGCCGCCGTCGAACTGGCCAAAGGTTCCCCGATGCCGAAATCGGGTGGCACAGTCGAGGTTCGTGAACTCGCCAATGTCGGAAAGCAAGAGGAATGAACCCGTCGACCAACCAGCTGGTCGAACACTTCTTTCGGCACGAGTCAGCGAACTTAGTCGCAGTGCTGACTCGTGCCTTCGGCATGCGCCGCATTGACTTAGTCGAGGACATGGTTCAAGTCGCCATGCTCGAGGCAATGCACGCCTGGAAACAACGCGGCGTGCCCGAGAATCCTGCCGCTTGGATTCACCGTGCGGCCAAGAACCGCATCCTGGATGCACTGCGTCGCGAGAAGACGTATGAAAAAGCCGTCGCACTATCTGGTCAATCAATGGCCGGTCAATCGATCGACGATCAAGAATCGATTGTCGACAGGTGGCTCGAGGATGAACGCTTACCCGACAGCCTACTGCGGATGATTTTCGTCTGTTGTCATCCGTCGTTGGAGCGAAAAACGCAGATTGCGCTGACGCTGAAAACGCTTTGCGGATTTGGTATTTCCGAGATCGCTCGGGGCTTGCTGCTTCCCGGCGAGACCGTGAAGAAGCGCATTCAGCGTGCGAAAACCTCTCTGGCAACAGCAAACGTGCGGCTCGAACTTCCCCAGGGCGACGAGCTGACGCGACGACTCGACGTCGTGCACGATGTACTCTATTTGATGTTTAACGAAGGCTACAGCACTTCGCACGGCACCGAGCCAATCCGCGACGACATCTGCGAGGAAGCAGCTCGACTGTGTCATCTGCTTTGCGAAAGCCCGTGCTCATCGCCGGCAACGAAGGCATTGTTGGCACTCTTGTTGTTCCATGCCGCTCGCCTCGATGCGAGAACGGACGAGGACGGAGCCGTGATCCTGTTAGAAGATCAAGACCGCTCCACGTGGGATCGCCGCTTGATCGGAGCCGCTCAAAGCTGGCTGGCAAAATCAAGAGCCGATCAGCCGACGACTTTTCACCTCGAGGCGGCGATCGCGATGCAGCACTGTATCTCCCCCAGCGTCGAAGCGACCGATTGGGGCACGATTGTCCGCCTCTACAGTCGGCTCCTCGAGCGACACGAGTCGCCAATCTACGCATTGAACCGAGCGATCGCCGTGGGTCAGGCGGGCGAGACGCGCGAAGCCATGTCGCAACTCGAGTCGCTACGCGGTCGAGACGTGATGAAAAACTATCTGCTGCTGGACTGTGCCTTCGCCCGAATTCATGAGTTGGAAGGCAACACAGAGGAAGCAACCGACTGCTACCTAGTTGCGCTCTCCAAGGCGGTTGCTCCGCATGAAAAGGAGTTGCTGCAAAGAAAACTCCGCAAGCTTGCTGATTGAGTATGGGAGAATACTAGCTCGTATTGCTGACCTACTACCGATCTTTCGTACGACGTTTCGTGAGAGAATCGGGGTTCAGTGAAGCGGCAGTGTGTTGTACGGCTGAGCATAGAAGAGCCTCGAAGAAAACAGTCGGCCGCAAATGCGGAATTGTTCTCGCTCAATGGGCCGGCTTCAAAATGCCGTCCGTCAACGAGCACAGCTCACGACGATGGTAGATTCCCACCAGAGCTTCGGGTACTTTGTAGGCCAAGTGTCTCCATTTTCGTTCGCCACAACGATTTTGCCGAGAACCGTCTCATCACAGAAAGCCTTTGCCATGATTGAACGACGCCGATTTTTGACACGTTCGTTGTGCGCAGGTGTATCGTTTCTCGCGCTCGACCGCGCCGGGCACTGCGATGAGAAGATCGGCTCCAACAAGCAGAGCAAAGGCCGGCAGGACTCGACCCCTAATTACGCACTTTCGCGTGACGTTCCCACGCGTCTGTTCGACGGCGAGCGGTGTTGGTGTCATCCTCGGGCAGGTGTCGTACCGGGAGCCGGTGCGGCCGGCGTGCCGAGCGTCGTGATGACGATGAACACGATGCACCTTTCGGGCAGCGATGTGTTCAAGGGGATGTATGGCTTACGCACTGATGACCTGGGGAAGATGTGGACCGAGCCTCGGCAATATGCGACGCTGGCTCCCCGCTATGAAACGATCGACGGGCAAAAACGTCCCGTTGCGGTGAGCGATTTCTGGCCGGGTTGGCACGCTGCCACGAACACGCTTCTAGGCACGGGGCATACGGTCGTCTATACGCCCGATTGGAAGGTGCGAAACCCGCGCCCGCGGCACACGTCGTTTTCGATCTACAACCCTCAAAAGGACACCTGGGCCTCCTGGCAGAAAATGGAGATGCCCGATGCTGAGAAGTTTCACGATTTCGGGGCAGGGTGCACACAACGGTACGATGCCGACGATGGGACGATCCTGTTGCCGTTTTACTTTCGGCCGCCGGGAATGAACTCGAATGTCGCCGTGGCCCGCTGCACGTTTGATGGCAAAAAACTGCGTTACGAGGACCACGGCAGCGAACTGCATATTGATGATAAGACCCGCGGGCTCCACGAGCCGTCGCTTGCACGCTTTGGCGGCGAGTACTTTCTGACAATCCGCAACGACAAGCAGGGTTTCATCACGCGCAGCAAAGACGGCTTACACTTTGATCCCATTCAGCCTTGGCGGTTCGATGACGATTCAGGACTCGGCAACTACAATACACAGCAACACTGGGTGACACACAGTGACGGACTGTTCTTGGTTTACAATCGGCGGGGGGCGAACAACGACCACGTATTCCGTCATCGCGCCCCGCTGTTCATGGCTCAAGTCGATCCGAAACGCTTAAGGGTGATTCGAAAGACGGAGCGAATTCTCGTGCCCGAACGTGGCGCTCGGCTCGGCAACTTCGGCATTACGAACGTCAATCAGGACGAAACCTGGGTGACCGTAGCGGAGTGGATGCAGCCGAAAGGCGTCGAAAAACACGGCAGCGACGGCAGCCTGTTTGTCGCACGAGTTCACTGGGCCAAGCCGAACAAGAATGCTTAGAAGCAGTTTCAAAGCATGTCTCCGCAGATGACTACAAAATACCGGACCAGCATTCATGAAAACCGACGCACTCAAACAGTTTCGAAACAAGCTTGCTGCTGACGAGCCCGTCTGTGGCTTGTGGGTGACGCTTGAGTCGGCGTCGATTACAGAAATGGCCGTCGCGCTGGGGCTGGACTGGGTGGTCATCGATGCAGAGCATGGACACTTGGGCTGGAAGGAGATTCTCGAGCACGTTCGGGCGACCGTTCGCAGCCGGACGGTTGCCTTGGTACGGATTGCCGAATTGAACGCCGGTCTGATCAAACGGGTGCTCGATATCGGTGCCGACGGCATTGTCGTACCGTGGGTCGAGACCGCCGAGCAGCTTTCATTGGCGCTCAAGTATGCCCATTATCCACCGGCAGGAATGCGAGGCATCGGCGGTGAGCGTGCCACGGCTTGGGGACAGTGCTTAGCCCAGCATGCACGCGAAGCCAACGAGCACGTGCTGGTTGTCCCGATTGTCGAGTCAGTCAAAGGTAGTCAGAACGTACCGCAAATGTTGAACGTTCCCGGTGCGGAGGTGTTCTACTTCGGCCCGGCCGATTTTTCGGCGACGGCGGGCTACGCAGGCCAATGGGAAGGCCCCGGCGTCGGCGAAGCGATCCTGGAGGCGAAAGATCTCATTCGCGCCGCCGGAAAGCATTGTGGTGTTGTCGCTACGAGCAACAAAAATATCATCGAAAGACAAGAGCAGGGGTTTCGTATGCTGGGGATGGGGATGGACGGCGGCCTGCTGCTGCGATCGTTGCATGATAGTCTTGCTGTTCTCGGACGAGATCGCGCCCTCTCAACCGATCTTGCCCCGGCAGCGCCTGAGGAAGGCCACAAAGGTGTCGTCGATGAATAAGGCCGACAAGCGCGACGTATGGCCTTGCCCTCCGGAGAATATGCGGCCGGATCGTCCGGAAATCATGACGGCAATCGGTGAGGGCTCACGACATCAGATCGGGGACGGCGTATCGTTTGAGTCGCTGGTGGGTGGTCACAACCAGGCACGCAACCTGACGACGGGGATCGTCACCTTCGAGCCGGGGGCAAAGCTTCCCTATCATCTCCATGAATTCACTGAATCGGTAACGCTGTTGAGCGGGACTGTCAGCGCGGAAGTGCAGGGCAGGAGGTACGCGATTGGCGAGCTCGACAACGTCACGATTCCGCGGGGGTTTGCCCACCAAACAGGAAACGCCAGTCAAAGCGAGCCGGCCGTAATTCACATCGCCATGGGGAGCGACCGGCCCGAACGAACGCTGGTGGACGACAAATTTCCGGTCCGCGAAATGCCCGGCGACAGTCTCGGCTCACCCGGCGGCGAACGGGTCACCCGAACAGCGCAGTCCGAAACCTATTCGCCAGGCATGGCTACCGAGTTCGTCGATTTTTTCAATGAGCATCTCATGCCCGGAATCGAAATGAGCGGCGGTTACGGCGTTTTCCAGCCGGGCGGCCGGCTGCCGGCCCACGCGCATGATTTTGACGAGTCGATCTGCATCGTCGAAGGAGCGGCGACGTGCATCGTTGAGGGCCGGCACTTTTCGCTGGACCGCTGCGCGACGGCGCTCCAACCGCGCGGCCGCGTGCATTATTTCATCAACGAAACACAGGCCCGCATGGCGATGATCTGGGCGTATGCCGGGCCGCTCCCCGAACGCAGCGTGGTCGACGAACGCTGTGCGACGCTCGAGGGCGACCCTTGGAAATGAAGGGCGGGGCGGTCGTTCGGCTGTTTCAGAATCGAGCAGTTGTGGATGAACTTTGAGGACTTCGTTATTTCAGGCCGCCGCTAAGATGTCTTGGACGTGAATAGGGAATAGCAGAATGAAAAATCACGAGAAGATCAATTACGTGGAATTCCCGGCGAAGGACATCGAGGCGACCAAGGCGTTTTTCACCGAGGTATTTGGCTGGTCGTTCGAAGATTATGGGCCCGAGTACACGACTTTCTTGAATGAAGGCCTCGACGGCGGCTTCTACAAGTCGGAACTCAACGCCTCCACGACGAATGGCAGCGCTTTGGTCGTTTTCTACAGCAAGGAGCTGGAAAAGACACAGTCGAAAATCGTTGGCGCCGGCGGTGAAATTGTGAAGCCGATCTTCTCGTTTCCAGGTGGCCGCCGGTTCCACTTTTGCGATCCGAGTGGCAACGAGTTCGCAGTGTGGTCTGAAATCGGCGCGTGATTCGTGAAAAGTGGCTCCATAACCCTCTGGCCGACAAGGCGAAGCTGTCGTCTGGCGAGTCAGAGCCCCCGGCAGCCGGGAGTTGGCCCAACATCCGAGGGTGCCGGCTGCTCCGTTCGCCGTCCCTTCGCAAACGGCTCGTATTCGCGGGGCCTTTTCTCCCGGCTTGGATAACATCAACTTTGGAATTGAGTGTTGACGGACATACTAGTTTGTGATACAAACTTGTATGTGTTGACGGCACTCCAGGTATGACGCCGTCCGCGCAGGCAAAGTTTCGAGGAGTACAACCATGAATCAGTCACCAGCAAACTCCCAACCGTCGCAGCCACCCGACCCACAACAAATCTCCAAATGGGCCCGGGCGTACGCTCAGAATCGCAGTCTGGGCGTGGTGGTGTTCATGATGATTTTTGTCGTGCTGTATGCGGCGATCGGTGGGCCGTCCTATCTGGCCGGCGTGGCCTACCGCTCGGGCAACATGCTGCTTTTCTGGGCGTCGATTGCCGTACTCGTGCCGGCGGTCGGTGCGATCATCTATCTCTCCGTCCCCGCGTGGGGCGGCAAGTTTCAGCGGCGCCTCGTTGGGCGCCTGTACGCCAAGGAAGGCAATGTTGCCTTCTCGCCGACGAGCGGCCGGGCGAAGGCTTGGGGAGTGGTGTTGGCGGGATGTTTCGGGGTCTGCATCGCGGCTTCGGTGACGCTCGACTTTGCCTTTGACATTCCTTCCAAGTACATGCAACCCATCTCGGCACTTTACGTCGTACCATTTCTCGTCGGCCTCTGGTTCCTGATGCGACCCATGGCGGGCTACGCGGCTCTGCTGTGGCCGGCCCTGTATGCGGCACATGCGGTTTTGATCGTTTCCGGGGCGCCGATCTTTTTCACAGGCGCATGGGAAGGGCTGAACGTGTTGATTCCGATTGCAGGCTACGGCATGCTTTCCGGACTCGTGGGCCACCTTTACAGTCGAATTGCTCTGGGCCAGTTGAAGAGACTAGCTCGGACCGACGTGACCGGTCCCGATAAACCCGAGCAGGTGAGCGGACAATGACAGACATTGATCGCATCATTCACGAACCAGTGCGTCTGCGGATTCTGTCGATCCTGACCGGCGTCGACTTGGCCGACTTCAAGTTCCTGTTGTCCACGTTGGATCTGAGTCGTGGCAACCTGTCGTCGCACATCGACAAACTCGAAGGGGCCGGCTACGTCGAGGTGCAGAAAGGTTTCAACGGCAGGATTCCGCATACCGACTACCGGATCACCGACGGCGGTCGCGAGGCACTGTCAGACTACTGGGCCGCTTTAGACCAGATTCGCGCCGCTTGTACAGAAGCAGATGTCACACCACAGCCATGAAGTCGGGCGGCGCAGAGATGTTGCGCTGAGCTGCAAGCGCGTATCAGCGACAAGATGAATGATGTAATCACGCTCATTCGTCGAAATTGGTTGCACGCGCTTGCAGTTCGTTTTTGAGCAGATCAAGCGAAGGTTTGCCGGTTCCTACCGCGGCGCCACGCGACGACAAGACTTAATGCCCCGAGGCCGAGTAGTGCGATGCTGGACGGTTCCGGATTGGTGACGCTGCAGCGAACGACGAGCTGTTCGCCGAAGCCGGGCGCCTCGGGCATTCCCCACCATGGACCGTATGTCTGCCCGAGGCCGTCGTGCCAGTCGGCGTGGACGTACGTCTTACTAAAGTAAGGCACGGCAACGGCGCCGTCGTTGTCGAGAGCCGCATTCCCGGTCGTGAAGTAGGCGCCGCTCACCGGGTCGATTCCACCCAAAGGAACGTTGGCACCAGCGAAAAGAAAATCCGTCGCCCGTGGAGCGATTCGCAACAGCCAGCGGCCGGGAATCCTCCAGCCGTGTGAACGTTGATAGGAAAGATCGAAGTCAGCATTCGGGGGCAAGGGGAACGCCCAGGCCCACTCGAATCCGTTGTGTGTTATGTAGGCATTTTTCGGCAGAGGCGCATCGATGAGCGCTGCATCAGCGACCGACGGTGCACCTGAGACCAGGGCCGTCATCAACGGCAGAGCCAAGACTAGAAAAATGCGGGTCAATTCAACAATCTCCTTGTGATCGGCAGCGGTGCCTTTCAGGCGATAGCGTGATTGTGCAACGGTCGCTCGGCGCGCGGAATTGTTGGTTGCAACGGCGTTCTCGCGAGCCGATGTCGGTTACGGATCGCCGTTGGCCATGCTCGAGTGGACGATATCACAGGAGAGGCCATCCAAAGCACTCGACGATGCGAGGTCTTTGGGCTGGGGAACGTGGACGTAAACGCGTTTCACTATAGGTTTTGCGGGCTACACATCGAGATGACCGGCTTGCGTTCGACGATCTCGCAGCCCTATTCATCGTGGCATTGCCGCGTACCCTGCGTCAAGGTTTTCTCTCGAGAGAACCCACCACTACTGCGCGGCTCTAGCGGTTTGGGTGTCGCGGATGGACCTCAATCCGTGCGTCTGTCATCTCGAACATCTCGACGGGACGACCGCGAGCGTTTCGTCAGCGCGCAAAAAAACCGCCGACAGAAGCCGACGGTTTTGGTCGTTTGATCGATTGGGACGGCGGAGCGTTAAGCGATCGGCGTTCGATTTCTTCGACGTCGGTGTGCGAAGACGAGGCCTAGTGCTCCTAAGCCGAGTAGCGCGATGCTTGAGGGTTCGGGTACGGTAACTGCCCCTCGAATGACTAGCTGTTCCGCCGAACCGCTCGCACCCGCCATTCCCCACCATGGCCCGAACGGCTCCCCCAGGCCCTGTCCCCAGTCGGCATGCAGATGGGTGGTGCTGAAGTAGGGCACGGCGACGGCACCGTCGTTATTCAGCGCCGCGTTCCCGAATGCAAACGAGGCTCCGCTAACCGCGTCGACACCGCCCAAGGGAACGTTTCCACCTGCGAACAGAAAATCGGTCGCCAGCGGTGCCAGCGCCAATTCGGCTGCCGTGGGAATTCGCCACCCTAGCGGGCCTTGAAACGAAAGATCGAAACCGACACTATGGCCGGGAAGCGGAAATGCCCAGGCCCAGTCGGCACCGTTGTGGGTAATGAACGCGTTCGCCGGCAAGGGAGCATTGATGATCGCCGCGTCGGCACTGGACAGCCCGACGGGGCCCACGGCAACGACCGCGAGTAACAATAGAAATACAAGGAGCTGTTTCATGTTGGTTACTACCTTTCGAATCCTTCCGAACTAAAGCGACGTCGTCTCACCTGGTGGAGAGAAACTGGCCGCGGCCAAATTGTTACCGTGATCGTAAAACCGTTAACACGCCCATAATGACATTTTTGGAGGCGAAATGTAAAGAAATTCGCGGCAAGATTGCCAGAATCTTCCCAATTCAATCAGGAGGGTTTGTCGCTTTTGAAACATCGACGATCGCTTGCGCATAGTGATCGACTGGCAGACAAACAGCGCGGGGTTCGGGGGAGTGCGTTGCCGGACGGTGGCAACGAGTAAATTCGTGACCGGCACAAAAAGAACCCACCCCGAGTCGCATTGCGTCTCGGGGTGGGTTGAAAGATTCCGGCAATAACCTACTTTCGCGCTTGTGGGCACTATCATCGGCCCTGGAGGCTTAACGAGCGTGTTCGGAATGGGAACGTGTGTATCCCCCCAAGTATAGTCACCGGAAAGTGACAGGTGCGCCAACAAGAGCCGCACTCACCTGTCCGCTTGGACGAAAAACGTTTGACGTGCAATGATCAGCAGCCAAACGTTTGGCAAACAAACGTGGGTATAAAAAAATGGTAGCGGCAAGAATGACGCTGCGTTTTTAACGACAGCGACTTGATACGAGTTTGAAGCCTTGCGATTGAATTCAAGAGCAAGGAATCAAAGTGGTCAAGCATTCGCCCGTTAGTACTGGTCAGCTGAGACGGTTACCCGCCTTACACAGCCAGCCTATCAACCTGGTCGTCTTCCAGGGGGCTCCAGGACCGAAGTCCAACGAAACCTAATCTTGGGAGAGGCTTCGCGCTTATATGCTTTCAGCGCTTATCCTGACCGTACTTAGCTACCCTGCGGTGCCACTAGCGTGACAACAGGAACACCAGAGGTACGTCCCTCCCAATCCTCTCGTACTAAGGAGAAAATCCCTCAAGTTTCGTACGCCCACAGCAGATAGGGACCAACCTGTC
>Ga0315336_1001175_pt1 | contig 55308 bp, 39 predicted proteins | sample ASW5metaG_FD_204512 | JGI IMG/M metagenome (GOLD analysis project Ga0315336, IMG submission 204512) | Ammonia-oxidizing marine archaeal communities from Monterey Bay, California, United States - ASW #5 | ecosystem: Environmental > Aquatic > Marine > Intertidal zone | place: USA: California...
GGTGCAGCCAGGTTGTGTCGGTCGGACGTGTCATCGGGTGAAATCGATTCTGGGGTGAACAGCGTGTCACATCGCGGGCGTCACGCCACGCGTTCAGGTGTCGGTTTTCTCGTCGGGTGGGGACTCGTCCGGCGGCGACTCGTCCGGCATCTCCGGCGGAGGGTCGACCTGCATGATGAAGTCCTGTCCCAGAGCCTCGGCTTCGGGCGACGAGTATTCGTAGGGGGCGCGGTAGCAGACCGGTTGAAAGTCAAAGTTGCCGTGACCCGGAGGCGAGGGAGCGGACCATTCGAGGCCGTTGGCCTTCCAGGGGTTGCGCCCCACTTTCTTGCCGCGGAACATGCTGTAGAAGAAATTGCCCAGCAACAACAACTGAGCGAAGCCCATCACGGCCGCCGACAGGGTGATGAACCGATTCATGGGCATCAGGTGTTCCAGGTAGGGGTGCAGGTACGGATCGGCGTAGCGTCGCGGCATGCCGGCGATGCCCAGCAGGTGCATGGGAAAGAAGGTGCAGTTGAAGCCCACGAACGTCAGGAAGAAATGAACCTTCCCAACCGTCTCGCTCATCATGCGTCCGAACATCTTGGGGAACCAGAAATGAATGGCGCCGAACACTCCGAACAAGGTCGCTCCAAACAGCACGTAATGAAAATGAGCCACGATGAAGTAGGTGTCATGAAAATAGATGTCGGTCGGAACCGATGCCATGAACACTCCGCTCAGCCCGCCCACGATGAACATCGAGACAAATCCGATGCAGTTGAGCATCACCGTGTTGAACTGCAGCCGGCCGCCCCACATCGTGCCGATCCAGTTGAACGTCTTGATCGCCGAAGGCAGCGAAATCATGATCGTGGCCACCATGAAGGTCATGCCCAGTGCCGGGTTCATTCCGCTGGTGAACATGTGGTGTCCCCAGACAATGAAGCCCAGACCGGCGATGGCGGCCAGCGAATACACCATTGGCTTGTAGCCGAAGATCGGCTTGCGGCTCATGCAGGACATCATGTCCGAGACCATGCCCATCGCGGGCAACAGCATGATGTACACGGCCGGATGGGAGTAGAACCAGAACAGGTGCTGCCACAGCAACGGTTGTCCGCCACCGACGGTGGGGTCGGCATTGTTGACCACCAGTCCGGACGGAATGAAAAAGCAGGTGCCGATCATCCGGTCGGCGACCAACATGAAACCGGCGGCCGTCAACACCGGCAGGGCGAAGGCCTGCAGAATCGCGGTGATGAACATGCTCCAGATGGTCAACGGCATCCGGAACAAGGTCATGCCCGGAGCCCGCATGTTGATGATGGTCGTCATGTAGTTGATGGAGCCCATCATCGACGAGACACCGATGAAGGTCAGGCCGATCAGCCACCAGGTCTGGGCCGACTCGGAGGACGGCGATGCCGAGACGATGGCGGACAGGACCGGGTAGGCGGTCCAGCCGTTGCCGGGCCCGGCCGTGAGGCCGCCGCTGACGAAACTGAAGAAAAAACAACCGATGGCCGGCCACATGAACCAGTAGCTCAGCATGTTCAACGTGGGAAAGGCCATGTCGTCGGCCCCGATCTGCAGGGGGATCAGGAAGTTGCCGAACGCACCGGCCAGAATCGGAATGATGACCAGGAAAATCATCACCGTGGCGTGCATCGTGAACAGCATCGTATAGAACTCGGGTGAGATCTGGCCGCCCTCGGCTCCGAATATCAGCCGGCCGAAAATCGGCATGTCGGACCAGGGGTAGGCCAGTTGCCAGCGGACTCCCAGCGCCAGGGCTCCACCCAGGATGAACATCAGCAGCGTGGTTGCCAGAAACTGGACGCCGATGATCTTGTGGTCGGTTGAAAACACGTACTTGCGAACGAATCCCAGCTCATGATGCTCACCGTGCGCATGATCATCGTGTGCCAGTGGGGCATTGGCGGGGGGGTTAAGCGTACTCACGGACGAACCTCACTCTTGCTCTGAAGAATCTGATGGTGGCACGTAACCGTCATCGTTCTGTGACGTCTGCAGGTCGCGCAGATACTTCTGGAAGGCCGCTTCGGGCTGTGCGGCCAGCCGGGCCTTCATCTTGTAGTGGCCCCAGCCGCACAATTCGGCACACAGCAGCGAATAGTCGCCGCCCGCGATCGCCTCGGTCCAAATCGGGATCACCAGCCCGGGAACCGCGTCCTGCTTGACCCGCAATTCTGGGCAGAAAAAGGCGTGCTGCACGTCCTGGGACCTGAGAAAGAACATCACCGGTCGGCCGGTAGGGATGTGGAAATCGTTCACGGTGTACAGGTCGCCGGCTTCCGGTTGTTGCAGCCAGCGTTTGATGTCATCGTGTCCGCGGAAAACGCGATCGGGCGCCGGATAGCGGATCCGCCACTCGAACTGCCGCGCCGTGACTTCGGCCAATGGCTGGTTACGCGCTTGTGCCGGAAACGTGCTCGTCACGCGGAACTCGGCCCACACATCCAATTGGTACAAAGCCATGAACAACAGAATGCCCGACGGCACGATCGTCCAGATGACTTCCAGTTTGTGGCTGCCGTGCGTGTACCATGCGGTCCCCGATGTGCGCGACGCGCCTTTCCACAGCACATAACCCATCGCGATCTGGGTCGCGATGAACACGGCGGTCACGATGATCAACAGCAGGTAAAACAGGTCATCGATCCGTTCGCCCAGCGGACTCATGGCCACGCCGGGGAACCACCATTTGCGAGCGGGAGCCACCACGCATGACAGGATGGCCACCACGGGCCAGAACATGAAAAAGATGCCCCAGAAGTGATTCCAATGTTTCTTCACGTGATATCCTCCCGACTGCCGTCGGCCGGCCGATCGCCGGTGCTGTCTATTGCGGAGTTCGGACTACTCGCCCGAGGCGTCCGCCTGTTTGTGATCGTGGTCGTGGTCGTGGTCGTGTTTGTTCTGTGTGACGGCCGGACCCTCGTTCAACGGGATGCTGAGCACATAATTGACGAGATCCCAGACCTGTTGGTCTTTGAGTTTGATGTTGGGGGGCATCTTGGTGCCCTTGATGCCGCCGCGGATCCGGCGGTAAATGTCGATCGGCCGCCGCCCACCACGGTAAATGCCCGTGGTCAGGTTGCGGGGTTTTTGCGGATGTCCCCAATCGTCAAACAGGCCCGGTTTGTCGGCACCCTCGGCGTAACTGCGTGTTTGCGGTCCGTTGCCTTGACCGGTGTCACCGTGACACTCCAGGCATTTGATCTCGTTGTCCAGAAACAATCGGCGGCCTCGATTGATCGATTCGGGCGATGAGGGCGTTCGCGGCGCCAAGGGCACAATGCGATTCTGACCGTCGGTGACCCGTGCCCAGCGGCCGACGATGAAGTCCGCATTCTCGTCGACTTTTTCGCGCAGGCCATCTTCCGCGGAATCGCCTTGGCTGAGCAGAAACTGTCGGACGTCTTTATCCAGGGTTTCCTTTGCGTTCTCGGCGCGCTTCCGAGCCTCCTGCTTGGCGGCCACCTCGGCCTTCAATGCCGGGTCACCGGGCTTTTTCTCAGCTTCTTTTTCGGCGGCCGTCAAAGCCTTTTTGGCGGCGGCAATGTCGTCCCGGCGGCTCTGCCGGACCGCGTCGGAATTATCGTAGTCCGAGAGTTCCGCGTCCAGCTTCAACTCGAGTTCGCCCCGCAATGCCAGCCATCGCACATATTCGGTCACCGAGTGCAATTCGGAATCGGTCAACAACATGAAGGACGGCATGTAGGTTCCGGGGATGCCCAGTTTGATCGTGCGCTTCAAGTCGTCGCGGTTGGGCTTGTCACTGGCCAGGGTGGATGTGAACTTGAACAGGCCTTTGCGGTAATCCCGAGGCAGCGGCTTCAGGTAGCGTGCCGTGGGACCGTCGCCGTCACCGCTGACACCGTGGCAGTGCATACAGTGTTCCATGTACAGCTTCCGGCCTTGCGCCAAGTTGTTCCCGGCGGCTCCAAAGTCGACCGGCAATCGTTTCCAGGCCACCAGATCATTGGGGGTACCGAACAGATCGAGCAGGTAGTTTTCGAGTCCCCAGACCTTGTCTCCGCCATCAGGCTGTTTGAATCCCTTTTTGGCTTCCTTCATCAGTTCGTCGGTCTGTGTTTGATAGACAAATTCCGTATCGGAATTCGCGAGGCAACCTGCCAGTAGCAACGCCGTCGAGGCTGTTGATATCAGTTTCATTCGCGCATTCACGGCAAAAAACTCCGACGTCGGTCTGAAAATGCTGGATTCGAATCAGTGCACCGGTTGCTGGTGCCTGTGGGCTACCGGGGTGCATTCAATTGGTCTGAGACGCCTTCCTGGCGGGATAGTCAATCGTGATGTCGGTCGTTTCATTCGCAGTGATCGTGAACGTGCGGTTCTTCTCCAGGTAACGATTACTCGGTGGACCGGAACCGGCGCTTTCGTGCCAGACCTGCAGCTTGTAGTTGCCGGCCGGCAGCTTCAAACCGTCCGGATTGTCTGGGCTTGCACCCAACACGAATCGACCGTCCGCGCCGGTCAAGGCCGCGTAGCTGTGCTTGAGGGGGAACTGCCAGGCTTTCATCCAGCCGTGGAAACTGCATGTGACGACGATGGGCTGCTTTTCCGCATTGTCGTAGGCAAACTCGGTCTCGCTCAACTTCGGCAGACCCCCGCTGTCAAAGGGGGTCGACAGAAACGTCGAGGCTTTCGTGTTGTGGGCGACTCCGTCGCTGTTCTTGACGATGATCTTCTGTTCGACGCGTACCAACTGGGCGTGCGGTTTGAACTGGCAGAACTGTTGGTCGAACAAGGCCGGTGCGTTGGGAACGGATGTCGCCTCGGCACCCTTGGGCCGTTTCTTGATCCACACGAACACATTTTGCACACCCTGGTTTTCCGGATTCACAATCAAGGCTTCGTCCTTGTGCGGCTTGCAGATATCGGTCTGTTTCGAGGGAGCGACGTCCGCCAGAACCGGGACAGTGCCCACGAATTTGACCAAGCCGGTCAGCGTTCCAAAACCGCTGGCGGTGGTTGGCGTCTGACCGTTGTCGGTGCCGCCGTTTCCGTTGGGTTCGCTCGAATCGCCGCCCGGCACGATGGCACTGTCCCGCATGGTGACGGTGGCCTTGTAGGAGGCACCGGTTGATTCGGCACCGCAGCCGGCGAGCATCAACAGTGTGACACCGGCCAACAGCGAGCCAAGTTTGACGGTGATGGATGAACTCAGCGGTGTGTTCATGATTTGGACTCCTTGGCCCGGAGCGTCAGGTCAAATCGATCTGGCTGATAGGTCAATTGAATGTCGGTTGCCTGCTGGGCGTCGATTTGAATTTTCAGGCTGCGTTCCAGGAAACCGGCCCGCTCCTGCCAGACTCGCAATTGATGTTCGCCGACCGGCAGGTTGTCCAGCGCGAATTCACCGTCGGCGTTGGTGACCGCGGCGAAGGGATGATCGACCACCAGTTGATAAGCCCGCATCCAGGGGTGCAGGTCACAGGTGACCTGGATCGGAATCTTCTCGGGGTGTTCATATTGAATGGTGAATCCTTGGCGGTCACCGGCCGGGTTGACACGATTGACTGGGGGATTGGCCAAGGGCAGCGTGCGCGTGTTGTGTGCAATGGGATCGGCATTCAGCACCCGCAATGTCTGGCCCGTTGGTACCAGCATCACCCGCGGGAGAAAACGGCATCCACGCTGGTCGAACACCAGCTCGGCCGGATCGGTCGCGGCCGCTTGGTGGCCAGCCGGCTTGGTCTTGAGGTACACAAACACATTCTTCAAAGCCCCGTTTGGTCCGACAATCAGCGATTCGTCGGCAATCTCCTGTGCGGCGCACGTGGCCGCGTCCCGCACAGCCTGCGCGCGGTGCACCAGCGGCTGCAGAGGTTCGAAGTCGCCCTGGACAGCGATGGTTCCGGTGAGGCGTCCGACCGGTTGACGGGTGTCAGGTTCGCGCGGGGCCGATTGGGGGTCGGACGTCTCGGCGACGGAACCGGCTGTGGCCGATTTGGCGTCCGGTGGGGCATCGCCGTTCGAACAGCCGGCCAGCAGCAATGTTGCCCAGGCCGACTGCAACATGATAGCGAAGGCATTCCTCATTCGGTGCCTCCGGGTGCCGGCGCGGCTTTGAGGTCGGGTTTGTATCTGTAGACGTGACCCTCGCGTTCCAACAGCATGTGGTAGTTGAACAATGCGTCGCGGACTGCGATGGCCTGCGCGGCGTTGTTGTCCTGAAGCAAGTTGGGGAACAGTGATTTTCCGTTGGCGAGGAAGTTCTGCGGCATTCGGGTGTAGGGCAGCACCCAGGCCGGATTGTAAATCCAGACTTGAGTCCAGTCGGGCCGCAGGCGGTCGGAGACGTTGGCCAGGTTGGGACCGAAAGCGGTTTTGGCATCACCCGGGTTTCGCCGCGCGACGAATCCGCCGATCGAGTGGCATTGGGCGCAGACCTTCCCATTGAGAATCTTCCAGCTTTCGGTGAGATAATCGTTGTTGTCCTGGAGTTTGCCACGCCACAGGGCGTCTTGGCTCGCCAGGTAGGGGGGTTCGCGTTCGGGAACGGCCTGGTACGGATAGGGCGCATCGTCCACGGCGGCGAAATAGTTGGCCAGCGTCTGGGCTTCGTGATCGCTGAGATTGAACTTGGGCATCCGCAGCATCGTCAAGCGTCGGATGCGGTTGGGGTTCTTCAGAAACTGGTACAGCCATGGCGTCTGGACCTTGCGTCCTTCACCGACCAGCGGTGGCGGCACCCGTTCCCAACCCTCATTGATATTTTCGACGGCCCCTTGTTGCAACAGATCCCGCACCAGGAATTCCGCCAAGGCACCGCCGCGGGGAGCTCCAATCGCGGATTCCTGGTACCGTCGATCAATCTCCACGGAAAGACTGCGCATGCGAGACAGCAGGGTGTCCACGCGGGCCGGTTCCGCCGCTCGGGCGGCAGCCAAGCTGCCACGCGCTGTGATGGCGGCTTCGAGTTTCTGTTGGTCTGCTTGCAGGCTCCGAACCAGTTCCCGGCCCCCCGTACGGAGTCGTTTCAGAGATGCCGGATCGCTCAAGAACGTGTTGCTCAGCAAGCCCACCTGTTGAAACGCCTTTTGCCGCGCCTGTGCGACCGTTTGTTGGTAATCCGCGGACTGGGGGTCTCCGCCGACGGCCGCGATGAGTGACTGCAGCCGTTGCATGGTCGTGTCGGTTTCTTGTTTGACAGCCCGGTCGATCGGATCGGCCAAGCGGTGTTCGAGAACCGTCAACCGCTTCTTCGGCAGCCAGCGGGCGTCGCGGACCAGCCGCGGATACCAAAGTTCAAATGTGTAATATCGATCGACAGAATAGGGGTCGTCAGGCTCCTCGACGTCCTCCAGATTGTATTTGTCGACCAACATGCCGGGGACTTCGATCACCGGGACCATCTGAGGATTTTCGTCTTGCCCCTCTACGTCCGCGTTGCTGCCGCTTCGGATCAGGACGGTCTGATCGGTGACCGACTGCAGCGGCGGCCGGAGTTTCAACAACCGGTCCAGCGCGAGCTGGGAATCACGGGCGTTGAGCGTATCGCTGACGACGTTGTTGAGTACGAACGTGTCGGAAGCGGCGGGTTGCGCGGCCAGGTCGCGATCCAGCGTCAACACCTGTCCCTGGGACGATGCGACATGATAGGTCTGTCCTTTGAGTTTGCCCCTGGTCCATTCCAGGTGTGCCCCGAGATTCGCCGCGGCCCCTGAGTGGTCAAACTGGACACGCGTTTCATTGGGCTTGAGTTTCGAGTCGGCTAGAAACTTGCCGGTCCGGACGAGTTCGGGATCAGCGTACCTGAGCTGAGGCAGTTCGAGCATGTGGCACGCGGCGCAGTTGTACTTTTCGATCAGTCGTTCGCCTTGGAAACGAGCGGCTTTGGCGCCCGTGGGGCGGAACAGATACTGCTCGGCCGGCGGCTCGGCCACCAGGCCCAGCACGAAGGTGGCCACCTTTTCGATTTCGTTTTCGTCGAAGGGGAATTTCGGCATCTTCAACCGTTCGTCGTAACCCTTCGTCTCTTCTTTCTTGTAGTCGTAGCTGCGGGGTTGGCGGAGTTTCTGCCAGATGAAGCCCGGACGTCCGTGGTGCAGCAGGTTGTCGTAATAGAACGCGGCGCTGAGCGCGCTGTCCTCGGCCTGCTGGCTGGGGAATTCGCCGGCGGCGAACCCGCCGGCTCGGGACTTGGTCATGGCCCCTTCGGCACGTTCCTGCGTCCCGGTCTGGGCGCCGTCCGGTTGCGGTTCGCCGTGGTGATGCAACCACTCGGCAATGTGTTCCACGGCCAGTTTCGAGGTGTCCTTGCGGCCCCAATCCTGCAGGGCCGTTCCAATGGGACGCGCCGTTTCGAATCCGGGGATCGCGTGGCAGCCGTAGCAACCGTAGCGTCCGATCGTTCGGCGGCCGACGTAGTGCAGTTTCATCGACTGTGTGATCGCGGTACTGACCAGGAACTCATCGCCCACGACCGGGTCCACGGGCATTTTGGGTGCAAGCGTTAGCTGGCCTATTTCCGGACTGTACTTGGTGATCGTGAAGCTGGAATTGACCAGTTCGCCGGTCTTCCAGATCAACTCGGCGTCGGTGCTCAAACCGTCGACCGGCTGATCAAACGTCACCTTCAGAATGGCTTTGTCATCCTCGCCGCTGACTTCCACCACCGTTCCGCGGCGCACCAGTTCGATCTCGTCGCCCTTGATCGTGGCGGTTCCCAGGAAGGGGTAGCGGCCGCCGTCGGCCAGCAGTCCATTGACCTGCTGTTCGGTCAAAGCCTTGCTGAGAAACAGCTTTGCCAGTTCGTCGAGATGCTGGGTGTTCAACCGGGGTGTTTTCGGTCGATCGCGTCGCGACCCCTGCAGCAAGAAAGCCACGATGTCGGCGGCGGGGTCGATCTGTGTGCCGTCACCCGACCGTTCGTTGAGGAACAGGTTGGGCATCTTGGTCCGGGGATGATGGCGTTCGGGGTTGCGGACCCAGGTGTACAGCCAGTCGCTGAAATCGGCGTCGTTGGTGTTGCGTTTGAGCTTCTCGTGTACATAGGTCAGATTGGGGCCGAAATCGGCCTGGGACAGCGGCACGTCGTCGTGGCTGTGGCACGCCAGGCAGCCCCGCTGGATGAATGTGGTCTTGCCACGCTCGGCGTCCGGTTGGAAGTCCGGATGCGGGTGGTCCAGTTCCAGGGGTTGGGATTTCGCTGTCAGATAGCTGGCGATGGCCCGCAGTTCGACCGGCTGCAGACGCGCGGCCATTTCGTCGTGCTGGTTTGACAAGTTGAAGAACTGGGGCATCCGTGTGTTGGGCCGAAAGCGGCTGGGCTGTTCGGTCCAGTACTGGATCCAGTCGGCGTCGGTCTTGGTTCCGATGTGTGCCAGCGCGGGGCCGACTTTGCGCATGCGGCCGGGAACCTTGGTCGGATCGGCGGCGGCCGCGGCGCGGGCTTCTGGAGTCGAAGGTTCCAAACGCAGGTCGGGTCCGATTGGTGTCAGGCCATCGTAGCCGCGGATTTCGTGGCAGCCAAAGCACCCGTATTTTTCGATCAGCTGGAACCCCTCGTACACCTTGGGCGCCGTCGGACCGTACTCGGGATTGACCCCCAGTTCCACAACGTCGTGGTGACACTTCAAACAGGACGACTCGATGAACCGGTCGGGTTGCATCGGGTATTCCCAGAAGTGGTTGTGGTGGTAGTGGTGGTCTTGGGACCACTGTTGTCCTTGAAACGGATTGTTCGGCGTGTGTTCGCCGTTCTGGAAGCTGGTGCCCGAGCCGTTGCCGTCGTGGCAGATGGTGCAGCCGAATGTTTCGACGGGGTGCGGGCTGGCAGCCGTGGTATAGACGTCGGGGCGGGAATGACTGGCGAACGGGTGCGGGTAGGAATTGGTGGAGATCCACTCTTGGATGTCATCGGACTTAGGGTGTCCGAAGGGCAGGGCGGGCAGTTTGCCGTTGGCCCGGTCGGCGTTGACATGGCAGGTCCGGCAGCGGTCGAACCGCGCCGTCTTGGCCATGCCCAGGGTGATCATCAGATCGGGCAGCCAGTCCTGGCGGATCGCCAGGTGCGAGTTGAAACCGTCGATGATCGGCCATTCCATCATCTGGCGTTTGAAGGATGACAGCAGGTTGTCGGGTTCGATTTTCGTGAGCGCCACTTCAGCGCGGTCGACATCGGACTGCAGTGTGGCCAAAGCGCTTTCCGCCAGATCGCGTTCGGTGGTGAGCTGGTTCAGCTGCTCCTGAGTTTTCGTCAATATGGTTGTTTCATCTTCGAGTTCCCGGGCCGTTTTATCGACGTCCTTCTGCCGATCTTCGAACAGGCCGAGCTTGTTGCTCAGAATCGCCTTCGGCAAATTGTCGCGGATCGCCAGGTCGTAGTTGGCGCGGGCCACGTCGCGTTGAGCGGATTGATTCTTGAGCCTTCGGCTGAAGCGATCGACCTCGAACTCGAGATTGCGGACCGCTTGACTCAGCTCCGCGCGGCGGTCGTCCTCACTGTCGAGCTGAGTCTGTGCTTGATCCAACTGCTGCTTGAGGGCGTCCACCTGTTGGCGATAGTCCCGGCTTTCCAGGGCACTCATGGTGTTCCGCAGCAATTCCGCGTCCAGTTGGTCGGCGGTCCGCTGCACCTGGCGCCATTCGTCGTCGTGGTCAGCCACCATCATCCAGAATGTGGTCAGGCAGAACAGCAATCCGCTGATTGCGAACACGACGTGAGTGGCCTTGATGTCGCGAAAATACTTGTCGGTTGCCGGCATGGTCCGCTACGGCCCCTTTTTTTCAGGACGACTGTTCAGAAATTCAGAAAGTACTCGGGGATGGCCACGATGTATTTCATGTCGACGGACCAGCGGAGGACCATCTTGATGGGCAGTGCGGCCATCCAGAGGAACAGGTTCGCTAGCACCATAAAGCGAATGAACCCCATGCGTTTATAGAACGAGCGGAAAATCGTGGCCGCCAAAATCGGTGGCATGGCCAGGAAGTAGAATCCCAACGCCAGGATCCCGGCGCTTTCCCGCAGCGCGATGTAACCCAGTTTTGTCAGTTCCGACGCGTCGGATGCGGCGGTGGGCAGGCCTCCGAACAGCCCGCTGAGCGGAGACATGACCCAGACGTATTCCGAGAGATTGATGTTGTTCAAGGCTTCGAGTTTGTGGACGTCCCAATACTCGTAGATCCCGAAAAAGTTCCAGTTGGGACCGCGCAAAAACGTGCCCAGAATGATCATGGCGACCCACAACGGCAGGAAGCCGAACAGAAACGTGGTGACGGCGAACTTGCGTTCGGTGAACGTGAAGTATCCGTTGCCCTTGGGGTTGAAGTCGATGTAGGGGACGGCCATCAGACCTCCCAGAATGATGCTGGGCAAAACGACTCCCGCCAGCCAGGGATCGTAGTAGACCAGCATTTCCTGCAGTCCCAGGAAGTACCAGGGCGCTTTGGACGGGTTGGGCGTCTTGACACTCGAGGCCGGTTCTTCCAGCGGAGCCTGCAGGGCGATGCCCCAGGCGATCAACAACGCCGTGAACAGGATCATGCAAATCAGCTCGGCGTAGACCAGGTCCGGCCACACCAGAACTTTTTCGTTGTTTTCCTGGGCACGCAGGGGCTTGCCCTGTGCCGTGCGGTCGTCGTTGTCCACGGCTTGCTTGAAATACAGCCAGGTGAAAAAGCCGACGATGAACAGCATGGCCACGATGGGAACGTTGTCCGGCTTGCCGACGATTTGTCGGAAGTTCCAATCCGTCAACGACAGGGCGAAGAACAAGATGACCAGATTCAACAGCGTCCAGGCCACTTCCAGCTGGACCAGCCAGCGACGCAGCGTGATGGTCACGACGAATAACAAGACCGACAACGTGAAGTAGCTGATGGGGTCCGCGAACATATTGACCACGTTCTTGACCGCCGCGGGCATGCGGATCAGAAAGTCCTCCGGATTGGAGTGACTGGTCAGGTGGGCGACGGCGACCATCAACAGCACGGAGCTATACAGGGCCCACAGCGCGGCCAGGGGGACTTCGTGGCCCACCATACGCACCTGTTTGTCGGTTTGCGCACTGCGCCAGGTCCAGACACAGTTCATGGTAAACAGCAGCAGATACAACCATCCCAGCCCCGAAATCACGTTCTGGGTCAGGTTTGGATGGGGGTCGAGCATCCGGGTCACCACTGACTGAGTTGGAATGTGGGCAATTGCCTATACGGGAACATCATGCGTGTGTCGATTGGCAACGGATTCACAAGGGCTGGCTGATGCCACCGTCTTTGCGGACCCGCCAGAAATGGACGGCGATCAGACCGGCCACGACCAAAGGAATCGCCACGCAGTGCAGGATATAAAATCGGTTGAGTGCGTTTTCGCCGACGAAACGCCCTCCCAACAGCAGGAATTTCGCATCGCTGGCACTCGTGATCAGGTCGTAACCACCAATATTCAGCAGCTGGTAACCTGGTCCCTCGGTGCCCAGAAACGGAGTGGCGCGGGCCATGTTCGAGCCAACCGTGATGGCCCAAATCGCCAACTGGTCCCAGGGCAGCAAGTAGCCTGTGAAGGACAATAATAAGGTCAATACCAGCAGCAGCACACCGATGACCCAATTGAACTCGCGCGGCGGTTTGTAGCTGCCGGTGAGAAACACGCGGTACATGTGTAACCAGACCGTGATCACCATGGCGTGAGCTGCCCAGCGATGGATCTCGCGCATGATGCCCAGTGTGGTGACGTCCCGCAGCGCGAGAATATCGTTGAATGCCCATTCCAGCGTGGGGCGGTAGTAAAACATCAGCAACACGCCGGTGATCGTTTCCACCAGGAACAGGAAGAACGTGATGCCGCCCATACACCAGGTGTAGGACAGCGCGATTCCGTGTTGTTTGACGGAAACCGGATGCAGGTGCAAGAAGAAGTTGGTCAGCATCACCACGATGCGATTGCGGCGATCGTAGGGCGCCGGGTGGCGGAAGATGCTCTTCCAAATCTGAGAATTTCTGATGTAGTCGCCAACAGACATGAGAAGTCAGTGCCTCAAATTGCGCCTAAGCCAGTGGGTAGTACGAAGCGGGAATTTCCCACTGTCCGAGTTCTTCCTGAAACTTCACGCTTTTGTCGACTTCCAGCATTCCGTCTTCGGCCAGGCTGATTCCCACGCGTTCCAACGGGCGTGGAGCAGGCCCCTCGAAATTGATGCCCGTAACGCGGAAGCCAGAACCGTGGCACGGGCATTTGAATTTCTGTTCGCTTTCCAACCAGTTGGGTGTGCAACCCAGATGCGTGCAGACCGACGCCAGAGCCACGATGTTCGATTCACCGTCATATTGATCGGTATTGACGATCCACACGCCGCGGGCCGCCTTCCACTTGGTCGACACGGTCCCTTCGGGGTAGTCGCTCGGCGGACCGATCTTGAATTTCGTTGGTGGTTCGACCAGAACATTGGGCATCATGAAGCGGGCCAGGGCCAGCGTGCTGGCCGCTGTGGCGGCCGACAGGAACATCCAGGCCCAGGCGAACGGACTGACCAGCAGAGTCAGCAGGACATTGCGGCGTGTTTCCTGCCGTTTGCCGCCGCGGCGGGCGGGTGGCTTGATCGGGATCGGTGGCAGTGTTGGTTTGGGCTTGGTCTGGGGCTGCGGCTTGGCCGCGGCCACCGCGGGTTCGGCCGTGGCGGGTTCGCCACGCACGGCGCGGACCATGTCTTGCAGCGATGGCATTTCGCCGGATGGCGGCGCACTCGCACTGCCGGTCGCAGCCGGTTGGGCTTGGGTCTCAGGCGGGGCTGCATCGGTCGTCGCCGGATCGCCGCCGGACTGGCCGCGGGCGGCGGCCAGAATATCCTGGGTCGACTTGGGCGTGGCTGCGGCCGGCTGAGCCGCGGCCGGTTTGTCGGCAGCGGAGCCGCGGGCGGCGGCGAGAATATCCTGGGTCGACTTGGGCGTGGGTTTGGACTTGGCCGCCGTGGGGGGCGCGGCCGCCGCATCGCCGTTTCCGGCTTCGGATCCGACGGGTTCGGCCGCGACGGGCTCGGCCGCGGGCTCGACCGCTGATTTGCCGGCCTTTTCCGAACGCAACTGAGCGAGAATCTCTTGCGTGGAGAGTTTTTTCTTGGCCATAGAAGCAGGATCCCGATGCGTTCGAAAACGTGCCGCCTCGTCTGCGAAATTCTTTCAGGATTGAGTTGCACTCGCAACCGAGAAACACCGCTTCATCCGGGATTTCTCAGATCCTGGAACCCGATGGCGAATTGCGTTCCTGCGGTTGGGAACTCATAGTGTTTCATCTGGTGTGGATTGCGGCCACAGGCGGATTGTTTTTGGCAGCATGCTAATCAGTCGGACCGACCGCGTCCAACCAACGGCAACCGATTTTTTGCTGAAATCTGATGAAGTTGAGCGGGAATGTTCCGGTGAAATGTTGTGCGCGGCATCGCCCGGTCTGGGCCGTGGTCGAACGGATCGAACAACGCATCCGCCACGATGCGGGTCAGCGGGGATTGGCCGGCGGCCCGGGTGAGGACGCGTTGTGCCCCGGACATCTGCTGGGGGCGGCTTGTGAGTTGAGTGGAACTCCGGGGCGTGCGGTGGTCTGTACCGGTTTCTTTGTTCCTCACGGTTCGCCGGCTGCCGCCGAAACGGATGGTCCGCCGGGAGCCGCCTACCTGGCCCGCGTGTTGCTGCGTCTGGGCTGGTCGGTCCAAGTGTTGACCGACAGCCTTTGCCGGCCGGCGGTCGTGGCCGCTGCCGTCGCCGCCGGACTGGACAGTTCCCTGGTTCGGACGTGTCCCAGCGATCCCGGCACCTGGCTCGACGAACAGGTGTCTCTGGGGCTATCCCACTTGATCGCCGTGGAACGGGTGGGGCCCAGCCATACGCTGGACTCGCTCCGGCGTCAATCCCGCGAACAGCCGGCACCCGAAGCACGTTTTGAGCGATTGGTCGCCGCCGGAGACCGCGATCGCTGCCACAACATGCACGGGCGACCGATCGACGCCTGGACCGAGCCGCTGCACGTGCTGTTTGATCGGATCGCGGGATTGCGCTCGCCTGTAGCGACCATCGGAGTCGGCGACGGAGGCAACGAAATTGGCATGGGCCGCGTCGCCTGGGAACAGCTGGAAAAACGGCTGGGAAGCGGTTCCGCGGCACGTGTCGTCTGCCGAGTGGCCACGCGGTGGAACGTGATCGCTGGAACCAGCAATTGGGGAGCCTGGGGCCTGGCAGCCTCGGCCTTGCTGCTCAACGGTCGCGGCCACACAGTCGCCGATTGGACCGCGGATCGCCACGCCCAGATTGTCAGCCACATGGTGGAACAGGGACCGGCGGTGGATGGGGTGACCGGCAACAGAGTGGGCTCGGTTGACGGCCTGGGGATGGCGGAATACCTCGAACCCTGGTGCGCCATCCAGCGGGAGGTGGCCGCGTTGAACCGCGGATCCCACGCTTCCGAGAATGGGCTGGTGCCATCCCAGTGGAATCGTCCATAATCCCCGTGACCCCGGTGATGCCGCAGCCATTCCAGGCCGAGCAGGCTTGCAGGCCGCCGGTGGTTGCTGTCTGCTGAGCTGCGATTTGCTTGATTTGGAGTGGCGCGATGGGCGGCCAGAACCCACAGTCCAATCGGAACCGTGATCGATGAGTGACGTGCCATCCGCCGACGGAAAGCCACGACTTTCCACTCTGCTGATCGTGGACGATTCGGCGACCGACCGCGAACTCGTGGGTGGACTGCTCCGCAAGAACCCCGATTGGCAGGTCGAGTTTGCGGCGGACGGGAAACAGGCTCTGGAGCGTCTGGACCAAGGCCGAATCGATGCCGTGATCACCGATTTGCAAATGCCAGAGCTCAGCGGACTCGAACTCGTGCAGCGTGTCAAACAGGAGCACGTGCTGACCCCGGTCGTGTTGATGACTTCCCGAGGCAATGAGCAGGTCGCAGTCCAGGCTCTGGAGGAGGGGGCGGCCAGCTATGTCAGCAAACGCTCTCTGTCGCGCGACCTGGTCCCCATCGTCACGCGGATTCTGGCGGCGGCCTACGAACAACAGGGCCACGTGAAGATGTTGGCCCAGATGCGGACCTGCCGGCTTAGCTTTGAGCTGCAAAACGATTTTGACGTGATCACGGCCTTGACCAGTCACCTGCAAGGGCTGTTGCAGCAAATGGGGATCTGTGCCGAATCCGAAGTTGTCCGCGTCTCAATCGCCTTGGAAGAGGCACTGGTCAATGCCGTTTATCACGGCAATCTGGAAGTCAGTTCCGAATTGCGAGAACGCGATCATCAGGAGTACTACAATCTGGCGCGGGAACGCGCGGCGGCGCAGCCGTATTGCGATCGGCGGACGCAGGTGTCGGTCGAATTCACGCGATCTTCCGCCACGTTTGTGATCCGCGACGACGGACCGGGTTTTGACCCGCACAGCCTGCCGGACGCCACAGATCCGGCCAACCTCGAGCGGCCGTGTGGCCGCGGTTTGCTGCTGATGACGACGTTCATGGACGAGGTAGTTTACAACGAGTGCGGGAACGAGGTAACTCTGGTTAAATTTGCGGATTGCGGTTCTTGAGAGTCGCGCCCGGGTCGCCGCTCATTTCAAGAAACCGCTGCGGTTCGCTTCGGTACCGCTCAACCGATCGTTCGCTGGATCGTCCAGCGCCAGCAGGTGTCGCAGCGCGTCGGGCAGTCTGCGCTGCAGGGGCTCACGGATCAGTTGTTTCTGGTACTGTTGCTGCGGTTTGTCACGCCGCGCGAAGAAACCGTGCATGGCCAGCCGCGATCGCGGTGTGCGATTCGGGAGTCCCGCGTGCCAGACGTGTGCGTTCAAGACGATCAGGTCTCCCGCGCGGCCGGTGACCACCTGTTCCAACGGATGCGTCGCCAAGGGATCATCCAGCACGTCCTGGGGAAGTTGGTGCCAGTGGTGTGAGCCGGGGACCACCCGCAGGGCGCCGTTGTCGGGCGTGAAATCATCCAGCAGCCAGACGGTGTTGCAGACCCAGAAACCGCGGGCATCGGCCACCGCACCCATGTCGGCGTGTAATGGTTGCCCGATGTTGGAATGCGGCAAAACGCACCGCGCATTGTTGCTGCTCAACTTGAATTCCGGTCCCAGCACCGCGGTCACGCACTCCAGTAACCGCCGGTCCAGCAGCAGTTCGCCGAAGAGTGTTCCCTTGTCCACCAGGTTGGCCAGACGGAGGCAACCGGCTTCCTGTTTGAATTCCTGGCCGGCCTGTTCGCCTTCCTCTAACAACAGACGCTCCAGCTCGTTTCGCAGCCGCGACCGCGTCGCGCCGCTGATGAACCGTGGCAGCAGCAGCCAGCCCGACTGCCGCAGTTGCTGCAATTGAGAGTCGTTGAGAAAGGTCGGTTCGTTCAAGGAATCACGTTGTGTGTTCGGAAGAGGTTTCCAGATCGTCTGATGCCGCAGTGTCCCGGTCTTGCTCAGTTGCCAGAGATGGCAGGTCGGCTGGTGGCGGGTTGTTGCACGCGGACTCAAAATTGAGCAGCGTTTGCTCCAGTTGTCGGGTGGATTCGGGATACTGCGTCCACAGGTTTGTGACCTCCCAGTAGTCGTCGGGTTTGACGAACAGCCGCAGATGGTCATTGCCGGGAGTCACCGATTCCCGTGGTTTCAGCAAAGCGAAATCCTGGGAGCGAATTCCGTGGTGTGTGGCGTCCGCGAAGCAGACATACTCCCGTGTGTGGCTGGCCTCGTTGCGGACGGCCGGCAGCAGGCTGCGGCCTTCCATGCGGCTCGTGGGGCAGTCGAACCATTCCAGTAACGATGCAGGCACATCGACGTTTTGCACCAGATCCGCCCTGCGTGTGCTGTGGGGGGCACCGGAATCGTGAACCAGCAACGGGCAGTGCAGGTCTTCTTCGCGCGTTCCGGCGAGTCCTTCCATCCAGCTTTCCGCATTCCGCAGGCGTTGTCCCGTGGCGCTGGTCACGATCAGCAGCAACCGCTCGTTGGATTCCAGAATCGCATCCAGCAACGTGCCCAGATAGCCGTCGATCAGGCTGATGTACCCCGTGTATGCAGCCCGCGACATGGACCAGTCCGATGGGGAGAGCCCGGTGGCCGCCCAGTCGGCTTCGCTGGTCAAACGGCCTCCAGAACAGACAAAGCGTTCGAAGTCCAACAATTCCTGTTCTTCAGCGGCGGCATCCGGTGCTGTCGGGTTCGCGTCCGTCTGCCGACGGTCTGCACCCGCGTTGGTGTCCTCGTCATCTGCTTCGTCATCTTCGTCCGGCAGTGCATCGAAGTACGGCGCCGCAGAGTCTTGAGGCGGGATCCAGGGGACTGGAATGGCCTGGGAATGCAGCCACAGCAGTTCCGCAGCCGCGCCGCTCTGCCAGGCTTGCAGTTGTCGACAGCCTTCGGCCACCAGTTGCGCGAACGGAGTTTCAAAATCCTCGGCATCGGCTCCCGAAATCCCGGAGACGCGGGTGCGGCTGTCGAAAGCCGGGCAGTCGCCCTCCACCAGCAGGCTGGGCGACTCGCAGATGAAACGGGTGTGGACTCCGGCCGCACGCAGCGCGTCCAGCAGATGGGGTCCGTCTGTGAGCACCCGGCCTCGCGTGTGATGGCACCCCGTCCACCAGTCGGCCAGATGATCTGGTTCGGGAGATCCCGCCAGGCAGTGGTCGAACACCGTGGCCATGGCAGCCAGTCGATCCCACTGCGGCGTGTGGACGCGGTCATTGCCGTAGCAGCCCAGAAAACGAGCTGCCAGGCGTTCAAAACTCAACACGATCGCCTTCATGACCTCTACGATAACAGCTCCGGAATGGGGCGGCCAGCACATATGCAGCCACAGGAACGCCACCGATCGATCCGTTGACGTTGACCGCGGCAGGTCTGGTGGTGATCCTGTGGCCAGGACTGGCGGCAGCCGGCCGGTCCGTCCGCGGCGCATTCACGGAATTGCAATTTCACTGAATCGCAGAGGAGACAAGGCGTGGAGACGTCAAAGCGGGAACACGATCGCCTGGGGCTGCTGTTGATTGGCGGAGCTCAGACCCATCAGGAGAATTATGCTCGGGCCTTTGCCGCGGATCCGCGTTGCCGGTTGATTGGGCTGACCGATGAACCCGATATCGGCATGCGGCGTCGGGCGTTGAATCTGCAGTTGGCGGCCGAGCTTGAGGTCCCGGTGTTCGACCGTTTGGATGAAGCCCTGACACGTGCGGACGTGCAACTGGTGTGTGTCTGCGTGGAGCCCGAGCGTCGGGGGCGCGTGGCAACCCAGTGCGCGCGGGCTGGCAAACATGTCTACGTCGACAAGCCGCTGGCGACCACGCGCGAGGCGGCCGAACAGCTGCGGCTGGCCGTGGCCGAATCGGGCGTTCGCAGCCAGATGTTCAGTCTGGTGCGAACTGATCTGGCGCGCCGCGCCAAGGCGTGCATCGCATCTGGCGAACTGGGTCGACTGGTCGGATTGCATTGTGAGCTGCTGTTCGCCAAAGGCCACGCGGGAACCGCGGATCTGACGGCTGTCCGCCAGGAGCGCGGCGAGACCCCGCGGTTCACATTCGTGGATTCCAAGCGGGAGCTGTTTTGTGTGGGACTGTACCCACTGGTGTTGTTCCAATGGTTGACGGGCCAGAGATTTCAATCCGTGTACGCATCGACGAGCAATTATTTTTTCGCGGAACACCAACGGAATCAGGTCGAGGATTTCTCATGCCTCCTACTGCAAATGACGGGGGACATTCAAGCGACCATGATGGTCGGCCGCTCCGGTTGGAAGAGCCATCCCGCCGGCGGAATTCACCAGGTGCATCTGGTGGGTACCGAACGTTCCCGCACGCTGGCTGCCGATCATCCGCGCCTGGAAATCTACAGCGACGCGCCCCAATGGTCGTTACCCGATCTGCCGCATCCCGAGGATCCCATGGGGTTCTGGTCCAGCACACAACGCGCTGGAGCCATTGGCGACAAACTGGACTGGTGCCCGGTGATTCCGGAATTGCCGAGCGACGCGGCGCACTTTCTGGACTGTGTCAGCGCCGATCGGGAGAGCGACGTTTCTGTCGACCTCGGCGCTCGGGCCGTCGAAGCGATCCTGGCCGGATACCGCTCGGCCGCCGGACACACGACGATGACACTCGACGGTTCCTGAATCCGTGGAGGCCGACGATGGAAGGCCTCCCGAGTTGACAGGCCTGCGGTGTGCGTATCGAGCCAGGGGAATCCGCAGACGTTACGGGGACGTTCGGGGGCATTCGGCGGTGGATCATTGCCGGGAGTGGCCCGCTGGCTCCAGCCGTTGGCCGCGTCAGTCATCCAGGTCCGTGAAGTCGTCGGCTGCTTCCGAATCCATGGCCGAACGCTGCACCGATGCTCTGCGAAAGACGGCGACGATGTCGTCAATCGGGACGACGTACAGGACGTTGTCCGGTTCAAAATCCACGGGAATCGAATTCTTGGGATTGAACAGGACTTTGTCGTATTTCTGCACGGGGAAATCTTCATCCCGCTCGATCTGAATGCTGATCTCAACCACGCGTCCGGTAATCGTGGGGATCTCCGCATCGTCGGGCAGGACGATGCCGCCCTTGGTTTGCTGGCGGCTTTCGTCCTTCCGAATCAGGATCCGCGTTCCCAGCGGTTCAACGAATTCAGTCAACGTGTCGGTCTCCGTTGTCTTGTGTGTGGCCTGCTGTCTGGTGCGATCCGATGAGGCGGCACCCGACAACGGCCTTCGATGGACATGATATCTTGATGCCTGAGGTCCGGGAATGCGAATGGCCGGTGGTCTCGAACTGCAGCCTGGCTACATCCGGAATGGCAACCCCTGAAGTCGAGACGTCCGTGGTGGGCCGTGTTTCTGAATTCCCCGTGTTTCTGAATTTCCCGTGCGCGGAACCCGAGATCGGACCGCATTCAAGTGTACTCAGCCGGCGGGGCCTGGGACAGCCTGGAATCCGCTGTTTAATCGAAACGCATGATGCGGTGCGATGCGGACGATGCCTGCTGCAGATGTGGTTGCTGCAGCGGCTGCACTCGGGACACGGCCGGTGTGTGATCCGCACGCTTCATAGCACGCTCGATCAGGCTGCCCAAGGGGCCTGCGAGCAGGGCGGGCAGCAGGATGATGTCGGCGATCAGCGCGGTGCCGATCAAGGCGGCCATCAACCAGCCAAACCGGCTGATCAGCAACAACTCGGCCGGGTACAGCACCAGCAAACCCAGCCCGATGGCGCAACTGGTCTGCCACATCGCCGGTCCACAGTGACCGAGGGCATCGGCAATCGCCTCGTCTCGGGATTTCCCTGCGCGGATTCCGGCTCGGAACCAGGTCAACAGGTGCAGCGTGCCGTCCACCGCAATCCCCAGGGCCACCGAGGCCGTGATCATCGTACCCATGTCGACCGCCATGCGGTTCCAGGAGATCAAGCCGAACACGACGCCCACCGGCAGCAGGTTGGGGATCATCGTGATCAGTCCCGACAACGGATTTTTCAGCAAGATCATCATCACCAGAGCGATCAAGCCGAAGGCCAGGCCGAAACTCAACACCAGGCTGTCGAGAACGGCCTGCTGGGTTCTCAGAAACAGTGGAATCATTCCGGTCACCCGGTGATTCGCGCCGGGGATCAATTTGAGCTCCGATTGGATCAGCCGGTCGAGGTCCGTTGTCAACTGTCCGTAGTCGAGGTCGGACATGATCGCCACCTGGGCGGTGACATTCCACAATTCGTCTCCGGCCTGGTTGAGCCATTTATTTCCGGGGACGTCCAGCGCTGTCGCTTCCTGGGCCACGGTGACAAACGAGCGAACACGGTCTGTCGACGCGTGTACGGCTTCCTCGGTCTTCTGAGCGCGCGTGTTGTACCGTTTCATTTCCATCAGACGCCGAGGCGTGCTGAGCGATGTCAGGTCGGGTGGCTGGCGCTGCGGCTGAAAGTCGGCCAGGGACAGTGTGCCGCTGACATCCGGGTGTTCACTGATCCGTTTCTGAACGCGTCGTACAGTTTCCATGCGTTGCAGAAAATTGAGTTCGGTTTGCGAATCCTGGTCGAATCGGATCACTGTGTTCACGGGAATGATCCCCGCCAGATTGTTCTCCAGGAAATGGTAGTCCTGTACAACCCGGGAGTCGTCCGCGAAATAGCGAATCACTTTGGTCTCGGTACGAAACCGGGTGAGCCCCACGCTGCAGGCCACACAGCCGACGACGCAGGTCACCGTGATCATCAGGTGTCGTCGAGCGATGAAGCGGCCCAGTGCCTTCCATCCGCTGCGATGAACCTGGTGTTTTGTCGGTTGTTGACCGGGCCACAACTGCAGCATGGCCGGCAGCCCGAACAGGATCACCAGCAGCGACAGCAGGCAGCCGACAGCCGAGTACAGTCCGAACTCGCGCACTGGAACCAGCGGGCTCGTGGCCAGCGAAACCAGTCCGATGGAGGTGGTGACAGCGGCCAGCAGGCAGGGCGTCTTCGCCATCCGAAACGCGTTGGTGATCGAGGTGGCCGGGTTCTCGAACGCGGCGTGTCGCCAGTAGTTTGCCACGTGGATGCCCGCTGACATCGTGAGCACCATCAACAACGTGGGCATCACCACCAGGACCATGTTCATACTGCCTCCGGTGACCGGCACCAGTGACACGGCGACGAACATCGTGTAGACCGCAGAGACAATGACCAGTGTGGCCAGCCGAAAGCTCTGCAACATCAAGTAGGCCAGGACGATGCCCACCGCCACCGATGTCAGAATCACCGATTTGCGGAAGAACTGCGTCGGAGTCAGCGATGGATCGCGGTTCCAGGCAGCGCGTTTGACGGCCTGATTCAGGGCGTGGCCTGCGACGGGTCGGCCGCCCAGGTGCAAATCTCCTGGGGGGATCCCCACGCGTTCCGCGGTTGTACGAATGGCCAGGAACGCGGCGCTGCGATCGGAACTTCCGGCTTCCGACAATTCGACCGACAGGGCCACCGGCAGTCCCGGCTCCAGGAAACAGGCGCCGATCACCGCCGTGTTTTCTTCGCCGCTGGATGCGAAGGGCAACCGCAGTCCGGTTGCCAACGCGGTCAATTGTCCGATGCGATCCCGTTCGACGTGCATCGTGGGCCAATGCACCTGGAAATCGTACTCGGACTCTGTCTCGGACGTCGACGCCTGATCCGACGCGATCTCCGCCTCCTCGGTTTGTTCCGCCGCGTCCAGAGCCTCGTCGTCCAGGGCCTCGTCGTCCGCAGCGAGCGTCGGATCTTCGACCAGCAGCGCGATGTCCAACCGCTGCTGTGCCAATTCGGTCAACTGCTCGATGACGCGATCCCGATGCGCGCGGCCCGTGTCCGTCAGTTGCACCTTCAGATACCCTGGACCGACCAGCACGCCCTGCAATCGGCGGATTGCCTCGGGCCGCGGAACCTCATGTTCGGTCATTTCCTGGAGCACGTCGTGAGGTGTGATGACATGTGCGACAAAGGGGACGCCGTCGCGGCGCATGCCATCCTCGTCGACCGTGCCCTCCAGCGCTTCAGCCAGGCGCTGCACGCGGGGATCGTCGAGGGAACTTCCGCTCCACGACAGGAGAAATCGATCCTCGATCGGGAAGTTGTCGCGATACCAACGCAGAACTTGAGCCTGGGGATCATCCGCGGGCAGCCAGTTCTCGACGTCGTTTTCCAGATGGATGTGCTGGGTGGCCTGCCAGGCCAGAGGCATCACGACCACCATCAGAACCAGGATCCAAAGCGACTTCCTGTTTCCCCAGCGGTCCCGTTGCTCAAAAATGCTCGCCATCTGTCAACATTCTGCTGTAATCTGCCGGATGCCTCGTCTATTTCAGATCATCGACGCATCCTGCGGCGACCTGTGTTGCGCAGTGTCTGTTCGGGTCACATGCCGGCAAGCGGATGCGAGTCCCCGCACGTGGCGGGATTGTAACGAATATCGGATTCATGAGAATCCTGTGGATTTCTCCGGATGCCCACGGGTCGCCGGCGATTGCCGCGTCTGTGTGTCCGCCGACGCTGGCGGTCTGCAACCCGTGATTCTAGCAATTTCGCTGGCTTTGGCGATACGAGACTCGGCCACAGGGCCTGTTTTGTCGTGGACGTCAACCGGGGCCGGAATGCGTGGCGCAAATGCCCGATTTTGACACCGCCGCCGTCCGGGAGCCGCGCCACCACGTCCGGTCAGTCGGGTCCAGCCCTGGGTTGGGCAATTTTGCGGAGGTCGAGCTCCGGGCGCGGCGTGTTGCCCGGGATCCGATCATTCGGGGTTGCGCATCTCGGTGTCGCGGTTGGGTTCCTGCGCGGTCGGAGAGGCTTGCTGGGGCCGTGGTCGCGCGCCAACCATTTGCTGGCTGCGAAACAGTTGTTCGAGCATGCCCCGTTCGCTGACGGTTCCGGTCACGTGATGACCCGCGATGATCACGCCATGGGACGTACCGGCGGTGCGGAGTGTCAGCAACGCTTCCAGTTTGGTCGCCGATTCGTCGATGCGTGGCATGTCACGGATCAGTGGTTCCAACGTCCGCTGCGTGGTGAGCAGGTCGATGACGCGCACGTAGCCGTACCAGGCGGTTGGGTCATCCGGGCGTCGGATGGCGATGTTGGCAAGCCCGTAGCGCTGGGCGAATGCCAGCACGTGTTCCGGAGTGCTGTTGGATGGCACACCCAGTATGCGGCCGGCCGGCGTCTGGGATTCGATCACCGGCTGAGCGGCCGTGTGCAGCACGCCGTGAATCAGACGGCTCTGGGAATCGGTCAACAGGCCTTCGCGATGTCCCTGGCTCAGCACGTGGACCAGCCGGTTTCGTCCCAGCAGCAGGTCGAACTGTCGCGGGTCCTGGCTGCCGAATCTTTCGCAGAATTTGGTCAGCCCGACCAGGGGCAGACTGATGGGAAGAAACACCCAGTAGTACACGCGAAACATTCTGGCGCTTTTGCGCAGCAGGTAATGCGGGGCGGTCAGGTACAGATTCTTGGGAATCAATTCGCCGAAGACGAACACCAAGGGTGAGAGCAGCAAGGTGCCGAGAATTTCCAGCCAGCCTCCGCTGTCGGGGACCAGAGTGACTGCGAACAGGCCGATGGCCACGGTGGTCAACCAATTGGCGATGTTGTTGCCCACCAGGGTCGTGGCCACAAAGTAACTCGGATTCTGCGAAAACCAGATCAGTTGATCGGCCTGCCGGTCGCCGGCGTGCGCGTCGATTCCCAGCCGCAAAAAACTCACCCGATAAAAACCGGTTTCGTTGCCGCTGAAAAAGGCCGATAAACGGACTCCGAAAACCAGCAGGATCACCGACCCCAGCAGGAGCAGGTTGGTTTCCATCATCGGTCGCCATCCTTTCGGGTGACCGTGGCACGCAACTGCCCCGTCGCGGTCACATCGATGACGCGAATGTCGCAACCCTGCCAGGAGCACGTGTCGCCCGCAACCGGTATCTGCTCCAGTTCCTCGTGCAGCAGGCCGGCCAGCGTCAACTGCGAGTCGGCTTCGGGAGAGAAGTCCATGTTCAATCGCTGGCTCAGATAACGCAGAGTGGTGAGGCCGTCGACGTGAAACTGACCCTGGGCGACTTCGAGTACGGGTTCGCGGCGGAGCACGCGGCGGGCTCGGCTGGGTTGCGGCAGCAGGATCGTGTCGATGATGTCGGAATAGGTCACGATGCCAATCGTCTCACCGTACTCGTTGACCACCGCAGCCACACCACTGAAAAGGTCGCGGAGCAGTTGCAGCGTGTAGGCCAGGCTGGCGCACCAGGGGACGTAGACCAGCCGCTCCGCGAGCAACTGCAGGTCGCCATCCGGCAAGTCGGAGAATTCGGTAAGCGGGATCGCCGCCTGCAACTCGTCAGAATCCGGTTCCTGGATCAACGCGAAGTTCGTGGGAGGCACGCGTCCATGCAGGTCTGCCAGGTGCACGGGAGCGTGCATGGCGGTGTAGCTGGTGCGTGGACGCATCACCTCTTCCACTAGGATTTCGGACAGGTCCAAAACGTTGTGCAGGACCTGGGTTTCCTGCTGGACCAGATCGGCTCGCATCTGGCAGGCTTCGACGGCGCGTTCCAGGTCGTCCGCGTCCAGCATGGGTTCCCGGGGGATATCGTGCCAGAAAGCGCGTCGCAAGGACCGAGTGATGCGATGCAGCAAGGGGATCCAGGGATCCAGGGTGGCGACAGACCGGGCCAGAGGCCAACCGATCAGCGAGGCCAGGCGATGTCGGAACACGACGGCAATGCTCTTGGGTATCACTTCGCCGAACAAGATGATCCCCAGCAGGCTGGCCATAGTGTAGGCACCGGCGGCCATCCGTTGACCGTCGTCCGATAGACGCGCGGCCACGATGACACCGACAGCGAAGTAGCTCAGATTGATGATCAGATTCCAGAAGAGAATCGCGGTCAACAGGCGGTCGGGATCCGACAGCAGTGAGGCGACGAGCTGCTCGCGCGGTCGGCCCACGCGCAGGCCACGGACGTCGTCGTGCGAGAGATAGAACAGTGCCGTTTCACTGGCTGAGAAGAAGCTGGAAGCAATCATCAGTGCCAGCATTGCGACCATTCCGGGAAACCAGATGGGCAGCGATTGAACAAACTCGATCATGTGGATCGGTCCGTGATTTCGCGAAGCGGGCGTCGTCGGTCTGCGGATTTTCCGGCCAGGATGCGTTGCCTTATCCGTGATCGATCGTGGTGCGTCCCAAAGCGACGTCGAAGTCGCTGACGGCGGGAATCAGCATCGCGATCGTGGCGAATCCGTAGGCCAGGACAATCCAGAAACAGACACCCAATGAACCATTCATCAAGTACAGAGTGATGGCATAGAATGTGAGAAACGGCAGCAGAGCCGCGGCGAGCATTAACGCCGGTGATGGGTTCTTGTGGCTGATTGAGGCCCACAAGCCGATACTGCCGGCCACGATGAACACGATGAAACTCTGAAACTGGAGCTGAAATGAAGATCGGGCTTCGACCAGCAGGACCATAAAGATCAGGATGCCGATGAACAGGAAAAACACGGTTCCCAGGCTGTTGATAATCGCCGACCGGGAACTCTTGTAGCTCAGTCCCGAGTGCAGTCCCAGCATCGCCGAGAACACGACCAGAGCCACGAAACCGCAGACCAGATACACTCCGTATTCGACAGTGATGCCGGTGACCAGGTTTTGCCAACTGGCATAAGCCAGAAGCAGCAACGGGACCAGAACCACCTCCTTGGTGTTGAACAGAATGCCGCCCAGCTTGCCGAACATAAATTCGCGCGCCGTGATGTCGGTGACCAACAGCAACTCCAGAGTCTTGCCGTCGCGTTCGTTGGTCAAGGCTGTGACCCCCAGCGCGTTAACGATCATCAGGCTGATCAATGACAGACCGACGAAGACCACGCTGGTGGGGGACAACATGCCCAGCATGGGGCCGTGTTGCGCCACGTTGGCCTTGAGCCACAACGCGGTGAAAACCGCCACGGTCACATAGGCCAGCTTGATCAGAGCGACGCGATGACCGTAGGCCCGCGTCCGAATTTCGCGCCAGATGATCGGGTTGTCCCAGATGGAACGGCTCTTGGCTCGCGATGCTGCGGTTTGCTCATCGGCGGCGGCATGTACGATTTCAATTCGCGGCGGATACCAAAACCGCAATCGCAGGACCGTGACGCTGGACAAGGCGATGCCCAATACCGTCAGGCTGATCACCGGCTGCAAGGCGCTGACGGGAACGGCGGGACTGCTGTCCGCCATCTGCAGCGGGCTCAACAGGCCCCACAGAGCGCGAAACGGGTTGAACAATCCCAGCCAGTGCGTGGCCTGGGGCTGATCGAGCGTGCTGATCAGGGCTTCGATCAGACCAATGAAAATGACGACACCCAACACACTGACGGCCAGTGTCTGGAACGTCTTGTCACGCCAGAACGCGACGAAGTTCCCCCACGCACCGGCGGCCAGAGCCGAAGCGCCCGACAACGGAATCAGCCATAGAATCTGGGCCAGCGTGACGCCGCCCAGCAGGTACACCAGGCAGAAAACGGGAACCGAGACTGCGATCAAGATGCCCACGTTCATCAGGCCCGTGGCCAATTTGCCGAACACCAACTCCCGATCACGCAGATCCGTCATCATCAGCAGGATCAGAGTCTGGCGGTCCTTTTCCTGGGAGACCGTGCCGGCAGCAAATAACAAAGCGAAGAACATCACCAGCGCCAGTTGGACCAGCGCGAAGACCTGGAATACGAGGTTGCCGAAACGGGAAATGTCACCGGCGTTGCGGATATCCTGAAACCCGATCGTGGCCTGCTGGATCGTATACATCAGGACGAACAAGGCGCCGACATAGCCCGATCGCAGCAGAAAGTGCTTCATCTGCCGCGGCGCCGTCAGGGCTTCGCGACTGAAAATCGGTCCTGTCAGCAAACCCGTCTCCTGATATTTCGCGGCACGACCGATGTGATGTGGCAGGTCCGCGACCGCTCAACAATGCCCCACGTTTCCACCGCTTGTGCTCCGCGATCGCCTGGACCGCCGCGGTACCCTCGGCGACTGCCAACGTGAGCCCGGACTGCGATACCTGTCACACCGGTCGCCGTCGGGATGATTTTGTGAGCACAACCACGGTGTCCACACATGCTGCACCCGGTGGAAGCTCTCCCGGGTGGCAGCTTCATTGTGTGTTTTCCTTCACGGCCCCGTCTGCTCATGATTCCGCAATGGAAGGCCTGTTCCATTGCGGAGGACCTGCGGCGGACGGTTGCCATGCCAGCCTGCAGTATACCTGTGCTGTGGAGCGCTTGCCATCCCGGGGCGCGTTTCCATCGATTCCCGGCAAACTGTCGCGACCCGGAGAGAATTGATCGAATTGGACTGGCATTCACCACCCCAAAGCGGTTACAGGTAGAGCGCATGCCTGATGCGGGTGTGCCGCACATCCGACGTGCCGCAACATGAAATCGGTTGACGCATCCGCTGACCAGCTTGCGACAAACGTGAGGAGTTGATCATGTTCCGCATGCGATTGACGCTGTGTCCGGTTACGGTCTTGATCTTCGTCACCTGTTTGAGCTGTTGTCGTCTGCGGGAGCTCCGGGCACAAGGTCCCGAACCGTCCGACGCTGATGATGCCAGCCGGATCCAGGACATCAGTGTTCCGGATGGGACTCCCGAGCAACTGCTGGAGTTCATTCAGCGGATTCAGGCCGACCGACCCACGGCAAAGTCCCGTGCGCGATTTGTCGCGCGCGTGACCATCGCTCAGGAAGCCATCCTGGCCACGGCTGACAAGATCCTGGCCAGCGATGCAAAAGAAGATGTCATGTTGCAGGCGGTCAAGTTCAAATTCGGAGCGTTGAGCCTGTTGGGACGGGTGGGAAAACGACAGGCGCAGCAGCGGACCCTGGACTTTGCCGAGTCGTTGAAGGGAGATACTCGGGCGGGCGTTGCCGACGAAGCCGCACGGCAAACACTGATTGTCCGCCTGGCCAATCTGAGCAAGACCACCGCTGCTGAGAAAAGCCGCTTGATTCAAGACTTGAATCAGTTCCTGGCCGAGAAGCCAGTCCAGGAACGGCTGGCGGTGGCGGCCAGCGGAGCCGGACTTTTGGAAGATGCGGGTGCCTATCAACTGGCGGCGCGCGCCTACACGCAGTTTGCCAAGACGATTGTGCGTTCCCGCGATCCGTTGCTTGCCGCCTATGGTCCGAAATTCGAGGGTGCGGCCCGCAGGATGATGCTCGTCGGACACGTACTGCGGTTGGAAGGCAACCGGGCCGACGGCACGCCACTCGATTGGGATGCCTATCGTGGCCGCGTGGTTCTGGTGGACTTCTGGGCTACCTGGTGCCGGCCGTGCCTGCGCGAGCTGCCCAACATCAAAGACCATTACAGCAAGTACCACGACCGCGGGTTTGAGGTGGTGGGGATCAACCTGGATTCCAGTCAACGCAAGCTCAAACAATTCGTGCTGGCCCAGAAAATTCCGTGGGTGAATCTGTCGGCTTCCGATCCGGATGCGCGGGGCATTGATCATCCAATGGCGATTCGGTACGGCGTGCTGCAAATCCCCACTTCGATTCTGGTGGATCAAGACGGCAAAGTGCTCTCACTCAAGGCGCGCGGCACACGCTTGACAGAGTTGCTGGAACAACATCTGGGTGCGCCCGCAGAGGCCAAGTCGTCACCCACGCCGAGCCAGCCCTAGGTCGCGCCGCCCCCAGTTCTGTCGCCTCAACGGCGGACCGGTCACAGTCTGCGGCCGACACCGATGGTCCCCTGCTGAGGGCACGGGCAGATCGGGGTACCGGCAGCGTGAAGACCTGGGTGACCCGCGTGATCAATCCGAGTTCCGTGCGGCGTTTTCTGCTGGCCGACTTGCATCGTGTCTGACAACTCGATTTACTACTTTAAACAGTTTAAACTGTTTTTATTCCCGCCCCCGCGCGGCGGTCCCGGAGATCCCGTGCAGCCCTGCCGTTGCCTCTCGACTTTCCGTCGTTTCTGAATGTGTCCCAACCGAGTGAAATTATGTCTGAGGACCTCGTCTTCATGATGGGGAAATTTGAGGCCCGCATCCCCGGCGACCGAAGGTACTCGGACTCGCACTTGTGGTTGCAGCCGGTCGCGGGAGCGCAGCGCGTGGGATTCACCGCATACTCCGTGAGATTGTTACAGGATGTTTATTTTCTCGAATGGTCGATTGAGCCGAACACGCGCGTCACCAGCAAAATGGAAATCGGTGAAATTGAGAGTTCCAAAGCGCTGTCGACTTTGTACGCACCCTGCGACGGGCGACTGTCCGCGTTCAACGACAGGTTGCTGGATGATCCGACTCCGATCAACACCGACGGCTATGGTGCCGGTTGGCTTTACGAACTGGAAACGGAAGCGGCACTGTTGACCGCTGAGCAGTATCGTGAGGTGCTGGAAGCCGGTTGGGAAGACACACAACGGTTGCTCAAAGGGCAGTTGAATTGACCGGCGCACCGCTGGTTGATGCCGCAAACGGGGATGCCGATCATGGCCGCGAACAAACTGACTGTTGTCATTTCTCAAGCGCAGGGCAAGAACCCCGTGCGACGGGAATTGGAAGAGACCATCGCTGCGCGATTGCTGTTGGAGTCCGACATTGATGTTTCGCTGGTCCCGCATGTGTACGACATGAGCGCCGATCATTCGGGCCTGCTGTTTCTCAGAGCACTTTCCGGTGACCTGGTGTTCTTGAGCTGGCTGTATCCCCGCGCGACACGCTGGGTTCTGGATCGCCAGGCCGTGCGTGGTCAGGAAGGACAGAGTTTGTTGGGGGGTGAGGACGAGGACGAGGACGAGGAATCTCTGGATGACACGCCGGCGGCGGAATCGGCTGGCATCGGTTCGATCGATGTGCCGGCCCGATCCATTTACTGTATTGACATGCGAGCCAGCGACGCGGCGGACGACTTTTTGGAAGAAATTCGGCGGATTGCAGACGAGCGATCGGTGGAGACCGTGGGACTGATGGACTGGATCGATGGCAGTCCCCGACCAGAACAGTTGCAGCGCTATCTTCGATCTCCGGACTCCGGCAACGGGGACTCCGGCAACGGGGGCAACGGCAACGGGGACTCCGGCAACGGGGGCAACGGCAACGGGCAGACGGCGGCAGCCGGGACCGAAATGGAGCCCACAGGCCGCCGCTGGTATCCGGTCATCGACTACACCCGTTGCACGAACTGCATGGAGTGCATCGACTTTTGTTTGTTCGGTGTTTACGGAGTCGATCAGCGGGACCGGATCCTGGTCGAAGAACAGGATTCCTGCAAGAAGGGCTGTCCGGCCTGTAGTCGCGTGTGTCCCGAAAACGCCATCATTTTTCCGGGGCATAAGACGGCCGCCATTGCCGGCGCCGACGGCATTGTGGAGAATTTGAAGATCGACCTGTCCAAGCTGTTTGGAGCGCCATCCGCGGTCGATCTGGCGGTGCTCGAACGCGACACGGAACTGGTCGCCGACGGGCGGGATGCCGTGGGAAATTCCGTAGGACTTCCCCGGCGGCAGTCTGGTCACGCGCAGCGCCATGATGAGTTGGACAACTTGATGGATGATCTGGATGCGTTTGGCGATTAGCGCCGCAGCTCGGTCATCGCGGTTGAGCGACGGAATGAGTGCTTTGGATTTGAGCGATCGATTGCAACAGGCACACGAGACGGTGTGTCGTGACTTGATGGCCGAAAGTCGCGACGGTCATTGGACCGGAGAACTGTCGACATCACCCTTATCGACGGCGACCGCCGTGGTGGCTCTGGAACAAATGCGGCGTGGTGGGCAGTCCGCCTGCGGGGGCCGGGAACTGTCGACTTTGATCGCCGGGGGACTCGCGTGGTTGGCAGACCATCAGAATCCTGATGGCGGCTGGGGAGACACGCTCAAGAGCCTCAGCAATATCTCGACCAGCATGCTGGCCCACGCCGCGTTCCACGCATGTTCGGCGACCGCAGAATACGCTGAGCCTGTTCGTCGAGCGCAGCAGTACATCGATCAAATCGGAGGTGTGCAGGCGGTGTTGCGGCGGTACGGCAAGGATCGTACGTTTTCGATACCGATTTTGACCCATTGCGCGATCGCGGGCCTCGTGTCCTGGCGCAGTGTGCGTCCGTTGCCGTTCGAGCTGGCCTGCATCCCGGCTCGGTTCTATAAGATCGTGCGTCTACCGGTGGTCAGCTACGCGTTGCCGGCCTTGATTGCCATCGGGCAGGTCAAGTTTGCCCAAGACCCGCCCCGCAACCCGTTGATTCGTGTGATCCGCGGTTGGGCCTGCCGGCCCAGCCGCCGTGTGCTCGAACGCATTCAGCCAGCCAATGGCGGCTTTTTGGAAGCGGCGCCGTTGACCAGTTTTGTCACCATGAGCCTGGCCGCCTCGGGACTCAGCCAGCACCCCGTGGCTCGGCGGGGACTGGAATTCCTTGTGAATTCGGTGAGGCCTGATGGCAGTTGGCCCATCGACACCAACCTGGCAACCTGGGTCACCACCCTGGCGGTCAATGGGTTGCGGGACAGATTGCCCGCCGCGGCCCGTGCGGCGATCGCCGATTGGCTGCTGGACCAGCAGTACCGCCAGGTCCACCCGTACACGAATGCCGATCCCGGTGGCTGGGCCTGGACGGATCTTCCCGGAGGCGTACCGGATGCGGACGACACGCCGGGAGCCATATTGGCCTTGCTGCAACTGACGCGATCAGCGACGGATCCGCCGGTCGGCCTGAGTTCTGCGCTGTCAGCCGCTGTGACGTGGCTGCTCGATCTGCAGAACCGTGACGGAGGCTGGCCCACGTTCTGCCGTGGCTGGGGTGCGCTGCCCTTCGATCGCAGCTCGGCCGACATTTCGGCCCACGTGCTCCGCGCGTTGTTCGCCTGTCAGCAGACAAGCGAGGCCGCCGGCAGCGAGCCCAGGTTCCAGCGCCGCATTGAGCAGGCCGCGCAACGAGGATTTCGTTATCTGGAGCGTGTGCAACGGCCGGATGGAGCCTGGTTGCCGCTGTGGTTTGGGAATCAGCATGTCGCGGGTGAACAGAACCCGGTGTATGGAACGGCCCGGGTGGCGATGGCCTACGATGCCACAGGTCGTCACCAGAGCCCGGCCCTGCACGCCGCGCGGCGATGGCTGCGTGAGAATCAGAATCCTGACGGGGGCTGGGGCGGGATGTTGGGCACGCCGTCCAGCCTGGAAGAGACGGCCGTGGCGATTGAGGGGCTGGGTGCTGACCAGCAGGACGCCTGTATACTGAGGGGAATTGAGTGGCTATTGGAGCAGATTGAGGCGGACAATCACCGGGAGTGCACCCCGATTGGTTTCTATTTCGCTAAATTATGGTATTTTGAACGACTCTATCCGCTGACGTTTGTGGCGTCCGCCCTGGGGGCCACCCTGGACCGGTCGCCTGTGGCGGGAGAGGGGGGGGCTTCCGAGGTGTTGCCGTGCAACGTCAGAGTTCACGGCCGAGTGAAACATCGCGACTGAGTGCAGATCGCGACTGAGTGCAGATCGCGACTGAGTGTAGATCGCGACTGAGTACAGATCGCGACTGAGTGAAGATGAGTAAGTGGCGAAGATGAGCTAGCCAGAGGGACGAGGTAACAGCGGATTGGTAGACGGGGGTCGTCGCGTGGCTTTCGCCGCCGGCCGTTTATGGGAGATCGCGTGTCCATTGCAGAAAACGAACTTGGCAGGTCTGATACCCGGTCGGTGAATCCGATCGAGGCGCTGTCTGGCGCAGGAACGGATACGGAGACTGCTCCGGTCAAGCGGCGGCGCCGGCGGCGCAGCACCAGCCATCTGAAGGCGGTTCCTGAGACGCTCAAACAGCGTGAAGACATCAAGAGCGCTGCCGAGCAATTTGCCGCAACGCTGGATCGATCCAAGCCGTTCAACAAAGGTGAACTCGAGGAGTTTGGCCGCCAACTGCTGGAACAGACGGCGCTGCCCGAGAAGTTTCTCGGCTTCACAATGGTTCTGATCGGTAACTTTTTCTGGAAGCGCCAGTTCTTGGCCGTACCGTTTGAGCGTCGGATGCTTCTGTTGCCGCATTGCTTGAAACACGCCGAAGGCTGCCCGGCCGACTACGACGAATTCGGCTTGGATTGTGAAACATGCGGAGCCTGCTCAATTGCTGACTACAAGGTCCGCGCCGAGCAACTCGGATACAAGGTGCTGGTCGCCGAAGGGTCACCGGTCGTGCTGCGGATCATCGTGTCGGGCCACATCGATGGTATTTTGGGAGTCGCCTGTCTGAACGTTCTGGAAAAGGCGATCGACAAAGTACTGATTGCCGGTGTGCCGTCTTACGCGGTGCCGCTGCATTCGGGCGACTGTAAGAATACCTCACTGGATGAGTCCTGGGTCTGGGACGTGTTGGACAAGTACGAACCAATGGATCAGGCTGAGACGTCGAGTTACATCCCCTTGATGCGCGCCGCCAACCGGCTGTTCGAGGATGATTTTGCGGAGATCCTGCCCCGCAACCGGACGCAGGGACTGACAGCGTTGGAACCACTGACGCCCCTGGCGACGACCGAATCGATTGCCTACGACTGGCTGGCCAACGGAGGCAAGCGGTTTCGACCGTTTATCACGCTGGCCGGTTACGACGCCGCTGGCGGTGGCCAGGCGCTGCGGCCCGGGATAGACGCACTGGACTTTCCCCCCGCCGTCGGACGCGTGGCGATGGCGATCGAAGCGTTCCACAAAGCGTCTCTGGTCCACGACGACATCGAAGATAAGGACTTGTACCGTTACGGACGCGAAACACTGCATCGCCAGCACGGTGTGGGCATGGCGATCAATGTGGGCGACCACTTGATCGGCCTGGGGTATCAATTGATGGGCGCAGCGCGGGAGGAATTTGGAGCGGATGTGGCTTGCGACATCTTGGATCGTATGTCCTCAGCCCACGTCAAGCTCTGTGACGGACAGGGCGCGGAAATGGCTTGGCAGGTCCAGCCCGACAGCGATCTCAAGCCGATTGACGCCTTGCGCATTTACGCTCTGAAAACGTCACCCGCATTCGAGGCGGCGCTGTATGCGGGAATCCGCATGGCCGGCGAAACCGCGGCCTATGACGAACTGATCCCCGTGTTCTCACGGCAATTGGGTGTCGGCTTTCAAATCCTCAACGATCTCAAGGACTTTCAAGAAGACAAGGACAACAAACTGGTGGCTGGCCAGGACGCTGGCGCCCTGCGGCCCACGGTGCTGTTGGCCCTGGCCCGCGAACGGACCGACGCGCGGCAACTCAGCCAACTCAACGAAATCCTACGGGGCGAGTTGATGAGTGATTCACCGTCGGCGCGGTACGATTGGTTCAAAGCCCTGTATACGGAATGTGGTGTGTTTGAGGTGGCCAAGACGCTGGTCGACAAGTCGCGTGACCGGGCCGAAGCGCTGGCCGACGACGTCGAGCTCGAGTCGTTACGGCAACTGTTGTACTTCCTGGTCGACACGGTCTTGGCTCCGATCGACCTGCCGGCGGCCCCCGCCGCGGAAATGCTGGTCTCGTTGGATGCCGTCGGGTCGTGAGCACGGACGGCAACTTCCCGCGATCGGCGGTGTTGCACGTGTTCAGTCGCTGTCGTCGCCGTTGCTGCGGAATTCGTTGAAATTCAAGTATTCCCAATGGCGGTAGAGTGGCGAGGCTTTGACCAGTTTCGTATGCGGGCCCACAGCGTGGGGACGCCCGTCTTGCAGCAGGAATACATTGTCGGCCCGCTTCAAGGTCGACAATCGCGATGGCAAAAACAGCACCGTGCGGCCCACGCAGATGCGGTTGTAGGCGTCGTCGAGCAGTGATTTCGTGTCGTCGTCCAGTAATTCCTGAGGTTCTTCGATGATCATCAGGGCCGGATTGCGCAAGATCGCGCGTGCCAATCCCAATCGAAAAGCCTCGCCCGGGCTGAGATCGTCCCCGTGTTCGCCCAGCACAGTTTCGTAACCCTGTTTCAGTTTGAGGATGAAGTTGTGTGCGTGCACTTGTTTGGCGGCTTCGATCACCTGCTGGGGGGCGAAGTCCGCGTTACCACAACTGATGTTCTCCATCACGGTTCCCGAGAAGAAAGGGTCGCTGCCACCGACGTAGATCGTCTCGGCACGCAGTGATTCCAGCGTGACCCAGGCGATGTCTTCGCCGTCGAACAGTACGCGGCCGGACTGCGGTTCTATGAACCGTGGAAGCATGTAGGCCAAGGCCCGCGTCTCCAGCGGATCGAGCGAGACCAGCGCCACGACTTCACCGGCCGTGATTTGCAGGCTGCAGTCGTTCAGCAACGGCCGTTTGTCGTGCAGAGAGTATTGCAGGGACTCGAACTGCAGCGTGCGCGACAGGGGCTGCAGGAATTTGGCGCCGACCGCCTGGCCAACTTCGGGAATCATGTTGAGGTAACGGTGGACACGGGCTGCCGCTTCCGATGCGATTGTCTGAGCCCGTGGGAGTGCGGTCAGGCTCTTGAGTGGTTGAAACATGCAGGCAAACGCGGTCATGATCACGATCACGGCTGCCGACGGCAGATTCTGGTCCATGTCGGCAACCATCACGCGGACACCCAGCAGGTAAACGACGATCCCGAGACAGCCGATGCACAGTAACTGTGTGCCCCGTTGCGACCAGCTCACGTCTCCGACCAGTTTGGCCATGTTGCTCCGAAATCGCCGGGCGTGGAGTTCGAATTGCTGTTGCTCGAGTATCTCCATGCCATAGCCGCGCACCAGACGCGTCTTGCGCAGACTCTCGGCCAGAAGCCGTAATTCCCGATCCGCGTGTGCGGTCATCAGCGATTGTCGCGCCGCGGCACGCCGGTATTGTCGGTTGACCAGGTACCAGCAGAATCCAAGTGGAACCAGACATTGCAGCGTGACCCGCCATTGCAATGACATCGCGAACAGCAGCAGCATCGCCAGTTCGATCGGCGCTGACACCAACGTACGCACGGTTTGTGAAATGCCGTCGCGAATGCGGTCGACCTGCACGGTGAACAGATCGAATACGTGATTGCTGCGCGTGTCTTGCACGTCGCTGGGACCCAGTCGCAGCGTCTGCCTGTGAATGTTGTGCCGCAGATGCGACGTGACATCCATGGCTGTGGTGTTCGCCAGGCAGCGGACATGTGACACGATCAAGCCGCGCAGGAAACCCAGCAGCACCACCATGGCGATCAGAGTGGGAAATGCCGAACGATTGGATCGCAGTACGAACGTCTGTTTGTACAATTCCGCCAACGGCCAGCCCAAGACGGTGTGCCGACTCCACCACACGGTGGACAGAATGCCGCGATCTTTCAGCAGGAGATTGTAACTGACATCGTCGGTGCCGTGTTCCGGTAGACTACCGGGCAGGAGTTGCAGCATTTCGTCGTACTGCCCGGCTTCCAGTTGCACCGTTCCACCATTGCTCAACAGATCGCTGATCAACAACAGGTTGCACAGCTGCAGGCAGATCAGGCAGGTGCCGCAGATCGACCACAGAATCGCCCTGCGGGGCTTTCCACGAACCAGGTTCTTGCCGGGGAAAACCCGTTGCAGAGATTCAATCTTCGATTTTTCCGCCATATTGGTCGCTCGTGCCGTTTCAAACCCCGGGCACCACACGTGAACACATCGTTCACACCCAGCTCCATATGTAGCGTCAGCAAACCGATTGAAGCAAGAGGCTGATGCCGATCCTGGGCCAGAATGACTGGCCAATGTTCGGATTAAGCTGAGAGGCGGGGATGGGCAATTCTGTGAATCGGGATGGTCACTGGCAGACGCCCGAGCGGACCGGGATGCCCCGCCGTTCCCGGCGACAAGTCCGTGGATGCCCCCACGTGGGTTCAGGCTCGCAGAATCAGGCCAAATCGCGATCTTCAAACAGAATGAATGCCAGCAGAATCGCCGCCGTCGAGTACGCGCCGCAATACAGCAGCGAATACAACAAATAGCTGGCCGGCACGGCAATTCCCGTGGCCACCGCCGCCTGGGTATTGAACACTTCCAGCGATGGCAGCACCGTCGCGATCAACCGCGCCATGAATGTGACAAATTCCAGTTTGAGCACGTTTTGCTGAACCAGCATGGGCGTCAGGTGCCCGACCACGAAAATCGCGATGCAACTCACGATGTTGACGATGGTGGGTAGACGGGTGGAAATGGCCACGCTGCAGGCCGTCAGTACGGTGATTTCCAGAAAGATCAACGCGATTCCCGGAATGATCAATTTGATCGACTGCAATCGGTCACCTGTCAACAGGGGAATCTGCAGTCCCAGCATGTCGATCCAGGAGAACCATGGAGGTTGATCCTTGGATGCTTCTCGAGCGTCGTAGCCAACTTTGTAGTAGATCAGAAACAGGAAAACGATCGCCAGCGGAATCAACATCCACATCACGGTTTGCAAGATTCCCAGGTACTTCCCCACAATGAACTCGCGGCGGTTGATGGGCTTGGACAACAAGGTCATCGCCGTTTTGCCTTCGATCTCGTCGGCGATGCTGCTGCTGGCGGTCCAGATCGCCAGCAACAGACCACAAACCAGAATCGTCGCCAGTCCGCAGTCCTTGAGCATCTTGACGTCTTCACCGAAGGTGAAGAACGGCAGAAACGTATTGACGACCAATAACAGCAGTGCCAGTCCCAGCAGCATCAGAAAGACCGGTTGGCGAATGGCCTCTTTGGTCGTCGCGCGGGCGATGACACCGGCCTGTGTCTTGTAGTCCACCACCAGCAGGGCGACGCACAACGCGGCGGTCACCCCGAAGACCAATCCCCATTGCCATCCGTCGGTTCCGGTAGCCTCAGTCAGGTCGGCAGCTTCGGTAGCCGCCAGCACGAGGGAGTGAAAATTCGGCACAACCAACTCCTGTTTGAACACCAGCCTGCAGCCATGGTCCGAGAACTCGGACACGCGTCCCGATGTCTCGGTGTACGACACCAACGCGGAATGTGTGGGATTGACCGGCCGATGTCGCCGATCGTGATCGATCCAATGTATCCGGACGGCACAGCGGAAGAAAGCGGTTATTGGCCCGAAATCCGGTTGATGGCCTGGCTCGAGCCCGTTGTGCCCTTCGAATCGTCAGGAACCGATTGTGCGCCATTGGCCGGGATGCGCATTCGACAGATTCCCCGCAAAACCAGGAAAATCCCCACAGAATTCGAATTGCGTCGTTCGCTGGGCGGCGGGTATCCTGCACCGCCCACGGTGGAGTGTTTCGTGGTCCGCTGCAATCCGAGCTCGTCGGCAATGACCTCCGGCAAACAACCGCGCGGACGACGCGTTTCCGGTTTCTCAGGGTGGTATGTGAGGACGTGTGTTTCCGGAGGTGATTGCAGCGGGAAACACCATTCCCACCCAGAATACTGGTGAAATTCATGCAACGCATAGTGTTCGACGAGGCCTATCAGTTCATTTCGCCCCACCGAGGCGGGATCTGGCCCAGAGTGTTTAAACCATTTCTCAAATACTATTTGAGACGATCCGCGGGCATCGTTGACTACGACATTCGCGGACTGGATCACCTGAATGCATCGCTCACGGCCGGTCACGGAATCATCCTGGCGCCCAACCATTGTCGGCCCTGCGATCCGATGGTGATGGGCATGTTGACCCTCCGCGCTCCGACGTTTTTGCACACCATGGCAAGCTGGCATGTGTTCAAACAGGATTGGATGACCGCATTTATCATCCGCCGGCTGGGCGCGTTCAGCATCTATCGAGAAGGAATGGACCGGACCGCGCTGAATTGCGCCATCGAGATCCTCAAGGGGGCGGAGCGTCCATTGGTTGTGTTCCCCGAAGGCGTCATCAGCCGTTCCAACGACCGCTTGTCCGCGTTGATGGACGGCCTGGGCTTTATTGCCCGCACGGCCGCCAAGAAACGCCAGAAGCAGGATCCTCAGAAACGCGTGGTGATTCATCCGGTCGCTTTGAAGTACGAACTGCTGACCGGCGTCAGACAGGCCTTACACACGGGGCTCAGTGACCTGGAACACCGTTTGTGCTGGAACGTCGATCCCGAGCGACCGGTCTACGAACGCGTGGTCAGGCTGGGACAGGCCCTGATGAGTCTCAAGGAAGTCGAATACCTGGGGCTGCCGCAAACGGGAAGTATCTACGATCGGGCCCAAGGCTTGATCCATCACCTGTTGCAGCCGCTCGAGGATGAGTGGTTGTCTGGCAATGGAGATGGTGACGTCGTCGGCCGCGTGAAGCGGTTGCGCAGTGCCATTCTGCCGGGCATGGTCAACGGGGATCTCAACGAAAAAGAGCGCCAGCGCCGCTGGAGACAACTCGGCGACCTGTACCTGGCACAGCAATTGTCTTTATATCGCCGCGACTATCTGCAGCGGTCAAGTCCGCGGGAACGGTTGTTGGAGACCGTTGAGCGTTTTGAAGAGGATCTGACCGACGCGGTGCGTGTTCATGGTCCTCTGAAGGTCTACCTCGATATTGGCGCGCCGATTGAGGTTCCCACAAAACGCCAACGCGATGCCGACAGCGATTTGCTGATTGACGCGTTGGAGGTTCGGTTGGCAGACATGTTGAACGACTTGAGCACGGAAGTGGAAACGGCCCGGGCTCAGGCCGAGGGTGGAGTGGAAGTGGAGGCGTCAAGCGGCTGATACTGGTTTGCGAGACGATGCAAAGCGTCGTCGGGGTGCATATTGAACAGCGCCCGGCCGCCGGTGCCCCAACGACCATTCTGGTAGTGGAACATGGCGGACGCGTCGCGGACCGTATCGACGGCGGCCACGTCTTCCATATCGCTGCCCGCAATCGCTTCAAAGTGAATGTTGACCGACACGAATGCGGTCAGCAGCCCGGTCTGAATGTCTCGGCCATAAGCGACCGGCTGCAGCCAGTCACACTCCAGCCACCGCAGCCCGCGCGGTTTCCCCAGCGCGGCGGCCAGCGACATGAATTTGGCTTCGAGTTGTTCCCGCTGGATCCGGAAATCGGCGACGGCCCGCAAGAATTCTTCGTGACGCCGACGCCGTATCGCTGGTTTCGAGAACCGGAAGCAGACCAGCAGGATCGCGGAAATGGCCAGCAATGTCAGGATGATCAGTCGCGGCATGATCAGAGGTTTCCGCCAGGGAGGTGTCCATCCATCGTTTGAACCGCGATCTTAGGCATGCCGCGGCCTGTCGGGCAAGGCACCGCTGACCGGGAACGCGATCCGGATCCGCTGTGCTGCGGACCGGGACCCTGCTGGCGCGGAGCTGTGAGCAAAGTGCTCGTGACCTGAGTCCGGTGTTTTCACTAGAATCCTGGCCGGTCGCCCGGCGGCGATTCAACGTGGGATACCTGTCACAGATCGGTTTTGCTCGAAGGGCGTGAAATGGCGAATAGTGCTACCGGCTGGTGCCGAAATCGCGGGTTGGGACTGCTGCTGGCTTGGCTGTGGTTCCAGCCGGTGATGGGAGCCGAAGCGCCGTCGGTTCAACTGGCCTTGACGTTTCGGCCCATTCAACGGGATGTGGACATCGCGCGTCCCGCCGCAACCGAGTTTGCCCGTTGCCGGGTCCAGGTGGAGCGTCGGGGGCCGTCGTCGGGATGGGTGGTGCTGGGGCCGTCTGGACAGACTCTGCGGCGATTCGTGGACACCAATGCCGACAACGTCGTCGATCAATGGCGTTACTTTCAAAACGGCCTGGAGGTCTACCGGGACATTGACAGCAACTTCAACAACAAAGTGGATCAAAGCCGCTGGCTGAATACGGCGGGTACGCGGTGGGGCATCGATACCGACGAGGACGGTTGGATCGACCGCTGGAAGGTCATCTCGGCCGAAGAAGCCTGCCGCGAGGCGGTGCTGGCGTTGGTGCAGCAGGATTCCCGCCGGCTGGCGCGGATCTTGATCGACACCGCTGATATGGAGTCGCTCGAGATCGCACCCGATATTGCTCGGCAACTTTCCGAGTCCGTGGCCGATCCGCAGGCTCAGATGCAGAAAATCCTGTCGTCCAGCACGACACTCCGCTCCGGCACCCGCTGGTCGCGGTTTGACAATGCCGGTTTGTTCCCGGCCGCGATCTCAGCTGATGCCGGGAAATCGAAACGCGATCTGACCGTTTATCAGAGCGCCATGGGGCTGGTGGACAACGCAGGTAAGACGGGTCTGGTGCAGATCGGAGAACTGGTGCGGGTCGGTGATGTCTGGAAGTTGACACAGGTGCCTCGGCCAATCGACGGCAATTCGGTGACCTCGACCGGAATCCTGATGCAACCCGAGCTGCCGGCCGACGGCGGTCCGGAGACACAAGTGGCGTCGAATCTGACTCCGGCCATGAAAAAGACGCTGGTGGAATTACAGGAACTCGACCGCAAGCGTCCGGCGGCTGAGGCGAATCAGGCCGCGCAACGCGCCTACTACCGCCAGCGGACGGCTTTGTTACAGAAGCTGGCAAACGCGTCGCCCACCGAGGCCGATCGCGAGCAGTGGATGCGGCAACTTGTCGATGGATTGGTGGCCTCTGTGCAGACGGGTGCCAATCCGGAAGGGCTGGAACAACTCCGCCGCATGAATTCCGAAACTCAAAAACGTGCTGCCGATTCCAAACTGGCCGCCTATGTGAAATACCGCTATGCCTTGGCCAGCTACAGTCGGGACATTCAACAAGCCACTCCGCAGCAGAGGCCCGATGTTCAGGGACAGTGGATGAAACAACTGCAGGCGTTCGTTCAACAACATCCCACTGCCGATGATGCACCGGATGCCCTCCTGCAGTTGGCCATTACTCAGGAATTCGCCGGCCAGGAGCCGGAGGCCCGTGGCTGGTACCAGAAGCTGGCGGCGGATCATCCCCAGACGGTGGCCGGTCGACGCGGAGCCGGAGCACTGGCGCGATTCGGACTGAAAGGCACGCGGTTGAATCTGTCCGGACCAGGTATGGATGGGACGATGATCGACCTGACCGGTTCCGGCTACCGTGGCCGGCCGGTGCTGGTGATGTTCTGGGCGACCTGGTGTCGTCCCTGTACCGAGGAACTGCCGGAGATTCAAGCTTTGTACCAACAGTATCACAGCGCTGGGTTCGAAGTGGTGGGCGTCAACCTGGATGCGGACAGCGGTCCGGTGTCGGAGTATTTGAGTGAGCATCGTGTCATCTGGCCCCAGATGCGGCAGGACGGTGGCCTGGAGAGCCAGCCGGCGATTCAGTTCGGAGTGGTTTCTTTGCCGACGATGTTCCTGATGGACCGCAATGGTGTTGTTGTCGATTCTCGGGTGACCGTGGCAGAACTCAAGAAGCAACTGCCACAGTTGCTCAAGAAGTAATCCTTGACTCTCAGTGGTCCGAATCTTGCAGCTCAGTCACCAGGGGGGATACCCGGCAATATGGCACCTTCCAGTTTTTTGCAGTCGATGACGCAACGGGTCAGCGAGGTCGTGCGACACGCGATCATTTCACATCATCGCCGTTCGGGGCAGGTTCTGTTCAGCGACACCACGCTGCGTGACGGAGAACAGATGCCGGGCGCCACGCTCGATCCGGAAGACAAATTACGCATCGCTCTGGCTCTGGAAGAACTGGGTGTCCATTCGCTCGACGCTGGTTTTCCCGCGTCTTCGGAGGCGGATGTCGAGGCGATTCAGATGATGGTCGGCGTTGTCAAGAAACCGGTGCTGACCGCTTTATGCCGCACCGTGCCGGCGGACATCGACGCCGCAGACCGAGCTCTCGAGGGTAACCCGGTGCACAAGCGAGGTGTCAGCTTGTTTTGTGGGACCAGCCCGCTGCATCGCGAGTTCAAGTTGCGGAAATCGCGCAGCGAGGTGCTGAAGATCATCGCCGACACGGTGTCCTATGCCACACAGAAGTTCTCCATCATCGCCTTCAGTCCGGAAGACGCCAGCCGGACCGAGATTGATTTTCTGTGTGAATGCTATCGCGAGGCCATCGCCGCGGGGGCCACGACCATTGGATTTCCCGACACCGTCGGTGTGTTGACGCCCGGGAAAGCGCGCGACCTGATCCGTCGCATCCAGGATCAGGTGCCCAACATCGACCGCGCCCTGCTGGCAGTTCACTTTCACAACGACTTGGGGCTGGCTGTGGCCAACACGCTGGCGTGTGTGGAGCAGGGTGCCCATGTTGTGCAATGCACCATCAACGGCATCGGCGAACGAGCCGGCAATGCGTCCTTGGAAGAGGTTGCAATTGCACTGGACCTGCATCAGGACCAGTATCAAAGGACAATGAAGATTGACACGACCAAACTGGCCGACTTGTGCAAACTGGTGGCCGAGTTGACCGGAGTTGGCTTTTCACCGATGAAACCCGTGGCCGGTCGCAATATCTTCGCTACCGAGGCCGGGATTCACCAGGACGGGCTGTTGAAGAATCCGGATACCTATCTGCCCTATCGTCCGGAACGCGTGGGTGCGTCGGGAATCGAACTGGTTTTGGGACGGCACAGTGGACGCCGAGCGGTCACGCATCGACTCGAACAGTTGGAGCTGCAGGCCGGGGAAGGCGTCGTTTCGCGTGTGCTGGACGGCATCAAACGCCTGCCGAAAGGGTCTGTCATCGACGACCATGTCCTGCGCAAACTGGCCGAGGATCCCGTTCCAACCGATAGCGAGTGACCCGGGCCGATCGCGGCGCAGCAGTGGTCCCATCTTCGGAAGAATCCACCCGCTGCGGCACCTACCTCCCCGACGGCTCGGACTGCGGACGGACCACCGACCGTCCCGCCGTTTGTGGTGTGCGGCCCGCGTTGCTACGCTCAAACACCGCTCCCGTTTCCACCGCTCCCGTCGTTCCGGCGCCGCGCATCCGCGACTCGCGGTATGTCCGGTCCAGCTCATCCTGAAACCGGTTATAGACCGGCCGAACCGTCTGGCCGCTGGAAGGACCGCTCATCGGGTGACGCGGATCATTCCAGGAGCGGACGGGTCCCGGCACGTCGCGCGGCTCCCGGCGCGGTGCCGCCTGTTGTCGTGCCGCCTGTTGTCGGGCCGCCTGTTGTCGTGCCGCCTGTTGGCGGGAATTCCCGTCGGAACGCTCTGAGCTCGACGGACGCGTCGCGTCGTGCAGGAAGTCGTTCAGGGCGCGTTCCGAGTCCGTGGGAGCCTCGTGTTCGGGCGCGGCAGCGATGGGCCGCGTCAGGTCCAGCCGATTGGCGTTCTCAACCGCGGAATAGACGTGTGGATGCTTGCGCCAATCGGAGGGTTTCCAGTCGCGGACATCGACGAAGGTGCCGTTGAGCGGAGTCGCCGGTTGCTTGGGAATGAACAGCAAACCCTCAGCAGTCCAGATCAGGTGAGATTGAAACGCGATGTAGGTGAATGTGCAACCGATGATCAGTCCGCATGTGAAGGTCTTCACGATGACATCACCTCCTTCGACTCGAGTTGATCGAATGGCAGCAGACCGGGACAGCTGAGAACCGGATTCCAACCGCGGGGCGGGTGAACCGGATGTTCGCAGCCCACAGACGGTCATCATTCTGCAGCGTGGGTCACAAGCCTAACACGGTGTGGGCGGCGACCTGGGTTCGCTGTCACGGGAAACTCCGATTCGGTATAAATTGTGCGTACGCTTCCGCTGCAATTGACGCGGGCCGTGTGTGGGGTGCGACCCGATGAGTTGACCTGAATTGGCAGGTTTCCGAAATCCGCGGATCCGATTCGATCGTCAGAAGCCTGTCGCGGGCGTACGCGAGCCGAAACAACTCAAGCGAGACCAAACATGTCGAGCGACAGATTCTTGTGGTGGACACACTGTGGATTTCTGTGTTGCCTGCTGGTTGCCGGGCCCGCAGGATTCTGTTGGGCCGCCAGTCCCGTACCGCTGATTTTTGATACGGACCTGGAATCCGATGTGGATGATGCCGGGACGGTGGCGATGTTGCACGCTCTGGCAGCGCAGGGCGAGGTCCGGCTGCTGGCGATGGGGGTTTCGGTCAAGCATCGTTGGAGTGCTCCCTGTCTGGATGCACTCAACACCTTCTATGGCCATCCTGACATTCCCGTCGGGCGGTTGATTGGCACGGGAATCGACTCGGGATCCAAGTATGCCGAGACGATTGCCCGCGCGTATCCAACCGACCTGGATCCGGATCAGGCGCCGGACGTCACGCAGGTTTATCGCCGGGCGCTGGCAACTGCCGACGATCGAAGTGTGGTTCTGGTCAGCGTGGGTTTCCTGACCAACATACAGAACCTGTTGCGTTCACAACCCGATGCCATCAGCCCCTTGGACGGCCGGCAGCTTGTCGGACGCAAAGTACGGCTTTGGGTCTGTATGGGAGGTCGGTTTCCGAAAGGTCGGGAATGGAATGTTCATCGCGACGCCTCGGCCTCACGCTACGCATTCGTCAATTGGCCGACCCGCGTCGTGTTTTCCGGTTTCGAAATCGGAGTCGACATTCAGACGGGAGCTGGCCTGAAACGGCTGCCCGCCCGACATGCGGTTCGCAGATGCTACGAACTGTACAACGGTTTGCAGAATCGTTCGAGTTGGGATCAGACGGCGGTGTTGTTCGCGGTCCGTGGTCTGCATGACAAACGGAAAGTCCTGTGGCAGCTGTCCATGCCGGGATGGATTTCCGTTCAGCCCGACGGGTCCAATACCTGGCGGGCCGACTCTCAGGGTCGGCATGCTTATTTGATCCGCAAACAACCGCCGGCTGTCATCGCGGCTCAGATCGAACGTCTGATGATGTTCGAGCCTTGAACGACTTGACTGTTGCGACCCTCGGCGGTGCCTGCCGCTGCGTCGGTCAAGCGGCTTCGGTCTGGTTGAGGGGATCGTCGTCGGTGCCATCGCCATCCTCCGCTGGCGTTGCCGACGGATGGCTGGCCGTGTAGGTTTCCTTGCTCTCGATGATGGAATGTGCGTCGAAGCGTTTTCCAAAATAGGCCTCTTGGGCACCCGGGTCGTTGAGCACCGTTTCGGCATCCCCACTCACCAGCACCTGCCCGTTACAGATGATGTAGCTGCGGTCGGTGATCGTCAGCGTTTCCCGTTCACGATGGTCGGTGAGCAGAATGGCGATTCCCGAGGTCTTGAGTCCGGTAATGATGTCCTGGATATCGTTGATGGTTTTCGGATCGATTCCGGTGAAGGGTTCGTCGAGCAGAATCAGTTGCGGGGAACTGGCCAGGCAGCGCGCGATTTCCAGGCGGCGGCGTTCTCCGCCCGACAGCGTGCCGGCGATTTGTTTGCGTTTGTCGTCGAGGCCAAAATCGGCCAGTAACTGGTTTGCTCGTTCCCGACGCTGTTTACGCTGTGGCATCAGGTATTCGAGTATCGCCAGGATGTTCTGTTCGACGTTGAGTTTGGCGAAGATGCTGTCATCCTGAGGCAGGTAACCCATACCGTTACGGGCACGTAGATACATGGGCCAGTCCGTGACATCCCGATCATTCAGGCGGACTCGGCCTTCGGTCGGCGCGGTCAGGCCACAGGCCATGCGAAACGTCGTGCTCTTGCCGGCACCGTTGGGGCCCAGCAGACCGACCACCTCTCCGCGGTGCACCTGGAAATCCACGCCGTCCACGGCGCGTTTTCCCGGATAATCCTTGACCAACCCGGTACATTCGAGCAGTGGCACTGCGATGGTCCTCCTTGACACAATCGAAAACTGGCGGCTGCAGGCCGCTGACCGGTCTAGTGAATGCGCTGCATCCGCCACACCTGAGGGTAGAAGGGGACACGGAAACTCGGGTATTCGGTTGGCTGGTTGTCCGTTCGATGATACCAGGTGGGAATCCCCCGGCCGTCGTTCAAGAATGGGATGCCGTGAGGCCAATAGATGAAGAACGCCTTTCCGATCAAGGCGGATTGTGGCACCGCCCAACGATGTTCCGCTCGGCGCGTGTTACCCCACAGGCGACTGTCTTTGCTACGCGGGCTATTGTCGCCCAGCACCAGCAATTCCCGTTCGTTCAAGTCCAGCCAGCCGGAATCAGCCGCCAGGTCGGAGTTGTCGTGGCGATAATTGGGGTCGCTTTCGAATCCGTAGAGTTCGACCGCCAGCTCGGGCCGATAGTAGATGTCGCGATCGATCAACAGATCGGAAACTTCGATGCCCAGGCCCCGGGCCGCGACTCCCGCCGGAACACGATCATCCTCGGTGCTTTCCAACAACGCCGCTGGCTGATACGTGCCGGGTTTATCGAAGGTGATCAAATCTCCATTGACCCACAAGCACAGGCGGTCATCCACATTGGCAAATCTCAGCCGGTATGTGCCCTTGCGGTTGATCGCTGTCTGGGTTGTGGCCAGCAGGTGCTCGGCATCCGCTTCGTCCTGGTCGGGGTCCGTGTCGCGTGTCAGCAGGCGGTCGATGTACGACAAGCTCGTTTCGCCGCTGGAGACGTTGAAGCGACAGCGGTACCAGCGTGGTCCTTCCACCAGTTCCAGCAGCAGTTCATTGTCCTGGTCGATGTCGGTGATACGGACCGTGCAACTCAGCGTGAGGTCGCCCACCCAGTAAGAGCCGTAGTCGGTCTGGTTGTGGTTGTATCTTTCATATGTATAGGCGTTATAACCACAAAAATCGCGGATCAACTCCGGCGCCCGTGGAGCCGGTTTGTGGCCCCGTTGCAGCTCGAGCCAGTCTTCTGGTCGCGGGATGATGTGGCGGTAACGCAGCCAGCGGCGCGGTTGGTTCCGCGTTTGCGTGAGATCGAGATTGAAAGTCGTACCGGATGCGGATGCTTGCCAACTGTTGTCGTCAGTCTCCCAACCGGCCATCGCGTCGGAATGGACCGAGCGCCGGACGGCCTGCCAGCGGCGGGGCCAGCCCGCTTTGCGCAGTGTCTGAGACTGATGATTGTTGTCGTAGACGGGGATTTGGATTTCTTGTTGTTTGTATGGGTCGTCTTTGCGGACGATCGAAATCTCTCCGGTGCTGCGATCGCGTGAGTGAACGTCGCCACCATGGATTTTGAGACGTTCCCCCGGCAGTCCCACAAGCCGTTTGATGTAATTGGTCGCAGGCCCTTCGGGGTACTTGAACACCACCACGTCCCAGCGATCCGGGTCAGCCAATTCATAGGGGAACTTGTTGACCAGAATGCGATCCCCTTTGAACACCGGGAGATCGAAGACGTTGTTTTCGAAACGGCAATTCGGACACCGGGCAGCATCGATGCGTTTTTCAGCGATCAGCCGCCCGGCCTCGTTCAATTCATCGCTGGCTCCGATTTCAAATTTCACTCCGCATTCCTGGCAATGAACGTCCTTGTGCCGCCCCATCAAGGTGGGCGCCATGGATCCTGTGGGGATGACAAAAGCTTCGGCTTCAAACGTGCGAAACAGGAAGGCCAGCACAAAGGCGAACACGATCGATTCCACCGTTTCACGCGCCGATCCCGACTGCGAGCCTCGTCTGGGCGAGTCAACCGGTGACGCAGATTTGGACGTCTGTTTTGACTTGGCCATTTTCGATCCGTTGAGTCATGAAAGGAGGCGACACGGTACGGCCGCCGATCAGCGAATATATCGCACGCGCGAAAAATCGGGAATGCGGAAGTGAGTCCAGGAATCACCAATTCTTAGCTTACCGGGGCGGGATGGCAAGTGCACGACAAACGGCTTTCCAACCAGCAGCCGCTTGTGCACAGATCCCTGGGGCCAATTCCGGCTGTCGGCGGAGACCGCGCTGTTGTCGCCCAGCATGAAATATTCGTCGTCCTCCAGGACATGTGGTTGATCAACGCCGTTGATCGCCTTGCCACGTGTGTAATACACGTCGCGAAATGTCTGCAGTTTGTCGATCCGAGCGTCCAGAGCCGAGCCACCGATGCGGATCGGCACCGCTGGCGGCTGGGCATCCGTCCGCACTGGCGGCAGAGGGACGGCGGGCAGGATCTCCTGACCGTCCAGGGCGACCGTGACTTGTCGATCGAACAAAGACACCTCCAGGCGGTACCGCTGGAAACGTGCCGGCTCGGGCAAGGCCACGTGCTGCAACGGCTCCGGCTGCAAGTCCTGTAACAGCATCAGCTGAGAGTCTTCGAAATCCAGAACGCAGGTGTAGGTGCGCGCCGCGTCCTGCAGGCAGACCAGCAACCGGCCACGACGTTGACGCGGCGCGATGTCCAGAGAGATCATCACATCGCGGACGGCGGTGGTCGGCATGAGATGCAGCTGATGGTTGTAGCCGTTGGAATTGGAGATGGAACCGGTGTGCGACTGGTCGTGCAGAACCTGTACCGCCTGCTGAAACTGGCTGGCCTGCGACAGCGACAGCAGTTTGTCGCGCCAGCGGCTGTTCATGACGCCGGTGCAGACCAATTGACGACCGGCCCGATCCCAGGACACGGGACAGCGTCGATGAGCCACGTCCAGCGGAAGGCCGATCGTGGCGGCACGCAGCAGATCGTCCAACTCCGGCGGAGCGACCCGCAGGGGAGCGGTGGTTCGGTGCTGGCCACCGCTGCGAATCCAGTGTCGATAGTCGAGCCAATCGGTCGCTTTCGAGACAGCCTGTCCGCTGCCCGCTTGGGCATGCCGGAATACGAATCCCTGACCGTCCCGTTGCCAGCTGGAATCCGGATCGGCGATCCAGCGCGATTGCCATTCCACATCGTTCCGGGGTTCGAAATCGTGGTCATACACTGGAATCCGGATCGCTCGCTGTTGTGCCATGTTCTTGCGGGAACGCTGTTTGTTGATGAAGATATCTCCGCCGACGACTTGGACTGTTTCGCCCGGCAGGCCAACGATCCGCTTGACGTAAACCTGGGTGGCGTTCTGTGGATTCTTGAACACGACCACTTCCCAGCGTCGCGGTGCCTGGAGTTGAAAGGCGTGTTTGTTGACCAGCAGCTGATCTCCCTGATTGCGGGGCACTCCAGAGATGTCGATTTTGTCCTGGCCACAGTTGGGGCAGCGGGTCAAGATGACCCGCTGTTGGCCGTCTTGCTCAGCAGCCGTCCGATTCTCGATCGTCACTCCCCGCGAAAACTGGTAATTGCAAGTCGGGCAGGTGACCCGCTTGTGGTAACCCAGCAGCCCGGGCGCCATGGACCCCGTGGAAATCATATAGCCTTCGACTTCGAACGTGCGAAACAGGGTCACGGCCACACCCAGACAGATCAGCAGTTCGACCAGTTGTCGGGTGAGTCGCGGGGATCTATGCTGGGACGCATCCTGGGGGCCCACCGGGCTGCTCGGCTTGGCGTCCGCTGCTGACATGCCTGTTGCGTCCTTCGCCACCTGAGTCTGTTCGTCCGGTTGGTATCATGCGGCTGCAGGTCTGTCCAACCCGGAAATGCCGCCGGGCTGTCGCCGATCTCGAGATGCGAGAACCCCGGGGCACCCACTGGCTCCATTCTAGTCCAATGGCGGTTCGACCGGAACACCGGAACCCGCACCGCGATTTGCAGGCTCAAGCCCGGCGCTGATTCCGTGGGCCGTGATCCGAGGAACGGGCGGACAGTCAACACGGTGTTGAAGGTGGTCGACCATGAGAATCCTGGCACTCAATCCGTATCACAGCGGGAGCCACCTCACGTTTCTCGACGGCTGGACGAAAAACAGTCGACACGAATGGACCGTGTTGACGTTGCCCGGACGGCGTTGGAAGTGGCGGATGCGGCACGCGGCCCTGTCGTTGTCCCGGCAGATTCGTGCTGAAATCGGACGGGGCGGCCGCTGGGATCGCTTGTGGGTGACCGACATGTTGAATCTGGCCGAGCTGCGTGGACTGTGTCCTCCGGCCGTGGCCGACCTGCCGGCCGTTGTGTATTTCCATGAAAACCAGCTCACATACCCGGTCCGCAATGCAACCGAACGCGATCTGCATTTCGGTTACTCTAACTTCCTCAGTGCGATCGCCGCCGACCAACTGTGGTTCAACTCGGCCTTTCACCGCGACACGTTTCTGGAGGCCCTGTTGCGGCTGTTGACCAGAATGCCCGATTACGGGCATGAGTCGCTGGTGTCCGATCTGCGTCTGCGGTCGCTGGTCTGTCCGCCGGGCATCGACACCTGGCCGGACACCGGTTCTCGGAGTGCTGGAGCGTTGCGGATCCTGTGGGCCGCCCGCTGGGAGCACGACAAGGACCCCGACTGTCTGTTTCGGGCCTTGGAGCGTGTCCAGCAACGGGGTGTCGCATTTCGACTGTCCGTGTTGGGCCAGTCGTTCGCGGAACTGCCCGAGTGTTTCGACACGGCCCGCAGGCGATTTCGCGAACAGATCGACGATTGGGGATTCGTGGATGACCGAGACAGGTATCACGCGATTCTGGCGCGCGCCGACCTGATGGTGTCTACGGCAGTCCATGAGTTCTTTGGCATCGCCGTGGCCGAAGCCGCCGCCGCGGGTTGCATTCCCGTGTTGCCCGAAAGACTGTCGTATCCGGAGCTGTACGGTGCCGAGCCGGATTTCTTCTATGGAGGGACGGCCACGGAGCTGGCTGACCGGATTTGTGCACTCGACAGTCAGCTGCAAACCGCACGCTGGCTCGAACTGCAAGCGAAAGCGATTGAGTTATCCAGCCGATTTCATTGGACGCGGCTGGCGCCCATGATGGATGATCAATTGCAGCACGTGGACCGCCGTCGTGTGTTGGGTGAGAGGGCCATGGGAAATGGACATACTGCCGAAGATGCAACTGATTGACCTGAGTGTTCCGCTGGAACACAACGCGGTGAGTGAGCCTCTGCCGCCCGAGGTGCATTACGTGGACCACGCGACTCAAGGGCTGGAACAGATGCAGCAGTTTTTTGGAGTCACTCCCGACGACCTGGTGTATTCCAATGGGCAGGGTTGGGCGATCGAGGAAATCAAGGCCATCACGCACACGGGAACGCACGTGGACGCTCCCTACCACTATGGGGCCACATCGGGCGGTCAACCGGCACGGACCGTGGACGAGATTCCGCTGGATTGGTGTCTGCGTCCGGGCGTCATTCTCGACATGCGACACAAGCAGGCCGGCGAAGAGATTTCCGTGGATGATCTGTCCAACGAGCTGGCACGCATTGCCTACCAGTTGAGCCCCTATGACATCGTGTTGATTCAGACCGGAGCGGACAAACGCCTGGATTCATCCGATTACTTTCTGCAACCGGGACTCGGCCGTGAAAGTGTGCTGTGGCTGGTCGACCAAGGGGTCCGCATCATCGGCATCGACGCCTACACGCTCGATCGCCCGTTTGCGGACATGGTGGCCGATTACCGGAGAACCGGCGACGGTCGCTACATTTGGCCCGCGCACTTTGCCGGGATCACCCGGGAGTACTGCCAGATCGAGAAGTTGGCCAACCTGGACCAAGTGCCTCGGCCACATGGATTCTACGTCTCGTGCTGGCCGGTCAAGATTGCCAAGGCCAGTGCCGGATGGTGTCGCGCCGTGGCGCTGGTGCCGGAGACCGATTCCTAGTGGTGTCGACCGGCGGTCCAGACGAGTCGTCGCGCGCGTTCGGCATCAACACGTGCGACGCAGGACGTCAGTGGACAGTGCGGCCGGGTGTTGTCAGCCGCGGTGCCACACACGCCACGCCGGTCCGGGGATGTTGATGGTCACTGTATGCGTAGCAGCTCAGCCGAGACTCAAGCTGTGCGGCGTCACGGGACCTGTTTCAGCCGACCATAGGTGTCTTCCGCGTTGTCGTAAACGTATTGGAACCGGCCGGCCCCGTCCTGTTGTACGAGTTGACCGTACAAATGTACGAGTTGACCGTGCGCGTTCATGACGGGTTGCCGGACGTATTGCACGTCAATGGCGGTCGTGGCGCGGCGGCGTGCATCGCGTTCAGTGACCCGTAGCCCGTGCCGCGTGAAGGACTGCGACGGCTGGCCGGCCCGGTGGCGGATCCAGCCCGTAGGCCGGCCGTGGTCATCGTAGCTGTAGACATCACGCCAGCGTTTTTCCGATGCGAGGATGGGATCCACGTAGTTTTTCATCGTTGCGGGGTCGGCGTAGTCGATCTTCTGGATCCGCTTGCGATCGTCATACACGCGTTTCTCATTGGCCAGGCTGAAGATCGACAGGAATCCGGGCGCTGAGTAGTAGCTGCCATTGTGTACGAACACCCCTACGTCGACCCGGTTGGAATGCAGCGCGGATGTGGATGAAACCGGGAACCGTTCATGGTGGCCCACAATGATGCGCGCCTTCGATTCTTGGGAATTGAGAAATTTGATCGAGACGCGTTCGGCGTGTCCCTGCAACACGCACCAATGCCAGGTCAGCGGTTTCCCGAACAGATCGACACTGCCGGAGGCGTCAATCACGATTTCATAATCGTGCGCGGTGCTGCGGTGAATCCGCGCGATAGCGCAGGGAGTGGTGAACAGGATTTCGTTGATCGACGTCTCAAAAAAATCACGGCCAGGCTGATGGGCCGCTTCTTCAGCGGCCTGCATTTGGATCATCGGTGGCAGGACGGAGGACCGGATGGAGTGGGCCATATGCACCATCCGTGACACGTCCAGGTCCTGGCTGGAAAACACCGGAGGATGCGCCCGGCCGCTCAGGTAGTCGTCATCTTTGTTGATGCCCCGCAGGTTGCGTCTGAGCAGCATTTGCAGGGTGGGCATCAAGGTGCCCGAGCGGCGCAGTTGCTGCTTGACTCGCGGCCGCAGCGCGGCGGATGTCTTGAGCATCGCTTTGAGGAACGGCAGGTCCGATCCCGAGGATCCCTGCGTCGTGATGACGTAGGGCGTGTTGGCTGGAAACAGGTCACCCCGGGGAACGCCAGGAAGCGTGTCTCCAGGAAGCGTGTCTCCAGGAAGCGTGTCTCCAGGAAGCGTGGCTGGCGTCTGTGTTTCGGTTGGATCGTAGTCCCGGTGTTCGGGGTAGATGTACATGTGGTTGCCGACGTACTGTCCGTAAAGCTCCAGGGGGCCGGTGGCGCTGCAGAGCATGGCCCGGGTGTTACTGCGCCACAAGGGGCCTGAG
>Ga0315336_1001176_pt1 | contig 55295 bp, 56 predicted proteins | sample ASW5metaG_FD_204512 | JGI IMG/M metagenome (GOLD analysis project Ga0315336, IMG submission 204512) | Ammonia-oxidizing marine archaeal communities from Monterey Bay, California, United States - ASW #5 | ecosystem: Environmental > Aquatic > Marine > Intertidal zone | place: USA: California...
CCCCGAAGATGCTGAAGGCCAAAGCCGTAAACCAGAAGGGCAGAGGTGGATTGTCAAAAGCTGGGGTCCCCGCGAATGTAATATCCCAGAGGGACCCTGAATTTAGGACTTCCTTTGCCTTCTGGGCGTAATAGGCATCATCGTAAATTGTGATGCCGGTATCCAATTGCCGACCCAAGAATATTAAAAGTGAAGCAAAAATCAGGAATGATATCTGGAGCTTCTTGTTGTTTAGTACGGAATTCAAATCAGGGGGTGTGGGTGAAATGATTTTCGAGATAAAGATCCTTATAATCCACATCTCTTAAATCAGGGTCGTAATTTGGCTTTTGCCCTTTCGTTCCTCAAAACCTATATAATCTTCCTTTCTGGACGACTTTCTATAAAGTTTAATGCCCAAATGGGAAATTAAAGCTGGTCGTTTTTATAGCACAACTTTTTTGCTTGTCTCGGCGAGAGCGAGCCCCATTATGAAATAAAGTAACATGACTACCTCTGAATCGTAGAAATTTGTTTCAAACATACCTCCCGCTAGAAAACCTGTCACTGCCGCCAAGGAACCAATTACCAAACCCTTGGGAATACTATTGATTGTTATTTTGTTCCATTGCTTGTATATGTTCAGAAAATAGGCTACCCATATTGAAAGCCATGTTCCCAACCCCAGGATTCCTGTGTCGACCAATAACTGGATGATATTATTGTGCATCCCCCTGTGGTGGGCTATATAGCCAGAGGGGTCTGGGTATTGAGTATGAAGAACATCCACACACTTGAACCCACAACCGGTAATGGGGTAGTCCTTGAAAATCTCCAATCCACCTTTCCAAAGAAAGATTCTGGCTTGGAAGGTCCAATCGCTTAAATCAGTTATCGAGAATATACGATCTTTTACGCTTTCTGGTGCAAATAATAGAAGTCCTATCATTGCTACGGGGAGAGCTAAAAGGTATTTTTTGTTCCAGAAAATAATTAAAACTAATAATCCAACAAAAAAACCTAACCAGGCTTGCCTGGTTAAAGTCAGCAATAAACAAAATATGATGAGCCCTATTGCAACCATTACCCATTTTTCTTTTGTGTCATTAAAAAGACATCTTCCCAATGCGATGAGGCCAACCAGCATAAGTAGACCTGCAAAGCTCATATAAACACTCATTGTTCCTGAGACTCTGGTTTGTAGGGTTACCGCAGTTGACCAAGCTTGAGAGAAACCAATCATGGAAGCTATTACTCCTGAAATAATGAGCAGTTTTATAAGTAAATCTTTCTGTTTTTCATCTGTCACGGTATTGGCAACCCAAAAGAGAATCGCAAACTGAAAAAGCTTTTTGAGGTGTGGAAGACTGGCTGTATAGTCTGCTGATGTAATAACTGCTAAAATGCTGGCAAGACAAAAATATAGAATGGGCAGGCCCACCGGTGTTCTGTAAATTTTATCCCAGGTTTGTGTTAAATGAACCTTGATCAGCCATGCCAAAACCCCAATAGCAAATGATATCTGAGTGATACTTATGGAAAGCGTGCAGAAAACAACAAATGTGTATAAAGAAAACTGAATCAGTTTATCAAAAGTTGAAACTAAGTTGTCTGTGTGGAGTGATCTGATATTAGGCAAGAAATTTCTCGTTGAGACCTGAGGAACATTTTTTACCTTGGCCAGAGAAATTCCCATTACAAAATAAAGCAACATTATTACTTCTGAGTCATAGAAACTGCTCTCGAAAAAACCTCCAACTAAAAAACCAAGAACCGCTGTCGAGGAACCTAGTAGTACACCTTTCTCGTTACTTAGGGTCTTATCTCTAGCCAATACTTGGTAGCGTTTAAAAACTGCAATGAAGTAGGCCACCCAGATTGACAGCCAAGCTCCAAAACCGACAATTCCAGTATCTACCAATAACTGCATTATATTGCTGTGCATCCCTCGTTGCTTTTCTATGAATCCTGTAGGATCTGGATACCTAGAATGAACCGTATCTACACATTTAAAGCCACATCCTGTGATCGGGTAATCTGTGAAAATTTCCCATCCGCCCTTCCATACAAATTGCCTTATATTTAAGGCTCTATCATTATTTATATCTGTCATGGATTTTATGCGATCTTTATAGACTTGAGGACTCAGCAAAAAAACAGACACTAAAACAAGAGGAATGACCCAAAGAAATTTTTTTCTCCAGAAATATACAAGAAATACAACTCCTAAAAAAAAACCTAGCCAAGCCTGTCTTGCTAACACTATTATCAAACAAGAGCTAATAATTCCAAAGCCTCCTAGTAACCAAAAATTTTTAGGCTCATTGAAGAGAAATTTTCCTAAAGCTACTAAGCCTGTAAGCATAAGAAGACCAGCAAAGGTCGATGCTATGCTCATCGTCCCAGTCTGCCTAGTTAGCAGAGGAGGGTTTACAATATCCGAATAAATACCATTCAAAGCTGAGGCAACTCCGGCAAATATAACTAATGAAACCAGTATATTTCTTTGTTTTTCGTCTTGAACTGTATTGGCAACCCAAAAGAATATAATCAACTGGAATAGTTTTTTCATGTACGTAATGCTACTTTCCAGCTCAATAGCTGTTGTTAACGAGATAATATAAGCTAGGCAAAAAGCTAAGATAGCAATTCCAACCCGTGTGCCTCTCATCTCGCTCCAAGTCCGGGTTAGGTGGGTCTTTAATAACCAGGATAAAGAACCTATTCCAAATGATATCTGCGTTAGGGTAATGGAAAATAAGGAAGCAATGGCAAACGTTAACAAGGAAAACTGAATTATCTGTTCTAACAGTGGAACGAAACGATTCATTTGCAAGATTTGATTTTTATATTTTATATGTTTCGTAGGTAAAAAAATATAAAAGACCTAGATATATAAGATAACCTGGAAGGCCTATATTGGACTGAAATATAACAAGGTTAGGGAGAAAAATCCAGAGATTCTCATATCCGGTGCGCTAATAAACTTGTGATCTGTTAAGGTATCGGCAGAGAGAAAAACTATATGTTTTAACCTTGCCATGTAACTTAACGAAAAAGGTATATTGGTTAATCGAGTCAAACCCATTTTAAGTTGGAATATTATGAACATCCGATATTTATTTTTTATTTTGGTCCTGTTTTCCCCAGCCACTTCTTTTGAAAATGAGTTCCAAGAAGGATTTGATGCCATACATGGAACTAACTACAACAAGGCTCTGGAAAAATTAAGACCCCTTGCAGCGCAAGGTCATGCAGCCGCTCAATATAACCTTGGTGTTATGCATGAGTGGGGGGATGGTGTGCCGCAGAATAATCTTCTGGCTATAAAGTGGTACCGTCGAGCCGCTGAAAATTTCCATAAAGATGCACAAAACAATTTAGGTGCAATGTATAGCAAGGGTGAAGGGGTAGAACAAAACTTTATTAAGGCTTTGAAGTGGTTTGTTATTTCAGGAGAAAATGGTAGTGAAGAAGGAAGGAAGAATATTGATATGGTGGAAAAGCGTATGACATCAGAACAAATAACCCTAGCAAGAAAATTAGCGCGCGAATGGATGAGACAGCATTTTAAGAAATAGGAATTTGCGCAAAAGCTTTTCTCTTCATAATAGATTAAAGTATGAAAAAATTTTATACAAGATATAGGGTTTTACTAATTACTTTATTGGTCTGGATTGGAGGGTGCCAACAAAATACTACTTATGGCCCAGAACCAAAAACTAAGGTTGTTATTGCTATTGATGCAACTTTCATCCCGATGTCTTTTATTAATAGTGATAATGAAAAGGATGGGTTTGAAGTTGATCTAATCAAGGAAGTAGCCCGTGATGCAGGTCTGAAATATGAATTGATTAACGTTGAATGGGGAGGGCTATTTGCAGGGTTGATCACAAAGAAATTTGATCTAATTATTAGTTCTGTGGGAATCGTTGCAGAAAGAAAGAAAAGGATGGCGTTTAGTATTCCCTACCTGCAAAGTGGAGCGGCGGTATTGATCAGAAATAGTCTAAAAAATGTTGAATCGCTAGAGAACTTGGAAAAACTAAATGCTAAAGTAGGAGCACAGATCAACACGACTTCGTATTATTTTCTTGAAAAATATCCTGGTATAAAAATTAAAACGTTTGAAAAATTTGGTCATGCTGTTATTGATTTAGCTAATAACGGGATTGATGCGCTGGTGGGAGATTCGGTACAGGTCAATTACTTTTTAAAAAACAATAAAGATCTGATGGGACAAGCACGGTTTATGGGCTCCCGAATGACATCTGAGTTTTATGGGATTGTAATTAGAAAAGAAGATAAACAGCTTAAAAGTAACATCGACGCCAGCCTGGCTCGGCTTTTACAAAATGGAACAATTGATAAGTTGCACCAAAAATGGCAATTGGGCAAGTTTGCAATGGTTCCCAATTCGAACCTATAATTCTAAATTACTAGGCAGCCTGCAATGTATCCTGTAAGTAAAGTAGCGAGAAAAGATGTCCACAAAGTTTGTAACCCGACCAAGGAGATCTTATTGGTGCGTGAAAGAACCAATGCTGCAAGCCCGCCCACAAAAATCCCCATACTGTAAATAAGTTACCAGCTGTCTTGTCCGTTGCACGAAAAATATCAGGTATTTGATTTTGAAAAAGAAAATATTTCTTATACTAATCTGGCTTATTGTCGCATACTTTTTTTACGAATTCTTTAAGACAGTCGACTTTAATCAAGCTTGGAAAGAAATTGAAAAGGCTAGTGCTGGATGGTTAGTTGCTGCTTTTTTGTTCAACCTTTCGATTCTTTTGGTGTGGACTTCGTTGTGGTCTGTTCTTATTCCGAAGGCTATTTTTGTTCCTTTCCCAAATTTGCTCCAGGCAAATTCTTTTATGTCTACTTCATGTAATTCTCTTCCGTTTCCAGGAGGACATGCAGTGGGCCTTGTTTTGTTCGCAAGGCTAGTACAAATTCAACATTCAGTTGCTTTGTCGGTATTGGCTCTAGATCAGATGATGGAAGGAATCGTTAAAGTTGTCGTTCTTATTTTAGCGGCTAGTTTCTCCCCATTACCGGAACAAATGAAACAGGGCATTCAAGTTTTTATTATATTGATCTTCATATTTATAGCGATTATGTTTTACGCGGCTTACAAAATTCCAGAAGTTAAAAATTCGGATGAAAAATTCTCTTTCTCCTTGATTTTCAAGTTTAAAAAGTTTGTTTCGCAATGGGCAGGGCACTTAGAAATATTAAGAGATTATAGAGTATTTAGTTCAGGTCTATTTCTGGCATTAGTAATGATGGTTTTACAAGCATTGGGGATTTGGGCCACACAAATGAGTCTGGGGCAAGAGCTTCCCTTTTGGACTACTATTCTGGTTATGGCGGCGTTGAATCTTGCCACAATTTTTCCTATAACCCCTGGAAACTTTGGGGTTTATGAAGCAACGGCTTTTTTAATTTATAAATTTTCAGGGTTGTCCCCGGAAATGGCCTTAAGCCTGGCGTTTTTACAGCACATTTGCTTTTTGGTGCCTATGGCTGGTACCGGCTGGGTTGTTCTTTTAATCCGATCCCTGAATTCAATAAAAGAAAAATATAAGGAACACAATAAACAGCATTAAACACTTGTTGGAAAAACGACAAGTCCTTAATTTATTTGAATTAAAATCCACCAGGATGCTTTCGTATTAATTTTTGGGTGGGTTTTTTTATCTATTAAGTTAGGTTGAAAAGTTGTTTTATGTTAAGCTTTGCGGGTAAAAACGGGGGAAGGTGTCGTAGTAAATGAATCAATAGGACCGTGGCGTAAAAATATTAGGTCATGGGAGTGTTTATTTAAATTTTTCCGGTACATATATGTTTTGTTCCGGTAGCGACCCAGACCCTGAAGATGACGGGAAGAGTTTTTTCCTATTTATTTAATGTTGGGGAGGTTATTGGGTATGGCTGAAGGAAAAGTAAAATGGTTTAATGATAGCAAAGGGTATGGGTTTATTGAGTCAAGCGACGGTGAAGATTGTTTTGTGCACTTTTCTGAAATTCAGGGAGAGGGTTTTAAAACCTTAAAAGAAGGTCAGGAAGTGGAATTTGAAAAGAGCATGGGGCAAAAGGGACCACAAGCATCTAATGTAATTCCAAAATAAATTTTGTACGAAACTGAATTACCGACAGGGCGTCTTCGCCCTGTCGGTTTTTTTTTGCAAAGTAGAAGCAACCCTAGCACCAAACTAATCATTCGTCCATCTTTGATGCAATAAGATATAAATTAAATCCATAGCCTGCCATATCAAATAGATGCTTTTGTTAGTATTTTCTGAGCCAGCCCATGTGATATTCTAATCGAGGATTAACATTGTGTTTGAGTGTGACTGATCCGCCTAGCTTGCTCACCTGTGCTTAACATTCCACTTTCTAAACATGTATGAAATTAATTCTTAGTTGGTGCTATAAAAATATTACGAAAAGATTTCCTGGCACTGTTCTTCTTATTGCTTTAATACTGAGCGGGTTTTCCATTTACCTGGCTTTTGATTTGAAGTTCAATCCCAAAATGGATAATTTGCTTCCTCAAGACCTCCCTCTGATTAAAGAGTTTAATGAAGTTGTTCGTAAAACAGGTGGCTCAGGGCCTTTAGTTGTTGTCCTGGAAAATCTCGACCCTATTCGATCATCTGAAGTGATAGATAATCTTGCAAATATTTTAAAAAAAATTCCTGGTACGCAGTTCGTAGATGCGAAGATTCCAAAAGAATATTTAAACAATAAACAACTTCTTTTAATTCCGCGCGGGGATTTATTGACCTTAGAATCTTTGATGATAGAAGCCATCGACTATGCACGCGGTCAGTTCGGTGGTTTTCCGGCCTTTTTTGAAGAGGAGGAACCTTTTAATCCTGTTAAACTCCGCAATTTGGCGAAAGATTACCAAATTTTTAGAGAGATCGAACCTTATCATAAAGGGAAGCAAAAAAATAACTATTATATTTTTATAAAAGGAAAAGGGACAGTCACCGATACTGATTTTACAGAAAAATTTATTTTTACAATACAAGAGGCAATAAATAAAAGCGGGCTGGAAGAAAAGTATAGTGAGCTCAAGATCAAGCTCACAGGGTCGATGGTGGTTCGCCTGGAAGAGAATAACTTTATCAAAAGTGATTTAAAAAATGCAGCGGTGATGGCAGCTGTTTTAGCGATATCGATTATTTTTATTTATACCCGATCGTGGTCTTCTATCCCGTTAATAGTTTTTCCTTTATTGATTTCATTAACTTATACATTTGCCCTGGCACGATTAATAATAGGCCATTTAAATATAATTTCCGGATTTCTTGTCGCAATTTTAATGGGTTTGGGAATTGATTACGGGATCCATTTGTACATTCGTTTCAAGCAAGAACTACTTAAAGACAAATCTATTACCGATGCTGTTGAAGTGGTTGTAACCCAGGTAGGAAGGTCGGGTTTAATTGCGATGTTTACAACCATGAGTGTATTTTCAATACTGAGTTTCTCAGAATTTCAGGGATTTTCTGAGTTTGGGCAAATAGCAACTTTGGGAATCATTTGTGCTTTTATCACCTACTACTTTCTTTTCCCGGCACAAGCTCTTTTCTATAACAAAATTGACTGGCTGAGAAAACCTAAGCCCAGGCTATTTAATTTAAAAATCGCCAATCTTTATCTAACGACTCCCTTATATCTTTCTGCCTTTTTCTTGCTACTTTTGATATCCAGTTTGTTCCTTTTGCCAGGAATTGAATTTGAATATGATTTCCAGAAATTGAGGGGGGAATCTCCCGCGAGTGATTATGAAACAGAAACGACAGATGATTTTGGCCTAGCATTTTCTCCAACTGTCATATTAACTCCAGAAAAAGATAACCTTTTTTATATTCATAAGGCTTTAGAGGGTATAAAAAAGGAAAATGGCGATAAAACGATAATTGGGGTTCAGTATTCTATGAACCTGTTTAGTCTGAAAGAATATGAATCAAAAAAGGAGGTCATCGCCCGTATTCGGAACAACTTTGAAGAGAATAAGGACATCATCCGGTTTTCTTTAGGTGAGGAGCGATTAAAAAAATTTGAATTACTTTTTGATTCCAAACCTTTTGATGAATCTCTTATTCCTATGGATCTTCAACAAAAATTAATGGCAGGAGAGGATTACCTGCTGCTGCTTTTTTCGCCAGCCAATAAAAACTTTTTTCGGGTTGCAAATATTTATCAATTGGAGGCGGAGATTAATGCTTTGAAGGAAAGCATGCAAAGAAAAAATATTGAAGTTGCAGTTTTGAATGAAAATTTAATCGCTGCTAAAGTATTGGACTGGGTGAAAGAAAAAGGGCCTAAAGCAATGCTTATTGCATTTGTGTTGGTTTTTTTGATTCTTCTAATAGACCTCAGAAGTTTTCGACTGGCGGCCATCACATTTTTACCTCTTTTAACTGGTCTCGCATTAACTGGCGGGCTGATGTCAATCTTTGATATTCGACTGAACTTTATTAACATTGTAATGTTGCCGTCAATAGTTGGGATTATGATTGATCATTGTATTTACCTCAGCCATCATATTTTGGATTACTCTAAGGGAGCTTCTCTGAAATCATTACAGGAAACTGGAAGTGCAATAATGCTGTCGGCGTTAACTAGTCTGGCGGGTTATACTAGCTTAAATATTGCTCATCATGCAGGGGTGAACTCTATTGCGACAGTGGTTGAGTTGGGCATCATTACTTGTACAGTTTGCGCTTTATTCATGCTTCCTGCGCTATTTGAGATTAGAAAAAGAAAGTTTAGCCTTTTTCAGTTGGAGGGATAGTGCTCTTACTTTTTGTGGTTTAATGTTTTAAAAATGATATTGAGGTCTACACTTTATAAATTTAAGGAAACATTTTTTTGGTAAATATATTATTTATGTTAATAATTTTAATTCCGTTTGGATGTGGAGAGGTTTCTGCTTTTAAAAGCTTTTCTAGTGAAAAGGGAAAAAGTAAAGAAGAGTTTCTTATTGATTCAAAAAAATGTGAAAAAGAAAAAGATAAATACAGTAATAAAATCCAAGGTCGAGAGTTCGGGTTCGAAGGTCAAGATACTGGTTACTTGGGGTGTATGAAATTGGAAGGTTGGAGCAAAAAACCTATTTAATTATCGAGAGAATATTTCCAGTCAGTATTTTTTTGGAAGCGTTGGATCTTATAAAGCAAATATTAACACTTAATGCGATAAAAATAATCGTGCAATTTGAACGGACTTCCAGAGCGTACCACTCTTAAAAAGCATTTTAATTTGTCTTCCTCTAATCCTTCGAGTATTTGCTCTTTAACTTCCTGATATGCAATCTCTTCCCAATTAATGTGATTTGTTGATCTTTCTATTGGGAAAGCTGAAATATCTTCCATTGTTATATGATTTTTATCTTTCATTAAACCTTATTTGTAATTTTTATAATGCTTTATTATATTGAAGAACCCTACTTATCCTAATGGTTTTTTATAGTTATTTTATGGCGTCATTTTTTGATTAGTCTTATGTTTATATAAAATGGAACAACTATGCTCTTGGTGATTGATGTTGGAAATTCAAATAATGTCATCGGATTGTTTTCGGGGGAAAAACTTCTAACTCATTGGCGTATTCGAACTGAACGGAACCGAACTGCTGATGAATACTGGGTTCTTATTAAAGAATTCATTTTGTTAAACAATGTGGAGACGGAGACTATAGACGATATTGTGATCGCTTGTGTGGTTCCACCACTAGTTCCCATTTTACAAGGGATGGCGAGAAAATATTTTTCATGCGAACCCTTGATTGTAGGGCCAGGGATTAAAACTGGAATTTCCATTCTTTACCGAAATCCATCTGAAGTGGGCGCTGATCGTATTGTAAACTCTGTAGCTGCTTTTGAAAAATATGGTGGTCCCTTGATCATTGTGGATTTTGGAACGGCGACTACTTTTGATGTTGTATCAGATAAAGGTGAGTATTTAGGTGGCTCCATTTTCCCAGGGGTCCATATTTCGCTTGAGGCACTCTTTAAAAATGCTGCCAAACTCCCTCGTGTGGATATGACATACCCCGATAAGGTTATAGGGAAATCTACCGTAGAAAGCCTACGTTCAGGTGCCGTTTACGGATTTTCTGGAATGGTTGAGGCATTGGTGAAACAGATAAAAAGTGAACTGGGTCAAAATGCACGTGTTATAGCCACAGGGGGTATTGTCGACTGGATTATTACAAAAACAACGGTGATTGATACACTCGATCCATTTTTAACTTTGGATGGTTTGAGAATTATTTATGAAAAAAATCAATAAAAGAAATCCAATCTTACACAAAAACCCATCAGCTATTCCAAACCCAGTATTTTCAGTAAGAGGAGGAGACCGAAAAATATAAAATTTGGAACAACCGGGGTTCATGAAATGCTTATGCTGCTCTGGAGCCCTTACGGATAAAAAGTCGGACCATTCTATGGTCGTCTTCAATGTCAGAAATTTTGCAACCCTGACTTTTAGCCCACTTAGAAAAGTCTTCTGTGAAATTCTTTTTTTTATCAACAATGAGCTCTAAGATACCGTTTTTCTTTATTCTTCTGAATTCTGCGGAAGCTAATTGGTAAGCCTTGAAAAACGAAAGGCCTCGAATATCCAGTGTTTTAAACATTTCCATCATAGATCCCTCCATATTTTAGTCCACTCCAATAAGGCGACAGACTAAGTTCAATAGGCATAGTTTAGGGTAGTAGAATTAAAAAATTGTTAATCAAACATTAATTTTTTTTTATATTTCACAATATTAAGGCAAGAATATTTCTTTAAATAATTGAAAAAAAAGAATTTACTTTGATCTAGGTGCGAATAATGATTCAGGTAAAATTTAAACATGCGTTTGTTTTCAATTCATATATGAATACTAAAATAGATAGGATATAGTTGTTTTGTAAAAATATTGGGGATTCTAGGGCCAATTGGTAATTAGGAGAAGTAAATGGGCATTGTTCGTGGTGGAGATGCAGAGTACGAGGAGCTTGAGCCCTCTTATGAGGAAAAAACTGAGAAGCTTGTGGCAATTTTAAAACCTTTACTGGAGGAAAACCCAAATTCTCTTAAACTTTCCGGAAAGTATATAGCTACCGATGAGGTGAAGATTATTGGAAAATTTTTGCCTATGAAATCCGTTAAGTCACTCGACTTAAGCGATAATCAAATTAATGACGAGGCATTGCAGCACCTTTTTGAGTCGGATATTCTTGGTGGATTGGAAGAGCTTTATTTACAGGTAAACTTTTTGACCGGCCAAGGATTGAGTGAACTCGTTAAATCCGAAAAAGTAAAACTGAAAAACTTAAAAGTTTTGGTTCTTTCGGATAATCGTTTAAGTGATTCATCCATTGCGGAAATGTTGCTTTCCAGTCACTTTCTAAACCTGGAGTCTTTGGACGTGGGTTGGAATGAAGCAGGAAACGAAACGGCTAAAGCCTTAGGCAGGACCACAAAATTTCCTCAATTAAAGAAATTGGAAATGGAGCGTAGCTATATTGATGAAGAGGGGTTTAGTGAATTAGTAAAAGGAGAATTGGCAGATCAATTAGAGGTGTTGGATCTTTCAGCCAATAAAGTTAAAGATGAATCCATGAAAATTCTAGCCCAGGCTCCAAAATGGAAATCTTTGAGAACTCTTCGGATATCACAGAATAGATTTGGCAATGAAGGCGCAAGGGCTTTGGGTGAATCCGTTTCAATGAGCGGTCTTACGCAACTTTATGTAGGTAGAAACTATTTTGATGCTGAAGGGGCTCAAGCGATTTATGAAAGTAAAACGTTGAAAAACCTCAAGACTCTGGTAATCAAAGAGGGTGTTGATGATGGCTCCGGTCTTGTCAATTATTCGCGTCCAGAACTTTTGCGACCGGATGATCCAAACGCGATCTGACCTAGATTTGAAATTTTTAAAATATTTTTAGCTTTTCCAGTTTAGTCAATTTAGGTGAATTTTTTAAAGCAGCCTTAGCTTCCTCAGACTTTACCCGATTTCCACCTAGATGTAGATAATTTAAATTGCTAAGGTTATCTGAATTGGCGATAGCCATTGCGCCTTCATCTCCCACCCGGTTATCTACTAGATTCAAATGTTCCACTTTTGTAAGATAAGGAGATTCTGCCAGTGCTTTGGCTCCTTCAGCCGTAATCCCATTACATTCGAGATTTAATGTGGTCACCTCGGAGAAAATTGATGCTTGGGCAAGGATCGACATGCCTTCATTTCCTAGATCATTAGAGCCTAAATGTAAATAATTAACTTTTGGTAGGACGGGTGAAGAGGTAAGAATTTGAAGGCCTTTTGGTCCCAGTCGATTATGGGTGATAATCATACTGCTAATGGTTTTAACAAACGGGAAATGGGCGATCATTTCAGCGAGTTCGCAACCATGATTCTCTTCTATTTTCCCTGTTTTGGAAAATAGGTAGGCATCCTGAATTTTAAGAACTTTTTTGTCCTTGATATTTTCAAAAAGGATCTTTTCTTTTGGTGAAAGATTTTCGCCTTCGCCAGCATAGTTTTCGCCATCGTTACATAGCTCTTCCCAGTTTTTTAATTTGTCTTGCATAAATCCTAACGGTTAAGCCGTTTCTCCTTTGCACAGCCTCCTGGATTACCCATGCGGCATGCTCTCTTATAGTATTTGATGGCTTTACTTTGTCGACCTTCTTTGTAGTTCAAGGTACCCATATTAAAGCAAGCTCGGTCTTCGCCCGCTTCACAAGACTTACCCAACATTTTTCGAGCCTGTTTAAAATCTTTACTATAAGGAGTTCCCTTCAAAAGTAATACGACCCCGCCATTTGTACACCCTTCCATATCGCCGATATCGCAGGCTTTAATATAATAAACAAGGGCTTTTTTCAAATCTCTATCCAACGTTCGGTAGCGGTCTCCAATTTTTAAACAAGCAAAGCCGTTTCCTTCTTTGCAAAGAGCTTCCATTTCTTCTTTTTCCTGAGCCAAGGCTCCAGAAGCAAAAAATCCCAAGCTTAGTGCGACGAAGATGACTCTGACAAAATATTTCACAGCTACCTCTTTTCAATTTTTAGGTTGATGAATGAAAACCTAAAGCTTTATTCTTAACTACTGTAGTATATCACAGGCTGTGATTTAGGGTTGGCAAGCTTTTTAGAGATGAACAGCTGATTTAAAATCTTTCGTTTGCATCCTTATAGGTATTTTATTAACCTTCATAAAACCTCAGAAAAATGAAATAATTAAGTGTTCTACCATTGTTAATTTTATTCATTTTTACATTCAAGTTTAACGGGTAAATTATTTGTGAATATTGTAATGCTGGGTTATCGGGGTACCGGGAAATCGGTGATTTCAAGATTACTGTCCGAAAAGCTTCGTATGAAGCTATATAAAATTGATAAGATGGTCTCCGAATTAGCAGGTAAATCGATTCCTGAAATAGTTGAACAAGATGGTTGGGATAGTTTTCGTAAGCTGGAATCAGAGGTTGTGGCGGAAGTTTCTAATAAAGCTAAAAACAGCATCATAGATTGTGGAGGTGGAGTGGTTTTAAGTGATGCAAATATGGTGAACTTAAAAAGAGAAGGGGTTTGTATTTTGCTCACCGCTAGTCTGGAAGCTATTATTAAAAGAATTCGTCACGATAAAAACCGGCCTTCTTTGGAAAGTGGCCTAAGTTTTGAAGAAGAGCAGAAAAAAATTATTGCAGAGCGCGAAAGTAGGTATCGCATTGCCGCTGATTTTATATGTGATACGTCGCAACGCCGACCCATAGAGACAGCGGAAAAAATAACGGAATTTTTAAGTACAAAGGGATGGGTTGAAAAATGATGAGCCCCTTGTTTGAAAGCTTAGTTGTAAACAACCTGACTATTCTTACAGATGAACCGGATGATTCTACTGCAATGGTATGGAATGAAGCTGAAACTCAGACAGAGTTAGAAAACAACGACAAAGCAATATACCGTCTTGATCTGAATGACAAAGAGGTTTTGCTGGAAGAAATTGAAGACCTGATGGCCTATAACAAAACCCAAAAGCTAAAAGACCTGAGGCTCGACAAGAATGAGTTTTTCGACGAAGGAGTAGAGTTATTGGTTCAGGCTCCTGCATTAAAAAAATTATTAACCCTTTCACTTGCATACAATAAGCTCACCGATCACGCTGTCGAAGCTTTGGCGTCTTCGGAAATTCTTGTCAACTTGCAGAAATTATTTTTGCAGGGAAACCGAATTGGAGTTCATGGTTTAAAGGCTCTGGTTGCATCTGAAACCCTTTCAAACTTGCAGCTTTTGTATCTCAACCTTAATCCAATCGGGCCCGAGGGAGGTAAAGTTTTGGGAGGCCCGGGGAAAATTTCCCAGTTGGAAGAGCTTTATCTGCAGAAAATAGGTTTGGGAGAAAAAGGATTGCAGGCTCTTTGTGAGTCAGAAAATTTCAAAAATCTTAAACTTCTTTCCCTTGCAGGAAATGGGCTTGACGACCATGCTGCAGAGCTGATTTACCATTCGACGGCTTTTCCTGAATTGAAAACGCTTGACTTGTATAACAATAAAATCAGCGATCAGGCTGTAGATCAACTTCGAGCCTCGCCAAACCTCCCTAAACTAGATGCTTTGCAGGTTGATTGGCGAAGTTAATTTGGTTGTATGACTCAAAAACTTCCAAGTACAAAGCAGATCCTTACCCATTTCGATACAAAAGATCCTGTTATGGCTGCGGTAATTCGTAAAGCAGGTGCGTTTAAGTTGAGTCGCAACCGCAACTACTTCTTAGTTTTATGTAAAGCTATCATTGCGCAGCAAATTTCAACCAAAGCAGCCGAGTCGATTACTCGGCGCTTTCAAGCCTTGTTTGCAGCTCAAAATCCAACCCCTGAAGAAGTAGCTAGAATGTCTAAGTTAAAACTAAGGAACGTAGGCCTTTCGGGACAGAAAGTGAAATACCTAAAAGATCTTGGCGCTAGGTTTTTAGATGGTTCAATTCGATCGCATCGGCTCACTTATCAAAATAATGAAGAAGTGATAGAAACTTTGACCTCGGTCTATGGTATCGGCAGATGGACGGCAGAAATGTTTCTTATTTTTTCTTTAAATCGGATAGATGTTTTACCCTTGGGGGATTTGGGGCTCAAGGCAGGGATTAAAAAAATTTATAATATGCGCAGCTTGCCATCGCCGAAAAAGATGCTTGTTCTGGGTAAAAAGTGGCATCCTATGGAAACTGTGGCAACCTGGTATGCCTGGCGAATACAGGATGCAGAAATCATAACTTATTAACCCCTCTTGGTGAGGGTAGAGGTCGCTATGGACTTTATAGATGAAAAAATTGAGGAATATGCTTTTGATCATACTAGTTATGAAGGGGATTTGTTAGAACAACTGGAAAAAGAGACATATGAAAAACTGGAAATTCCTCAAATGACGACAGGAAGGATTGAAGCGAGATTGCTCAAACTATTGGCACGGCTGGTAGGTGCCAAACGAATATTGGAAATTGGAACATTTGCAGGATACAGCGCCCTTTCAATGGCAGAAGCTTTGCCAGAAGACGGTGAATTAGTAACCTGCGAAATAGATCCCGAGGCAATTATTTTTGCAAAAAAATATTTTAACTTGAGTGAGCATGGGAAAAAGATAACATTGATGGAGGGCTCGGCATTGGAATCTTTAAAACAAATTTCAGGTCCGTTTGATATGGCCTTTATTGACGCGGATAAGGAAAACTACAGTAATTATTATGAAGCCATTTTGCCTCTAATTCGGTCCGGAGGCCTGATGGCGATCGACAACGTGTTGTGGAGCGGTCGCGTGCTGGACCCAAAAGACAAATCAGACAAGGCGATTCATCAGCTCAATGAAAGAGTAATTCGGGATGGAAGGGTGGAGTCGGTTTTGCTTACTGTCCGTGATGGATTAAATTGTATTGTCAAAAATTAGTTTGCATTTAATCCTAAGAATGTATGGCATGTTGATCCTTATTTAGGTCTGTGCTAGCTTATTGAAAATTGTTTAACTTAAATTCATGTTAATAAAAAACTTAGGAATTTAAATTCTATGGCTGAAACACTCGGCAGTCTTGTGGACAAGCTTTCAATTAAAAATTTGCGGATTTGGCATCTCGATGAGGCATTAGAGCAGAAAAATGCATCAGATTATTCAGAGTTGAAAGCTAGGCGTGATTTGGCAGATAAACAAAGGAAAAATCTTGTGAACGAAATAAATGATTTCCTAGTCTCCGCTTTTAAGGGTGAAGTTTGTATCCGCGATGAAAAAATAAAGTTGTATGCCAACACCAATGTTTCCTCATCCGATAGTATTAAAAAACTTGGAGAAGCTGTAAGCGAGCTGGCTATTAGGAATATAAAACTATGGCATTGTGAGGATGAAGTAAGGCGGACTGATTTGGCAGATGTAGAAATTGTAAAAATTAAAAGGAGGATTGATACGACTAATCAGGAACGTAATGACCTGATGGATAAGGTAGATGAGATTCTCCAGAGCCAATCTGAGAAAAAAAAAGAATCCTAAAGGTAGATTATTCAGCAACTCCTTTCTTTTACAATTATATTCTTCTCATTATTTCTTATAGCTTTTGTGCAATAAGGGATGCAAAGGCCTTGGGTTCTTCGTCCACTTCTTGGTATCTCAAAATCCGAAAATCATTGAAAGCTTCGAGTAATTCGTTTTTTTCTAAAACCCATTCCTTTTTAAAGCTGCTATATTTTAGGTAGTCTACGCTAAACGTTTCGTAAAATAAAATTCCGCCTGATTTCAAAGTCTTGCGTATTTCCTGGAATAACTTCCGTTCAAGGAAATTAAAACAGAGCACCAGGTCGTATTCATTTTCAGGCAAGGAGCTATTATCTAGGTCAGTAGAAAGTGTTGTGATAGTTACGTTTTTCTCATTTGCAAGTCTCTGGGCTTTTTTCAGAGCTATATCGGATATATCCATACTGACCACTTCATAACCCAAAGACGCGGCAAAAACTGAATTTCTTCCTTCACCAGCGGCAATATCCAAAGCTTTTCCTCCTTTAATAAGAAATTCAGTATGGGATTTGAGCCATTCGCAGGGTTCCTTTCCTGTGATATAGGAATCACCATCATATTTTGTGTTCCATTTCTCCTTGTCTTTAAATGACATATAAACTTTCAAATAAGGTTTATGAATTATGTAATTATAAATGTGAGTTAAACTAATAACAAGCCGGTATTGGCCTGTGTTTTCAATGTTAAGCAAAATCTTGACATAGGCATTTTTTTTTTCTAAGATGACGGTTTTATTTATAACTCTAGAAGCGGAGGCAGTTCCGTTTTCTACGGTTCGTTTATCAGGAGTGATGGGAATGATTGCAGTAGTTCAAACCGGTGGCAAGCAATATAAAGTATCCGAAGGTGATGAGATTCAGGTTGAAAAACTGGATGGCAATGTAGGGGAAAGTGTTAATTTAGAAAAAGTCCTCATTTGCGGAGAAGGGGAGTCTGCAAAAGTTGGCACTCCGTTTGTTGAAGGTTGCTCAGTCGTGTGTCAAGTGACAGAACAGTATAGAGATAAAAAAATCATCGTATTCAAAAAACATAGACGAAAAAATTATCGCAGAAAAAATGGACACCGCCAATCATTAACACGTTTGAAGGTTACTGCAATTAACGCATAATAACACCGGGGAAAATGAAACATGGCACATAAAAAAGGACAAGGAAGTACCTCAAACGGTCGTGATAGCAGAGGCCAAAGATTAGGCGTTAAAAGATATGGCGGTCAAGCTGTTAAGGCTGGAGAAATACTGGTGCGCCAGCGCGGTACTCATTTTCATCCTGGAGATAATGTTGGGTTGGGCAGCGACTATACGATCTTTGCAAAAATCGAGGGTGTTGTTAAGTTTGAACATCGTAATCGCAAAACGCAAAAAATTAGTGTCTACCCACAAAACTAGAGTCCTGTCTCTATTCTAAGATTTTTCCCGCAGAACTTGAAAAACCGCTCCGGGTTATGCAATAGCCCATTCAAAAATTAAACTCATGTTTATTGATCAGGTTAGCATCTCTGTAAAAGCAGGAGATGGAGGTGACGGTTGTTGCAGCTTCAGGAGGGAAAAACATATCCCCTTGGGTGGCCCCGATGGCGGCGATGGAGGAAAAGGAGGAGATGTAATCTTAAAAGTAGACCCCAACCTTACGACTCTCATTGATCTCAGATACAAAAAACTTTATCGGGCTGAAAATGGTAAGCCAGGTAAAGGAAATCAAATGACCGGAAGAAGTGGAAATAATCTTACCGTTAGCGTCCCCCGGGGGACACTAGTCAAGAATGAGGAAACAGGGGAGTTGTTGGTTGACCTTAAAGAAATGGATCAGCACTTCGTTGTTGTAGAAGGAGGGCATTACGGACAGGGTAATACACGTTTTAAATCTTCTACCAATCGAGCTCCCAAAAAATTTGGTAAGGGAAAGCCAGGTGACTTTTGTCAGTTATTTCTTGAACTAAAGTTGCTGGCTGATGTAGGGATCATTGGATTCCCAAATGCTGGTAAGTCTACTTTGATATCTAGAATTTCAAATGCCAGACCAAAAGTTGCAGGATATCCTTTCACAACTTTGGTCCCAAATCTTGGGATAGTAAAGCTTGAGGAAGGCCAGTCATTTGTAGCTGCAGATATTCCTGGGTTGATAGAAGGAGCTCATAAAGGTAAAGGACTCGGACACCAGTTTTTGAGACATATCGAACGCACCCGATTGCTTCTTCATTTGATCGATTGTTCTGATGTCGAAACTGAAAATATCTTAGACCGATACCATAAACTGCAAAAAGAGTTAAAAGCTTTTAGCAAAGACTTGTTTGATAAACCACAAATCCTTGTAGCTACAAAAATGGATGCTTCTCAGTCCGTGATCAATTTTAAAAATATGGGGCCATTAATGAATGAATTGAACCCCTTTTTGTTTGCTATTTCATCGGTGACAGGGGAAGGAATTGAAAAACTATTATGGAAGATCAAAGAATGCTTAATCGCTGAAAAGTTAAAAGAGGAGGAAAAGGAGCTTTAATGCTATGTGTATATGAGAATTCCTTATTGAATTAATAAGTAATCTTGAAATTTAATTTTCTATGCCCTATTATCGTTTTTGCTATTTTGCTTTCCTTAAGGAGTTTCTTCACCTATCATCTGGCTTCCTTCAAAATTTATAAAGCGGTTTTAGCAAGAGACATTTAAGTTTTACCAGCTTTGAAACCGATAAGAAGTAATGACACTTAATAAGACAACAAAAAACTTAATCCCTGTTCTTCTAGTATTAGCGTTTACTGGTTACTTCACGGGTAAAACCCCACATTACGTCAGTGGTTTATCTCCATTTTTTTATAATATGGCTCAGATGGAGACGATTGTATTTAGTGAGGCAAAAGTTGCACGTCTTGCAAAAGAACAAGATTATGAGGACCGAGTCAGGAATAGAATTGAGGAGATAATTTCTAGGCATTATACAGGGCTTGGCGAGAAAAATGCTATTCGTATTCCCGAATTGATATTCGATGAAAGCAAGAAATATGGTTACGATCCGCTTCTTTTGACGGCATTAATAATAACCGAGAGCTCTTTTTATAATTGGGCTCAGTCCAATCGGGGAGCTCGTGGGCTGATGCAATTAAGACCTGCTACAGCCATTGCCTTGGCTTCAGAAACCCATCTGAAGTGGAGAGGAATCCGGACTCTTTTTGATCCGGAGAAAAATATTGCTCTTGGAGCCTATTACCTAAATAAGTTGGTATCTCGGTTTGGAAATCTGACGCTGGCGCTCGAGGCTTATAATCATGGGCCTTCACGTTTAAGCAAATATCTTCGAAAAGGCTACCAACCCAAACGCTATTCCAAGAAGGTCTTAAAAAATTATAGAAAAATCCGTTTCCAGCCGATTTAAACGGGTCACACACTTATTATGTATTGGAAAGGTACTCCTTAACCAGAAAACAGAAATGGAGATACATCAAAAATCTTTTGCCTCGCTCAGCCGAATTTTAAGGTTAGTCTGGGTTTTCTCAGGGATTGGGTTTGCAGTTTTGTCAGGCTGCACTCCTATGGAACTTGATAAGGCTTTCAGGGGGAATCTACCACCAGGGAAAGCCAATAAGATAATTGGCAATTATTGTCAAAGCTGCCATATTCACAAGGACTTTGATCCTCTGCTCCATGTCACTAGTGTTCGCAAGCTCTACAAAAGGCGTGTTTTCAGAAAGTCCAGAGAATGCAGGTCCTGCCACTATATTGAGAAGGACTGGATGCACAATCAACACGAAAGAAAAACTCGAATGCCGGGCGATGCTAATCGTGGAAAATTTAAAAAGTTTGAGAAAAAAGAAATTGCTCGGCTAAGGAAAAGATAAACCCCACGCTTTTTTTAGTTCTGGGCTTTTATAATATAGCTCGTTTACTCCTCTCTCGTATTTGCAAATCCAATTTTAAAAATTTAGGCCACCAGATTACTATAGAGATAAAGACAAGCGTGAAAATGTTTGCCCTTTTCTTATTCATATATTCAGCTGCTTTAAGAAAACCGCAGTTTTTTCTATTTTAAATAAATTGCAGGAAAATGGCTGCGATGCCAGACTGCACCGGTGTGAATTTATAAAAGTATCAAGATTTATCTTGTTTACTTAAGTCATTATGCGACCTGGGGGTCAGGTGTAGCAAATAGTAAAGCTCTCTGAGGGAAAAATCTCGCATGATATGTGTACCCCTTTACTTTGAAGGTAGGGGCAGTGGATTCAATCGCAGATATGATGTAAATTATTGAAAAAAATTGAGTTAATAATGGTTTCAGGGTTTGTGATAATTCTAAAATAATAGGCCTGCAGAAGGCTTACAGTTTGGTTGATGCAAAATCTTAAGGAAAGTAGGTTGTAGTTTTAAATGAATTAGTCAGAGTGAAACTTGGAAGGATAATTGGAAGGATAAAATGAAAAAAGACCACCAACATGGTTGGCGGCCTTTTAATTTTGAAACTAAAATTTAGAGAGAGTTTTTTAATGTAGGAGCGGGTTTAAACCCAACAGTTTTACTTGCTTTAATCTTAATTTCTTCACCAGTTTGTGGATTTCTACCTTTTCTTGCTTTTCTTGATCTTACTGTAAATGTTCCAAAGCTAGGATAGGCAAATCGTTTTTCTTTTTTAATAGCTTTCGAAATATGTTCGAAAGCAGCATCTACCACATCTCCAGCTAACCTCTTAGTGAGGTTGTCACTTTTACAACTTTTAACAACTGCGTTTATTAGTTCGTCTTTTGTCACCTTGTACCCTCCCCGTGTTATCTACTCTATTAATGGGCTATTGGAACTGGATGGATTATAAAAATCAGCCCACAAAATGTCAATAAAAAAGGTATAGTTTTCTAGATTTTGGTATAGTTTTTTTGATTTAGATAGTTTTAATAAAAAAACCTGATACTTTTATTATTTTTAGGTGTGATAACATTGAGGTTATAAGAATTACATGTAAAAGGTATATAAAATTTTCTTGATTTGAATAAATTTTGGTCAGGAATATGAGGATCAAAAATGGCATTGTTAAAGATTGCTAAATTGGGAAACCCGGTTTTAAGGCAGGTAGCCACAGCTATCGACTTAAGTGAGTTAGTAGACCCTGCAAGTGATTTACAAGCATTTATCGATGATATGATCGAAACCATGTACCATGAGGGCGGGGTAGGCCTTGCCGCACCTCAAGTCAACCGGTCTGTACAAATTGTAGTGCTTGAATATACTGAGAATGCAAGATATCCGGGTGAGATATCTATTCCCCTAACGGTGCTAGTCAACCCTGTTTTATCCGATTATAGCAAAGAGACAAAAGATGGGTGGGAAAGCTGTCTGAGTTTGGTGGACTTCCGCGGGTGGGTTCCCAGATCAACGACCATCACACTAAATGCTTATGACCGATATGGAAAACAGATCCAAAAAACAGTATCTGGTTTTGAAGCGGTGGTGTTGCAACATGAGATTGACCACCTTCAGGGGTTAGTATTTTTGGATCGTATGAAGGATTTTACAAAGCTATCCTATCAAGAAGAGTTTGACAAGTTTTGGGTAAAAAAGGAAGGCTCAACCCTTTCCTAAAATAGAAATTTATTTAGGATAAACGATGGAAGAAGCAATTCTGCACCTTTATCAAGAACCTGGTATTGGAGCATCTTATACGAATACCTATGGTGAAGAAAATATTCGTAATCTGTTAAATATGTACTACAGTCTGGATCATGCGGGAATGCAACAGATGATTAAAATGGTGTTAAACTTTTCACAATCTACTGACCTTGCAACATCGTTTGTTTCGGTTGGGGTATTACATGCGTTGGGGCAAAATGAAGGAGTAGCTGAAGCCTATCGTTGGGCTAACACTCAGGAAGATGCTCAACGAATTATAAGTCACTTTGAGATTGGTAAATCAGTAGCGGACTATTTCTCGCCCGGTTGAACCTTGCTTTCAATTTGACCTTCCCGAACCATAGGCAAGGGGTTGAATCCACTTGGGTCAATGAGGGATGCTGAACCCACGAAATAACCCTGCTGTAGTTGTTTGCGGATAAAGGTAAGAAACCCTACCCAGAGTAAACCGGGGAGAGTTACTAAACAGGCCATCCACAACGCCACTTCGGTAGTTGTGAGACCCAACTCGTCTACTGCAAAGCCGACCCCCCAATTACTCAAGCCCATTACTAATGTCATGATGGCAAGCTCAAAACTGAATACCCTTCCCAGGTATTGATCTGGCGTGGATAAGTGAATCAGTGCTGAACTAAATACCCAGATGACAGAACCACATAAGGTTGCTGCTGCCACGCTAAGAGATAATGTCCATAAGTTTTCTGCATTAGCTACAAATAAATAGGATATCGCCTTTAAGAAAAAAGCGGTTGCAATCGACCAATATAAAACGTTTGAGGTTTCGCCAAAAAATCTTTTTACCAATAATGGTCCCAATAGTGCCCCTAGTCCACGCGCAGAATAGAGTATTCCGACTCCCAACGATAGCATTGCAAGCTCCGGAAGCATCTGGCTGGCCATCAACGGAATAAGGGTCATAATGCCGCCTGTCAAGGCTAATCCAGATTTTAATAAGCTTAAAACCAGAACTACGGGTTCTCTTAAAAGAAAGCGCAGTACATCCAACAACTCTTGAAAACCATTTTTCTTTTTTGGTGCTTCGGTTGGCCTTGCCACAGAAGGAATTTTAGATATGAACCAGGCAGAGATCAGAAAAGTACAGGCATCAATTATAAAAGCCACGCGGATTCCAAACAGACTCACTATTATTCCTCCGAGGGCTGCACCAAAAGCCAGCATGACTGACCAAGTCGAACCACTCAGTGCGTTTGCCGTTACCAGATGCTCTCTAGAAACGAGTGAAGGAATAATGGCACTTCTTGCAGGCTCAAAAAATCCGGACAAGGAAATCTCGATAATGACCAAGGCATAAATAAACCATAGGGTGCTCTGGTCCTCCACAAAAAGAAACCCCAATACAACAATGAACCTCAATAAATCACTGACGATCATAACGGCTTTTCGGCTGACCCGGTCTACCACCACTCCTGCAATCGGGCTGATCAGAACAATTGGAAGGAGTTTTGCCATCATGGCACCTGCCATTGCCATGCCGGAATCACTTAGTCTTAGTATCAAGGCATAAATTGCTATGCTGTTTAGCCAGTCCCCCAATTCGGATACCACTTGGCCGAACCAGAGGTTGCGGAAGGGCTTATTTTTTCGCAACAGTTGGAAGTAACCGATAGAACCTTTGTTTTGCATTAAACTCTTTCCAGAAACTTTTAGGAAGTAAAACGGACAACTCAGATCATACTAATCAGGAGGGCCTGAATCTGCAACTGGAATTCATTTTAAAGGTTTGATATCTTTTTATATATTATTATTATTATTGTTGTTGGAAAAATTGTTAGCGTTTGATAGATATAAGGAAGGTATAATCCGGGTGGGTATGGAGTTTTTTCAGACCCCGTCCAGCATACAGTACGTAGCGTGGCAGAAGAGTTAGTGAGATGTATTTATAAATAAATTGGTCATCTTAACTCAGGTAGAACATGGAAGATATTGAGCCAATAACTCAGGAAATTGAAGATCAAAAAGAAAAATGGATCAGTCGAATTTCTTTATGGGTGTCTATAGTCCTAACCACTTTAGTGGTCTTTTGGTATTACACGGATAACCCTCCTGACTCGCCTGCTGTCGTTAAGATGCGGACTTTTTTTAAGGAAAATAATAGGGATGTTATGACGTTTATTGACCTACCTCGTACTGAAATGGTCGCCTTTGCTTATAAGAAAAAGCATCCTTTCTATTTAAAATATGTCAAAGCTACGGAGGTTGAAAAAGCCGACTTACGTGCCCTCATCCATATATCTACTGATTACACCCCAAATCAATACTGGTTCAACCTGTTTTTCGCCTGGATCATATTTTTCACGACCTTCTGGTTTATAGGGTTGATGGCTGAAGCCTGTATCATACTCATGCGTCGGAACTCTGAGGCTAGAATAAAAAAATATAAGCTAGAAAAAGAACAGTCCGAGTTTAAAGAGAAATCGCATAATCCGCCTATGTAATAAATTTCGCACCCAAAATTAGATTAGTATTTATATTTTGAGGATATTAACCATAATTTTTTTGGAAGAAAACTATGGGATATTTGACCCTACCGATAGCAAAGTTTTATGGGTCTTTGTTGCTAACAGGACTCGTTTTATTTCAATATTCCCCTCCTCCTGTTTACGCCGACGAGTCCAAGACCATTGAAAAACTTATAGAATTGACTGAGCCTAGGGGTCGGGCTGTTCAAGAAAAAATAGCTCGAATTAATGCAGGTAAAAAAGCCTATATGCAATTTTGTGTGCATTGTCATGGCCTGCAAGGCCAAGGAGATGGCAAGGCTTCTGCTTATTTGCGTCCATTTCCAAGAGACTTGTCTTTAGGTATTTTTAAATTTCGTTCCACTCCCAGCAATGCCCTTCCTCGAAATGAGGATTTACACCGAACCATTAAACAGGGTGTTCCAGGAACTGCCATGCCTGCATGGGGAGAAGTGCTGGCTGAAGAAACATTGATCAGCCTAGTGGAATATATAAAATATTTTTCCAGCAGATTCCAAATTGAAACACCGGATTTCATAATGCCTATTGGGTTGGAGCCCCCCTACGAACAACGTTCCATAGAAAAAGGTAGGATTCTTTATAAAGAGCTAAGATGTGGACGCTGCCACGGTGAAAAAGGACAGCGATCAGGACGACTTGAAAATAAATTAACCGATGCTTGGGGTGATCCTTCTGTTGTTTATGATCTCAAACAACCTTGGTTGTATAAAGCTGGTTATTCTTCTGAAGAGATTTACCATACTCTAGTAACGGGTATGGATGGCACGCCCATGAGCGCATATGACTATGTTCCTGCAGGGGATCTATGGCATTTGGTGCACTTTCTCCAGTCACAGCAGAAAAATGAAGAAATTCCTCCTTTGAGGATGTCGCAGAAAATTGTTTCTAATTCAACATCTAAAAAGATAGGCATATCTCCTGAAGACATTGTCTGGAAGGGGGTAGAGAGTGTATCCATTAAGCTTAGGGCGTTACAATCTGCATCAGAGCATCCTTTAGTTGTTAAAGTACAGTCTCTTCATAATTTCAAGCAAATTGCTTTTCGTCTGCAATGGGAGGACGAAACTCCTGAAACAGCTAAACCTGGGGCCAATTTTTATATGGATGCGGTTGCGTTACAATTTTCTTCCCTGTCTAAATTCGATTTGATTTATTACGGGATGGGCGAAAGACAAAAGCCGGTAAATATTTGGCATTGGAAGGCAGATTCTTTTCAAACAGTCGAAGGACAACCCCAATTCCATAATAAATTTGCTGTGAATCCATTTAGCGAGAAGTCAGTTGAAGAAATGAATGCAAGTGGGTTTGGAACCCTCACTGTGCAATCTTTAGAAGACCAGCAAGTAGTGGGTAAGGGTCGGTGGAAAAATGGCAAGTGGACTGTAGTTTTCTTAAGAAATTTAAAAACGGCTAGTCCTTTTGATATTCAGTTCTTAAAGTCTGCCAATGCACTGGTTGCTTTTGCTCTTTGGGATGGCCAGAAAAAAGAAAAGAATGCAAATAAAAAAGTAAGTTTCTGGCAGCAACTCTTAATTCCGTGACAAGAGTGAATCAGGAATCAACTCATGCAAACTGTGTGTGGTTAGAGTAAGATTATAGTATGGAAATACAACAAATTCGGTTTGCGATCTTTTTAGGAATATTTTTGCTTATGCTGGCGTTGGAGTCGGTTATACAAAGGCATCCTACCGTAGATTCAAAAAAAACCCGATTAAAAATAAATTTAGCGCTTACAGGCATAGATATTCTAGCGATTCGACTGGTGTTTGGAGCTGCTGCGGTTGCTGCCGCACAGTTTGCAGAAGAAAAGGGCTGGGGACTTTTCAACTATATAGATTGGTGGAACGGACTGGAAGTCGTTATTGTTATAATAATTCTAGATTTAATGATTTATATCCAGCATGTAGTAGTTCATATGATTCCTTTTTTTTGGAGGTTTCATGTGGTCCACCATTCGGACCTTGATTTGGATGTTTCATCTGGTTTACGGTTTCATCCCATTGAAATTCTGGGGTCTATGTTGTTTAAAATCGGTCTGATTTATGCTTTAGGTCCGTCGCCAATTGCGGTTTTGATATTTGAAGCAATATTAAATGGAATGGCACAATTTTCACATTCAAATATTACCCTGCCTGATAAGCTGGACCGTTTATTGCGATTTATTATAGTCACGCCGGATATGCATCGGATTCACCACTCAGTTGAAAAAATAGAGGCCAATTCCAACTTTGGTTTTAGTCTTTCAATATGGGATCGATTTTTAGGCACCTATATTCAAGAAGCTAAAAAAGAACAACCGAAAATAATTATTGGAGTGGATCAATTCAGAACCAGTGAAGAGTTATCCCTGAAAAATTTATTGCTGATGCCTTTTAAAGTAATCCCCAAGAACTATTCGCTGTTTCCAGAACAGGATTAAGAAGCAATTAAATCAATCGATTAACTAAAATTACCTCAACTTTGGAGCCTGCAAATGGAAATAAAGCGCCTATTGAAAAAGGCGACTAAATTATGATTACTGCTGGTGGGTATTCCCGACTAATATTATAAGTGTAGAAGAGGTTCTATGACTTTTGAACTCAGTTTGTTTAGAAAGTAAATATGACTAATAATTTTTCTGTTGGTTTCTGAATATGTCTCCACGATATTATATTGGTACTACCGTTCTGATCGGGGTTTTGACTTTTGTCATCAGTTTCTGGAAAAAAAAACAGACGGGTAAAGAAATTTTCGGAATATTTGTTAAAGTCGTCACCGCAATTGGAGTGATAGTTGGAGGGGTTATTGCTATAGCCTGGCTCCTTGCTTATCTAGGGGTCGCCCAGTCAGGATTTTTCTTATGAGTACTCAGCCATCCGATTTTTCCGGATATATGATCCTTGTTTTGGTTCTGTCTTTTTTCGTGATTTCATACTTTATGGGAATGCTTGTTCATTCCGCATGGATGTACGAGGATAAGGGAAGTTTTAAAAAAGATAGTAGGACGGGTTGGATACTTTGCATGATAGCAGGTACAGGGATTACAGGTTGGATGTTTTATTACGGCTATTACATAAACTTTCTACGTTAGAAAAATTTTAACTTGCCAGTAAATCTACTAGACGCTGGCAATCGTTTTTATACCTCAGAATTTCTCCGCTCTCTTCTTCGTTCAAATCGTCCTCTTTAAGGTTGTCTTCAATTAGCTCTATGGCATCATTTAATCCGCTCGCAACAATGTCCAAATCTGTTTCCGTCAGAGCGTACAAGGAACCATTAGTTTTGAGCTTGCCAAAAACCCGCAAATATTTTTCTTTATAATTTATTAGGGCATTCTTTTGCTCTGGGCTCAGCTCATTTTTGAGTTCGCTTGTCATGTCTGAGATAGAATCATTGAGAGCCATTTTTATAGTTTCGATATCATTGTCTGTTACTGATGCGAGTGATTTCATTTTTTCTTATAGGAATCAGGTTGTTATATTTCTACTTGGTAGTTCTTATTGAACTTTTGATGTTTTACCACAAACTCAACCTCCACCGTATGGAAATTTAAAGTTAGACAGAAAATTTAGTTAACCTGAACTCTAGAAAAAATAGGCCGGCACCGCGTGGCTATTCTATACACGAGCCGGCGACCCTCTTTCTTATTATAGGATTAAGAATTGCTTTGAACCTCGATCTTTTGAGGTTTTGTTTGTTCATGTTTCGGTAAATCGATTCTTAAGACCCCATTGTCAATTTTTGCTGTGACTTTGTCTGTGTCGATCCGGTCGCTTAATTTGAAACTTCTTTCAAAATTCTGGCTGCTGAATTCACGGATATGGTAGTTTTCTTTTTTTATATTGGATTCATCCTCCTTATGTCCTTTAATAGTTAAAATGTCATTATGGACTTTAATATTAATGTCCTTATCTTGCATTCCAGGAGTTGCAGCTTCCAAATGAAAGAAATTTTCATTTTCGGTTACGTTGACTTTTGGGGTAATAGCTTCTAATTTTGCCCACCATCGGTCGGGTTTTGCATTGAAAAACCGATCCGTATCAAAAAAATTATCTAAAGCTTCTTCTGGTTGCCAAGTTACGAGACTCATGATGTAGTCCTCCATTAAAATACAGTTAAAATTTGGTTTGTCATGGTTCTCGGCCGAGAGAATATTTTCATGCTCTGTTTAATAAATATAATCGGGAAATGTAGATGTCAAGGCACCTTAATTTTTTTAAATTCTTCAGTTTGTAGGTACTAATTTAAGGTTCTGGGCGGGTATTACTGAGCTTTTGTGCAATTTTTCCATTAGAGGTAACAGATATATATTCACGCCACTGTGTTTGTCAAAATATTATTTGCGAATTTCAAAAGAATCTCTATAACTTAAAAATATTAAACTGCAGTTTCTCTAAAGGAAAATTACGGAGGAACGAATTAGGATTGGCATACATTAGCGAAAAGGTAAGCGAAAGGATGAAGATAATAAATCTAATGTGAAATAGGACTTACAGCTGAAGCCATAGGGCTTTTAATTTATTGGTGAAGGGTCAGCAAAAAAGATCGAACCAGAACCAAAAATGCTATTGACCTTTTTCGCTTTGGCGAAGAGTGGGCCCAACAGGATTCGAACCTGTGACCTACCGGTTATGAGCCGGGGGCTCTACCAACTGAGCTATAGGCCCGCACCGCAATTAGCTTTCTATAAAACTACGTAATTTTTTACTACGACTTGGATGGCGCAGTTTGCGCAGAGCCTTGGCCTCGATTTGACGGATTCGTTCGCGGGTGACTGCGAAATCTTGCCCTACCTCTTCGAGCGTGTGTTCCGAGTCCATTCCTATCCCGAACCGTTTGCGTAAGACGCGTTCTTCTCTCGATGCAAGAGTCGACAGAACATTCAGGGTTTGTTCCTTGAGGTTCCTTTTGACCACTGAATCGATGGGCGAGAGGACTTTTTTGTCTTCTATGAAATCTCCAAGATGGCTGTTTTCTTCTTCGCCAATGGGAGTTTCCAATGATATCGGTTCTTTGGCGATTTTTAACACCTTACGAACTTTGTCAACTGGCAGACTCATTTTGATAGCGATTTCATCGGGAGTAGGCTCTCTTCCTAGCTCTTGAACGAGATGTCTGGACACTCTGATAAGCTTGTTGATTGTTTCGATCATATGCACAGGGATACGGATAGTTCTTGCCTGATCGGCAATTGCTCGAGTGATGGCTTGTCGAATCCACCATGTAGCGTATGTCGAAAATTTATATCCTCGCTGGTACTCGAATTTGTCCACAGCTTTCATAAGCCCTATGTTGCCTTCCTGGATGAGATCAAGAAACTGTAGACCGCGACTGGTATACTTTTTTGCGATGCTGACTACCAGTCGTAGATTGGCTTCTGCCAGTTCCCTTTTTGCGGTTTTTTCTTTTACTCTTCCACGAGCAATTGAGCGCACGGTTGCCAATAAACTGTCTTTACTGGTTACCGTTTCTTTTTCAATTTTTTTGATTTTACGCCGACCTCCTTGAACTTGTTTCATAAAATTATCATACTGAGTACGTGTGACTATTTTCCCGATAGGCAGTTTTACACTTTTTTGTTTGTTCCAGTTTTTTGCCAGCTTCTTTACACCACTCAGAGACATGCGTAATTGTCTTTCGATATTGCGTTCTTTTTTGCCTGCTACCCTATATTCTGCAGCTATTTCGTAAATTCTTTCAATTGTTTCATCCATCACGTCGTTGGAAAGCCCAAGGTTGGGAATCATTTTCTCCACTATTTTTTGTTGCTTTTCTAATTGCCCGGTGACTTTGGCGAGCATTTTTTCTGACAATTTTCCACTGTCTATTCGAATATTAAACTTTTCGAGTTTTTTGCATTCAGTTTTGAGTGCTTTAACCCGCTTCAGAAGATTTTTAATTTCCTTTTTTTCCGAAGCCTCTTTTCCTTCTTCAGGCTCCGTTGTTTGAATGATATCGAAAATTTTGACCTCCCCCGTTTTGACCTGATTAGCCAGAGATACAAACTCTCGAATAGTAACCCCACAATTGGCCACAGCCGAAAGAACTTCATCTTGTCCTGCTTCAATTCGTTTGGCAATTGCCACTTCGCCTTTTCGGGTAAGAAGAGAAATGGTTCCCATTTCACGAAGGTATAATCGGACAGGATCATCGATGGAAACAGAATCGGACTTTGAAGCCTGCGCTTCTTCTTCCACATCACCTTTTTTGCCTTCCTTAGCGGTAGCAATTTTTTCTCCTTTTGAGGAGGTGTCCACAATGGCGATCTCGTTTTCACTAAAAAGGGCCATGAGGTCGTCAATTTGTTCTGGAGTAACAACATCAGAAGGTAGGACATCATTGACCTCCTCATAAGTTAGGTAACCTTTTTCTTTGCCTTGTGAAACCAGTTGATTGATTTCAGAAACATGGGTTAATTTTTCCATTGTAGCCATCGGGGCAATTTCTCCTCTTATGCTAAGGGGTCGTTAAATAATATAATAATATTAATGGGTTAATGCTAATTGCATTTCACGAAGCTTGTTTTGAAGTTCGCGCGACTTTTCTATCTGGCCGGCTTTTTCAGCTTCATTACGTTGCTGTTTGACTATTTTAATTTTTAATTTGATATGAACGTTATTAAACTTCGTGACACAATCTGAAACGGTTCTTTCAGGGGAGTCGAATTCTAAGGGTTCGAGTCCAAACTGGGTTAGCCGGCTCCGAATTTCCGGATCGTCCGTCTGGTCGATGAGTTTATCAATTTCCACGTCTTCATTTTTATCGATCATTTGCAAGCAGGTAGTTGCAATAGATTTTAGCGCCGGACTGGAAAAGTCTTCCAGGTTTACTGCTTTGAAAACCCTTTGGGCCGTTTCTTTACCGGAGAGAATTAGATAAACTAAATGCCTTTCGAGATTTAACGTGGAGTTCGTTTCTGTTTCCGGGATATCTATCCTAGGTTGGTTACGTAAAAAAGATTTTTTCAGCTCCGTTAAAAATGATGCATCATCGATTTTTGCTTTAAAAGAGAAATATTCCAGCAAGCCATTCCTCTCCACAAGGTTATGTACTTTCCCAACGATTGGCAATACCTTATTAGCCATTTCCACTCGTTTGGAGGGTGAACTACCATCTTTCCCTGCCACCACGGTATCGATATAAGATTCCAAATAGGGTTTCGCGGTTTTAATTTTTTCCATAAAATTATCGATGCCATTTTCATGGATATAGGAGTCCGGGTCTTTTCCTTCAGGTAAAAGGACGATTTTTACTTGGAGCCCTTTTTCGTGAAGAACCTCGAACCCTTTTTCTGCTGCAGATCGCCCGGCATTATCCGAATCGAACACCAGAACCACGGAACTGGCGTAATTCCTTAGTATTCCTGCTTGCTTGGGAGTCAGTGCTGTTCCACAGGTGGCGACAGTGTTGAAAATTCCAAACTGGGTTGCTCTCATTTGGTCGAAATAACCTTCAACTAAAATGGCCTGATCCTCCTTACGAATGGCTTGTTTAGCTATATCCAAACCGAACAGGGTCTGGCTTTTTTGATAAAGAGTAGTTTCAGGGGAATTCAAATACTTTGGGTTATCTCCGTCGGCAATAGCTCTCCCGCCAAATCCGATTACGCTGCCATGCAAGTCTTTGATGGGAAAAATCACTCGACCCCGAAAACGATCGTATACATTGGATCCATCTTCTTTTTCTATGACCAATCCTGATTGTAATACGGTTTTTCTAGATAAGGTGCCGATTTTATGGAAGTGGTTGATCAGCCCTCTCCATCCGGGAGATGCCCAACCGATGCTGTATTTATCTAGGATTTCTCCCGTAAAATAGCGTCCCTTTAAATAGTTTCGGGCCGCCAGTCCGGCCTCGGAATCATGGAATAGAGAATGATAATAATTAGCTGCCAGCTCATTAGCCTTTTTCAGAGCTTCTCGTTCTTTATAAAGTGGATTATTCAGATTATCCGCATTGGGTTGGGGAATTGAAACCCCCGCGCTATCGGCAAATTGTCGGACAGCATCTATGAACGAAATATTTTGAGTTTCTATTACGAATTTGAAGACGTTTCCGCCTGCGCCACAACCGAAACAATGGTAAATACGCTTTTCAGGGCTGATAGTGAAAGAAGGTGTTTTTTCTGAATGAAAAGGACAGAGGCCTTTAAAATTTTTGCCGACTTTTTTTAAAGTGACAAACTGCGAAACCACCTCAACAATATCGGTGCGGTCTCTAACTTCATCAATGACGCTGTCGGGGATCGAGTATTTCAATATATAAGTGATCGATTCGGCATCTTTAACAGAAAAGATGCTGGATTAAAGGTTAGTTCAAATATTCATTTGCCAGTTCCTTGATCAAGCCATTGTCAGCTTTTCCCTTAAACTCAGGAACCAGGGTTTTCATTATTTTCCCAAAATCTTTCATCCCTTCCGCACCTGTTTCAGCAATTACTTCCTGAATACGGCGGCGTAAATCTTTTTCCGAGACTTGTTCCGGTAAGTAGGTTTGTAAAATTTTCATTTCCTGAATTTCTTTGTCTTTCAATTCAGGACGATTTCCTTTTTCATAAAGGACCGAGGCTTCTTTTCTTTTTTTAACTTCACGACTGACTATAGTAAGAATTTCCTCTTCGCTTAGCTCTTTTTTAAGGTCGATTTCCTGATTTTTTACGGCAGAAATTACACCACGGACAGTCCCAAGTTTTACAGAATCTTTAGACTTCATGGCCTCCTTCATATTTGAAAGGAGTTTTTCCTTTAAACTCATGGGCTTAGAACATCAGGCAAAAGTGAAAATATAGGTACCTAAAGAGGTTTTGTCAATACTTCGAAACAATTAAATATTTTTTGGGAAAACGGTTGGATAATTTGAAAGTCCTTTGTTTTCAATAAAATATAGTGGGAATGGGCTCACAGGTTTTAAAGAACTGCTCAAATTAAATTTTCAAAACATAGCATTGTCTCATATTTTGTTGCTTTGAGGAAAAATTTAATTTTTCGAAGGGTGAGTGCCCCGAGACTATTTAACCGTGAGATCTTAGGTGGGTTTTCTAGGTGTTCTTTAATAACCCAGAAAGGTGTGGAACACAGCTCCCCCCCCAACGCTCAAATAAACGAATGTACCAAAAAGGTTCCATACAATTTTTTTCATATCGTTGAAGGTCATCTTAACCCTCCACTAATCACAAAGAAAAAGAAGGCAAGGGTGGTAATGATAGTGCTCACAACCGCTGATGCAAGCATAATTTTATGTGAAATGTTTACAAGATTCATACATCAGCTTTTTATATTTTTTAATATATCAGGTAATTGTTACGTACTTCTTTGAAACAATTTAGTTCTTCTTGCCAACCATTTTCTATTTCATCTAAAGAGAACATGTCATTGAATATGGTTTCTCTTAAATGCGTATTGCCATAGAGGAGGTCAATTGCTAATCGGTCGCTGACAAATTCGTAAGGCTCAGTGCGCCATTTTAAATCGTTCGGATACAGGTCAGCAATGGCTCGAAGAAGGGCAAGGGTCGTCAAAAACGGTTTGAACTGGCTCCTATCCGTTACATGGATTTGTAGCCCGCCGCACATTTCACCCCGATGTTTTTGGAACATGGGCTGGAAAAACTGTGGTCTGAAAATTACTCCTGGCAATTTATCTATATCTTTCTTGATTCTTTGTAATAATTTATGAGGATCGATATAGGGTGCGCCAAAATTTTCAAAGGGTCGGGTGGTGCCGCGACCTTCTGAAAGTTGAGTACCTTCAATCAAGCACATCCCAGGATAAACCACGGCGGTATCAAGTGTTGGCATATTGGGGGAGGGGGGCACCCACGGCAGTCCTGTCTCATCGTACCATTGTTCACGGTTCCAATTGGTCATGGGCACGACTTTGAGCTCGCAACCGATATTAATTTCGTGATTAAAAAATAACGCGAGTTCTCCTACCGTCATCCCATGCCGGTTGGGCAAAGGATATTGTCCGACAAACGATCGAAAGTCTTCTTTAACCAGATTGCCTTCTAGGCAAATGCCGTTTATGGGATTCGGGCGGTCGCAAATGATCATTCTCGTGTTAGATTTTTTGCAGATATCCATGCATTTTGCCATGGTGTAAATAAAGGTGTAGTAACGCGCTCCCACATCCTGAATATCGAAGATCAGATTATCAACTTCTACAAGCGCATCTAGATTGGGTTCGAGTGTCTCTTCTGTTATGCCATAGAGACTAGAAACATTCAGCTCGGAGATCGGGTCGATTTCATTCTCTATTTCGATCATGTCCTGCGCGATCCCATAGAGTCCATGTTCGGGAGCGAAGAGAGCATTTAATATGAAAGAGGGGTGGGATTTAAAATGTGCAATCGAATGTTGGTTATCGTTGGCAAGGCTTGTGTGGTTGACAATAAGGCCTACAGTTTTGCCTTTTAAATATTGCTCGGGTTTCGCCAGAAGCTGATTGATGCCAGGAAGAGTCATGTTGTTATAAAAATTGGATCAGAAGAGCTTGTAGCCTATTATAGATAACTATGACTGCCGATTCTTTGTCGACAAAAACTCATTGTTTGTCTTGTTACAAATCATAGCCTATTTATACTCCAGGAGGTAAAGATAATTGCCATTCAGGGTTTATTGCAAACCTTAAAAAGTTTTCTAGTTGTATTGGAAGTGTTACAAAAAAAACCCCGACCCCATTCAAAGAACGGGCCCGGGGTTTATTTGTTATCTAACTAAACTGAGCAGTTTACATCATGCCGGGCATACCACCCATGCCACCCATGCCACCCATGCCACCCATACCACCTGCAGCAGGACCGTGATTATGTTCTTCCTTCTCTTCTGGAAGATCAGTAACCATAGCTTCAGTAGTCAACAGCAATCCTGAAATACTGGCTGCATTTTGCAGTGCAGTGCGAGCTACTTTTGCAGGATCTATGATGCCGGCTTTGAGCATGTCCGTGTATTCACCATTTTTCGCGTCGTAACCCATATTGCCTTTCAGGGTTTTGACTTTCTCGCATATAACGGTACCCTCTTCTCCTGCGTTGGAAGCGATTTGGCGAAGTGGTTCCTCGAGAGATCGGCGAATGATTTGGACGCCAAGTTTAAAATCATGATCGCCCTTCATTTTATCTAGACAACCCAGAGCGCGAATAAATGCAACGCCACCTCCTGGAATGATTCCTTCTTCAACGGCAGCACGGGTTGCATGCAGGGCGTCTTCAACACGGGCTTTCTTTTCTTTCATTTCTGTTTCAGTTGCGGCTCCCACTTTAATGATAGCAACTCCACCAACCAGTTTAGCAAGACGTTCTTGGAGTTTTTCACGATCGTAATCAGAAGAAGTTTCTTCTATTTGATTGCGGATCTGTTTGACCCGGGCCTGAATATCTGAGGCTTTTCCTTTGCCGTCAACAATTACGGTATTGTCTTTGTCGATGGTGATGCGTTTTGCACGACCAAGGTCGGCAAGCTCAACACTGTCGAGAGAAACACCAATATCTTCGGTAATAACTTTGCCGCCGGTGAGGATGGCAATATCGTTCAGCATATCCTTACGACGGTCACCAAAACCGGGTGCTTTTACAGCAGAAACATTTAATGTGCCACGAAGCTTATTAACAACTAGCGTTGCGAGAGCTTCACCTTCAATGTCTTCTGCCAAGATGATCAGTGGTTTGCCACCCTTTGCAACTTTTTCAAGCAGAGGTAGCAGATCTTTCATACTGGTGATTTTCTTTTCATGAAGCAGAATGTAGGCATCTTCAAGAACTGCTTCCATGCGCTCTGCATCGGTTACGAAATAAGGAGAAAGGTAACCGCGATCAAACTGCATTCCTTCAACGATTTCGAGAGACGTGTCCATACTTTTTGCTTCTTCTACGGTGATAACGCCGTCTTTACCGACTTTGTCCATAGCTTCAGAAATGATCTGACCGATGGCTTTGTCCTGATTGGCAGAAATAGTTCCAACCTGTGCAATTTCCTTTTTATCTTTGGTTGGTTTTGCCATTTTTTGAATTTCAGGGATGATCGTGGCAACGGCAGCTTCGATACCGCGTTTTATATCCATAGGATTCGCACCAGCTGTAACATTCTTCATTCCTTCACGGAAAATAGCCTGTGCCAGAACGGTAGCCGTGGTGGTGCCGTCCCCTGCATTGTCACTGGTTTTGCTGGCAACTTCGTTTACCATTTGTGCGCCCATATTTTCAAAGGGGTCTTCCAGTTCAATTTCTTTCGCAACCGTCACACCGTCTTTGGTAATGGTGGGAGAGCCAAATTTTTTGTCGATAACCACGTTTCGGCCTTTTGGTCCGAGGGTAATTTTAACGGTGTTAGCAAGTTGGTTGACACCTGCTAGGATTTTATGTCTAGCAGTTTCATCATATACAATTTGTTTAGCCATAAACTTAAATCTCCTTCTCTTTTAGAGATGTAAAATATTTTATAGATACTTTTTGTCGGATAAATTAACCTACTATTGCCAATACATCGTCTTCACGCATGAGCAGCAAGTCATCTCCGTTAAATTTTATTTCTGTTCCTCCATACTTGCTGTAAAGAACTTTGTCGCCTACCTTTACTTCCAGTTTGACGAGTTTTCCATCATCACCAATTTTCCCTTTTCCTACAGCTTTGACGCGGCCTTCAATGGGTTTTTCTTTTGCTGAATCAGGAATGATGATGCCGCCTTTGCGGACTTCTTTTTCCAAGATGGGTTGAACTAAAATTCGATCGTGTAACGGTCGGATTTTCATAAAGACTCCTTAAAAAAATGTTAAACTTGATAAAAGTTAATAATTAATGCAAAATTCCTTCTGGAATTCGATTAAATTGTTATATTTAAAGGGTTTTTATATTTTCTTTTTGTTAGCACTCTAAGTTATAGAGTGCTTACATATATATAACGCGAAATTTGAAAAGCAAGGTTGGAATTAACAAAAAAACATATTTTTTTAAAAAATTATGAAAAATACTAAAAATCAAGAGATTGTAGAGATTGAAACCTTCCCAAATCCGTTTCCAGGGAGAGACTACAACATTGATATGGAGTGTCCGGAGTTTACTTGTTTATGTCCTAAAACCGGTCAACCGGATTTTGGCATTCTTGATATTAGTTATATTCCGGACAAACTATGTATTGAATTGAAATCATTGAAAATTTACCTCACCTCTTACCGCAATGAAGGTGGATTTCACGAAAAAGTGGTAAATATTATCCTGGATGATCTGGTTTCTGCTTGTAAACCAAAAAAAATGAAAATCGTGGGTGATTTTAATGTCCGTGGTGGTATTCATACCACTGTTACTGTGGAACATTTTGGGAAAAAGACTAAAACTAGGCAGCGAAAAAAATAGCTGGTTATAATTTAAAAACACATAACCTTTTGTTATTATTATCGTATTTCTATTTAGTATTTCGTTTATTGAGTTTTTCATGTAATTTTGGTTTTAATATGGCAACTCGTTTTTTAGATAATGAAGATAAGACAATATCTGATTCCCTAACCGGTTTAATGTGGCAGGAAAGTTATGCGTATGTAGAAACCGGAAATAATATCAGTTGGTATGATGCGCAGGGATATATTGAGAAATTAAACAATCAAAAGCTTGGTGGTTATAGCGATTGGCGACTGCCTAAACGATTAGAAATACAGAGCTTGTATGAAATTGCCCTTCCATTTAAATCGCGAGGCAAAACTTTTATCTTGCATATAAATCCGATCTTTGAATTCAGTTATGGGAGTTGTTTCTGGACTTCAAAAACGCGATATTCAGCTGCCCTTGGGTTTGAATTCGATGTAGGGGATATTCATTGGTACCCTAAAGGGAGTCTTACTGCCACAGTGCGTGCTGTTAGAAATAGTTGGTCACCCTCGCGAATGATTGAATCAGGTTGGGTTGGTAACACATTATAGATTTGATTGAATTTATGAATAACGATAATTTTAAAATAGAAAAAGCCAAAGCAAGAAAACTTCGTCAGTCACAATGGTGGAAACAAAAACTGGAGTCTGGAGTGTGTCACTATTGCGGGGGTTCTTTTTCTGCTGATGCCCTAACAATGGATCATATTGTACCTATTTCTCGCGGAGGTAAAAGCACACGCGGAAATCTAGTCCCAGCTTGTAAAAAATGTAATACGAACAAAAAATATTACACGCCGGCCGAAATTATCCTGCGAGAAAAACTCGATCAGGATATCTGTTTTTGATTTATTTATAACCTCCTTGTAAAACACAAAATATGGAAATTCTTTTACATCAAGATTATTTGGTTCAAGCTTTATCCTCTCGAGAAGATTCAGGGGTTATGCATCTTTGTAATACAAGGCGCTGTAAAGGCTGGGTGGCATCAACTACTATCTCATCTTTAATGCAGAAATTAACAAAAGAGGATAGAAAAAAAGTTAAAACCCTTTTGGACCAATTAAGTGTGGTAACCCCGACTCCGGGTGACTTAGTGGAAGCTTTAAAGGATGAGTGTTTCGAGGAAAAATTGGCACTAATCCTTGTTCGATCTTGCGGATTTGATGCAGTAGTTTCTGCAAGTCCGGAAAAATTCTCTTCGGATGATGTGCCTGTGTTTACTCCTGAACAATTAGAATCCAAAATCAACGAACCTTTGGATCCAGTGTCCAATGTAAAACTTCTTGATATTCCTTCATCTTACCATCAAATTTTGAATGATGCGGAAAATGAAATTGCCGACACCATTCGGACGGGGCAATTTATCCTGGGCTCTAAGGTTACGGAGTTAGAGGAAAAAATAGCTGATTACTGCCAGACTACATTTGCGGTAGGTGTTTCTTCAGGGACAGATGCTTTATTAATATCCTTAATGGCAGGGGGGATTGGAGAGGGCGATGAAGTGATTACCTCTCCTTATACGTTTTTTGCTACAGTTGGATCAATTATTCGCGCAGGGGCAAAACCTCTATTTGTGGATATCAATGACGTTACTTTTAATATGAAGGTCGAACATATTGAAAGATGTATTACCTCAAAAACTAGAGCCATTATGCCAGTCCACTTGTATGGGCAATGTGCTGATATGGACCCGATTATAGAATTGGCTAAAAAACATAATCTGACGGTCATTGAAGACGCGGCTCAATCAATTGGTTCTGAATATAAAAACAAAAAAGCGGGGTCTCTTGGGGATATGGGTTGTTTTTCATTTTTTCCTGCCAAAAACCTGGGTGCATTTGGAGATGGGGGTATTGTGACAACTTCTTCGGAGGAACTTTATGAAAAATTAAAAGTTCTTCGGATGCATGGTTCTAAACCCAAGTATTATCATAAAATCGTAGGTGGCAATTTTCGTTTGGATGCTTTGCAAGCAGGAATTGTTAAGGCGAAGTTAGATTATCTTGAAGGTTGGACAAAAAAGCGACGACAAAACTCAACGATCTATAATCAATTATTACAACAGAATGCTCTGACTCAATATGTTCAGTTGCCACCCGAAGTTTTTCCAAGGCATGTTTTTAATCAATATGTCATCCGCATAGGAAACCGTAGAGATGAATTGCGTTCTTTTCTGAATGAAAACAATATTGGGTGTGAAATTTATTACCCGCTCCCACTTCATACCCAAGAATGTTTTCAATCGCTGGGCTATAAAAAAGGCGATTTTCCTGAATCTGAAAAAGCAGCTGATGAAACTTTATCCCTTCCAATTTCACACGAAATCTCCCGCGAGCAACAGGAATATGTTGTAGAAAATATTCGACGTTTCTTTTTGGGAGATTAATCGTTTCTTTCTAACAAGAAAGGTAAGCGGGTAAGAAGCAGAAAATCTGTTTGTGAGTATTTAAAGCTGTAGTACTGGCTTCAAAACCAGTTGGGGGGTGGTTAGAAAAGAGGACGGCTTTCCTTTTCCGGAGGCTTTTCTTTTGGGGTATGGATTTGACTTTCGCAAATCATAAGGATATGGAAACCCAAGTTGCTTTTAATGGGATCGGGAATAATAAACTTTTCCAGTTTCATTATTTTATCAACAAGCTCCGAAGTTATTATTTGCTCAGGGAGCTCCATGTCACGACGGACCCAGCCTAAATCCCCTCCAATTTTTTTACTTTGACAAATACTGTATTTTTTAGCAAGGCGGACAAAAAATTTTTCAACTTTTTCCCAATCATGAAAAGATTTGTCGGGATCATCCATTTCAGCTTTAGCCAGATCGTTCTGAAAATCAATCAGTATTTCCCAAATCATTTTCGCAGACTCTTTTGAAGTGAGCCGGATGTTTCTAACCCGATGCTCCATGGGTTTGTCAGTGGTGAAAGTAGTTTTTTTAGGTACGAAAACCTTTTTAATTTTTGGCTTCGGCTTGACGGGCTGTTTGGGAGTATCGCCAATAGTTTTAGGCTCTTTAGCCGTCTTATCCCTCTGATATATAGTTTTTTCCGATTCTTTGGGTTGTTCAGACATTTGATCTCCCGCTAAGTTTTATTATCGAGTCCCTATTATACTAATTTTTCTAATGTGTTTTGCAATAGTTTAGGAGTTTTCCCAAATAGATTCGAGAAATTCCAATACCGCCCCATGACTGTTGTGACCAATAATTTTATTGGCATATTCTTTTACTTCTGGTAAAGCATTTTCCACGGCAACCGAATACCTAGCTACCCTGAACATATCCAAATCATTGAGATAATCTCCAAAAACCAGAGTTTTATTTAAGGAAATGTTTAGTCGTTCTGCCAGCTTTTCTAACATATTTCCTTTATTAGCCTGCTGATGAAAAGATTGCAACCAATAATACCCTTTCATTGAAACATCTTCTGCAAAATATACATTAAGATGATCGAAGTGATTTTCCTTAAGCTTGTGGTAAATTGGATTTAGATTTTCAAGTGTGCCTATCAGCAAAAAACCAGAAATATCCTCATCCTCTTGAAACACAAACTCTGAAACCTGTTTGACTCTATCATCCTTTTTCAGGCTATTTAGATACGCAGTCGAACCTATATTTAAAACCTTGCGATAATAAACCTGATGTTGGTTTCCAAAGGTATAAATGAAGGGTTCGATTTTATTTATTTTTGCTAAATCCAGCATGCTGTCTATCACAGTTTTATCAATAAACTGGGTATGTTCTAATATTTCTCCACTATGAAAATCTGCTAGGTAGACTCCATTGAACAAAACAACTGGAAATATGAGATTCAATCCCTTTAAAATGGGGTAAGCAGAATCATAATTTCTTGCTGTTGCTATTGTAAATCGCATGCCATCAGAAATAAGCTTATTTAGGCGATATTTGAACTCTTCTGGAAGGGTTCCATTAGGTAGCAGAAGAGTGCCGTCCAAATCGGATATAAATAAAAAGTCTTTTAGGTTGACTAAGTCGAATTTGTTATTTTTGCTCACGCCGCTAATTTTCAATGAAATTGATTAAGTTTCAGGAAGGTATTATAAATTATAAGCTTAATTAATTTGTAAGGGAAACTCCCAAAAGAGTAATAAAATTTAGTAGTGAAAAGTTTAGGACATTTTATAAGAAATGCAAAAAACCCAAACCAATAAGAATAGTATGCACTGGGCCATAGGGAAGAAAATTTTAGCTTTTACTCTAGTATTTGCTTTGATGTGGGTTACCCCGGTAGCCGCTTTTGATTTTTCAGACTGGGAGGCATTGATAAAAAAGCATGTCAGACCTAAAAAGGTCGATGGCATATTGATCAATGCTGTGGATTATGAAAATCTAAAAAATGAACTGGGCTTTGATAAGTTATTAGCTCGCTTAAACACGGTGAAAGTGGACTCCTTAAATTCTAGAGAGGAAAAGCTTGTTTTCTGGATTAATACTTATAATATTTTTGCGGCTAAAATGGTGGCAGACCATTTCCCGATAAAAAGTATTAAAGATTTAGGAAGTTTTTTTAGGCCAGTTTGGGAAAAGCCAGCCGGTAATGTTGAGGGAAAAGAAAGAACTCTGAATGAAATTGAGCATGAAATTCTCCGAAAAATGAATGAGCCAAGGGTTCATGTGGCGATTGTTTGTGCTTCAGTAAGTTGTCCAGATCTCAGGCTTGAGGCATTTAATGTTAATAGTCTTAATGAGCAGTTGGATGATCAGATGAGAGTGTTTTTAAAGTCATCAGAAAAAGGGATGAGAATAGATAATAAAAGAAATCGGGTCTACCTTTCTTCAATTTTTAAATGGTTCGAAGATGATTTTGAAAGCAGAGGAGGGGTATTGAAGTTTATTGCTAATTATGTTTCACCCGATGTGGCAAAAAAATTGACACGCTCAGGAATTAAAATTTACTACCTTGAATACAATTGGGGCATCAATAGTTAAGCCTTGTTGCCAAAAAACATCAAACAATATTATCCCCCCCCAACCCTAAGGCAGGTTTCCCTGCCGGTTTGGTTGTTTAGGTGGCGATTAGTCCGCGTGTTTGCGCAAAAACGTGGGAATGTCCAAATTAGAATTCAAGTTTCCTGAATCCTGGTTTTCATCATTTATAGAAGACGCAAGAGTTTTGAGATGTTTAAAAGATGATGCAGAATCGTCGCTTTCTATGTGAGGGGTACCGCCAACTACTTGTTTCAGTCTTGGTTTTACCTCAATAGGAGATTCTGTTGCATGATCGAACCCTGTGGCTATCACAGTTACCCGCATTTCCTCTTCCATTTGGTTATTTATCACGGCACCAAAAATTATATGAGCATCTTCATGTGCATTTTTCTGTATCATCATGGAGGCCTCATTAATTTCCATGAGCGTTAAATCTTCTCCGCCGGTGATATTGATCAATATACCCTGAGCTCCATCCACCGTAGCTTCGTCGAGTAATGGGCTGGAGATTGCTTTTTGTGCCGCTTCCACGGCTCTATTTTCTCCTGCGGCGGTCCCGCTTCCCATAAGGGCTTTACCCATGGATCCCATGATGCGTTTCACATCTGCAAAATCTAGGTTAATGAGTCCAGGAATGACAATCAAGTCAGAAATACTGCAAACTGCTTGTTTGAGAATATCATCTACCATAGAGAAGGCCATTGTGAATGTTGTTTGGTTTCCTACAAAGCTCAGCAGTTTTTGATTGGGAATGACGATCAAGGTATCAACAGCTTCTTTTAACTCCAAGATTCCTTCTTCTGCCTGTCGCATTCTTGGTTTTCCTTCAAACTGGAATGGTTTTGTGACCACTCCAACCGTAAGAGCTCCTACTTCTTTTGCTATTCGAGCTATTACGGGAGCAGCACCAGTTCCTGTCCCTCCACCCATTCCAGCAGTGACAAACACCATGTCTGAGCCATCCAACATATCGCGAATAATGTTTTCGCTTTCTTCAGCTGCATTTCTCCCTATTTCTGGATTGGAACCCGCACCAAGTCCACGAGTTAATTCTCCGCCAAGTTGGACTTTCTCCGGACATTCTGATTTTTCTAGAGACTGTACATCCGTATTTGCGATTATAAACTCTACTCCACGGATGTTGTCACGCACCATTGAATTTACGGCGTTAGTACCTCCACCTCCGACACCAACAACCTTTATAATTGCGGAGTAATTGTCTTCAGTTTCAAACTCTATTAAACTCATGTTATCCTCCATGTTTTAAAAAAATTCGTCTGCCCAATCTTTCATACGTGAAAAAATTTTATCGAATAAATTCCGGCCCTGAAGCTCTCGCACAGGTCCGGTTTTGATTCTTTTAGAACCATATTGGATCAAGCCGGTACAAGTGGCATACATTGGGTTATTGACCACATCAACTAATCCTCCAAGATCAATCGGTGTTCCAACCCGTACTGGAGATTGAAAAACGTCTTCGGCTAAATCTGCCATTCCATACATACTTGCCGCACCCCCCGTTAAGACGATACCGGATGAAATAATTTCCCGATAACCCGATTCATTAATTTCATGGTCGAGCAATTCAAACATCTCGCGTGTTCGTGCTTCGATTATTTCACTTAATATTTGTCGAGGTACTGTTCTTGGTTCTCTTCCGCCAACGCTAGGGGTTTCTATGTTGTCATCTTCTTCGATAAGAGGAGAGTATGCACAACCGAAGGATTGCTTAATTTTTTCTGCCTCGGCATTTGGGGTGCGAAGACCTATGGCAATATCGTTTGTCATTTGTGCGCCCGCTATAGTTAAGACAGCAGTGTGTTTGATTGCACCCTGATAGAAAATAGCAAGATCAGAGGTGCCGCCACCAATGTCGATCATGGCAACCCCCAACTCTCTCTCATCTGGCGACAAGACCGACTCGCTGGAAGCGAGCTGCTCTAAAACGATATCCGAAACAGTTAGTCCCGCTTTGTTTACGCATTTGACAATGTTCTGGGCTGAGGTAACCGCTGCTGTGACGATATGTACTTTTGCTTCAAGACGCACTCCAGCCATACCGAGAGGAGTTTTTATTCCATCTTGATTATCAACGATATATTCTTGGGGTAGAACGTGAATCACTTCTCGATCAAGAGGAATTGCAATGGCTTTGGCAGCTTCAATCACCCTTTCTACATCCTTCTGTTCGATTTCTCTACCTTTCGCTGCAATAATTCCATGGCTATTCAGACTATTTATATGCCCACCTGCAATACCGACATAGACTGAATCGATTTCACAGCCTGCCATGAGTTCGGCTTCTTCGACAGCATTTTTGATTGATTCAACGGTACTGTCGATATTGACTACAACCCCTTTTCTAAGACCCCTTGATGGATGCTGCCCGATACCTATAATATCGATTTTTTCATTATCTTTTGTTTCTCCAATAATGCAGCAGATCTTGGTGGTCCCAATATCTAACCCGACAATGTAATTATTTTTTTTGGACATGCGTCCTATCCCCTTCTAGTTGGTTTGAATCTTTATCTGATTACAACTTGATCCTTAAAAGACAGGTCGATCATCTGAGTTTTTAGGTTTTCGTCTTCAAGTGAATCTAGAATAATCATAAATTTTTTAAACCCTTCGTTTAATTCATCCATCGACATTTGAATTTTAAAGCCTTGATTTCTAGAGTTAAACAAAACTCGGGAAGGTCCTACTAGTTCTGCCACTTCCAAAGGATTATTTTTAAAGAATGAAAGCTGATTGAAGTAGCCCATTGTTTTGAGGCTATTTAATAATTCCTCATTCGACACATCTTTTTCTTTGCTGTCATGTAAAATGATAAGAGGCAGGTGTCCATAACCAGGTTTTTCAGGTGATAGTATGAATCCGGAGTTATCCATTAAATAGATTTGATCTTTTTTGACCCTTGCATAAGGAACCCTTTCCGTAAGCTCAAATTCCAATCCCTGAGGAAAAATTCTTTGTATGGATGCCGTTTTTACCCATGGATGGTCTGAAAGTCGTTTGCTCAATCCAACTAAATCTATTGCAATTAAATTTTCACCGATTACAGGGCCTAGCCATTCAAGGATTTGTGAGTTGTTTATTACATGGTTACCTCGGAAGGTTACGTTCTGGATTTGAAAGCGAGGTGTGGAAATCAAAAAATTATATCCTGAAAAAAGAAGATACCCGATCACACTTACCAGAAATAGTTTTGATGCAAGTTCAGTCATGATGCGTGCCCAAGTGCCAAATTTTGATTTGTTAGGGCTTTTATTGCTCAAGGTTCTACTACGCTTACGTCTTTTATTTCTTTCAGAGCGAAGACAGTCCCATGTAGCGGAGGGTCCTTTTTGTTTAGTTAGAGTAAAACTCATGACGGAACTCCATGATCCAATTGTGCTTTTTTTAAAATTTCTATTACAAGGTCATCAAAGTCCATTCCAATTTCATGAGCAGCCATAGGCAAAAGACTAGTTGGAGTCATACCTGGAACTGTATTCATTTCGAGAACATACGGTGTATTTTCATTATCAAGAATAAGATCCACCCTAGGAAACCCACGTCCTCGCAAAACTTTGAAAACATTTTTGGACACTTCTTTACATTTGTTAGTTTCTTTTTTACTCAATTTTGCGGGGCAGATATATTCAGTCTTCCCAGAAGTGTATTTAGCTTCATAGTCATAAAAACCTGATTTAGGACGGATATGAACAATTGGCATGGGTTGTTCACCATTCATTCCAATTGCTAGAAGTTTTCCGGAAATAAATTTTTCCACAATTATTTCTTCAGAGTAATTGAATGCATTTTCTAGTGCTTGTATCCATTGATTTTCTTTTTTAACAATGCTTACACCAAAACTAGAACCTTGGTTGGTTGGTTTGACCACAACAGGTAAATCTAGATTTCGCTTGATGTGTTGATTTTGGTTTCGATAAAAGACTTCGTAATCAGCAGTTGGGATTCCATGGAGCTTTAAAATTTCTTTGGTTTTCAATTTGTCGTATGCCAGAGCACTTCCTGTAACACCTGACCCTGTATAGGGAATTTTTAAATATTCCAATAAACCTTGAATGCAGCCATCTTCGCCATAGGTCCCGTGAAGGGCGTTGAATGCCAAATCAATTCCCTTTAGATTATTGGCAATGTTTCGATCGACATCAATTGGAAATACTTTTAACCCTTTTCTGATCATTGCCTCTATAACCGCGTTCCCTGTCGAAAGGGAAACCTCTCGTTCTGATGATAAGCCGCCCATTAAGACACCTAATTTTTTTTCTTCAAAAATTCCCAAAAATAATTCCAACTTTTAAAATAAAAGGTCCGCCCCGGCCTTAGCCAAAAAGACCGGGAGCAAAGTAAGGAGGGGGGGTAACTTTGCACGAACCTTTCAATTAGATTTCCTCCTGGATTAATCTCCGATGATTACAATCTCAGTTTGGAGATCGATATTGGTTTTTTCTTTCACCTCTTTTTTAATATGCTTGATCAATTCAGTTACGTCCTTAGCTGTGGCACCACCTTTATTGACTATAAAATTCGCATGCTTAATAGAGACACCGGCTTTTCCTATTGAATATCCCTTGAGGCCTAACGAATCTATAATTCTTCCGGCAGCATCTCCTTCAGGGTTTTTGAAAATAGAACCAGAGTTGGGGATAGTAAGGGGTTGTGTTTGCGACCTTTTGGAAATATGGCGGTCCATAGTGGCCATTATTTTCGAACGATCACCTTCTTTCAATTCGATTTCTGCTTCAACAAGGATTCCTGCTTCATCCGGGAAGGCCGTTTTTCTATATTCGAATGATAGATCTTCACGCTTTAGTTTTTCTATTTCACCTTTCCGATTAATCCTCGTTACACTGCGAAGAACAGATCCAATTTCTGTTCCTTCTGCTCCAGCATTCATAATTATTACACCACCTAAAGAACCGGGTATGCCGACAAGGTTCTCTATGCCGGTTAGAGAAAATCGCGCTGCATGTTTTGCTAGATAAGACATCTTAGCCCCTGCCCCTACATTGATAATGGCCCGTCTTTCACCTTTTTCCTTTTTAAAAAAAAGAGGTCGTTTGATTTCTTTAAAGCATTCTTTTAAAGAAATAACGATGCCCCTTACTCCACGGTCACTGGCGAGCAAATTAGTTCCTTCTCCTAAAATATATATAGGCGTTTTTCCTCTATTCTTTATAATGGCTTGTATATCTTGAATGTCTTCAGGAAATATTAAAACATCTGCAGGACCTCCAATTTGAATGGAAGTATGGCTAGCAAGTAACTCGTCTTGAAGAACCCTACCTTTAATTTTGTGTAACCAGGGGAATGTATAGCTCATAGTTTTTCTCTGATGAATTTTTTGTCCCAGAACGGTTTTCGGAAACGCCATTCTAGTTTTGAGATTAAATTCCTTGCCAGACCCAGAATGCGCAATATGGATCAATCTTCGTTTCCATGCTTCGTTCAACATAAATGAAAGTCCTCTCTTTTTTGGGGCTACCAATCATGGAATTGAGCAACAAGCTTATGTGCCAATTCTCCGATATTTCCTGCACCCAGAGTTAAGATTACATCACCGGATTGCAAAGAATTTTGTAAATGTGGAACAAGAATGTCTACCTTTTCAATGTAATCCACGTTCTTATGTCCAAACTCTCGTATACCTTGTGCCATTTTCTGAGAATGAATTCCCTCGATAGATTTTTCTCCTGCGCCATAGATATCCAGAAGAAATAATTGATCTGCATCGTTAAATGATGAATAAAAACTTTCCATCAGGTGCTGAGTTCGAGAAAACCGATGTGGTTGAAAAACCACTATCAACCTTCGATTAGGCCAAACTTCTTTTGCGGTTGAAAGGGTGGTCTGGATTTCAGCTGGATGGTGGCCATAATCATCTACGATGATTAAAGAATCTGATTGATGAAGAATTTCAAACCGCCGCTGCACGCCCGAAAAAACTTTCAAGGCATCTGCTATGGTCGGAAAATCCATATTTAATTCCATTCCTACTGCAATGGCTGCCAGTGTATTGCAGATATTATGGTTTCCCAAAGAAGAGGATGAAATTTTTCCAATTTTTTTTCCTTGATAAAAAACAGTAAAATTAGTTTTTAATTCGTTAACAGAGATTTCTCGTGCTGTGTAATCAGCCTGGGTTTTTAATCCATAGGTAATTGTTCTTTTTTCTATTTTTGGAAGAAGCGATTGCAGATTTGGATCATCCAAACATACAATTGCGGTTCCATAAAAAGGAACGCTGTTCAAAAAATCTAAAAAAGCTGATTTCATATTCTGCATATTGTTGTAATAATCCATATGCTCTTCATCTAATGTGGTCACAACAGCGATAGTTGGAGAAAGTTTTAAAAACGACCCATCGCTTTCATCGGCTTCAGCAACTAGAAATTTGCTTTGTCCTAATTTGGCATGGCCACCCATATTTTTAAGTTTCCCCCCAACAATTATTGTTGGGTCAAGATGCCCTCCTACCAATACCGTTGCTACTAGAGAAGTGGTCGTTGTTTTTCCATGGGTGCCGGCGATAGCAATTCCATGTTTCATTCGCATAAGTTCAGCTAACATTTCTGCTCTTGGTATTACCGGTATCATTTCCTCTCTAGCGGCTTTAACTTCTGGATTGTCACTACATATAGCGCTTGAAACTACGACAACATGTTTTCCATATACGTTTTGAGCGTTATGATTAAAGTGAATTTCAGCACCCAAAGATTCCAAGTGATCGGTTACAGAAGATTGAGATTGATCCGAACCACTTACATCATAATTTTGATTAATCAAGACTTCAGCGATCCCACTCATTCCTGATCCTCCTATCCCGATAAAATGAATCCGTTGTGTTTTCCCTAAAAACATGACAAAACATAGTTTCCTTGCATTTTTTTTGCTCTTCCAGATTGTCTGTAAGTTTCTTCTAGTAATTCCATGCAAAGACGCCTAACTTTTTCAGTTGCGTCTCGATTCCCAAGGTTGTAACTGTTTTTTTCCATAGTTTCCAAACGCTCAGGTTTTTCCATTGCCTGAATAATAGACTGGGCAATGCGTGGTCCAGATAGTGCTTCATCCATAACTAATTCCCCTGCATTGGCAGCTTCAAGAATACGTGCATTTTTTTCCTGATGATTGTGCGCCGCATGCGGAAAGGGAACCAATATAGACATTTTTCCGCAAGCAGTGACTTCGGCAAGTGTTGTTGCACCAGCACGGCAAAGAACTAAGGACGCCTTTCTGTATTGATCGCCCATGTCATCAATGAAGGGGCGTATGTCAGAAGAGAAATTGTTTTCCTTATATTTTTTACGCACTCTTTCAAAATCTGCTTCTCCTGTTTGGTGGGTAATATGTAAATCCTCTTTTTGCTCCGAGAGGGATTGGAGAGCGTCTACCATAGCCATATTTATAGAGTGGGAACCCTGGCTTCCGCCAAGAACCAAAACCCGAAATGGGCCTTCAGTTTTGGGTAAAGCTTTTTCTTTCGGGTGGTAAAATTCTTCGCGAATCATGTTCCCCGTGACTTCAACTTTTTCTTTTGGAAAAGACTCGGATGACTCTTTAAATGAGACCGCAATTTTGTTGGCAATTTTTCCCAACCATTTATTTGTCATTCCAGATATAGAGTTTTGCTCGTGAATTAATATAGGTATTCGAAGAATCCATGCGGAAAGAACCAATGGCCCAGATGCGTATCCTCCGACTCCGACAACAAGGCCCGGACGTTTTCTGATTAAAAAGCACATCGACTGGGCAGTTCCAATAGGTAGCTTGAACCACGACACCCATCGAGCAATTTTATTTTTACCAAGCAAGCCTGCTGAAATAATGGTTTTTAAATTGAAACCTTCACGGGGCAATACTTTTGCTTCGAGACCTTTTTGGGTTCCTACAAAAAAAATTTCAATATTCATATCGTGCCTCATGAGTGCTCTGGCTAGAGCAATTCCGGGATAAAGGTGGCCGCCTGTTCCACCACCTGCTATAACAACTCGTTTTTTCATTAATTCATCGTCAATGTTTTGCGGTTTGCTCTGAAATATTTAGTATTACGCCTACAGAAAGCATTGTCACAAGCATCGACGATCCTCCCATGCTTATAAAAGGTAAGGTCAACCCCTTTGTAGGGAGAAGGCCTGAAGCGACGCCCAAGTTTATAAAAGCCTGCAACCCAATTAGGAGGGTCAATCCTGTTGCTAAATGAGTTCCAAAAGGATCTTTGGCTTGGTAGGCCGTCAAAAATCCTCTCCAGATAAAAATTAAGAATAAGAGAACGATTGCTGTGGTGCCCACAAAGCCCAGCTCTTCCCCAATCACTGAAAAAATAAAATCCGTGTGTGCTTCTGGAAGACGATAAAGTTTCTGAGAACTTTCTCCCAAACCAGCGCCCCAAAAACCTCCCCTTCCAAAAGCGTAAAAAGATTGAATGACCTGAAAACCTACTCCAGAAGGATCTTCCCATGGATTGAGAAAGGCGATGATTCTTCTGGTTCGGTATTCGGCAAATAAAATTGCTAATGCTACAATGGGAATTATTGCTAGAATTGAAAGAAACAGAAATTTTTTCCTGAGCCCAGCGATAAAAAGCATTGTGAAGGTAACCGCTAAAATAACCATTACAGTTCCAAAATCGGGCTGAAAAAAGATTGGTATGAAAAAGAAACCCAAAACAATTAGATTGGGTAAATAGCCGTAGGCAAAACTTCTTAACTTGTCGGCCCGTTTTACTAAGGACTTTGCGATAAATAGCACCAGAGTAAATTTTGCTAGCTCTGAAGGTTGGAACGATAACCCTCCAAACGTCAACCACCGACGGGCTCCCCCCACCTTTTTGCTGAACTCGGGAAACATCACCACAACCAACAATAGAAAAGTAAAGATCATGATCGGGTATGTGTACTGGTGGAGCTTGTGGTAGTCCAAATTTTTTGTAATTAAGAGCAGACCTGTTCCTAGGAGGCACCAGAGGACCTGTCGTTTTAGAAAGTAAAAGGAATCGTTGTGTTCTGTATATGCTGCGCTTGAGCTGAAGACCATTACGATGCCTATGAGCACCAGAATGGCTACAGTTATGCAGAGAATTGAGTCGCAACCTGAATATTTTTGACGAGTTTCTTTCAACGCTTATCATCCCTCAAGATTTTTGACGATAGATTTAAACTGATTTCCACGATCGATATAGTCTGCGAACATATCAAAACTTGCACAAGCCGGAGAAAGGAGTACGACATCACCTTTATCCGCTTTCCCTTTTGCCTTATGCACTGCATCTTCCAGGGAATCAGATTCTTCATAAGCAAAAGACCCGTTCAGCAAACTCCTAAACTTTGGTCGTGTTTCACCAATTAAAATCAAGTGCTTAACTTTTTTCTTCATAATTTTTTTTAAACTGGAGAAGTCTGCATTTTTATCTTTTCCTCCGGCAATTAGAATGATTGGACGGTCAAAAGTATTTAATGATTTATATGCTGAACCGACATTAGTGCCCTTTGAGTCGTTAATAAAGTCAACGCCATCTTGACTGCATACCCATTCCAGCCGGTGTTCTAAACCTACAAAACTACCCAAAACTTTTTTGATGGATTCCAAAGAGATTTTAAGCAGTAGAGCTGCTGCCACCGCAGGCAAAACATTTTCTATCTGCCAGCGCAATCCTCGTGAGAGAGAGCTAAGTGCAAAAACTTCACCTTCAAATTCATTTATGCGTGCGAATATTTTCCCTTTGTTCACATAGACTCCGCATTCCAATTCATTCTCTAGGCTAAAGAAGATTTGTTTGGCTGGACAATTTCCCCCCAAAGAACGGGTATTGGAATCATCGTAATTTAAAATAAGAGAATCATTTTTAGTTTGGTTAGCATAAACTTTTTCTTTCAAACCTATGTATTGCTTAAAGCTTTCATGTCTATCTAAATGATCGGGGGTGATGTTTAAGATCACGGCGATTTTAGGATGAAAGCTGTAAGTGGCTTCCATTTGAAAACTGGATATTTCAAGCACTCGATATTCTGTTGGCCCTTGGTCAACAAGAGAAATGAAAGGGGTTCCCAGGTTTCCGCCCGCTTGCGTATTTTTTCCACCTTTTGTTAGGATCTCGTCAATCAAACTTGTGCAGGTAGATTTCCCATTGGTTCCTGTGATTCCAATAAGAGAGGCGCTGTTGACTCTGCTAGCAAGTTCAATTTCGCTTATTACCTCAGTTCCTTTTTGGCGAGAATTCTTGAGAAAATCAGACTCAATATCCACGCTAGGACTAACAACTACCAAGTCTGAATCGGGAAGCGGCTCGCAGTTTTGATAAACTGTTTCGATCCCTGGCAAAAGTTGGTCTGTTAGTTCTGACAATTGGTTGTAAGGTTTGTTATCCATAATTGATACCTTTGATCCTCGCCGGGCAAGAAAGTTAGCTGTTGCAACACCCGTTTTCCCTAGGCCAATAACCGAAACGATTTTATTTTTTAAGTCCATATTCACCGGAGTTTTAAAGTGCTCAAGCCAATCATTGCTAAAATGACAGCGATAATCCAAAATCGAACAATTACCTTTGGCTCTGACCAGCCTAATTCTTCAAAGTGATGATGGAGTGGTGCCATTTTAAAAAACCGTTTGCCTCTCGTATATTTGAAATAACTCACTTGAATAATTACTGATAAAGCTTCAATAACAAAAACCCCACCAATAAGAATTAAAAGTAATTCGTGTTTAACAATGACCGCTATGGTTCCTATCAATCCTCCAAGAGACAAGGAACCGACATCACCCATAAAAACTTGTGCGGGGTAGGAGTTGTACCAAAGGAAACCCAGGCTTGCTCCTAGGATAGCTGAACTCGCAACTGCGATTTCTCCCGCATCTTTTATGTATTGAATGCGAAGATATTCAGCAAACTTGACATGACCACAGATGTATACGATGCCTGTATAAGTGAGAATCGCAATGATGATAGGACCAATAGCAAGCCCATCGAGACCATCCGTTAAATTAACCGCATTTGAGGTCCCGACCACGATGAAGACAATGAAGAGGAGATATAAAAAACCCAACTCTGGCTGAAAATCTTTAAAAAACGGTACAGACAATCGTGTTCCATATTCTGTTCGAGACGGATCGAAGTAAAGCAAATAAACTCCGATTGCTAAACTCACCAAAAGCTGCAAGAAGAGTTTTTCTTTGACAGAAATCCCCTCTCCCTCCCTTAGCTTCAAAATATCATCCCGAAAACCAATTGCGCCAAAACCGACAGCAGCAAAAATGATCAACCAGATATAACGGTTTTCAAGGTCAGCCCATAACAATGTTGCCCCTAAAAATGTTACTAGTATTAGCAACCCACCCATTGTGGGAGTTCCTGATTTTGAGTAATGATGCTCAGGTCCGTCAGTGCGAATTTTTTCTCCGATTTGAAACTTTTGCAGCATTCGAATCATTATATTTCCAAGAATCAAGCTGAATGTCAGCGCAGTAATTCCTGAATACGCAGACCGAAATGTAATGTATTTGAATACATTAAAAAATGAAAACTCTGAACTAAGCGGATAAAATAAGTGATAAAACATTTTTTAATTATTTTGCTTTTTAGGTTTTAAAAATCCCTGAACAACATTCTCCATTTTCGAGCCACGAGAACCTTTGACGAGCAAACAATCCCCTTTTTTAACTTTTCGTAAAAGATAGTTCACAGCCTCATCGTGCGTGTTGAACTTTTCAATTTTTAATTGTTGCCGGACATTTGCTTTTGCACTTTCCGCTGCCAATGACGCTAGCGGGCCGACTGTCACTAAATAATCGACATTTGATCGAGCTATCTCTTGGCCAAGCTCATGATGCGCAGGTTCTGATAAAGGGCCTAGCTCAAGCATGTCACCGATAATAAAAAATCGTTTCCCCCCTTCTTGGGCATTGATCTCTTTCAAGGTCTTTAAGGCTTCTCTCATCGATTGTGGGTTAGCGTTGTACGTATCATTGATCAAGGTTATTCCTTCACAATGTATCTGCTCATTTCTTTGAGGAATTTGCTGATAATTTTTCAATCCCAGATTCATTTCTTTTCCTGTGATACCTAGTGAGTGACCTGTAGCTAAAGCTGCCAAGGCATTATAGATATTGCAATAACCGATTTGTGGAAGCTTGACAGGGATCGCTTGATCGAAGATTTTTGCTGTAAAAGTAAATCCATGGTTACCTTTATTTCGAATATCACTTGCCTGGATATCTGCCGGTTCCTTTATTCCATAAGTAATTTTTTTAATACGCAACGATTTGGCTAGTTCAAGAACCAAGGGGTCGTCTGCGTTGACAATTGCCGTACCTTCTTTATGAAGGGAATCAAATAGTTCCCCTTTTGCCGTTTGGA